>Ga0136617_10003088_pt1 | contig 14851 bp, 15 predicted proteins | sample AntDrymUQ3222106_2_FD_129672 | JGI IMG/M metagenome (GOLD analysis project Ga0136617, IMG submission 129672) | Polar desert sand microbial communities from Dry Valleys, Antarctica - metaG UQ322 (21.06) | ecosystem: Environmental > Terrestrial > Soil > Desert | place: Antarctica: Dry Valley... | reverse complement strand
GTGCGCGGTCGAGCATCGCGTTCCCATCATTCGGAATCGATTCGCTCAGTCTGATCTGGCTCGAAATACGCTTGCGGAGCGCGCGCTCCAGTCGTTTGCGCCGGTCCGACCAGGGGAGACTCGGAAGCGCCTCCTCTCCGTCGAGGAGGATATCGAAGGCAATGAGCGCTGCGGGAGAATTCTTTGAGTGCGTAGTTATCGAGCCTGGGTCCGTGACGTGCATCCGCTGCTGCAGGAGCTGAAAACGCACGACTTCCCCTTCGCTGGAGAGAGCTACAATCTCGCCATCGAGGATGAGAGGCCGTTTATTTTGTGCAACGAGCTTCCGGATTGCCTGTACAATTTCCGGGAACTGCCTCGCCTTGTCGTTGCCGTTGCGGGTCAGGAGCTGCGTCTGCGTAAGAGAGCCCACGGCAAGAACCCTTATCCCGTCGTATTTGGGTTCAAATGTCCACCCGGAGTCGGAAGGGACGCTGCTGGCAACGCTCGCAAGCATTGGGGAGAGCGAAGGATCGCTTGCAGTTGAAGAGATCTGGTGCGAACGCCTGGCGTCTACGGCTGTATCATTGTTTTGTGGGGGGGGCCCCCCGCGCGAGGTTTTCGCCAACGTCCTGGGCTTCCGCTGACGCGGAGGCTTTCCCCCCGCGATCTCCTCCATGCTGCGCCCTGTGGAAATGGAAGTTGTCTCAGACTCGGTGATGTCCGAGCCTGAATCCGCGTAATCGTCCCGGTGTTTTAGTAGAAGCCACTGTGGTTTTCCCGGCCGCTTCATGCGTATGAGGGCGTAGGAACCGCGCAATCGTTCGCCGCGCAGAGTGAACTTGAGCTCACCCGCCTCGTGTCCGCGCAACAAGGTCTCTTCGTCATCAGAGCCCGTGGTGTCGTCAGCTACATAAGTACCGCGGTCCCAGATCATCACGGTGCCGCCACCGTACTGACCTTTCGGAATCGAACCTTCAAACTTGTTGTATTCCATGGGGTGATCTTCCACCTCCATAGCGAGCCGTTTTATGGATGGGTCGAGGCTCGGACCTTTTGGAACGGCCCAACTTTTCATGGTTCCGCCCATCTCCAGGCGGAGATCGTAATGCAAATGACTCGCTGCGTGCTTCTGAATCACAAATTGAAGGGTGACCTCACGTGCCGGCCGCACCCGCTTCGTTCCCGTCGTCCGCGGCTTGTCTACTTCGCCTGCCGGCTCGGCTGTGATTCGAAAATCGCGCTTGCGGTGATACTCGGTGAGACTCGTCTTTCTGGGTGTCATGGAACCCTATCCTCACGATGGTCAGGCCAAAAGGCAAGCTGCCAAGTCACCCTCCAAGTCCGCAAGCAGCAGCCCTTCTCACCGAATGCAAAAGCGCCCCGGCATCGGGGCGCTCTCCATGGTCCAGCTGAGCCTAACCTTGAGTCTTTACAACGTCGGCGGCTTGAGGGCCTTTCTGCCCATCGACTATTTCGAACTCAACTTGGTCGCCTTCAGCAAGGGATTTGAATCCGCTTCCCCCGATAGCGCTGTAATGGACAAATACGTCTGGGCCGCCCTCGCGGGAGAGAAAGCCGTAGCCTTTCGCGTCGTTGAACCACTTAACGGTACCGATAATACGAGCCATGGTGCACTTTCCTCCCCGCTGAGGGGCCGACTGTGATGCGCGATGGGCCGAATTCTGAAAAACTTGAATGAAGCGGCCGCTCTGAGCGATCCAGAATATGCTCTAATAGATAATGCGGCATTAACTGTTGACAAGACCGAACGGTCGGGGGAGGGGGGAATGGGGACTGGGTAGTATGGCACTTCACTCCCAATCCCCAAAACCTTTGGTACCGAGCGCCTATGCCGCCCCTGCTATATAGCGCGCCATGCGTCCACATTTTGCGCACGTGAGGGTAACGTGCGAACGGGGCGGAGCCGGCTTGTTGGTCGGGTCGCGGTCAATCTGCCCGGAACAACTCGGACAGCTGAGTGGCACTCCACTTCGATCGCTTGAGATTAACTGCAGCGCCTGAGCTGGATTGTACGTTGCCGGACGAGGTTTGCGCATGGAGGCCTCCTGAGTAAAATCGCCGTCCCGCACCGATCGGGCAGGACGTTCCTACACTGAACCAGAATCTTGAAGCGTCGAACATCACATGACCGCACCGGCAAATGGCGGCATTCCTGGTACCTGCTTTTTTTTGTCAGCATCGCATGCGGGCCTCGTGCGCGAATACCCACGCGGCCCGCAGTCCTGCCGCAAGCGCTAGCTGCGGAGCATCCCGGTGCGCTACTCGCACGGCAGCTAGCGCCTCTGTTGTACCTGCAGCGAGACGAATGGTTCCAGCTCGCACGAATTCTGGCGGTCGTACACCCTTCGCGGCCCGTGATAGCGTATCATTTGCTCTGGCGTGACGACGCGCATGCCGCCTGGCTTCCTTTCACGATTCCCACCGATCAGGAAGTGGTGTGGGTGGGGTACGATTCGACCGGCGCGCCGTCCGACGTATGGACGTACTGGCATGGAAGCATTCTGCACGCCAACTGGGGAGGAAAGGGTCAGGTGATCGTCGATGTCCAGTGGGGAAAGCACGGATCCATGCCCAGTCGCACTCGCGAGCGCGATTTGCCGCTGTTCAGGCGACTCGGCGATTTTTACGAGATAGCCTGGTTAGGACTTCCTGACCTGGCCCTCGGGCGCCTAACCCGTGCAGGCCCCCTGTGTTTCTGCCACGGTTACGACAGGTATCGGGAATTCAACCGGCCACTTCTCGTTGCTCCCCGTCTGGACGCGACAGTTCGAACAGAAACCCCGAACGAGTCGCTGCGGCTGCTTTTTGGGAAAGACTACTCGGAGAAACCTAACTGGCCGTGGTAGGGCCTTGACCGTTCTGCATAACGCGACAAACCGTGAAGTGGCGAACGGCCTGGTGCCATGCCGCGAATTCACAGCATGGCGAGGAGACGAATTCGGACTGTTTACCCTCTGTGCATCCTGCCGATGCTGCCCATGCATCACCCCTCCGGAACTCCCCAGTCGTGTTTTTTCCGCCAGAGCGCTCGTCGGTCGACCCGCCAGAGCTTGCTTTTTTCACCGAATTCGGCGCCATCGGGGAAAGCGGTGTCGTCCGCCACCGCCTCACGAAAGGAAGCGGCTTTTGCTGACGCTTCGTCCGCCCAGTGTAAAACCTCAGCTTCGAGTGTGAGAGGACGAACGGGACTTCCGAACTCGAGCAGGCCGTGGTGGGAGAGGATGAGATGCTGGAGCTCGACAATCTGCTCGTCGGAGCAGAAAGGCTCACCCAGTTTCCGGAGCTTTCGGTCGAGCATCAGGCAGCCTAGCACCACGTGCTCTATCAGGTGCCCCTCGCGCGTCCGCGTAAAACCTTCCCAGGAAATGCTGTAAGCCTCGACCTTGCCGATATCGTGCAGAAGAGCACCGGCGACAGTCAGATCTGCGTTTGCGCGCATCGCTCTTGCTGTCTGGCGGGCGATGGCCGCTACCTCGGTGACGTGCTCCAGCAGGCCGCCCAGCCGGCAGTGATGCCCTCCAACGGATGCAGGAGCGCGCTCAAACCGCGCCCGAAAATCATCGTCCGCGAAGAAAAGATCAAGCACCCGCCTGATCGTCGGCGGAACGATCTGTGATCGAAATCGATCGAGGATATCCCAGTACACCGCTGGCTCGCGATCAATCGAGGGCAGGAAATCCTCGAGCCGTAGTTCCTCGCGCGGAAGGACACGAAGCGGTGCTGAAAGCACCAGCTGCCGTCTGGCGCCGTAGAGTCCGATGTTACCGATCGCCTGGACGACAACGCCCCTTGCGACGCCTTCCAGCCAGTTCTCTGCGATCCTGTCCGACCAAACCGGCCCTGAATCGATCTGACTACAAGTATTGCCAAGCGTCACGATGAAGTACTGATCACCGTTTGACGTTGTCTTTTCCGCCAATTCCACAACGCGGAGCTGATGCTGGACGCGGTCGCCAGCTTCCAGACGCGAAAGGTTGAACAGAGGCATGGGAGGGGGAGTGGATTGCGAACTGCGAACTGCGAACTGGAACTGCGTGCTGCGTGTCAGGAAAGTAGCTTAGCGCCACATTTGAGCAGAGTCGGTACTATAAGTGACGCCAGTGACAGTCACCTCGTTGTTGCGTTTAGCACTTATCAATTCGCAGTTCGTAGTTCGACCTCGGCCCTATCCCTGATACACCACATCTCCCTCAGCATCCAAGCCCATTTCCTGATGCATGCCGCAGACTCCGCAGATCATTACGGCGTGCCAGGCTTCCGCGAAGTCTTTTTCCTGCTGCACCGTGGCAGGCTTGACGACCAGCTTCTTGTAGGTGTACTCCCCGCAGTTGTCGCACGGCTGCGCGCGCGCTATGCGCTCCGCGCGCTCGCGTGTGATTATCGTCAAGCCTGGGGATCCTCGTCAGGCGCGCGCGGTGGAACATTCCCAGATGATGCTGACGACGGCGATACCAGGGACGGCGCGAACATGGGTACACTTGGAGATGGAAATCCACCCGTTCTCGGTGCCGTCGTCCGTGGCCCACCACTGTCGGTTCCGGAAGCATTCGACAGCATCGCTCGAAATCCGCCGAGTGCGCCCATGACTCCCGTGGCCTCAGCGGGAAGGAAGATCGTCGTTCCCTTACCCTGAGTAATCTGAGGTAACGCATCCAGATACTTCTGACCGAGCAGGTACATTGCCGCCTGTCCCTCCGGCAGCGCATCACCAATTCGCCGGATCGCCTCGGCCTCGGCTTGCGCCATCATGAGGCGGGCTTCCGCCAGCCCCTGAGCACGCAGGATCGCGGCATCCTTTTCACCCTCAGCGCGACGCACCTGTGACTCGCGAACGCCCTCCGCCTCGAGAATAGCGGCGCGCTTGGTCGCCTCAGCGTTGGTAACCGCTGCCCGTCGCTCGCGTTCGGCGCGCATCTGCAGCTCCATCGATTGCTGGATATCACGCGGCGGTTCGATCGCCTGCAATTCAACACGGGTGACGTCCACCCCCCAGCCGATCGACGCCTCCTCGATTACCTCACGCATCTTCTTGTTGATCATGTCGCGACTGGCGAGCGTCTGATCCAGCTCGATGTCACCTACAATGTTGCGCAGAGTAGTGCGGGTAAGAGTCTCCAGGGCGTAGGGCAGATTCTGAATCGCGTATGCCGCTTTCTGCGGATCGGCGACGCGATAGTACAGAACCGCGTCGATGTCGATAGTGACGTTGTCCTTCGTGATAACGGGCTGGCTGGGAAAGTTGAGGACCTGTTCGCGGAGATCGATGCGCGATGTGGAGCCCGCCGTCACTCGTTTGACGCCGCTAACGTCCGCTTCGAAATACCTGACGTCGATCGTCTTCGGTCGTTCAATGAAGGGGATCAGGATATTGAGTCCGGACCGCGCGACACGATTGAATCTGCCCAGCCGCTCGATCACGAGCACTTCAGCCTGTCCGACGATCTTGAATGAGCTGGTACCGATCCAGAGCGCGATCAACGCGATTACGCCGAATACGATCAGTCCGATCATGAATGCTCCTGGTGGGGGATGCCGATTTTATTCTAAGGTGGGAACTGCTGGGCGGGAAGCGGGAATTGCGCCCTCACCTCCACTCGGCAAGAAAGATATTCGTCTCCCCGCGAGTCTGCGCGTTCCGATTCGATGCCCACACCAGCTTCTTGCCATCCGGGCTGAACATGGGAAAGCCGTCAAACTCGGGCGCGGTCGTCACCTGCTCCAAACCAGATCCGTCAGAGTTAATGAGGAACAGGTCGAAATTCTGAGCAGCGGGGCCGCGAGGATTTCGGTAGTTGGACGAGAAGATGATTCGGCGGCCATCCGGCGTGAACGATGGTGCGAAGTTGGCGCCGCCGAGTGAGGTGATCTGGCGCTGATCGCTTCCATCGGCATTCATGGTCCAGATCTCCATGCGATTCGGGCGGATTATGCGTTGAGCCAGGAGACCCCGATACTGCATTAGCTCGGTGCTATCGACGGGGTGGTTCGCGCGGTAGACGATCTTCGTTCCATCTGGGGAGAAGAACGCTCCTCCGTCGTATCCGGGAGTCGTGGTGAGACGGCGCACGCCGGAGCCATCTACGCTCATTGTATAGATATCGAGATCACCGTCCTTGAGGGAAGTGAACACAATCGTTGTCCCGTCGGGAGACAGGGTTCCTTCCGCGGTATACGTTCCATAATTGGTGATTCTTCGAAGCGCTGAGCCATCGGCGTTCGCGGTGTAGATGTCAAATGGGTCAAGGCCCCAGACGTAGCCTCGGGAAGGGTCGGGACGCGGTGGGCAGGCCGTGTCGGCTGCGTGCGTAGACGCGAAGAAAATCTTGCGGTCATTCGCGAAAAAGTATCCACAAGTTGTTTTGCCGTCGCCATTACTTACCCGCCGCAACCCGGTCCCATCTGCGTTCATGACGTACTGCTGATCACAGCGGCGTCCATCGCGCGCGGATTGAAAGATCAGGCGCATCCCATCGGCGCTGAAGTAGGCTTCGGCATTCTCCCCACCTGCCGTGAGCTGCCGTACGGACGAAAAATGGGATTCGCCAGAGGAGGATGCAGGGATGCTGGGCGCAGGAATGGGTGAAGCTTGCAGGTCAGGCCTTCGCCGGGATTCCGCGATCGTATCCCGGACTATGGTTTCGGTTCCGGGGGCTCCGGGACGAGCGCATGCAACCGCGGCCACCAAGGTGGCCGCAGTTAAAAGGCATCCATATGTCAGCGAACTGATCATGTGTGGTGGTTTACCGGATACTCGCCTGGGCGAGTGTAAAAAGATCTTGCTGGGTTTGACCCTTACGGATCAGCTCCAGGGCTTTCTGCAACTGTGGGTCCTGGGAGAGCGTGCGGCGGAAGAGTGTAGAATCGCCGAACGACTGCCGGATCGCCTGGTGCGTAATCCAGCGATCCACCAGTGCAGTCGCCGCCTGGAACTGCCTGGGGTTTACTGCCACGCTGTCCTTTTCGAGACGACGCAGGAACTCAACTCGCCATTCCGGCTTCGGCTGAACGTCAGGCGTGATCTTTCCCTTAAGAGTAAGAGCCATGTCGTATAGCGCCGCACGCACAATCGCCCCCTTTGGAGCCAGCGCACGAGCGAAATCCTGTTCGGCGGTGGAGATGGTGTCTTCGGCCACAATCACGTCCGGGGTAATTCCGCCGCCGCCGTAGACGATTCTGCCCGCGTCCGAGCGGAAAGTGGGCCGATCCTTTTTCACGGATTCATGCTCGAGTGAATCGGGAGCCTCGGTGATGTCAGCCTGAGGTGCGCGAGCGGCGCCACCAGCTGTAACGGTTCCCGGACGGGCGGGTGTGCGATCCCTTTGAATGGAGCGACCGCTCGGCGTGTACCACTTGGCCGTCGTCAGCTTGAGCGAGTATCCCCCTTCCAGCGGGAAGACCGACTGCACCAGTCCCTTTCCATATGAGGTGGTTCCCACGACGAGGGCACGGTCGTGATCCTGCAAAGAGCCAGCGACGATTTCCGATGCGGAAGCGGAGTAGCCGTTCACCATGACGACAAGAGGGATGGCGGGGAAGTGGTGCCGACTCTTTGCAGGGAACCTCTGCGAAGCGCCGTCGCGTCCGCGCACGGAGGCGACTTCCTGTCCATCATTGAGAAAGGCGCTGCTAATTGAAAGAGCCTGCTCGAGAATACCGCCTGGGTTGTCTCGCACGTCGACAATTATCCCGCGCGCGCCCTGCTTGGTTAGCCGGTCCGCGGCGGCGGCGATGTCCTGCGAGGCGTTCTCATTGAATTGTAGAAGGGGCAGATATCCAATGTTGCCGTCAAGCATGAGAGCGTAAGGAACTGCCGGAACGTTGATAATCGCCCGCGTCAACTGGTGGTCGATCGGTTGAGCGACTCCGGGGCGTGAAAACCTGGCACGAATCTTCGTCCCTGGAGTTCCCAGCAGGACATCAGACACTTGCTGTGTAGACCAGCCGCGTGTGGACATGGTATCCACGACGGCAATGCGATCTCCTTCGACGATACCGGCGCGTTCGGCGGGCGTATTGGGAAAAACGCGAACGACCACGATATTCTCCTGCTGCTTTTCGATCTGCATGCCGACTCCGCCGTATCGCCCGGTCGAGTTCGCCGAAAAGCGCTGTGCTGCCTTTGGCGACAGTAGTTCGGAATACGGGTCGTTCAGCTGATCGACCAGACCCTTCGCCGCTTTCTCATACAATGCGGCTGTACCCACAGTGTCGACGAATCGGTCGGACACTAGCGAAAGCACCTGATCGAACAGGCGCGCACCGTCACGAGTCGCTCGTTCCTGTAGAATCCAGCCACCGGCGACGATCGGGAGCGTCAGCGCGGCGGTGATGAGTACGTTGCGACGAGCAGAAGGCATGGACATCAGGCGGCTCGGAAAGGGTGAAGTTTAAGTTAGCGGGAGGTTGTGGCGAGAAACCAGTACTGCGACCTGGAACTACAGGGCCTGGATTAGGCTGTGATACCCTAATTGGCATGTGACGTGCCGTCGCGGGCCAGCCATTACGGGCGGCTAAGCCTCGGAAGCAGGGTACGCAGGCCTCGTTCGACCCAGTCCGGTACATCACCCTCGTTCGGCCGGCGCAACACCATGACCAGTGCGGGGAGATAAACCAGAGGCACGAAGAAGGTGCCATTGGCCGCGAACATCTGGTCGTAGCTATCCCAGGGTCCGTGGCGGCTGGCATCCAGCATCAATTTCGCGATCCATGTGCACCACGCGAGAATGAGTGACTCCGCTAACGTGGCGGGAATCAGGAAGAGCGGAATGAGCGCGTAGGGCGCAATGTTGTGGGGCGTGCAGGCGAGGACAGCCAGAAGGCGGGCCTCTGGGCGCCGCCAACGAAGCAATGCCAGGAGGAGAAAGAGGCCGCCTGCGTATGTAATGGGGGGACGAATGTGGGTAGCGTTAGCGATTGCCTTCCACCACTCTCCCGGCCAGCTGGGCATTATCACCAGACTGATCGTCACGATCGCTATCAGGCCTACAAGCGCCTGTTTTCGAGGATAAGCGGCAAACAAAGCGAGCCCGACATTCGGCTTCGCAGCAAGTGCCCATCCAGCGAAAGGCAGAATCGCCGCCGCACTAAGCAGTATTTCCCATTGCGCCACTACCGCGGCAAGCAGGTAGGCCATACTCACGAACACGACGAGGCGGTGGTAGCCCTCACGGCTCAGAGCGAATGCGAGAAGGGCCGAAGAGACTGCGACAAACAGCATTCTGGCGACCGGTAGTTCCACGAAGGAAAACGGCACCGCGATCAGGACCGCTGGAAGCGGGTATAGGAGCGGCCACTCCCACTCAAAGGTTCGCCCGGGTCCGACGACATCATACGGATTGACACCTGCAAGTAACCCGCGCGCTGCGTGCCACGCTTGATCAAAATCCTTTATATCGTCGACGTTGCGGCCGCGCAGCAACGCCAAGGCAATTCCCCAGACACCGGCGGCGAGCCCGATGACGATGCGTATCCACAGCGGAGTTGGCCTGGGTGGCGCAGCCGTACCTTGCACGGCGTGCAGATTGGGGTCATTCATGCGCCAGGGTTCGCGGCGTCAGCCTGGCCAAGAACAAGTGATACGCCTTCGACATACTCATGTGTCGCGCGAAAAGCCGATTCAACGCTATTAATCAGCAACATCTGAGATCCCGCCACGCTTCTCGCTGTTATAAGCGACTGACTGAGCGTCGCGAGGGCATTCCCGACACGTTCGACACACGCCAATGCGCCAGCTGAATTCCGTGAGCGTAGTCCAGAAACAGCTGCTTCTATTTCGTCGATACCATTCAGAATGCGCCCAACCTGTACGCGTAGTGCCGGCGAAAAGAGAGCCGTCGGCGTATCGCGCCAGGCGAAGGTGGCGGTCAGAGCAAGCTCAGCACGTTCCCGAGGCGGTCGCTGCCGCGGCGTCATGGCGGTCGAGCGCCCAAGCGGTTCAGAACGCGTTGTCCATCACCGCCACCCCGCGAGTAAGGCGCCCATGATCAACAGATAAACCAACTGATAGCTGGCATCAATCAGGAACGACGAAACCGTACGCTCCGAGAAAAGACTTCGAGTAAGTCCGGTGGTGAACGCGAAACCGAGCCAGAGAATAAACCCAAGCCACATACCGCCAAGGGCCGTAGTCACGCCGATGTAACCAATCAGAAGCGAAAACATCAGCGCCATGATCAGATAGCATACGATGGTTATCAGATGAGCTCTGCTGGCACTCGGTTCGGCCTGCGTTCCCATCTTCTCTTCTGTGTAGGTGTGCGCCTTCGACCACACCTTGCTGAACAGCGTCTGCGAGTACCAGGCAACGCCAAGTACAGTCGCGGCCAACGCCGCCAGCAGTACTACCAGGACATTCATTGCGATGGTACGCATCGGGACCTCCGTATTCCCTTTGAGTATGGCCGTCGACCAGCCAGCAGGTCGAGCGGGCTCCGAACACGCGCAAGCGGTACAAAGAAAAACGGTGTCACCCAATCCTCCCCGATCCCTTGACCTCGGCCACTACACCTGCAAACCCATGGTAGTGATTGAGACTGGAAGTGTAATTGTACTTCCAAACTACGGGCGCACGAGATACCCCGAATGCGCTCCGCGGTTACACTCTCGGTAGCAACAGGCGCAAGGCCGGTCGCGTCAGCTGCCAGGAAATAGAGGAGGGTTTGGCTTGGAACGCCGATGCGACCGTGTTGGCATCAACGAAAGCCGCCGCCCAGTCCTCCGCCAAAGTCATTTCCGCCGCCGTCTCGAGAACCCATGCCGGATGCGCCACGGTCGGTGCTTGCTCTATCACCTGAACCTGAACTGTCTGCCTGAGGCGGTTTCCCACCGCCCAGAATTTCCTTCCAGGTCACTTCCTGTCCCTTTCTAAAACCCTTCTGTGTGAGCTTCACTCCCTCCGGCGAGATCGTGATCATGTATGCCTGTCCTTCGATCTCGATTTCCCGCTTGATGGTCTTGTCGAGCTTGGTGGCCATGTGATCTCCATTGTTAGTGTAACCCGCAGCACTCGTTCGATCGTGACGCAAGTTTGGCGCTCGGTGAGGGAGAAGGAACAAGGAACAAGGAACCGGGGACAAGGAATCTGGTGCCCTTGCGTCTTGCCCTGTGCCCTGGGCCTTGTGCCTTGTGTCCTGCGCAAATCTGGCCGTCAAGTCAGCCGTGATGCTAGCACGTAGTCCACGAACCATTCCCGCTGGTGCTGTTTGATCTGAACGTCGCGAACTACGCCTGCACCCACAAGCATGTCGTGCGCGGGCTCCAGCACGCGTTGAAGGTGAGAGGGATATCGTTGCGAAAGCGGAAGCTGGCCAGCCAGCGCCCCGAGTGCCACGCGCCAGGTAACGTTCCCCTCTTCGCGCGCCACCTCGAGCAGGCGATACAGACGTCTTGAGACGGGCGAGGAGAGCGCGAGATACTGGCTGGAAGCGAGCATGGCGGTATGTCCCGCGGCGATGTTCCCCCGTACAAGCGGGGCAATCTTGACTTGCGCTTCACCGGGTTCGGATGCGGGCAAGGCTGGGAAAAGAGCAAGCTGCTCGCGATTGGTATGGCGCCGCCGATCAACCGCCACGAAGCTGAGGATCGTAAACTGCCCGTTTAGCGCGGTGCCCGAGACCGCGTCAAAGTATGCGCCCTCGCTCTCTAGTCGTGTGTGCTCCAGCCGGCTGAGTGCTGAGCGGAGCTGCTCGTAGGTGCGACCATCTACGCGGCGCCCCATGGAGCGCAGAAATGCGTGAAGCGTAAAGCGTACCATTCCGTCGTCCGGCAGACCCGCCTCGTTGAAGCGATGACACAGCTCGACGTAAACATCCTGGTCGAACGTGCCCGGAAGCCGGTCTCCCGGACTCGGCAGAACGCGCCACCGCTGGCCTTCCGCCGGCTCGTACGAGATCGCGCCGTCATCCGAAGCGGAATCGCTCAGGCGAAAGACAGGAAGCGCTTCCAGCGACCTGTCCAGGAGGACAGCTCGCGAGGTTGAACGCCGCCTTGCCGGTATGCTCATCTACTCGAGCTGGAACACCTGCCCGGTGACGGCACTCGCTGCGTCGGAGCAGAGATAGACAACTGTATCGGCTACCTGTTCGCGCTCGACGTAGCGAACGGAACTACCCATGGAGTCAAGGTTGGCGGAAGTGCGAACTGCTGTCGGCGCGATCGCGTTCGCACGAACTCCATTTTCCCGCTCTTCATCAGCCACCGCCCGCATCAGGGCAAGGACGCCGCTCTTCGCTGCCGCGTAAGCCGCCATATTAGCGAATTTTCCTCCAGGTAAAACCGCTGCCGACGCGAAGTAGACAATTGCGCCGCGGGTAGCGCGGACGAGGGGAAGAAATGCGCGTGTTGCCACATATGCAGTGGTGAGATTAATGTCGAACTGCTTACGCCATGCGTTTGGATCGCTGTCGGCGACTCGGCCTGTCATTGCGAAGCCACCTGCCATGTTCACGAGAGCATTCGCTCTCTCGCCGTACGAGCCCGCTATTTCGCGGCTGACTTTCTCTACTTGAATTTCGTCCGTAAGGTCGCATGCAAAGGCACGCGCGTCTGCACCGGCGCGGCGGAGTGCTTCTGCTCTGGCTTCTACCTCTACCGCGTCACGATCAACGGCGACAATTCGGGCACCTGCCGCCGCAAATGCAGCCGCGACCGTTTCTCCAACTTGCCCTTCGCGGCCGACACCGGTCAGAATTATTACGCGATTCTCAAACTGCATCATGTGGATACCATGCGGATGTTTACTTTTTGCGGCAAGGGGAGACGGCGTCAAGTTTGCAACACCAAGAGCGCGCGAATACGACGCACCCTCATCTCGCGCGCACACCCATAGGAGATAAATGGCGAAGACCATCGGAATCGTTTTACTTGGCGTGCTGCTCCTTGGGTTCGGGTTTATCGGATTGCTGTATATGACACGCGGCTCACCGATCAGCAGCGTGCGAGCCGTCGGCGACAAGACGGGCATGCCGGTGGTTTCGGACCCTCAGTTCGTGCGTGTCGCGGGGCTTCTCGCCAGTACAAATCTTCAGGAGGGCAATCATCTCGAAATACTGACCAACGGTAACGAAACTTATCCGCGGCTCTGGCAGGACCTGAAGGACGCCAAGCACTCCATCACGTTGCAAATGTATTATTGCAACAGCGGGCGGATGGCGACGATGCTCAAGGACATCCTTGTCGAACGTTCGAAAGCCGGAGTTCGCGTGCTCTTTCTGCACGATGCGTTCGGCTCATCGGGACTTACAACAGAGTATTTCGACAGCCTCAAGGCTGCTGGTGTTCGCACCACGAAATTTCGGCCCGTCAAATGGTATTCGTTACACAAGGCTCAAAGCCGATCGCACATCCGCATCGTTGTGGTTGACGGCGCGGTGGCGTACACCGGCGGCTTTGGGCTTGATGACAAATGGTTCGGCGATGGCAGGCACGAGGGCCAGTGGCGGGATACAAATGTTCGATTCACCGGTCCTGCGGTAATGCAGCACCAGGCGACATTCATTGCCGGATGGGCCGAGGCCACTGGAGAGCTGATCGCTGGTGATGTTTTTTTCCCTCCTGCCGGCTTTAAACCGGACGGTAATCAGCTAGCAACCGCAATGCACGCTGCCCCCACACTCGGCAGTACCGCAGCCGAGCGTTTTCTGGCGTTATCCATCGCCAGCGCGCGCAGTAAACTCTATATAACGAACGCCTACTTCGTCCCTGACGATGATTTCCGTCTACTGCTCATCAATTCCGCCAAGCGTGGAGTAGACGTTCGAGTTCTTACAGCAGGTGAAAAGACGGACGCGGGCATGGTGTGGAGCGCGGGACGCTCACACTACGAGGAATTGTTGCAGGGTGGCGTGAAAGTGTACGAGTACCAGCCGGCCATGATGCACGCTAAAACGCTGGTAGTCGACGGACTGTGGGGCACAGTCGGCACCATGAATTTTGATAATCGCTCACTGGTTCTGAACGACGAAACAAACCTTGTGGCCCTGGATGCCAAGTTTGGCGCGGCGCTGGAAAAAATCTATCTCGACGATCTGGGATATGCGAAGGAAATGAAGCTGGACGAATTTCGCCGCCGCGCGTTGACCGGCAAGGTGAAGGAGAAGTTGGCGGTGGTGCTCTCGAGACTTATGTAGCTTGGAGCTCGGAGTGTGGCCGGATTGCGGATCGCGGAACAAACTGCACAGCAAAGTTTTCGTTGCGAACTTTCAGTGCGCGTTTAGTGCGCAGTCCGCAATCCGCTCCCTACTCGCTACCGGATGTCCTCTCGCCCGAGTGCCGCCCTCACTGCCTCGCGCATCGCAATAACCGCATTCTCTCGGGCAGCGGGCGAGTCGTCACGCACATGCAACTCTATGCCATCCGCTACGCGCACCCGTCGCCAAGGCGCGCCGTGATCGTCGTTGTCGTGAGCCACGGCGGCATCCGCTCCCGCTCCGAGCGTGGGCGCGAGTGCAGTCGCAACGCGCCGCTCCAGCGCGTCGCCCGTCTGCTCCACCAGCTCAGACTTTATCTTCTCCAGCGTAAGCCCCTCGCGCTGTCGAATTTTGATGTGCAGTAGCTGGAGAAGATGTCTGTAGTTGTAAGTCGCTGCCGTGCCGGTACCGTCGGGATGGTCGAGCAACCCGCCGGCCACGTAAAAGCGCACTGAACGCGCGCTTGGTGCGGCTCTCGCAGCGGCGTTGGTAGGCCGCATTGCCGCCGCATCCGCGATAGCAGTTGCGTGAGCGGCCAGCCCGCGCGCATTCCAGGGCGCGTGCCGCGCGTGCATTCTCAGAAGAGGTACCGGTGAATCCACCATGGCGCCTACAATAACGCGTGCGGCGTTAGGCGTCGAGAAGCGAGGCGAGCATTAGGG
>Ga0136617_10003087_pt1 | contig 14856 bp, 12 predicted proteins | sample AntDrymUQ3222106_2_FD_129672 | JGI IMG/M metagenome (GOLD analysis project Ga0136617, IMG submission 129672) | Polar desert sand microbial communities from Dry Valleys, Antarctica - metaG UQ322 (21.06) | ecosystem: Environmental > Terrestrial > Soil > Desert | place: Antarctica: Dry Valley... | reverse complement strand
TCGGATGGCATGACCCCATCTGCGCGACGAAAGATGTCCTGCTTGACGGCCGCGTCCTCGACGACCGCCTCGACCATCAGATCGGCCGCTACGAGGTCGTCCACCGGCTCGACCCGGCCGACCACCTGCTCCGGATCGAGGTCTGCGCCCTTCTCGACGAGGCGCCCGAGGCTCTTCCGCATCGTCGCGAGCGCCTTCTCGCTCGCGCCGGGGTAAGGGTCGTAGAGCGAAACGCGCCGCCCCGAGGCCGCGAGCACCTGGCCGATCCCCCCACCCATCTGCCCGGCCCCGACGACGAGGACGTGCTCGAAGCGCACCTAGACCTCGAGGAGGAGGGCGTCGCCCTGGCCGCCGCCCGAGCAGATCGCCGCGAGGCCGAGGCCGCCGCCGTTTCGGCGGAGGTCGTGGATCATCGTCGAGAGGATGCGCGCGCCCGAGGCGCCGATCGGGTGCCCGAGCGCGACGGCGCCGCCGTTCACGTTCACCTGCTCGGGGTCGGCTCCGAGCATCGCCGTCGAGTTGAGGACGACCGAGGAGAAGGCCTCGTTCAGCTCGACGCGCTCGACGTCGCCGATCGACTTCCCGGCCTTCTCGAGTGCGAGCTGCCCGGCCTTCGCGGGCGTGCGCGCGAGGTAGGCGAAATCGTCCGCGACGTAGGCCTGGGAGACGATCGTGGCCAGCACCTCGAGCCCGCGCTTGCGCGCGAACTCCTCGCTGGTCACGACGAGCGCCCCCGCGCCGTCGTTCACGGCGGGCGCGTTCCCGGCCGTCGTCGTCCCCTCGGGGTCGAATACCGGCTTCAGCTTTGCGAGCTTCTCGAGCGACGTGTCTCGCCGCGGGCCCTCGTCCACCTCGACCTCACCGACGGAGACGAGCTCGTCCCGAAAGAGGCCCTCGTCGATCGCGCGGATAGCGCGCTCGTGCGAGCGGAGCGCCCAGCCGTCCTGCTCCTCGCGCGAGATGCCGAGCTCGCGGGCGACGAAGGAGGCCTGCTCGACCATGTGGCGCTTGTCGAAGGTGGAGGTCAGGCCGTCGGCGACCATCGAGTCGATGAGCACTCCGTCGCCGAGCCTGTAGCCGAAGCGCGCCCGCTTGAGGAGGTACGGCGCATTCGACATTGACTCCATCCCGCCCGCGACGACGACGTCTTGGTCGCCTGCGCGGATCATCTGGTCGGCGATCTCGACCGCCCGGATGCTCGAGGCGCACACCTTGTTGATCGTGTCGGCGCCGATCTCGATCGGAATCCCTGCGCCGATCGAAGCCTGGCGGGCGGGCGCCTGCCCCGCGCCGGCCTGAAGGACCTGGCCCATGATCACGTACTCGACCTCGCTCGCCTCGATGCCGCCGCGCTCGAGGGCGGCGCGAATCGCAACCGCGCCGAGCTCAGGAGCCTCCCGGTCGGCCAGGCCGCCGCCGAGCTTCCCGAACGGCGTCCGAACGGCCGAGACGATCACTGACCGGGCCACGGCGCTGAGCGTACCCGTCAAGGGGAGCGCCGCTCGGCCCACGCATGGGCCATCGCGATCCGCTCGACGACGGTCGGGTGGGTGTCGACGAGGACGAAGGCCCAGGTGGGCGGCTCCGGGTCGGCGAGGGTCTCGGTCGTGAAGCGCGCGAAGAGCGCGCGGGCGGCCTCGGGGTTCTTCGTCGTCTCGAGGGCGGCCCAGTCCGCCTCGGCCTCGAGGTGGCGGGTGATCGCGTTCTGCACGGGGAGCGCGAGCAGGCTCAGCGCCACGAGCACGAAGAGGCCGAGGGGAACGGCCTCGGGCCGGCGCATCCCGCCCCGGCGTCGCGTCGCGCGCGAGATGAGGAAGGCCCCGGGGAACGCGAAGAGCGCGTACCACGCGATGCTCTTCGGCAGGTGGTCGCGCGCATGGTGGCCAAGCTCGTGCGCGAGGACGACGCGCACCTCGTCGTCCGAGAAGCGCGAGTCGAGCAGCGTGTCCCAGATGATCACGCGCCGCGTCGGCCCGAGGCCGACGGCCATCGCGTTCGGCGCATCCGTCAGGTCGGCCACCTTCTGCACGCGCACCCCCACCTCCTCGACGTCGAGGTCGCGCGCGTAGTCGCGCGCCGAGGCGCTGAGCGCGGAGTCGCGAAGCGGCGCCTGATCCGGGACCAGGTACGGGAAGACGAAGGAGAAGAGCGTCGCGAGCCCGACGAAGACCGCTCCCCCGGGGATCCACCAGCGGTCGCGAAGCGGCCCGGCGAGGCCCATGACGATCAGGATCGCCAGGCAGATGAAGAGGAACTCGCCACCGAGGGCGAGCCAGCCGCCGAGCACGCGCTCCCCGTAGCTCTCCTCCGAGAGGTCGTGCCGCCGGCTCCACCAGAGCTCGGCGACGCTGAAGGGGATGCTCACGACCCAGACGAGCGCGAGCCCGAGCATGGCGAGGAGCATCCCGGAGCCGATCCGCCCGGCCGCGGACTCGCGCAGAAAGCGGGGGCCGAAGACGGCGTAGAGCGCGAGGGCGGCGACGACGGCGATCTGCGAGAGGAGGAAGTCGAAGCGCAGGAACTCCTCGAAGTTGCTCGCCTCCCGTTCCTGGCCCGCGCTAACCACGTCCCGCGGCTCCACGTGACGAAGCTGCAGGTCGTCCGGAACCTCCGTCTGCCAAAGAAACCACGCCGCGAGCGCCCACCCAACGAGGGCGAGCGCAAGGATGAGGGCGCTACGCCGTCGCGGCAAGCGGCGCGCCCGGGGCATCCGGCTCGTCGGCCGGCGCCGCGGGCGGCTCGGCCGGGCGGGAGGGGCCGCTGTACGGGTAGCGCGACGTCAGGACGTAGAACCCGTAGGCGTCCACCTGCGCCCCGTACCGGAGCGTGTAGGCCCCAGCGTTTCGAAGACCCTGCGGCATGCGCCCGGTCGCCAGGGAAGCGAACCAGCCGAGAAAGCCGACGATGAAGAGGAGCCCGAGCAGGGCCCCACCGACGACAAGCGCCGGGAAGGCGAGCACGAGGCGAAACGCGGTCACGAGCCGCGGCTGTGGCCCAGGTGGGTCGATCTGCACGTCCACGGGATAGCCGGGTGCCCCTGTGAAGCCGGGGAACGGGTTCGCGACGAGAAAGAGGAAGGCGCCGACGTGAACCGTGTAGCGGACGTAGGCCGCGAGGAACCGGTGCAGGACGGCAGGCGGGCGCCCCGTGGCGAGCGTGGCGAACCAGCTCGCGACTGCGGCCAGGAACGCCGCGACCCCCCAGAGCATGAGCCAGACGATGTGCGGGAAGCTCAGGAGCAGCCGGAAGAAGACGGTCACGCGCGAGCGGAGCCCGTCGTCGTCCACTGTCATCCGGACGGCCTGCGGCTGGATGCCCTCGTCTCCGAGCGCGCGAGGCTCGGCGGGGTCGCTGTCCGGATAGCGGGCCGTGACAAAGAAGAGGTAGCCCGTCATCTGCGCGTTGTAGCGAAGCGCATAGGTCAGGAGATCCCGGAAGCCCCGCGGCATCCGGCCGCGCGCGAGGCACGCGAACCAGGCGAAGAACCCCACCAGGGCGGCAACGCCCGCGCCGCCGAGGAAGGCGTACTCGCCCCCGCCCCACTCCTCGTTCTGTCCCGAGCCTCCGCCGCCCGCGAACGGCGTTGAGAGGAGCGTCGAGGCGATCAGGATCGCCGGGATCGCCAGGAAGAGACGGAAACCGATCGTCAGCCGCCGCTGGGGCTCGGGCGGGGCGATCTTCACGTCCACGGGATACGAGCCCTCGCGCCCGGTGAAGCCCGGGTAGGGATCGGCCGCGAGGAGCAGGTAGGCGGAGAGGTGGGTCGAGTAGCGCACGTACGACGCGAAGAAGTCGTGCAGGCCGTCGGGCAGCCGGCCCCGCACGAGCCCGATCACCCACGCGACGAGCCCGAGGATGAACGTCCCGAGGCTCCAGAGGAGAAACCAGACGATGTGCGGGATCGCGAGGATGAGCCGGAAGGCGACGGTCAGGCGCGACCGGTGCAGGTCGTCCTCGACGACGACTCGGATCGGGTGCTCGTTCGACACGCGCGGGATTATCGCGGAGAACCTCTAACGGAATGACGCTGCGTCTTCCGGGTGCGCGGGCGGTGCGAGGCAAGGACGCAGCGTCGCGCCGTTCAGCGCGGCCGGAGGGCTCAAGGCTTCGTTCCGTTGAGGTTCTTAGGCTCGGCTCCTTCGACGTGAACGTTGGGAAGCCAGCCGAGCCAGCTCGGCAGATACCAGTTCCAGCGGCCCAGGAGCTTCATGCTCGCGGGCACGAGGACCGAGCGGACGATCGTGGCATCGATCAGGAGCGCGACCGCGACGCCGAAGCCCATCTGCTGGAACATGACGAGCTCACCGCGGGCAAAGCCCGAGAAGACGGCGATGATGATGAGCGCCGCCCCGGTGATGAGCCGCGCCGTCGAGCCGACGCCGAACGTGATCGCGCCGTCGTTCGACCCGGTCTGCGTGAAGCGCTCGCGAATCCGGCTGAGCAGGAACACCTGGTAGTCCATCGAGAGGCCGAAGAGGACCGCGAAGAGGAAGAGCGGCACCCAGGCCTCGACCGCGTCGACCTGCTGGAAGCCGAAGAGCTCGTTGCCGACGCCCTTCTGGAAGACGAGCACGAGCAGGCCGTAGGCCGCGCCCACAGAGAGCAGGTTGAGGAGGATCGCCTTGGCCGGCAACACGACCGAGCGGAACGCGAGCGTCAGCAGGATGAACGAGAGGCCGAGCACGAAGGCGAACACGGGGAGCTGCCAGCTCGACATCACGTCGAAGTAGTCGATCTCCTCGGCAGTGTCGCCGGCGACGTAGACCTCGGCAGGCGCGCCCTCGAAGGCGGCGGGGATCACGTCCGAGCGTAGGTCGCGCACGGCGGCGACCGCCTCCGCCGAGCTGGGGTCGCCCCCGACCGGGACGGTCAGGACGGTCGTATCCCCCGCCGCGTTCGACTGGGTCTCCGGCTCCCCGAAGATCGGCTTCTCGCCGAGCCCGGCCTCGAGCCGCTCGATCGCCGCGGTGACGGCATCCGAGTCGACCTCCCCGTCGACGACGATCTCGACCGGCTCCGTGGTCTGGCCCGGGAACTCCTCGTTCAGGAGCAGGTAGCCCTGCTTGGAGGCGAACCGGTCCGGAATCGTGCTGATCCCAGCCGTGCCGATCTCGAGCGAGAGGACAGGGATCGCGGCGGCGACGAGAAGCGCCGTCGCGGCGACGAGGCTCACGGCCGGCCGCCGCATGACGGCGGCGACGATTCGGCCCCAGAACCGGCTCTCCCCTGCGCCCTGCCGGCCGACCGACCGGCCGAAGTACGGCAGCCGGAGCGAGTTCACCCGGTCGCCCAGCAACCCGAGAACGGCTGGGAGGAGCGTCAGCGCCGCGAGGAGCGACGTGAAGCCGACCAGGATCGCGCCCGCCGCGAGGCTCCGCATGATCGTGTTCGGGACGAGGAGCAGGCCGACCATCGCGACGATGAAGGCGATGCCGCTGAAGAGCACGGCCCGGCTCGCCGTGGCACCCGCGGCGCCGATCGAGCCCTCCTTGTCGCGGCCCTGCCCGCGCTCCTCGCGGTAGCGCGACAGGATGAAGAGCGAGTAGTCGATCCCGAGCGCGAGCCCCATCCCGAAGATCATGTTCGTGACGAACTCGGAGAGGCCCCAGATCTGGCCGACGAGCGCGGTCAACGCGATCGCGACGAGGATCGAGCCGAGCGCGAGGACGAGCGGGATCACTCCGGCGATCACCGTGCCGAAGACGAGGAGCAAGACGATGAGCGCGGCCGGCGCGCCGAAGAAGAGCTCGCCGTTTCGCAGGTCGTCCTGGGCGAGCTGGCCGAAGTCCTCCTCGAGCGTCCACTCGCCCGTGATCCCCGCCTCGAGGCCCGGCTCGGCGTCGACGCGTTCCACCGCTTCCATGACGTCCCCGATCCGGTCCTCGGCGTCGAACCCGAGCCCGACGAGGAGGCCGACCGTGTCGCCGTCGGCCGAGACGAGACCTGGATCGTCGGCCGACGTGACGACGCTCTTGGCGCCGCCCGCCCGCAGCTCGTCTGCGAGCGCTTCCCCGCGTTCGGCCGCGCTTTCTCCACGGATGAGCACGACCTCGGAGGTCCGTTGCTCGAGCTCCTCGTTCGTCGGCCGGAAGCGCTCGAACATGAGCTCGTCGCCCCGCTTCGAGTCCGTGGGCGAGGTGACCTCCTCCCCGCCGGTCAGCGCCTCGCTCAGAAAGACGCCAATCGCGCCGAACGAGAGGACGAGAACGGCGAGCCAGACACCGATCGTGCGCCAGGGGTGGCGGCTGCACGCGCGCGCGATCGCCTCGGTCGAGAACCTCATCGGGTTGCCTCCTTCTTGCCGGCCCGTTCGAGCCGGCGTTCGACGTCTTCGTGCCACTGCACCGTCCATTCCTTGACCCCGATCCCGTACTCCAGGCAGAGGAGCGAGAACGCTCGAGGGTTAGTGCCCGCCGGGATCTGGGCCTCGATCTGGCGCAGGCGCTCGAGGCTCTCCAGGTGGCGCTCGCGCATCCGGCGCACGAGCTCGAGCGCCTCGTCCGGCTCGAGCGCCCGCGCGAAGAAGAGCTTGAGCAGGCCCTCGTCGCGGACCTCGTGCGTCATCTCGGGGTCGAGGAGCCACTCACGGAGCGCGTCACGCCCGGCATCCGTCAGCTCGAAGACCCGGCGCTTGCGCCCGCCGCGCGGCTCGCTCTTCCCGCGGATGAGCCCCTCAGCCTCGAGGCGCCGGAGCTCCGGGTAGATCTGGCCGTAGCTGGCGGCCCAGAAGAAGCGCGTCGAGCCGTCCACGAGCTGCTTGATCTCGTAGCCGGACCGAGGCCCGGTGCGAAGCGAGCCGAGGATCACCTTGCCGACGCTGGTCAGCCCCATGTAGCGCTGAGATATATCGTGCCGTCATATGCGTGTCAAGGCTTGACCGGGCGACGGCCACCGCCTACGCTCTGATCGATGACGTCTCTCGTCTCGATCTCGTGGGCTTGGCGCTTCGAGCGGGGCGGGAGCCTGGCCTGCTGACGTAGGCCTAGACAACCGTTCCGCTCTGACGACCTTCCAGCTGGAAGGTTTTTTTGTGCCATGACGATCGCCACCGACATCCACACCGACCTCGTCACGCCGCTCGGCGCGTACCTCCGCCTGCGCTCGCGCGGGGCCGCGAGCTTCCTGCTCGAGTCGGTCGAGCGCGGCCGCCTCGGGCGCCACAGCCTCGTCGGCTGCGGCTCGCGGATCGTGTCCTTCGCCGAGGCCGAGCGCGAGCTCGCGGCCGGGCAGCCGGTCGTCGGGTACCTCGGGTACGACCACGTGGCCGTGCTCGAGCCGACTGTGCCTCTTCCTGAGGAAGGCTCGGGCCTCCCCGAGAGCCGCTTCGTCGTCGCCGAGACGCTCGTCCGCTTCGACCACGCCGCCTCGACGGCTGAGGTCCTCGCGGGCGACCGGGACGCCGTCGCCGCGCTCCTCCGGGAAGACGTCGCCGCCCCGGACGAGCCCGGAGCCCTCACGGGCTCGCCCACCCGGCGCTCACCCGACCAGGCCACGTACGAGCATTCCGTCCGTACGGTCAAGGACTTCATCCGCCGTGGCGACGCCTTCCAGATCGTCCTCTCCCAGCGGGCCGAGCGACCCACGAAAGCGTCCCCGCTCGCCCTCTATCGCGCCCTGCGGCGAGTCAATCCCTCGCCGTACCTGTTCCTCCTCGAGCTCGGCCCTGACCTCGCCCTCGTCGGCTCCTCCCCCGAGACGCTCGTCAAGGTCTCCGGCGGACGGGCCAGCCTGAACCCGATCGCCGGCACCACCCAGGCCGGCGAGGGCGATGCCGAGCGCCTGCTCGCCTCCGAGAAGGACCGGGCCGAGCACGTCATGCTCGTCGACCTCGGCCGAAACGACCTCTCGCGCGTCTGCCGCGCCGGAACGGTCGAGGTCGAGCGCTTCCTCGAGCCGGAGCGCTACTCGCACGTCACGCACCTCGTCTCCGAGGTTGCGGGCGATCTGGCGAACGGGAAGACGGCGTTCGACCTCCTCCGCGCGACCTTCCCGGCGGGAACGGTCTCGGGCGCGCCGAAGGTGAGGGCGATGCAGATCATCTCGGAGCTCGAGGGCTACCGGCGCGGGCCATACGCTGGCGCCGTCGGCTACGCGCTCCCGGGCGGCGACCTCGACACGTGCATCGCGATTCGCACGATCGTCGCGACACCCGGTCTCGCGCGCATGCAGGCGGGGGCAGGGATCGTGGCGGACTCCGGCCCGACGGCCGAGCACGAGGAGTGCCTGCGCAAGCTGGCCGCGCTCGAGGCCGCGGTCGACCTCGCGGAGGCAGGCGCATGAAGAGCCACGTCCTCCTCGTCGACAACTACGACTCGTTCACCTACAACCTCGCGCACCTGCTCGAGGAGCTCGGCGCCGACGTGACCGTCCTTCGAAACGACCAGATCGACCCAGACGGCGCCGACGCGCTTGGCCCCACGCACCTCGTCGTCTCCCCCGGGCCCGGCCGGCCGGCCGACTCGGGCGCGACCCGGGCGATCATCGAGCGGCTTGCGCCGCGGCTCCCGACGCTCGGCGTCTGCCTCGGCCACCAGGCGATCGTCGAGGTCTTCGGCGGCGAGATCGGCCAGGCCCAGGCGCTCGTCCACGGGAAGGCGAGCGACGTCGAGCACGACGGGCGCGGCCTCTTCTCCGGCCTGCCAGACCCGCTTCCGGCCGGGCGCTACCACTCGCTCGCGGCGACGCGGGTCCCCGACTCGCTCGAAGTCTCCGCGCGAACCGCCGACGGAGAGGTCATGGCGGTGCGCCACCGCGAGCTTCCCGTCGACGGGATCCAGTTCCACCCCGAGTCCGTGCTGACGCCCGACGGGCGCGCGCTCCTCGGCAACTTTCTCCAACCCGTTTCGGAATGACGACTCGCGACCGGGATCGTGATGGGCGGTGCGAGGCAAGGACGCAGGGAGGTCGCGTAGCCGGCGGCTACGGGGCCGACGGAAGACGCGGCATCGCGCCGTCCAGCGCGGGCCCGGTTGCTCAGTGCTTCGTTCCGAGACGGGTTGTGGAGGCCGCATGATCGGCCCCGCCCTCCACCGGCTGCTCGACGGCCACGACCTGACGCGCGCCGAGGCGCGGGAGGCGATGGGAGCCGTCATGGCCGGCGAGGCGACGCAGGCCCAGATCGGCGGCTTCCTCGTCGCCCTGCGGGTGAAGGGCGAGACCCCTGACGAGATTGCAGGCTTCGCCGAGGCGATGCGCGCATGTGTCCTCCCCGTGCGCCCTGCGCGCAGCGACCTCGTCGACACCGCGGGCACGGGCGGCGACGGCGCCGGGACGTTCAACATCTCGACATCCGCAGCGCTCGTCGCCGCCTCCGCGGGTGCCGCGGTCGCAAAGCACGGGAACCGCGCGGTCTCCTCGTCGTCGGGCTCCGCCGACGTGCTCGAGGCTCTCGGCTTCCGGCTCGAGCAGGAGCCCGAGCGGGTCGCCCGCTCGATCGACGAGCTCGGCTTCGGCTTTCTCTTCGCACCCTCCCACCACCCCGCGATGCGCTTCGCCGCTCCTGTTCGCAAGGAGCTCGGGGTGCGCACGGTCTTCAACGTCCTCGGCCCGCTCACGAACCCGGCCGGCGCACGGGCCCAGGTGGTCGGCGTCTACTCGCCGGACCTCGTGCCCGTCCTCGCCGACGTGCTCCTCGCGCTCGGTGCGCGGCGGGCCTTCGTCGTGCACGGCGCCTTCGGCGTCGACGAGCTCTCGCCCGCAGGCCCGAACCTCGTCTGTGAGGTCGCGGGCGGGAAGGTGCACCGGCGCAAGATCGACCCTGCCGACTTCGGCGTCCCCCGGTGCGCGCCCGACGAGCTGAAGGGTGGTTCGCCAGAGGTGAACGCGGCGTGCATCCGGGCCGTCTTCGCAGGAGAGCCCGGAGCCAAGCGCGAGGCCGTGCTCCTGAACGCAGCCGGGGCGATTGCCGCCGCGGGTCACGCGGACGACCTGCGTGAGGGCTATGAGCTCGCGCGCGAGGCCATCGACTCCGGGGCTGCCGCCGAACGGCTGGACAGCCTGATCGCGTTCTCACGGATGCGGGAAGCGGCCTGATGGGTCGCTTCGCGGACGCGCTGCGAGCGCCCGGCCTCGGCGCGATCGCCGAGGTGAAGCGCCGCTCTCCCTCCGCAGGCGACCTTCGCCCGGACGCCGATCCGGCCGAGCTCGCGGCCTCCTTCGAGCGCTCGGGCGCGGCGGCTGTCTCCGTCCTCGTCGACGAGCGCTTCGGCGGATCGGTGGACGACCTGCGTGCGGCGCGCGGCGCCGCGGCGCTGCCGCTCCTGGCCAAGGGATTCTTCAAGGAGCCCGAGTCACTCGACGAGCTCCAGGCCGCCGGTGCGGATGCCGTCCTCCTCCTCCTGCGCGACCTGGACGACCGCGCCGCGCAGCGCCTGGCCGCTCACGCGCGGGCCCTCGGGCTCGACGTGCTGGTCGAGGCTCATGACGCGGCCGAGCTCGACCGCGCGGTCGCCCTCGATGCCGAGATCGTCGGCGTGAACGCCCGCGACCTCTCCTCCTTTCACATCGACCGCGGGGCCCAGCTCGAACTGGTCGCGCGAGCGCCGCGCGATCGCATCGTCATCGCGGAAAGCGGGATCGAGACCCGAGCGCAGGCGGCCTCGGCCGAGCTCGCCGGCGCCGAAGCGATCCTCGTCGGCTCGGCCCTCATGCGGGCCTCCAACCCCGGCGAGAAGCTCGCCGACCTCCTGCGCCGGCCGCTCGTGAAGGTCTGCGGCCTGACGCGCGAGGAAGACGTCGCGGCTGCGGCCGAGGCCGGCGCCGACCTCGCGGGCTTCGTGCTTGCCAAGAGCCCGCGCCGCGCCGAGCGCGTCCTCCCCACCCCGGACTCGCTCCTCTCGGTCGGCGTGTTCGTCGGCGAGGCGGAGGAGGTTGGCACCGACCTCGTCCAGCTCTACCCCGCCGAGAACGGCCACCGGGCCCGCGAGGCCGCGGTGCTTCGCAACGGTGAGCACGTCGCCCGCGTCCTCGACCTCCCCTGGCTCTCCGAGGACGGCGATCACTGGGAGCAGGCGGCCGGCGTCGAGGGGCGGATCGTGCTTGCAGGCGGCCTCGGCCCCGAGAACGTGCGCGAGGCGATCGAGGCCGTGGATCCATGGTGCGTCGACGCGAGCCGGAGCCTCGAGGCCTCCCCGGGGATCAAGGATCACGAGCGCGTGCGCGCGTACGTCGAGGCGGCGCGTTGAGCGCGCAGCCGGGCCTCTACGGGCCCTACGGCGGGCGCTACGTGCCGGAGACGCTCATCCCGGCGCTCGACGAGCTCGAGCGCGGCTGGCGGGCCGTCGCCGACGACGCCGACTTCCACCTCGAGCTCGAGGAGCTCCAGCGCCGCTACGTCGGCCGGCCGACGCCGCTCTATCGCGCCGAGCGGCTCGACCCCGACCGCCGGATCTACCTGAAGCGCGAGGACCTCTGCCACACGGGTGCGCACAAGGTGAACAACGCGCTCGGGCAGGCGCTCCTCGCCGTTCGCCTGGGCAAGCAGCGGATCGTGGCCGAGACGGGCGCCGGCCAGCACGGCGTCGCCTCGGCGACGGTCTGCGCGCGCTTCGGGCTCGAATGCGTCGTCTACATGGGCTCGGAGGACATGCGCCGCCAGGCGCCCAACGTCGAGCGGATGCGCCTCCTCGGGGCCGCAGTGCACCCCGTCGAGTTCGGGACGAAGACGCTCAAGGAGGCGACGAGCGAGGCGATCCGCGACTGGATCACGAACGTCGAGACGACCCACTACCTGATCGGCTCGTGCGTCGGCCCGCACCCGTATCCCGAGATCGTCCGCGAGCTCCAGCGCGTGATCGGCCGTGAGGCCCGCGAGCAGGTTCTGCAGGTGGAGGGCCGCCTCCCGGACGCGGTCGTCGCGTGCGTGGGCGGTGGCTCGAACGCGATCGGCCTCTTCGCAGGCTTCGTCGAGGACGCGGAGGTCCGGCTCATCGGGGTCGAGGCCGCGGGCGCCGCGAGCCTCGGGAGCGGCCGTCCGGGCGTCCTCCACGGCGCGCGCTCCTCTCTCCTCGCCGACGAGGACGGCCAGATCTCAGACGCCCACTCGATCTCCGCCGGCCTCGACTATCCCGGTGTCGGCCCCGAGCACGCGTTCCTGCGGGACTCCGGGCGGGCCGAGTACGTGGGCGCCACCGACGAGGAGGCGCTCGCGGCCTTCCACCTGCTCGCCCGGCGCGAGGGCATCCTCCCCGCGCTCGAGCCGGCCCACGCACTCGCCCGCGCCCTCGAGCTCGACGCCGAGCTGATCGTCGTCGGCCTCTCCGGCCGCGGAGACAAGGACCTCGCCACGGTGCTCGAACGCGAATGAAGCGTCTCTCGATCTACCTGATGGCCGGGCCCGAGACGCCCGAGCTCGCGCAGGCTTCGGTCGAGGGCGGAGCCGACCTTCTCGAGATCGGCTTTCCGTTCTCGGACCCGCTCGCCGACGGGCCGGTCATCCGGCTCGCAGGAGAGCGCGCGCTCGCGCAGGGCATGCGCACGCGCGAGTGCCTCGCGTGCCTGGCGGACATCCGCTCGCGGGTCGACGTCCCGCTCATCCCGATGACCTACGCGTCGATCCTCGAGGCCTACGGCTACGAGCGCTTCTGGACGGACGCCCAGACGGCCGGCGCGACGAGCCTGATCGTCGCCGACCTGCCGCTCGAGGCCGCCCCGGAGCTGCCGCGAGTCCAGCTCGTCGCCCCGACCAGCCCGTCGGAGCGGATCCGGGCAGCGGCCGAGCGGACGGACGGCTGGCTCTACCTGGTCTCCGTCACCGGCACCACGGGCGCCCGTGAGACCGCGTCGTCCCAGCTCGCGAGCCTCGTGGAGCGCGCCCGGGCGGTGACCGAGGTGCCTCTCCTCGCGGGCTTTGGCATCTCGACCCCCGAGCAGGCTGCCGCCGCCGCCGCGCTCGCCGACGGGGTCGTGGTCGGCAGCCGCGCCGTGCAGGTCGCGGAGGAAGCAGGGCCGGACGGCCTTCGGGCCTACGTCGCATCGCTTCGCGCAGCTCTGGACGAGACGAGCCCGCCCGCCCTCGAGCGGACGGGCTCGCTTTTCGCCTAGCTTCCTATTCCGCGTACTCGGGGCAGAACGGTGCCGTCGCGTCGTAGACGGTCGACGTCTGGTGCAGGACAGCGCGCAGGGCGTTGATCCGCCCGTGCCCGAAGCACTTGTCGTACCCGGGCTCGCCCTGATCGATCGCGCTGGCCTGAAGGTAGCTCTCGACCTGCGTCGGCCGCATGACGACGTCCAGGGTTCCCGCGTCGTTTCCGACCCGGCCGAACTGGCTCACGATCAGAGCGGCGACACCCGCAGTGTGCGGCGAGGCCATCGACGTGCCCTGGATGCAACCCCACACCTGGCCCGGAAGGGTCGAGAGCACCGTGCGCCTGCAGTCTCCGGTCGTGCCGTTCCCGCCAGGCGCGGCGACATCCGTCGCGCCGACGCCGTAGCTCGAGTAACGGGCCTTCTCCTTGTTCACCCCGAGTGCCATCGTGCCGATCACACCCTGTGTCTCTGCCGGGACGACCTCACACTCGTTCTCGTAAGGCTCCGGCGGATGAGCCAGGTCGTAGTCGGAGTTTCCGAGCGCGGCCACCGGGACGACGCCTTGGTTTCGGGCGTACTGGATGGCTCTCTCGTTGGCCTGACGGAATGCGCGCTGCACCGGGTCGCTCATGCACTTGAGCTCCGTCGACTCGAGTAGCTGGTCGTCGTCGATGAAGTAGCTCATGTTGATGACCTCGAACTTCTTGTCTCCCGCGTACGTGATGGCCGCGGCCGACGAGCTCGCGTAGCAGTAGCCCGCGATGTCGCACACCTTGACCGGGATCAGCTTCACGTTCGGGGCGACGCCGACGACGCCCGTGCCGTTGGCCTTCGCCGCGACGATGCCGGCGACGTGCGTCCCGTGGAACTGATTGTCGTTGCAGGGCGTCCCGATCGAGAGCGGTGACGGCCCGACGGGGACGAAGTCGCGCCCGAGCGAGCAGTCGACGTTGGCGCTCAGGTCGGTGTGCGTTGCGTCGATTCCGGAGTCGAGGATCCCGACCTGGACGAGCGGTGAGCCGGCCTGGATCGCATGCGCCTCCTCGGTCTGGATCTGCTGCATGCTCCACTGCATCGGCTCGAGGACGTCGGCCGACGGCTGCGGGCCTCCGCCCGGGACCGCCTCGGCCCCGACCACGGTCAGCTCGCCGCTCATGAGCGCCTCGTCCATCGTGGGCATCGCCTTCCAGACGAAGTCCTCGCCGGCGACGTCGACATTCGTGGCCGCGCCAACCGTCGAAGCGAAGCTCGGGTTCGTGGAGAGGGCCGTCACGACGCCGATCTGCCTGGTCAGGTCGGCGACGATCGTCCCGCCCGCCGAAGTGACGAGCGCGAGCGCGGCGTCGCGCCCACCCTCGACGGTGAAGCCGCTCGTCGTCGCGGTGCCCTCGAAGACGACGTTGTAGCGCTTGACGCTCACCGTCTCCGCCGAAGCGTCCGACAACCGAACGGCTCCGATCGAGACCGCGAGCGAGACTGCGAGCACTAGGGCGGCCACCAGCCGTCCCGGTCTACGCGAAGGTCTGCGAGTTCCTTGCATCCAAATCCCCCCTGGGTCGTGGACTTGCCAGCGGACCTTGTTCCCGCGTCCGACGCGATTCGAAACCGTCCGCGGAAGCAAACGGCCCGCCGAAGGGCGGGCCGTTTGCCGACGAGAGAGCGAAGCCGTCTTACGAGATCGTCTTCACGCGCTCGCAGTTGATCGCCGTGTCTCCGGCCCGGATGACCGCGCGGTCACCGTCGCCCTCGCCGCAGTCGATCTGGTCTGCGGCGCCGTCGTTCGCGCCCGACCAGATGCGGTCGTTGCCCGCCTCCCCGTTCAAGACGTCG
>Ga0136617_10003086_pt1 | contig 14857 bp, 15 predicted proteins | sample AntDrymUQ3222106_2_FD_129672 | JGI IMG/M metagenome (GOLD analysis project Ga0136617, IMG submission 129672) | Polar desert sand microbial communities from Dry Valleys, Antarctica - metaG UQ322 (21.06) | ecosystem: Environmental > Terrestrial > Soil > Desert | place: Antarctica: Dry Valley... | reverse complement strand
GTCGCCGCGCAAGATCGCCCGCTGCCTGCCGTTACGCTGGGCGAGGTGCTGGCCACCAGCGACCTACCCGGTGGGGTGGTCAACGTCCTCACCGGCTACACCGCCGAGCTGGCGCCCTGGCTGGCCGCCCACATGGACATCAACGCGATCGACCTGTGCGGCGGCCCCGACGACCTGCATGCCGATCTTGAGCGCGCCGCCGCCGAGAACGTCAAGCGGGTCGTCCGCGCGCCCCTCGGCGGCGAGCCAGACTGGACGATCGAGCCCGGACTACGGCGAATCTCCGCCTACGTCGAGACCAAAACCGTGTGGCACCCGATGGGAGTTTGAGTGGCCAGTCCATCGACCGATGCCTTCGCTCTGTGGGTCGGACTCGACGTCGAACCGGTGGAGATCTCCCTGCCCTCGGATTCCGGGTTCACGCTGCGGCACTACCGCGAGGACGATGACGACGGCACAGAGCCGGTCTTCCTCGGCGACGACGGCGTTGCCTACGTCTTCCGGTCGACCGAAGGCTTGATCGAGTTCATCCGAAGCGACGAGCCGCACGACCTCACCGAGCTCGAGGGCTGGGAGGACGTCAAGACCGCCTCCGATATCGATGTCACACCCGACGAGATGGGCATCTACCAGCTTGACGTCGTCGTCCAGATGCTGCGCGCCGGCGCCGACTCGTGGGACCACGAGTTGCTCGTGTTGGCCGGTGAGTGTGCTCGCGACCTGGGCAAGTACGCGGATCTGCCCGACGTCCTTGCCGCCCTGGCCCCCGGCTCGCCCCTGGACTCCCTTGACGACGATCTGCGCAACGGCGGCCTCCTGGCTCGCCGGCGGCTGCGCAAGCTCGACGGTGACACGCTCGCGATCGGCTGGCGCAGCGTGATCTCCCGCCTGAGCGCGGCTGTGGATTTCCGCGACTGAGGTGTCCCCGTAACCGAGAGATCCGATCTGGACTACGGGCACGTAGTCATGGTGACCCTTCCACCCCTCAAGGAGGAATCACCATGCGTACCAATCTCATCCGGAACCGACGGCGCCTAGCCGTGCTCTTCGCGGCCGCGCTGGCCACGAGCGCCGGGCTCGCGCTGGCAGCGCAGCCCGCTGCCGCTGCGACACCAGTCATCGTGCCGGCCGGCTGCGGTGCTTACTCGGGACTACCGGTGCCCGCCGGTTGGACCCTCGATGATCACAGCCAGGACGGGCAGGCCTTGGGCAACATCCTGGGCGCGCCACACCAGGTGGGCCTCGTCTTCGGCACGATCACCATCGGCACCCCGTTCGCTGACCACATCCAAGGCAACAACATCACGGGCAGCGCGGTCGACGAGGTCATCTGCGGGATCGACGGTGAAGACTGGATCAAGGGCGGCAGTGGCAACGACGAGATCTTCGGCGGTGTCGGCGCCGACAGCCTGTGGGGAGAAGAGGGCGGCGACCTGCTGAGCGGCTCGACCGAGTCCGACGTCCTGTACGGCGACGACTTCAACAACTCCCACGGCAACCTCGACCTGGCTGACACCCTCCAAGGTGGTGCCGGGAACGACTTCATGTACGGCGGAGCGGGTCCCGACTTGCTCAAGGGCGGTCCCGACGTCGACTTCGGCGACGGCCAGGGCGGCGCGGACACCTGCACCTTCGCGACCGAGAACGGTCCGTGCTGAGCGCGGGAATAGCGCACCCGCACGGTGCCGGGCAGGCACAACCGTGACGGCGGCAGGGACGGCGACCTTCGAGGCGGCGTCCCTGCCATCGTCATGCTTGCGCCCGATAGGCTCCGCGAATGCGCGAACCCGCCCGCTACAAACCGTGACGGATGGACCTGGGGGTGAGGCGTCCGCCACCGCAGGTGAGCTACCTGCTGATGTTCTGCTCCGGTTCGCCGAAGGTGACGAAGCAGCCTTTGCTCAGGTCTACCAGCGCTACTCCGGCCCGATGTTCACCGTCGCCCTGCGTACGCTCGGCCGTCGCGACCTCGCGGCCGACGCTGTCCAGCAGGCCTTCCTGCAGGCATGGCGGGCCGCCGGCACGTTGACTCCGGGCGTGTCCGTCGCCCCTTGGTTGTTCACGATCACCCGGCGGTGCGCGATCGACGTGTGGCGCAAGGAGAGCCGGCACGATCCAGTCGATCCGAGTTCGCCGGCGATGGCGACCGTTGCACCCAGTTCGCCCGGCATCGAGTCGGCCTGGGAGGCATGGCAAGTCCGCTCGGCGCTGGCGCAGCTCACGCCCGACGAGCGCGACGTCGTTCGGCTGGCGTATGTCGACGGCTTGTCTCAATCCGAGATCGCTGCTCAGCGCGGATGGCCGCTGGGTACCGTGAAGTCGCGAACAAGCCGGGCACAACGACGACTGGCGCAACTGCTGTCACATCTGGCGCCCGAACCCACCGAAGAGTCCTCATGACGCGGCCTTCAGATCCCGACCTGCCAGAGCAGGTGCGATCGTTGCTGTCCGATGAGGACACGTGGGCCGACCCGCCGCCGGAGTTGCCGGCGGAGATCCTCTCCGCCATTCGCCGCGAGCGCGAACAGGAACAGGAACAGCGGGCGGTGCCGCGCGTGAGGCACCTTCAACCCACCCGGAAGCCACTCTGGCTGGGGCTGGCGGCGGCCGTCCTAGCAATTCTGATCATCGGAGTCGGCGTGACCATGTCACGAGGCACCCCACCCGACGCCACCGCCGACCTCACCGCCACTGCCTTGGCGCCCGAGGCGTTCGGCCGGGCGGAGTTCCGCGACACGCCATCGGGATTCAAGATCGAGTTGGACACGACCGGCTTGCCCCCAGCGGCTCCGGGCACGTATTACCAAGCCTGGCTGAAGAACGCCGCCGGCCAGCTGGTCACGGTCGGGACCTTCCACGCTCGCGACGGCGGGGAGAATATTATCTTGTGGTCGGCCGTCGGCCCTAACGAGTACCCGACCCTCACGGTCACCGTGCAACAAGAGGGGGCCGGGCCGAAGTCCTCCGGCAGGGTCGTGCTCGCCGGGAAGATCCGGCAATAGAGAGACGGGCCGGCCCGAAGGCCGACCCGTCCCGATGCAGTGCGTACGAGCTACGCGCGGGCGGCAGTGGTGGAGCGGCTGAGCAACAGGCCCAGCGCGACCATTCCGATGCCGAGGCCGAGGTGCAGGTAGTTGTCGGCCGTGTTGATCGGCACGAAGTTGATGGCTTCTTCCTTGTTGGCGATGAACAGGCCAACGAGAACGAGCACGAAGTAAACGACACCGCCGCCGACGAGGTAGTTACGGGCACCGGCACGAGTACGCGACATCAGGATGCCCACGCCGAACAGCAGGTGAACGATGTTGTGGAGCACCGACACCTGGAAGAGGCCGAGCAGCTTGGCCTCTGACTCGTGTCCAGCAACGCCCAAGCTATCGTAGTCCGTAGTGACACCTGGGACAAATCCGAGGATGGCGACGAGCACGAAGACAACGCCGACCAGCATCGCGGCCATCTGCAACAGATCGCGACCACCCGCACCGGTTCTGCTTGACATTTCTGTGCCTCTTTCTGTTGGTTTGCCTACCGAGAGTGCCTGTGCCCCTACGCGGCCGGTTTCACACCCGACGAGTACCGGTTATTCGTGTCTGCGACCGAAAGCGGATTGGCTCGCCACGGCTGGCGAGCGCGCCCGGGCCCACAAAGGAGGAGGACCGGGCATGAATGCCCGGTCCTCCTCCTTGTCCTCAGGTGGGGCCGCCCCCGTTACGGCGTGGGGTCAGCGTAGCTCCCTCCGAAGATGTCGCTGTTGCCGAACGCCGGGGTGCCACCCTGCGGGCAGTCCTCGTTGGGGCCCGGCCGCAGCGCGGTGGAGTGAGCGTTGGGCAACTCGCCCGCGGCACTGCGCTGAAGCGGCCGGTCCGCCACGATCGGCTCCGCCCCGCCGGACAGGACGTCGTCGACGAACGCCTGCCGGTAGGTGTTGATGGCTGCGCAGACAGCGGCGAACCGAACGTCATTCCACACCGCCGCACCGTAGTCGCGCGTCGCCACCGCGTAGTTGTAGTCACCCAGGAACTCCGCTGTCAGGCCGTTGGCGCTCGATCCGCGGGCATCGCCGATGGCTCCCCGGTGTTCGGTAGCGAAGGCACCGATGGCTCCGGTGAGCGCGTTCACGTTGGCGTGCCTGACCACACCGAGCATCCGGCGCGGCGAGGTGGTATTGGTGCGCCACGGGTCGAGATAGGCGTTGTAGACCAGCCAGGCATCTGTGCCGTCCGGCGAGATCGCTATTGCCGGCTGGTTGGCCCGGTCACCAGCCTCGGAGACCGTCATCGGCGTGCTGTAGGACGCGCCCTTGTTGCGAGAGGTGATGACGTAGGCCTTCTCCTGGTTGGTTCCGGCCCGGTCGTCCGACCAGTTGATGAGAATCTGATCGGTCGCGTCGGCGCCGCTCGGCGCCCCGTTGGCGATATCGAGGCTCGGGAACGTGTTGGTACGCGCACCCGCGATGCCGTCGATGGTGAACCGGCCCTGTGCCGGGTCCAATTGCCCGATCCCGGCGATGTCGACGATCGCCCGCGGGCGCTCCCACGTGTCGCCACCGTTGAACGAGCGCGCCTGGTAGAAAACGCCCGTCTGCCGCTGCTTGTCGAATCCCTCGAATACGAGGTAGACGACGCCGTCGCTGTCGGTGCGCATGGTGCAGCCCTGGCGGCCGCCGGTCTGCGCGTTGTTCGTCGCTGCGGTGATCTGGCGCTGGCGCCAGGTGTCGCCGCCGTCCTGCGAGGTCGCGACGAGCACCGGCTCAGAGCCGGCCGTGCCGCGGAAGCCGACGTTGCAGACGTAGACGTTGCCGAAGTACGGGCTCGAGGCGGCGTTGTCGGCCCAGATCTGCTCCTTGTCGCTGAACAACGCGGAGTTCTGCCGGGTCACGATGACGGGCGCCTTCCAGGCGTTGTTGTTGCCCGCGATGGCGCCGGCGATGTCGTCGGTGCGCGACACGGCGATGGCTCCGGGGCCCTTGAACCCAGGGTTACCCGGGAACGGTGTCGCGATGTTGGCGTAATAGAGCCGCTGGCCGTTGGCCCAGGAGAAAGTGCCGTTAGAACTCGGGACCGGGCCGAATGCAAGCTCGGGGTCGCCGTTGGAGACCATGCCGGACTCGTAGTACTTCGGCAGGGTGCCGATCGGGCCGACCGTCGGAACGCATGCGGCGGTGTCCGGCGTGTCAGTCCGGCACGACGCGTTGCGCGCTGAGTAGCCGGTGTAGGTCGGCTGCACCCAGGTGCGCCCACCGTCGGTCGAGAACTGCACGCCGGACAGGCCGACTCCCGCCGTGAACGGGCACGTGCGGTCGTCGCCGGCATAGCAACGCTCCAGGTCGATGTTGTCGTTGGCGCCGGCCGCGAGGATGTTCGTGTTCACCGGGTTGACAGCGAGCCCGGGCTCGTTCTGCTTGTTGTGCGAGAAGTAGGCGTCGTCGCTGCCGACGGTCACCTCGGTGTCGCCGCCCGGCGTGATCGGTACCGCGCTCGCCGGAGACGCGAACGCCGCGATGACCGCTGCTGCCGCCACCCCGACGCCCAGTCGAGTGAGTCGCATGGTTGCTCCTGTCTGTGTCGCTAGCCGTTTGGGCCAAGCCTCACGTCAGGGCTCCGGTAAGAACCCGTCGCCGACACTCTGCGAGTTGAAATGCCACTTGACAAGTGGGGCGACGCAGCGCAATACCAGGGTTACTTATCGTGAAGCAAGCGAGCGTAACCAGGCTTGATCACGTCATTGATCAGCGCCAGCCGCTCGTCGAAGGGGATAAAAGCCGACTTCATCGCGTTCACGGTGAACCACTGCAGGTCTGCCCAGCCGTATCCGAAGGCCTCGACCAGCTGCTCCATCTCGCGCGACATCGACGTACCGCTCATCAGCCTGTTGTCAGTGTTGATCGTGACCCGGAAATACAGCCGGCGCAGCAACCCGATCGGATGCTCGGCAATCGACGCTGTCGCACCGGTCTGCACGTTGGACGACGGGGCCATCTCCAGCGGGATGCGCTTGTCTCGTACGTATGCCGCCAGCCGGCCTAGCTCGACCTCGCCGTCATCCTTGACCGTGATGTCGTCGACGATGCGTACCCCGTGCCCGAGTCGGTCGGCACCGCACCACTGCAGTGCCTCCCAGATGGACGGCAGGCCGAATGCCTCGCCGGCATGGATCGTGAAATGGCCGTTGGCCCGCTGCATGTAGTGGAAGGCGTCGAGATGCCGGGTGGGTGGATAACCGGCCTCGGCGCCGGCGATGTCGAAGCCGACGACACCACGGTCGCGGTAGTCGATTGCCAGCTCGGCGATCTCGAGCGAGCGGGCGGCGTGCCGCATGGCGGTGAGCAGGGTCCCGACTCGGATGTCGCCACCGGCCGAGCCCTCGGCGAAGCCGTCGAGCACGGCCTCCACGACCTCGTGCAGGGCGAGGCCCTGCTCGACGTGCAACTCCGGGGCAAAGCGCACCTCGGCGTAGACGACAGCGTCGTCGGCCAGATCCTGAGCGCACTCGGCGGCGACCCGGGCCAACGACTCCGGGGTCTGCATCACACCGACGGTGTGGGCAAATGTCTCGAGATAGCGCTCGAGAGACCCGGAGTTCGCCGATTCGGTGAACCATCGGGTGAGCTCGGCGACATCCGCCGTCGGCAGGCCGTCGTAGCCGTTGTCCTGAGCCAGGTCGATGATCGTGGCCGGCCGGACCCCGCCGTCGAGGTGATCGTGCAGCAGGACTTTGGGAACGCGCCGAACGTTCTCCGCGCTGAGGATGGCACTCATCGCGTCAACTTACCCGGCCAGTCCGCGCCGAGTTGACGACTAGGTGTCTTCGCGGTGAACAAGCTCCGGGGCAAAGGCCGGCAGGCACACGGCGACATACTCCGCACCCTCAGCGTCCGGTGAGGAATAGCGCACCCGCTCTCCGGCCCGCGTCAGCACCGCCTGACCGGCCGTCACATCAAGGACGCCGCCGTCGTGCTCAACCCGCACCCGCCCGCGCAACACCACGGTCACCTCGTCGAAGTCCGGCGTCTGGGCGGGCTCGTCCCAGCCACCAGGTGCGGTCATCCGCGCCACCGAGACGCCCGGCGTCCCCGTCGCGACCCGGCCGACGTACTCCTCGATGACCTTGCCGCCGGGCACCGGGATGCGTTGTGGGGTGTCGATCAATTGCGGCACGCTGCGCCTCCGATGCGGACCTGATTGGGGTATCGAGTCAACCGCACGCGCCGGAGTAGGCATTAGCCGGGAGGGAGCTTGGCGAGCCATGCGGCGGCTGCTTGCACGGCAGAACGGCCCTGCACCTCCACCGCCCGGTTGAGCTCGATCAGGTCGCGCGTGGTCAGTGGCAGCGGTCACGGGTGCGAGGGCGGCCCGCAGGCGTTCGCCATGCGTCCGCAGCACGGCGCTGCGCACGAGCGGCACGAGGTTGATCCAGCACGTCGATGACGCCGGCCGCCGGCTGGCCGTGGCCGGGGAGAATCGGCCGGCCACTCTGGTTGCCAACGCGTTGTCGCTGGCCAGCGGCGTCTGGGTGAACTGGCCGCTACGGATCGCGGCCGCCATCCTGCTCGCCGCGCGCCGCCGCTACCTGCAACTCGCGGCGTTCGCGCTTGCGGTGGCCACCTCGGAATTGCTCATCGGCACGCTGAAATCTGCCTACCACCGGCCACGACCGCCAGGCAGCCTCATCGCCACATCCGGCTACTCGTTTCCTTCCGGCCATGCCATCGCGGGGGCGGTGACCGCCGTCGGCCTGGTCGTAGTGCTGCTGCCGCCCGGCCGGTCCCGGTGGAAGTGGGAACCGCGTGCGGTCCTATTCGCGTTCGTGATGGCGCTCTCCCGCGGTATCTGCGAGCTCAACTGACCTGTGACGCCCGATCAGCCGCCGATCCGGTCGAGGATCAAGGGCTGGGTCCGCGCCGGCGCGGACCCGATCTCATAGCTGCCCTCAAGGGCAGCGAGTGCCCGATCGAACCGATCACCGGAATCGGCATGCAATTCCAGCAGCGGCGCGCCCTCGGTCACCGGATCCCCGACCTTCGCATGCAGCAGGACGCCCGCACCGGCAGACACCGGGTCCTCCTTGCGCGCCCGCCCCGCTCCCAGCCGCCACGCGGCGACGCCGACAGCCATCGCATCGAGCCGCTGGAGCACGCCGGATGCCGGCGCTCGGACCACATGCATCTCGCGGGCCCGCGGCAGCTTGGCGTCGGGATCGCCGCCCTGGGCCGCGATCATCTTGCGCCAGACGTCCATCGCGCGTCCGTCGCGCAGGGCGTCGGCCGGATCGATGTCGGTCAGCCCCACCGCTGCGAGCATCTCGCGGGCCAGTGTCACAGTCAGCTCGATGATGTCGGGCGGCCCGCCCCCGGCCAGCACATCGACGGACTCGGCCACCTCTAGTGCATTGCCGGCCGTGTGCCCGAGCGGCTGATCCATGGCGGTGAGCAGTGCGACCGTGGTGACGCCGTAGGCCTCACCGAGCTCCACCATCACCGATGCGAGCTCCCGAGCGGAGTCGGCCTCTTTCATGAACGCGCCAGAGCCCACCTTGACGTCGAGCACGAGCGCAGACACCCCCTCGGCGATCTTCTTGCTCATGATCGAGCTCGCGATCAGCGGGATGGCCTCGACGGTGCCGGTGACGTCGCGCAGTGCGTACAGCTTCTTGTCGGCTGGGGCCAGCTCGTCGCCGGCAGCACAGACGACCGCACCGACCTCACGCAGCTGGGTCATGAATTCGGTACGCGATAGCGCGGCGCGCCACCCGGGGATCGACTCGAGCTTGTCGAGGGTGCCACCGGTGTGCCCAAGCCCTCGGCCGGACAGCTGAGGGACGGCGGCGCCGCACGCGGCGACCAGCGGCGCCAGCGGCAGAGTGATCTTGTCGCCGACCCCGCCGGTGGAGTGCTTGTCGGCGGTGGGCCGGCCGACAGCGGACAGGTCCATCCGCTCGCCGGACTCGATCATCGCGCCGGTCCAGCGGGACACCTCGTCTGAGGACATGCCGCGCAGCAGGATCGCCATGCAGAGCGCGGACATCTGCTCGTCGGCCATCGTGCCGTCGGTATAGGCGGCCATCCCCCAGTCGATCTGGTCGTCGGAGAGCGTGCCACCGTCGCGCTTGACCCTGATGAGCTCGACCGCGTCGAAGGACGTCATCGTCCGGGACGCCTCTCTGCCTTGAGGATCTCGGTGTCGAAGGCGTCAGGGAGTAACTCGCTCATCGGCCGGATGCCCAGCCTGGTGTCGACCAGCAGGCCTGGGCCGCCGTGCTCCCACAGCAGCTGCCGGCACCGGCCGCACGGCATCAGGGCCCCGCCACCCGGGCCGACGCAGGCCAGCGCCACCAGCCGGCCACCGCCAGTCGCGTGCAGCTCGGAGACCAGCCCGCACTCCGCGCACAGGCCGAGGCCGTATGACGCGTTCTCGACGTTGCAGCCCACGATGATCCGGCCGTCGTTAACCAGTGCTGCCACTCCGACCGGGAAGTTGGAGTACGGGGCGTACGCGCGCGTCGCTGCCGCACGAGCGGCCAGGCGTAGCGCCTCCCAGTCCGGCTCGCCGTTCTGGCTTCCGCCGTTCACTGGCTTCCGCCTCTCAATGACCCTGACCTCGGCGGTAGGGAATCCCGTCGGCCGCAGGCATCCGCAACCGTTGCGATGCCACCGCCAGTACAACGAGCGTGGTGACGTACGGAGTTGCGCTGACGAACTGGCTAGGAACCTCATCGGAGAGTGCGTACCAGAGCAGGAAGCCGACGCCGCACACCGCGCCGACCGCCGCGCTCACCCAGTTCTTGCGCAATACGCTGCGCACGGCGAGCGCGAGCAGTAGCAGGCCGACGAACAGCAGCAGGGCATGCACCGCGGACGACTGCCGCAACTGCAGCGCGTCGGCGTAGCCGAACAGCCCGGCGCCCGCGGCCAGCCCACCCGGCCGCCAGTTGCCGAAGATCATGGCGGCCAGCCCGATGAATCCTCGCCCGCCGGTCTGCCCCTCCCGGTAGATGCTCGAGGCCACTTCGGAGAGGAACACGCCGCCGAGCCCGGCAAAGCCACCGGACGCGGTGACTGCCGCGTACTTCATCAAATACACGTTGACCCCGAGCGACTCGGCAGCGACTGGGTTCTCGCCGGCCGAACGCAACCGCAGCCCGAAGGGGGTGCGCCACAGCACGTAGTACGACAGCGGGATGAGCAGCACGCAGACGATGGTGAGCAGGGACAGGCCGGTGCACAGGCCGCGGATGATGCCGGCGACATCGGACCCGAGGAACCAGTGATGTCTCTCGATGGTGCCTAGCCAGTCGGACAACCAGGGCACGGAGATGGTCTTGATGTCGCCCACCTGCGGTGACTGGGTGGCCCCCCCGCCCTCCGTACCGGTGAACGCGATCACCGACAGATAACGGGCTAGCCCGAGAGCGAGCAGGTTGATCGCCACACCCGACACGATGTGGTCGACACCGAAGCTGACCGTGGCCACGGCATGCAGCAGGCCACCGAGGCAGCCGCCGAGGACGCCGACGATCACGCCGGTCCAGGGGCCCCACTGGTAGCCGGCCCACGCACCGAACCAGGTGCCGAGAATCATCATGCCCTCGAGGCCGATGTTGACAACGCCGGCGCGCTCGGACCACAGACCGCCCAGGCCCGCCATGGCGATGGGCACAGCCGTGGCCAGGGCCGCACGGACGGTGCCACTGGAGGTCACGTCGTGGGCGCCGGTGAATACCCGTACCGCCGAAAGCAGCACCAGCATCCCGGCGACCATCGTCAGGACGCGCACCGGCGTCACCTGATCAACGGTGACCTTGCCCCGCAGCCCGGTGGAGACTGGCCGCTGGAAGTCCGTACCGCTCCCGGTCACACCGCCACCCCCTTCTTGACGCCGGGGTCAGGAGGCGTTGCTGCCAACTCCGCACCGACTTCTCGCTGCTGTTGGCGCAGCCGGAACCGGCGGACCACCTCGTAGGCAATGACCACAGAGAGCACCATCGTGGCCTGCATGATCTGCACGATCTCCTTGGGGATGCCTTCCAGGTCGAGGATTTGTGATGACTGGTCGAGGAAGCCGAACAGCAGGGCGCCGAAGGCGATACCGATAGGATTGTTGCGGCCGAGCAGGGCGATACCGATGCCGGCGAAACCCAGACCGGCCGGGAAGTCCAACGAGAACGTGTGCGCCGAGCCGAGCAGTTGGGGCATCCCGATCAGCCCGGCGATACCGCCGGAGATGAGCATCGTGATGATGACCATCCGCCGCACGCTGACCCCACTGGCAACCGCCGCCGGCGCCGACATCCCGGTGGCGCGCAGGTCGAAGCCGAAGCTAGTCCGGTTGAGCAGGAAGTGGTAGCCGACCCCGACCAGCACCGCCAGGAACACCAGGACGAAGACCTTGTTTATCGTGCCGGGAAACGCCAGCCCCGGGATCTGGCCGGACGGCCCGATGGGCTTGGTGCCGATGTTGTTGCTCCCCGCGACCGACACCGCTAGCCGGTCCGGGTGGAGCAGGTACGCACCCAGTGCCGTCGCGATGGCGTTGAGCATGATCGTGGAGATGACCTCGCTCACCCCTCGGCGCACCTTGAGCATCGCGGCGATGCTGGCCCAACCGGCACCGACGATCATGGCGACGATGAAGATCAGCGCGATGTGGATGGGCGCCGGCAGGTTGACCGCGCCGCCGACGTACGCGGCCATCAGAGCCGCGAGCCGGTACTGGCCATCCACCCCGATGTTGAACAGGTTCATCCGGAAGCCGATGGCGACGGCGATCGCCGCCAGGTAGTAAGTCGTCGCCGCGTTGATCGTGTTGACGATCTGGTCGGGCTGCACGCCGAAGTCGAGCATCCGGTTGAAGGTGAACAACGGGTCGGCCCCACTGGTCGCCAGCACCACTGCGGAGATCAGCGCCGCGAAGACCAGGGCAAGGACGGGAGCCGCGAGGGTCAGCAGCACTCGCTTCGGGGCAAGCTTGGTTCTCACCGTCCCCCCTGTGCGCCGGTCATCGCTGCGCCGAGCTCCTGCGGCGTCACCTTGCCGGGATCGACCTGCGCGACCAGCCGGCCACGCAGGAGCACCCACAGGGTGTCGGACATGCCGATCAGCTCGTCGAGGTCGGCCGAGATCAGCAGCACCGCTAGCCCGTCACCGCGGGCGGTGCGCAACTGATCCCAGATCGCGGCCTGGGCACCCACGTCGACACCGCGGGTGGGGTGTGCGGCGATCAGGACCTTGGGGCCGTCGCTCATCTCGCGGCCGACGATCAGCTTCTGCTGGTTGCCTCCGGACAGTGCCGAGGCTGGCACGTCGATGCTGGGAGTACGTACGTCGTACTCGTCAACGATGCGCTCGCAGTCCTTGCGCGCGCCCGCGCGGTCGATGAACACTCCCTTGACGTTGGGTGGCCTGGTCTGGTGGCCCAGGACGCGGTTCTCCCACAGCGGGGACTCCAGCAGCAGGCCATGCCGGTGCCGGTCCTCAGGTATGTAGGCGATACCCGCCTCCCGGCGCTGCCGGGTGCTCCACGCCGTGCCATCGGTGCCGCCGAGCACGATCTCCCCTGCCTCGGCCGGCCGCATTCCCATGATCGCCTCGACCAGCTCTGCCTGCCCGTTGCCCTCGACACCGGCGATGCCGAAGATCTCGCCACGGCGGATGGTCAGCGACACGTCGTTGACAACCGCGCGACCGTCGGCGGTGCGCACGGTCAGCCCCTTGACGGACAGCTCGGCCTGGTCGGTCACCGTCGAGTCACGCAGCTCGGGCACCGGCAGCTCAGCGCCCACCATGAGCTGGGCCAGGTCGCGTGCGGTCACATCGCCCGGTTTGACCGACGCGATCGTCGTCCCGCGACGGATCACGGTGATCGAGTCCGCCACCTTGAGAACCTCGTCGAGCTTGTGCGAGATGAAGATGACAGTCAGCCCCTCGGACTTCAACTCCAAGAGGTTGGCAAACAGCTCGTCGACTTCCTGCGGGACCAAGACCGCGGTCGGCTCGTCGAGGATGAGGATGTGGGCGCCTCGGAAGAGGACCTTGAGGATCTCGACCCGTTGCCGGTCGCCCACGCCGAGATCCTCGACCAGGGCGTCGGGCTTGATATCGAGGCCATAGGACTTGGAGATCTCGTCGATCTTGGCTCGAGCTGCGCGCCGGTCGAGCCCGAGGCCGCGTCGGGGCTCGCTGCCGAGCACGACGTTCTCGAGCACGGTGAAGTTGTCGGCGAGCATGAAGTGCTGGTGCACCATGCCGATACCCGCCGCGATGGCGTCGCCCGGCGTGGAAAAGGACACCGGTGTGCCGTTGATGGCGATGGTGCCCTCGTCGGGCTTCTGCATTCCGTACAGGATCTTCATCAGCGTCGACTTGCCGGCGCCGTTCTCGCCGACGATCGCGTGGACTTCGCCCCGTTTGACCGTGATGTTGATGTCGGAGTTCGCGACGACCCCCGGAAACCGCTTGGTGATCCCAGCAAGCTCCACCGCGACATCGCCCGGCGCTGTTGCGGCAGCGGTCTTGTCGGTCGAGACGGAGATGGCTCACGCTCCCAGGAGTGCAGTACGGGCCCGGGGAAGGTACCGCCCCCTCCCGGGCCCGCGCTACGACGACGAGAACTCAGGGCTTGTCAGGAACCTGAATCTTGCCGTCGATGATCTGCTGCTTGTAGTCGTCGAGCTTGCTTGCGATGTCGTCGACCTGGCCACCGGTCTTCGAGTATCCCACGCCGTCACTCTTAAGATCGAAGGTCACGCTGCCGGCCTTGAAGTTGCCGGCGCCGAAGTCTTTGACGAAGTTGAACACGGCAGTGTCGATCCGCTTGAGCATCGACGTCATGATGACCGGCTTGAGGTCGGCTGAGACCTTCTCGTACTGGTCGGAGTCCACCCCGATGGCCAGCGCGTTATTGGCCTTGCCAGCCTGGAACACGCCGGTACCGGAACCACCCGCGGCCGCGTAGATCACGTCGGCCCCGGCGTCGTACATGCCCTCGGCCGCGGTCTTGCCCTTGGCCGGGTCACCGAACCCGGAGAAGTCCGGCGGCTGGGTCAGGTACTTCACCTGCACCTTGGTGTTCTTGTCCACCGCGGCCACGCCGGCCTTGAAACCAGCCTCGAACTTGGCGATCAGCGGCACCTGCACACCGCCGATGAAGCCGACGTTCTTGGTCTTGGATTTCAACGCGGCAGCCGCGCCAACCAGGAACGAACCCTCCTGCTCAGCGAACAGCAGGTTGGTGATGTTGGGCGCTGTGGTGTCAGCGGAGTCGATCAGCCCGAACTTGGTGTTGGGGAACTGCGGAGCCACCTTCTTCAGTGACGGAGCGTAAGCAAATCCGACCGCAATGACCGGGTTGTAGCCCCCCTGCGCCAGCAACTTCAGCCGGGTTTCCTTGGCGGCCTCGGCTTCACCCTGGGTCGCGGAGAGCTCCTTGGAGTCGATGTTGAGGTCCGACTTGACCTTGTCGAGGCCGGCGGCGGCGGCGTCGTTGAACGACCTGTCCCCGCGGCCACCGATGTCATAGGCCAGACCTACTTTGACTGTTTTCTTCGAGTCGCCGCCGCCGCCGGAACCGCTGTCCCCGCACGCCGCGACGCTCAAGGCGGCCATGGCCAGAACGGCTGCGAGTGTCATCCCACGCTGTCGACGCAAGAGCGTTCTCCTTCCACCGTGCAGGGCGCGATGCCGTGCAACACTGGTGGCACTCTAGCCCCGTACGCACAGTCTGGGGCGGCGTCACACATTCGTGACAGACCGCGTGGCGGACCGCTAGGCAGGCACCGGCGAGGGTGACTGTTAGCCTCGCAACTGATGCGATCGTTGCCGTCCCGACGTCGGATTCGGGTCCTTTTGACCCTCCTGACTGTG
>Ga0136617_10003085_pt1 | contig 14857 bp, 18 predicted proteins | sample AntDrymUQ3222106_2_FD_129672 | JGI IMG/M metagenome (GOLD analysis project Ga0136617, IMG submission 129672) | Polar desert sand microbial communities from Dry Valleys, Antarctica - metaG UQ322 (21.06) | ecosystem: Environmental > Terrestrial > Soil > Desert | place: Antarctica: Dry Valley... | reverse complement strand
CGTGACGATCCTGAACGGCTCCCCGGCGGTGTGGTAGTCAGTGGCGGTGATCTCGATGCGCGAACTATGAAGGAGTCGACCTCTTCGGAGGACTGCTGGGCGGCGTGGCTGCGCCGCCGCCGCTCGGGAGGCGATGTCGAGCTCGAGCGCCGCATGCTCGAACGGCTCGGGCGCGTGCGCGACGAGATCCTCGACCGGGCAGCCGTGACAGCCGATGACGCCCTGCTGGACGTGGGGTGCGGCAACGGCCTCGTCGGATTCGGTGCGCTGGAGCGCGGAGCCCGGGTCGTCTTCAGCGACGTTTCCCGCGATCTCCTCGACGAGTGCCGCGCCACAGCCGCCGAAGCCGGCGCGCTCGACCGGTGCACCTTCGTGCTCGCGTCGGCCGACGACCTCTCGGCGATCGAGGACGCCTCGGTCGACGTCGTCACCACGCGGTCGGTGCTGATCTACGTGGAGGACAAGCGCGGCGCTTTCGCCGAGTTCTTCCGCGTACTCCGCCCCGGCGGCCGGAGCGGGATCTGGGAGCCGATCAACCGCTTCGGCATGGACACGCGTGTCGAGAAGACCTTCTGGGGCTACGAGCTCGCACCGATCGCAGACCTCGCACCGCGGATCGGCGCCGTCTACGAGGCGATCCAGCCGCCATCCGACCCCATGATCGACTTCGACGAGCGAGATCTCGTCGCCCTCGCCCTCCAGGCGGGCTTCTTCCCGATCGAGCTGGCGCTCTCGGCCGAGATCGCCGCAGCGGAGCCGCAGACGTGGAGCTCCTTCCTCCACAGCTCGGGCAACCCCCGCATCCCGACGCTCGCCGAGGCAACAGCGCAAGTCCTGACCGCCGAAGAGTCACGACGCTTCGAAGAGCACCTGCGCCCCCTCGTGGAGAAGGGCCTGGGAACATCCTGGATGGCGAAGGCGCACCTGAAGGCAGTCAAGCCCGGTTGGAGTCGAGCCCCGGCGGGCATGCACCGATTCTGATGGTCGAGATCCTCTACTGCCCGACCTGATCGGGCTACGACGAACGGGCCGCGGGTCTCGCGGCCGAGCTCGAGCGGGCAGGTTTCGCGGCCACCGCGACCCCGGGGCAGAAGTCGCAGTTCGACGTCCTCCGGGACGGCGAGGTGGTGTTCTCGAAGGCGCGGGTGGGGCGCTTCCCCGAGCACGCCGAGATCGTCGGCGCGCTGACCTGACGAGCACCGGCTCCCCCATGGATCGGAAGCTCGAGCTGGCGGCGATTCCCGTTTCCGACGTTGATCGCGCGAAACGCTTCTACACCGAGAAGGCGGGCTTCAACGCCGACCATGACCACAGGGTCAGCGACGAGATCCGCTTCGTCCAGCTGACGCCGCCCGGCTCGGCCTGCTCGATCGCCCTGGGGACGGGGATCTCCGACGCACAGCCCGGATCGGTGCAAGGCATGCAGCTGGTCGTCTCGGACATCAACGCCGCACGTTCGGAGCTCGCGCCTCGCACATAGCAACTGTGCTATCTATAGCGCAGATGCAATACGCGGGCCATGAGGAGTCGGTGCGCCGGCGCTCCCTGGAGCACCTTCGAAAACGGTTGGCTCACGTGGACGAGGAAGGGTGGTTCTATGCCGCGATCGCCGCTGCGGTCGCCGAGCAGCGCCGGGCGCGCGGCCTTTCGCAGCGAGAGCTGGCGCAGCTCACCGACACGACGCAGTCGGCGATCGCGCGCCTCGAGCGGGGTTCGAGGCCGCCCCGGATCGACACGCTGCTCGGGATAGCCGAAGCGCTCGATTGCGAGCTGATCGTCGAGCTGCGACCACGCACGAGAACGAAGGAGGCACGCGATGAGCACCGTTCCTGACGCCGACGAGCTGCAGACCACGAAGAGCGAAAAGCTCCTAGCCGTCGTCATGACCGTCTTCCTGCTGATCGGCGGCGTCTGGGCCTACCAGGAGATCGACGACCGGGTGAGGAGCGCGGTCGAGGTGCGAAGCGCGAGCGCGGCCGACCGGGCCGCGATCGAGCGGCTCGACCGGAGGAGTGACCGTCTCCTCCGGGCCGAGCAGGCCCAATCGCAGGCGCGGCAGGAACTCGAGCTCCGGCGTGAGGCATACCGCACGGCTCTCGACGCCCGCCGCCCGGCAGCGGAGCTCGAGCGTCGCTACCGGCGGGCGGAGACGGCCTACGAAGCGGCCGTCCGGGAACGGCGAGCTGCTGGTGCAGCCGTGGCCGTGGCCGCGCCGGCCGCCGGAGCGGCGGAGCGGCGGGTGTCGGCGAGCGCGGATCGCCGCCGCGACCGGCAGGCACTGATCACGTTCGGGCTTCGGCTTGCGCTCGTACTCGGCTCGCTCGCCTTCGGCCTCTGGCTGCTCGCGCGCCTCCGAAGGCGGAACTCGCGCTACCTGCCGCTCGGCTTCGCCGCCGTGATGTTCGCCACGATCCTGGCCTTCGTCCTCGCGGTCGACTACCTGACGGACTACTTCAATCCGTTCGACCTCGGCTTGCTGGTTCTCTCTGTGATCGGTGTCGCGGCGACGACCGCCGTCTTCTGGCTCCTGCAGCGCTACCTCCGCCGCCGGCTGCCGACCAGGCGGGTGCGCAAACGCGAGTGCCCGTTCTGCGGCTATCCGGTGGGGGAGAACCCGCACTGCGAGGGCTGCGGGCGTGAGGTCGTCGCTCCCTGCGCCCGCTGCGACCGCCCGCGTCGCGTGGGCTCGCTCCACTGCCGCTCCTGCGGCGCCGGTTGAGTCTCAGCGCCCGACGAACCGCGGAGGGCGCTTCTCGAGAAACGCAGCGACGCCCTCACTGAAGTCTTCACTCGCGACTGCCTGCGCCTGGAGCTCGGCCTCGAGCTCGAGCTGCGCCTCGAGCGTCGCGGTCACAGCATGGTCGAACAGGCGCTTCGTCATCCCGATCCCGCGCGTGGGGCGGCCGGCGTACTCGCGCGCGAGCTCGGCGGCGCGCGCTGTCAGCGCGTTGTCCGCGACGACCTCGGAGACGAGGCCCCAGGCGAGCGCCCTGTCCGCATCGAGGCGGCGGTTCGAGGTCATCCACTCGAACGCGCGTGCCTCACCGAGGATACGGACGAGGAACAGCGAGCCGCCCGAGTCGGGCACGAGGCCGATGCCGACGAAACCCGGGACGAAGCTCGCCGAGGCCGCGGCCAGGCGGATGTCGCACGCAGCCGCGAGCGACAGGCCGGCTCCGGCTGCCGGACCGTTCACGGCCGCGATCACCGGCTTCTCGAGCGCGCGTAGCGCGAGGACGTTCGGGTGGTAGGTCGCGCGCAGCCGCTCGCCGACGTCCCCCGCGGCTTCGCGGAACTCGGTCAGATCCTGGCCGACGCAGAAGCCGCGACCGGCGCCGGTGATGACGACCGCCCGAACCTCGGGAGCCTGCGCCTCCTCGAGCGCGGACGCGAGCGCTGCGTGCAGCGCGCCGTTGAAAGCGTTCAGCACCTCGGGGCGGTTGAGCGTGACCGTCAGCACGCCCTCGACCTGCGTCGTCTCGACCTCCGCCATTTCCGCCTCCCTCCGTCGTGAGCGGGACGATCGTCTCAGAGCCGGCGCCCACAGACGGTGAGAACCTGGCAGCCGGCGGACCTACCGCTCGGGCAGCCAGCCTTCGCGGTACGACGAGCGCTTCGACTCCGGAAAGCTCGCATACGCCTCCGCGGGCTTCGTCGTCTCCTCCTCCACGCCGGCACCGTGCTCCAGGGCGACCGGGTAGACGATGCCCTTCCTGCCGCCGCGCGCACCGACGGCGAGGACGACGGCCGGGCCGCTGCCCGCGCCCACGATGACGTGGGTGGTTCCACCGGGGCAGTGGAAGAAGTCCCAGGCCTTCAGGCGACGCTCCTCGCCCTCGACGACGAGAACGCATTCGCCGGCGAGCACGAGGAACCCCTCCTGGCCGTTCTCCCGGTGATACATCGCCATCGGCTGCCCCGGCTCGAGCACGTTGAGGTTGATGCCGAACTGCTTGAACCTCCGCTTGCCCTCGAAGTCGCAGTTCGCGCCGAGAGGCCCGTAGTCTCGCCAGCGCGTGTCGCGCGCGTTGAGCACGAACCAGCCCTCACCGTCGAAGACAGGCCCGTACCTCGTGCTCCGAAGCGAGGCCTCCGGTGGCGGCACGCTCGATCCCGGTCTAGCGCTCGAGGAAGCGCCGGATCGCACCCTGCGCCTCGTCGCCGAGCATCGACAGCGAGAGCCAGTCGCGTGCGTGGTTGACCGTCTCGTGCCAGGAGAGATCGCGCCAGAAGTTGAGTTGCTGCTTCGCGTAGCGCGTCGTTGCGGGCAGCCTGTCCGCCAGCTTGCCCACCCACTCGTCGACCACGGCGTCGAGCTCGCCGGCCGGCACCGCGCGGTTGACGAGCCCCCATTCGGCCGCCTGCGCAGCCGGGATCTCGTCACAGAGCATGATGATCTCGCGCGCCCGGCGGTCGCCCACGAAGAGCGGCAGCCACTGCGTCGCCCCGCCCGCCGGCACCGAGCCGTGCTGGAGCCCGACATGCCGGATGTAGGCATCGTCGACCATCACCGCGAGGTCGCACGCCATCTGCAGCTCGTTGCCGCCGCCGACGGCGATCCCGTTGATGCGGGCGACCGTCGGCTTGCCGATCTCGCGCAGCCGGTCGTGAACATCCTTGAAGGCGCCGAACCACTTCCAGTACACGGTCGGCTTGCCCACGAGGTCGCGGCCCCACGCCGCCAGATCGGCTCCCACACAGAAGGCGCGGCCCTTGCCGGTGAGCACGAGCACGCGGATCTCGTCGTCCCAGGAGACGTCCTCGCACGCCCGCGCCAGCTCGCGCAGCAGACGGAAGTCGAAGGCATTGAGTACCTCCGGCCGGTTGAGCGTGACCGTTGCCCGCGGGGGCGCCTTCTCGTACACGATCGTCTCGAACCCGAGCTCCTCCGGCGACAGGGGTCGCGGCTGAGCGAACTCGATCACCCGCGCACGTCGGCGAAGTGCACCTGGAAGGGGACGCCCATCGCCATCGCGTCCTTGCCCGTCTCGGCAAACTCGGTCGTGCGGGCGGCAGCCTTGAACGCATCCATATCGGCGAACTCCCACTCGGCGTAGTACTTGAACTTCGGCTCCCCCGCGGGCGAGCCGAACACCTTCCCGTGCCGGAAGGTGCCGCCCTCGACGCGCCGGCAGAGCTGGGCATGCTGCTCGTAGCGGGCCGGCTCCGGCTCCGCCTCGTAGACGACGAACACTCGAACCATGTCACCCTCCCCGTCGCGGAGCGCGGAGCGTATAGCTTGGATCGCATGAGCGGCGCCGCCCTCGCCGTGCCCCTCGCCCTCGTCGCCGGCATCGCCGGCGCGATGCAGGTTCCGATCCAGGGGGAGCTCGGCGAGCGCATCGGAGCCTTCGGCGCGCTCGCGATCTCGACCCTCATCTCGGCCGTCCTGTCGGCGACGATCCTGCTCGCCGTCCGCGGCGGTTTCGGCGCTTACGGCGATGCGCTGCGCCAGCCGCTCTGGCTCCTGACGGGAGGGGCGATGGGGGTCATCGTCGTGCTTGCGATCACGATCGGGGCACCGAGGATCGGGACGGCGGCCACGATCGGCCTCTTGATCGCCGGGCAGCTCGGGATGGGCGCCGTCGTCGACCGCTTCGGCCTCCTCGGCCTCGAGCGCATCCCGATCGGGTGGCCGCGCCTGCTCGGAATCGTCCTCCTCGCGGTGGGCGCGGCGCTCTCGCTCAAGAAGTAGGGCGGCGAAGCCCCGCGTCGTCGAGCGCCGCGGCCACGAGCGGTTCGTAGCGCTCGGCGGCGAGATCGCCGAGCGGGTCGCGCGTGTACTGCAGCAGGACGCCGTAGGGCAGGGAGAAGGCGGCCCGCATCGCGATCAGGCGGCGGCGCTCGAGCGATGCCTCGGGCAGCGCGAGGACGCGCTCCGCCGCCGTGAGCTGCCGCACCTGCGCGAGCCGCGACGGCAGCCAGCGCGCGAGCGCGAGCACGGTCGGCAGGCCGAAGACGAGCAGGCCGAGCACCAGCGCGAGCCGGTGGACGGCGTCCTGGCCCTCGTCGCCGAGCTCGTCGACGTTCCCGCCCGTTCCCTCGCCGGCGCCGCGCAGGCCGCCGGCGATCGTGCCCCCGACGAGGGGCGTGCCATCGACCGCGTCCGCGGCCGCTTCGAAGCCGCCGCGGACTGCGCTGCCCGCGCCGCTCACGCCCTCCCCGAGTACGGCGAGCCTGTCGACGGCCTCGTGGACGGCAAGACCGAGCCACGCGAAGATCAGGACGAGCGCGAGCACGAGTCCGTCCCCCGCCAACGTGCGCGCACGCCTGCCCGGCACATTCGGGTAGAGGCGCATACCCGCCCTCTACCCCGGCTCGCGCAGAAGCCACCACCCCGCCAGCGGGAAGAGGCCGGCGAGCGCGAACGCCGCACGCCACGACGTCGCTCCGAGCGTGACCGCGAACGCGACGGGTGCGACCGAGCCCACCGCCGCGATGACCGACTGCTGGACGCCGATCGCCGCCCCGCTGCGAGTCCTGCCCGCAAGCTCGGCGACCGCTGCGAAGGAGAGCCCGTTCCAGGCCATCGAAAGCGCCGCGGCAGCAACGAGGGCGGGCAGCAGCACGGCCGCCGGTGCGGAGACGAGCGCCGCCGCAAGGGACACCGCTCCGAAGACCGCGATGCCGACGCGCCGCAGCGGCACGACGCGCGTCCCGACGACGTCCGACCACCGGCCGGCGCCGATCCGGAGCGCCGCTGCCAGCACGTGGACGACGGCGAGCACCGCTGCGGCCTCGCCGGTCGAGAAGCCGCGCTCGTCGTGCAGGAAGAGGACGGCGAAGCCGATCAGCGCCGACTGGGCGACGACGAGGAGCCCGCTCGCCAGGCAGACGCGCCAGAGCCGGCGGTTGCCGAGAACGGAGGCGAGCGATCGCTCCGCCTCCTCGCCGGCTCCCGCCTCGCGGACGACCGCGAGGCCAACGACGGCGCCGCCGAGGCAGAGGGCGCCGAGAAAGATGAAGGCTGCCTCGAGGCCGAGCTGGGGCAGCACCACGGCCGACACGAGACCGCCGAGCGGGATCGCCGTCTGACGGATGCCGAGCGCGAGACCTCGCTCCTCGGCGCCGAACCAGTGCATCACGGCGCGGCCGCTCGCCGAGCTCACGCCGCCGCCCGCGGCGGCGGCGAGCCCGAGCAGGACGACGAGCGAGAGGAAGCCCGGAGCGTAGGCGGCCGCGAGCAGCAGAAAGCCGCAGGTGCCCAGGCCCGCCCCCAGCGTCGCTCGCTCGCCGATCCGGTCGGCCGCCAGGCCCCAGGGCAGGAGCGTCACGAGCACACCAATGCCCCCCGCCGCCAGCACGACGCCGATCTGCGTCAGGCTGAGGTCGTAGCGATCCCGAAGAGCCGGAGCCAGCACGGGCAGCCCGATGCCCGAGGCGGCGAAGCTCGCCTGCGCCGTCGTGCCGGCGGCGAGGACGGCCCAGCGGTAGCGCGACCGGTCTACAGTCCGAACGGGTTGATCGGACGAGCGCCGGTCGAGACGACCACGCTCTTCGTCTCGAGGTACAGGTCGAGCGCCTCGAGCCCGAGCTCCCGCCCGAAGCCCGAGTGCTTGTAGCCTCCAAACGGGATCCCCGGGAACGCCGTGTACGGCATGTTGATGCCGACAGTCCCGGCCTTGATCCGTGCCGCGAGCCGGTGCCCACGCGCGGGATCACCCGTCCAGACGGTCGCCATCAGCCCGTACTTGACGTCGTTCGCGATCCGGATCGCGTCGGCCTCGTCCTCGAACGGGATGATCGTGACGACCGGGCCGAAGATCTCCTCCTGCGCCACGACCATCCGGTTCTCGACGCCGGTGAGCACCGTGGGCGGGTAGAAGGCGCCGTCCCCGCCGGGGGCCTCGCCGCCGAGAACCACCTCGGCGCCCTCGTCGCGGCCCGACTCGACGAAGGCGTGCACCTTGTCGCGGTGCGCCGTCGAGATCAGCGAGCCCATCTGCGTCTCGGGCGCGAGCGGATCGCCCACCTTGACCCGAGCGGCCAGCTCCGTGAATTGGTTGACGAAATCGTCGAGGAGCCGGCGCTCGACGAGCACGCGCGAGCGCGCCTCGCAGCTCTGGCCCGCCGAGTAGAGGATCGACCAGACCGAGCTCGGGATCGCGTCGGCGAGGTTGGCGTCGGCGAAGACGAGATTCGGGCTCTTGCCGCCGAGCTCGAGCGTGAGGCGCTTGAGGCCGTCCGCGCAGAGCCGCATGATGGTGCGGCCCGTCTGGGTCGAGCCGGTGAAGGCGACCTTGTCGACGCCGGGGTGACCCACGAGGTAGGCGCCCGTCGTCGGGCCGTCGCCCGGCACGACGTTGATCGCGCCCGCCGGAAAGCCGACCTCGGCCGCGAGCTCCGCCAGGCGCAGCGCCGTCAGAGGTGTCGCCGGGTCGGGCTTGAGGACGACGGAGCAGCCGGCCGCGAGGGCGGGCGAGAGCTTCCAGGTCGCCATCATGAGCGGGTAGTTCCAGGGCACGATCTGGCCGGCGACTCCGACCGGCTCGCGCAGGGAGTAGAAGAGGAGCGACCCTCCGAGCGGATTCGAGCGCCCCCCCACCGAAGCGATCGCCGAGGCGAAGAAGCGGAAGTTCTCGGCCGCCTGGGCGAGCTCGGCCTTCACCGAAGAGATCGCCTTGCCGACGTTCCGCGCCTCGAGCTCGGCGAGCTCCTTGCGGTTGGCGACGATCGCGTCGGCGAGCGCGTGCAGGAGACGCGAGCGCTCGGTGGCGGGCGTCTTCCCCCACGTACCGTCGAGAGCTGCTCGCGCCGCGTCGACCGCGCGGTCGACGTCGGCTTCGGACGCCATGGCCGCACGCGCGAGGGGCTCGCCCGTCGCGGGCTCGGTCAGCTCGCGGATCTCGCCCCCGGCGGGCTCGGCGAGCTCGCCGTTGATGAAGAGCCCGTACTCGCGCCCGATCTCGACGCTCACGGAACGGCAACTCCCGTGAGGATGTCCGCCACGCGCGTCTGCTGTGTGAGCAGGGCGCGGAAACGCTCGGAGTCGCCGTCGACGTGCCGCCGGCAGAGGTCGCCGCCGAGCGAGTAGGTTGCGACGTACGCCCGCCAGAGCGGGTCCAGTGTGAAGCGCACCACTGACGCGGCGTACTCCGGCGTCCGCGCGGCCCACCGCTCCGTGTACGCCGCAGCCTCCCCCGGGGTCGCACCGTCCTCGTGGAGCATGAGCGCAACGTTGAGTCCGACGAACCGAAGCGGCCTCCGCGCGACCACCACGTCGAGGGCGCGATCGGCGTCGACCGCGACGCCCGCGTCAGCGAAAGCCGCGGCGACGGCATCGCGCGACTCGTCCATCACCAGCTCCCATGCGTTCTCGGCGATGCCCTCGCTGACCATGCTCTGCGGCGTCGGGACAAGGAGCAGGGACTCTTCGAGAACGCCGCGCGAGACGAGCAAGTCCTCCTTCCACGCGTGCTCGGTGTGGTGCCCCGGATACGCCTCGTGGGCGACGAGGTCGACGAGCTCGTGGGCGGCGATCGGGAGGTCGACATTGACCGCGATCCGGCTGCGCCGGCCGCCGAGGTAGTAGTTGTAGGCGAGCCACGGCTCGTCCCGAGCGAGCTCCGTCTCGACGTCCTCGTCGTTCGGGAGGCCGAACCGCTGCGCCGTCGCCTCGCGCAGGATGACGCGCAGCGCCGAGAAGACTGCGAGCATCGTGTCGGCCGGGACGATCTGCGTCCGGCGCCACCTCTCGTAGCGGTTGACGAGTGGGTCGTCTCCAGGGAGCAGGGCGCCGAGGCGCTCGAGCGCCTCGGCGAAGAGGTGCTCCGGCGTCCGGCGCGGGCGCACACCGAAGCAGCGCTCGACCTCGTCCGCGTACGCGAGCGTCTCGCCGGCGAGGCCTCGCGCGCAGGTGGCGACGCCGAGGAGTTGGTCTCCCAGCCACGCGCGCCGCCGGGGGTCGAGCCCGTCCATCGCGTCGATCTCGGCGCGCAGCTCCTCGGCATCGACTGCAAGCTCCGCCGGCGGGCTCAGCTCCTCGGCCGCGACACGCGCTTCTAGCTCAGCGGGCCCGAAGTACGCGTCCACGAGCCCTTCGACGTGGCGCCCAACCCGCAGGCCGAGCTCCAGGTACCGGTGAACGACGTCCACGGGCTCGATCCTAGTCTCGCTCGAACAACGCGGCCTGGCCCTGACCGACGCCGACGCACAACGTTGCCAGGCCGTAACGTCCCTCGCGCCGCCGCAACTCGTGGAGAAGGGTCACGACGAGCCGCGCGCCGCTCATCCCGAGCGGGTGACCGAGGGCGATCGCTCCGCCGTTGACGTTCACGCGCTCGGGGTCGAGACCGAGCTCGCGCACGACGGCGAGGCTCTGCGAGGCGAACGCCTCGTTGAGCTCGACGAGGTCGAGCTGGCCCGGTTCGATGCCGGCGCGCCCGAGAACCTTGCGGACGGCGGGGATGGGTCCGATGCCCATCACGGTCGGATCCACCCCGGCGACCGCGCTGGCGACGAAGCGACCCAGCGGGTCGGCGCCGAGCTTCTCGGCGTGCTCCTCGCTCGCGATCACGAGCGCAGCGGCGCCGTCGTTGATGCCGCTCGCGTTGCCGGCGGTGACCGTGCCGCCGGGACGGAACGCCGGCTTCAACCCGGCAAGCTTCTCCTTCGTCGTGTCGGGCCGAGGGTGCTCGTCACGCACGACCTCGCCGACCGGCACGAGCTCGTCGTCGAACCGGCCCGCCTCGTTGGCCGCGGCCCACCGCTCCTGCGAGCGGAGGGCGAAGGCGTCCTGATCCTCGCGTGAGACGGCCCACCGCTCGGCGACGTTCTCGCCCGTCTCTCCCATCGCCTCGAGGGGGAACAGCTCCCGCATGCTTGGGTTCGGAAAGCGCCACCCGAGCGTCGTGTCGTACACGGTCTGATGTCCGCGCGGAAAGGCCCGATCCGGCTTCGCCAGGACGAGCGGCGCCCGGCTCATCGACTCGACGCCGCCCGCGACGAAGAGGTCGCCATCGCCCGCGGCCACGGCGTGGCAGGCCGAGACCACCGCCGACAGGCCCGAGGCGCAGAGCCGGTTCAGCGTCACGCCGGCGACGGACTCCGGCAGTCCCGCGAGCAGTGCGGCCATGCGCCCGACGTTGCGGTTGTCCTCGCCGGCCTGGTTCGCACACCCCATGTAGACGTCCTCGATCTCTGCGGGCTCGACGCCGGCGCGCTCGACGGCGGCTGCGATCGCCGACGCCGCCAGGTCGTCGGGCCTGATGCCCGAGAGCGCTCCGCCGTAGCGGCCCACCGGAGTGCGGACCGCGGAGAGGACGACGGCGCGACTCACGAACCTTCGACGAACTCCAGCCGGACCGGTTCCGGGAAGGCACCGAGCTCCTCGCCCCGGCGCAGGAGCTCGCGGATCGCCTCGCGGCCCTCGTCGCCGAGATCGCATGTGAGCTCGTTCACGTACATCTCGACGAACCGATGCGTCGTCGGCTCGTCGAGCCCGCGGCCGAAGCCGAGCGCGTAGGGCAGAGCCTCGCCCCGGTTGTCGAGCCCGGCCCGGATCGACTCCTCGAGCACAGCCGAGAGGTCGGGCAGCCGCGCTCCCACGTCCCGGCGGGCCGCATTCACGCCGAGCGGCAGCGGCAGACCCGTCTCGAGCAGCCACCACTCCCCGAGGTCGAGGCACTTCTCGAGCCCGTGGGCGGCATAGGTCAGCTGCCCCTCGTGGATGATCAGGCCCGCACGCGCGCGGCCACTCTCGACCTCGTCCAGGATCCGGTCGAACGGCACCTCGCGGTAGAGAAAATCGCCGATCGCCATCCGCAGAACGAGGAACGCCGTCGTGGTCACGCCCGGTACGGCGATCTCGAGCTTCGACAGCTCCTCGGCGTCGATCGACCCGCGCGCGACGACGATCGGGCCGTAGCCCGTGCCCATGCTCGCTCCGTGCGGAAGCAAGAGGTAGCGATCCTGGACGGACGGATAGGCGTGGAGCGAGAGGGCGGTCACCTCGAGGCGACCTTCGAGCGCCCACCGGTTGAGGGTCGCGATGTCCTCGACGACGTGCTCGAACCGGAAGCCGCGCGTGTCCACGCGCTCCTCGGCGAGCGCCCAGAACATGAAGGCGTCATCGGGGTCGGCGCTGTAGCCGAGGCGGATCAGCATGCGGGCGAGGCTACCGGTTCAACGCCCGCGCTCAGCGACGCGGGCCACGGCCGAAGAACCACCGTTCGAGTGGCTTCAGGATCTCCGCGCGCGTGAACGGAGCCACCTTGTCGTCGCGGCCGTCGCGCTCGAGCACCAGGGCGTCGTCCTCCAGCGTCGCGTTCGCCGCCCCGAGTGCGTCCTCGAGCTCGTAGCCCTCGAAGACGACCTCGTCCCGCCTCGGCTCGTCGCTCGAGCGGTGCTGCGGGTTGATCGAGCGCCCGACGCTCCACAGCGCTCCGGGCCGTCGCTCGATCCAGACCACGATCCGCTCGTCGGCGCCGAGGTCGTCGACTCCCTGCAGGACGCGCTCGGCGAAGCGCCCCGACCGATCCCGCTTGCGCACGCGAACAAGGATACAATCGTCGCGTGGCTCTCCTCGACGCCTTCCGCAACCTCTTCGGCCGCTCGGGTGGAGAGGATCGCCTGTCCACCTACGTGATCCGGGAGCACAGCCGCGGCCGCAGCCTCGAGGAGATCCTCAACGACCGCTACATCCTGAACCGCACCACGCCGCAGCAGCGCGCGCGGCTGCTCGACCGGCCCGAGGTGATCCGCGCCCTCGGTGAGGACACGGTCGAGGGCGCTCGCGGCACCATCTCTTCCTAGTCGCGAGACGGTCTCGGTCTGGCCCGGCACAATGGTGAACCCAGCCGCATCGTGGACGAGAAGGTGCGCGGAGAGGACCTGTCCGTTGCCCACTGGGTCGACACCGAGCAGCCGGTCCCGCCAGGGCCCGTGATGCTGCACCATCTTTGATCACCAGCCGTTGCGATCTCGCCTAGCCCCAGAGAGCCGTGCGCTGCAAGGGAGGTCTACGCACTGGCTCCCGCCGAAGCGATGCCCGGCGGTCGGCCGGAGCTAGAGCTCGCGACCGACACCGCGCTCGCGGGCTCTCTCCAGCGCCGCTGCGCCGATCGCCACGTCCCAGGCGGCGATGCCGTTCGACTTGAAGAGGACGATGTCGTCGTCGCCCCCGCGCCCCTGGACGTCTCCGGCCACCACCTCCTGCAGCTCGTGCACCTCGAGCCAGTCGAGCACCCCTCGCTCGATCGGCTCGATCAGGTCGCCCGACTCGATCCGCGACTGCTCCCGCGAGTCGCAGCAGACGAAGGCAGCGCGCTCGAGCACCGCATTGTCGAGCTCGCGCCTGCTCGGGTCGTTTGCGCCGACCGCGCACACGAGCGCCCCGGGCTGGAGCCACTCCCCACGGAGAACCGGATCCTTCGCGGTGGTCACCGTCACCACGACGTCCTGCTCGCCCACCTCGCGGTGGCTCTCGGCCGGCTCGGCTCCCACCCTGCGGGAGAAGTCGAGCCGCCGCTCCTCGTCGCGGCAGAAGACGACGGTGCGCTCGATCGTCGGGACGGCCTCGCGTATAGCCGCAATCTGGCTCTCCGCCTGGGAGCCGCAACCGATCACTCCGAGCGTCCGCGCGCCCGGCCGGGCCAGGTACTTCGCCGCGACGCCGCTCGCCGCGCCGGTTCGGAGCTGTCCCAGCAGGTTCGCCTCGATCACGGCCGCAAGCTCGGCCCGCCTCGTCTCGAAGAGGAGGACGACGAAGCGCACGTCCCCGTGGCCGAACGCGGCGTACGACTTCACGCCGGCATAGCCGAGCTCGAGGTCAGAGGCCGACATGACTGCGAGCATCCCGCCCTCGAGCCCCAGCCGGTGCCGCGGCCGATTCTCGACGGCGCCGTGCGCCATCCGCGCGAAGCAGCCCTCGACCGCAGCGACCGCGTCGGCCGGGCCGAGCAGCGACTCGACGTCGGCCTCGGTCAGGTAGAGCGTCATGCCGCGCGCCCCTTCGGGATGAAGCTGATGCTTCCGCTCGTCTCGAGCACCGCCCACCTGACTTCGCCGAGCGAGCCGATTCCCTGCTGCCTCGCCGCGGCGGCGAGCTCGTCCATCGTGATCCGCTCGCGCTTGAGGTTTCCCTCGATCGGCTCGCCGTCCTGCATGACGATCACCGGCTCGCCGTCGATCACGGGCCGCAGGCGCGGGAAACGGAAGCTGGTGAACGAGACGACCACGGTCAGGATTCCGACGGTACCTCCCACGAGCACCATGCCCGTGATCGAGAAGTCATTCTGCGTGATCCCCTGCTGCACGAGATCGCCGATCATCACGAGCATGATCAGGTCGAAGGGCTGCAACGAGCTGAGCTCGCGCCGCCCTACGACGCGCGTGAGGAAAAGAACGAAGATGAAGCCGACGATCGCGCGGAGGACCAGATCCATGGCTAGGGAAAGATCGAGACCGTGCGGTCGAGGAAGAGCAGACGCCTCTCGCCGTCGAGCAGCTCGACGTCCTGCGAGCGCCGGCCGACGTTCGTCGGATTGACCTGGAAGTGCAGGAAGAAGAGGTGCCGCTGCCCGGCGGGGATGCGCCCCAGGTCGAAGGCGAGCCTTCCGTTGCGGCTCGCTTCCCCAACCGGCGCCGGCACGACCGTATTGAGGGTGATGCCCTCGAGCCAGCCTGGATCGAGCACGAGCGTCGCCTTCCGGATCTCGCGGCGCGCCTCGATCGTGAAGCGCGATTCGAAGAAGAGGCCGCTTCGCAGCCGCTTCGGCGAGTAGACCTTCAGCGAGACGGCGGCGTTCTCGACAGTCGTGCTGCCGGGCCGCTGGCCGAAGACGTTGAGAAGCCCGAGGAGGAGGAACGCCGCCAGCAGAGCGAGCAGCAAGCGCCGCGTCCACGGCCGGCGCTCGCG
>Ga0136617_10003084_pt1 | contig 14858 bp, 11 predicted proteins | sample AntDrymUQ3222106_2_FD_129672 | JGI IMG/M metagenome (GOLD analysis project Ga0136617, IMG submission 129672) | Polar desert sand microbial communities from Dry Valleys, Antarctica - metaG UQ322 (21.06) | ecosystem: Environmental > Terrestrial > Soil > Desert | place: Antarctica: Dry Valley... | reverse complement strand
CGGCTGATCGAGATCCCCGACCTCCGGAAGCTGCTCGAACAACTCGGCGAGCAGCCACATGAGCACCGTCGAGAACAGTTCCGGCTTGTCCTGGACAGCCGGCAGCTCGAGGCACGAGATCACCCCCCGGCCGTCGGCCGCCGCCCGGAGCAGGTCGGCGATCTCGAACTGGGGCTCGCCGAAGAACTCCGTTCCGCCACCGTCCTCGAGCGCAACCATGGCGCGTAGCAGGACTCCAATCGTCTGCGTTGAGACACCGCCGAGCCCCGTGAGGCTGTCCTTACCCTCGTCGGAGTCGAGAAAGGTGAGCAAGGCGCGGAGATCGGATAGGTCGAGCAAGGGCAGGCCGTGCTCGTCCGCGAACCGAAACACGAGGGCAAGGGACTGCTCCTGCGTCTCGTTTGCACGCAGAATCTTGGCCAGGAGTTGCGGGCCGAAATCGGAGACCGTCGCGCGGATCGGGATTCCCGGTCCGAGCCCGCCAAGAGCGAGGAACTCGACCGGAAAGGCCGATGGCTCGAACTCGAGAACGAGGTCGGCCATTCGCTCGGCCGCCCTTCCACCGGTTGCGGCAGCCTCGGCTAGACCGGAGAGGTCTCCCTTGTAGTCGGCGGCGAAGACCGAAATACCGGCTGCCGAGAGCTGCTCGGCGAGCAGCTGCAGCGTTCGCGTCTTCCCCGTTCCGGTCGCGCCCGCGATCAGCCCATGACGATTCATCGTTCGCAGCGGGATCCGGACCGCGGCCTCGCGGGCGAGCGTTCCATCGTGCACACCGCGGCCAAGCTCGACCGCAGCTCCTTCGACGGCATACGCCTTCGCGATCGTGTCGGCGAACTCCGCCATCGGGCGGGAGAGTCTACGCGCCGGCCGCTTCCTCCTCGCCCTTCCGCCGGCCGAGGGGGAAGAGGAGGTCGTCGTCCTCGTCTCCCGTGTAGCGCGACACCGGATACCCGGTCAGGTGGGCTAGGACGAGCGCTTCGGGGCGCGTCGGGCGGTAGCGCTCGTTGGCCGGCACGTCGCTGACCCAGCGTTCGACCGTGCGCACAGATCGCTCGGTGAGCCGCGCGACCTCCTTGCGCTTGATCCGCCTCTCGGCCAGATCGGCGCGGATGCGAGCGGCGACCGCGCTCTTGGGCAATCGCCGGTCTGAAGGCTCGGTCATTAAAGCGTCGCCATCGGACGCTTGAACCAGCCACATGTGAGCCGCAGAGCCATCGTTCGACCGCAGAGAGCACTCTAGTCGGCCGAGCGGCCGGGTAGCTCGATTAGCGCCGCTCCGCGCAGCGCGGGCCGGGTGTAGCCTCGAAGGTCTGACCGAGACAGCAGCTCAGGCCACCTTGCGCACCGGTCTGACCGAGGCAGAGGCGCGCCGCCGACTCGAGGAGCGGGGGCCGATCGAGCCGCCGGCGACGAGTCGTTCGACCGCGAGCATCGTCCGCGCCAACGTGCTGACGATCTTCAATTTGATCCTCGTCGTCGCGGGCGCGGTCACGCTGGCCTTCGGCGACTGGCGCGACGCCCTGTTCCTGTTCATTCTGCTCGCGAACTCCGCGATCGGGATCGGCCAGGAGCTGAGGGCGAAACGGGCGCTCGACCGGCTGGCGGCGCTCGTCGCTCCGACGGCGAACGTCGTTCGGGACGGCAGCGTGCGCTCGGTCGGCGTCGAGTCGGTGGTGCCGGGGGATCTCGTTCGGCTCAGCGCAGGCGACCAGATCGTGGCTGACGGGCGGGTCCAGGAGAGCAACGCGCTCGCGCTCGATGAGTCGATCCTCACCGGTGAGGCCCGCTCGGTCGTGCGGGACGCCGGCGAGGAGATCCGCTCGGGCTCGTTTGCGGTGGAGGGGAGCGGGGCCTACGTCGTGAGCGCGGTCGGTCCGGACAGCTACGCAGAACGGATCGCCGGCGAGGCGCGCGAGTTTCGGCACCCGCGCTCGCCGCTCGAGCTCGCGCTGAACCGACTCCTCCTCGTGCTCGTGGCCGTCCTGACCCCACTCGCGCTCGTCTTCGGCTTCGCGCTCTGGGAGCGGGACGAGCCGCTGCGGGAAGCGGTGACCGCTGCCGTCGCCGGCGGCGTCACATTGGTTCCTGAGGGACTGATCCTGCTGGCTGGGCTCACCTACGCTGTTGCAGCGCTGCGCATGTCCCGGCGCGGGCTCCTCGCCCAGCAGCTGAACGCGGTCGAGTCGGTGGCTTCGGTCGAGGTGCTCTGTCTCGACAAGACGGGAACCCTGACCGAGCCGAGCCTGCGCGTCGTCTCCCTCGAGCCGGTGAACGGGCTCGAGCGTGAGCGCCTTGCGTGGGCGCTGGGGCGCTATGCCGCGAGCTCCGCGAGCCGGAACGCCACTCTCGAGGCGATCGCGACCGCCCACCCGGCCGAGCCGGAGCCCGTGCTGGAGCAGGTTCCGTTCCTCTCGCGTCGCCGCTGGAGCGGCGTGCGGCTCAGCGATACCGGCTACGTGCTCGGCGCGCCCGAGCTGTTCGAGATCGGCTCGCTCACCGCCACGGCTGCGGCCGAGGCACGCGACGGCCGGCGCGTGCTCGCGCTCGGAACGACCGCCCGTGGGCTGGAGGGGCGGGAGGAGCCGCCCGAGCTGGAGCTGCTCGGACTCGTCGTCCTCGCCGAGCAGCTGCGGCCGGACGCGCGCGAGACGGTGCGGTTCTTCGTCGACCAGAACGTAGAGCTCAAGGTGCTTTCCGGCGACGCCCCCGAGACCGTGGCGGCGATCGCCCGGGACGCCGGCGTTCCCGTGGTCGACGTCATCGACGCGAGCCTGACCGACCCGCACCTTGGGGCGAGCGTGGTCGGCCGCATCTCGCCCGAGGGAAAGCGGCGGTTCGTCGAGGCGCTCCGCGACCGCGGGAAGTACGTCGCCATGGTCGGTGATGGTGTGAATGACGTTCCGGCACTGAAAGCGGCCCGGCTCGGGATCGCGCAAGGAAGCGGCGCGCAGATGGCCCGGAGCGTCGCGGACGTCGTGCTCGTTCGCGGCGATTTTGCCGCTCTGCCGGGGATGGTCGCCGAAGGCCGGAAGATTCTCCGCAACATCCAGCGCGTGACGAAGCTGTTCGTGGCCAAGTCGGCCTTCGCCGCCTTTCTGATCCTGTCGATCGGCCTGACCGAGACGCCGTATCCGTTGCTGCCACGGCACCTGACGCTCGCGGCGGCGCTCGCGATCGGAATTCCCGCGTTTTTTCTCGCGCTTGCGCCGAGCGCGGGCGAATGGCGGACACAGGCGTTCCTGCGCGACGTCGCCCGGTTCGCGATCCCGGCCGGCACGGCGGCCGGTCTCGGCGTCGTCTCCGCATACCTGTTCGCGCTTAACGTCGTCGACCTGTCGCTCGTCGAGGCGCGGACGACCGCAACGACCGTCCTGGTCGCCGTCGGTCTCTACCTCGTGATCGCGCTCGAGGCGGCCGGCCGGCGTAGGGGTGCAGCCGTCAGCGCCCTCTGTGCGGCGCTCGCCGCCCTCTACCTCGTCATCCTCGGTGTCGAGGCGACGCGCGACTTCTTCCAGCTCGCCGTGCCCGGAGCGTGGAGCGTGCTCGCGGTGGCGGTGGGGGCCGCGCTCGCGATCGCCGGGCTCGCGCTCACCGACGAGCGCTTCGTGCCTGATCTGCGCCAGCGGTGAGAGGCTCCGGCCGCACGTGGCCGGTTCCGACCGCGAGCCGAAAAGGGTCGGAAGGTACGATAGGTCGATGGCCGTAACCGCCAAGCCGGGGCTCGATGCCGCCAAGCTGAGGACCGATTTCGCGATCTTCGAGCAGCTCATCCACGGCAAGCCGCTCTCGTATCTCGACTCGGCTTCGAGTACTCAGAAGCCGCGTCAGGTGCTCGACACGATCCGGTGGTTCTACGAGACCTCGTACGCCAACGTTCATCGTGGCGTGTACGAGCTGTCGCAGCGCGCAACGACGGCCTACGAGGGGGCCCGCGAGAAGGTTCGTGTCTTCGTCAACGCGCCGTCGGCACGCGAGATCATCTTCACGAGGCAGGCGACCGAGGGCTTGAACCTCGTCGCCTATGCGTGGGGACTTGTCAATCTCGGCCCGGGCGACATCGTCGTCGCGACGGAGTTGGAGCATCACTCGAACTTCGTCCCGTGGCAGTACATCGCGAACCGCGTCGGGGCCGACTTTCGCCTGATCCCGATCGACGACCAGGGCGAGCTGCGACTGGACGTGCTCGACGAGGTGGCGGCCGGCGGCGAGGTCAAGGTCGTCGCGGCGGGCCTGGTCTCGAACTCGCTCGGCACGATCAATCCAATCGAAGACCTCGTCTCCTGGGCGCATGAGCTCGGCGCGATCACGGTGATCGACGCTGCCCAGGCTGCGCCCCATCGACCCGTCGACGTCCAGGCGCTCGACTGCGACTTCCTCGCCTTCTCCTCGCACAAACTGTGCGGGCCGACCGGCGTCGGCGCCCTCTGGGGTAGGGCCGAGCTGCTCGAGGCAATGGAGCCGTTCAATCTCGGCGGTCACATGATTCGTTCCGTCAAGCCCGAGAAGACGACGTGGGGAGACCTTCCCTACAAGTTCGAGGCGGGAACGCAGCCGATCGCAGAGGCGGTCGGTTTCGGCGCCGCGATCGACTACATCTCGGCGGTCGGCCTGGAAGCGATCGAGGAGTACGAGCACGAGTTGGCTGCATACGCGCTCGAGCGCCTTGCCGACGTGCCGCGGTTGAGGCTCTTCGGCCCTCCCGCCGAGCGCCGCGCGGGCATCGTCTCGTTCGACCTCGAGGGCGTCCATCCGCACGACGTAGCGCAGGTGCTCGACTGGGAAGGAATCGCGATTCGCGCCGGCCACCACTGCTGCCAGCCGCTGATGGCCCGGTTGGGAGTGGCGGCGACGAATCGCGCGAGCTTCTACCTCTACACGGTGCGCGACGAGATCGACCGGCTCGTCGACGGGCTGCACAAAGTCCGGAAGGTCCTGGGATGAGCGAGTTCGACCAGCTGTATCGCGAAGCGATCCTCGATCACTACAAGAACCCGCGTGGGCACGGCGTGATCGAGGGCGCCGACGCGTCAGCCGAGGGACAGAACCCGCTTTGCGGCGACGAGGTGTCGATCTACGTGGCCTTCGGCGAGGACGGAGACACGATCGAGGACGTCAAGTTTTCCGGTCGAGGCTGCGCGATCAGCCAGGCGGCAACGTCGATGTTGACCGAGATGGTCAAGGGCCGGTCCGCCAAGCAGGTTGCCTCGCTGCCTCGTGACGAGCTCCTCGAGGAGGTCGGCATCCCGCTGACGCCGATCCGCCTCAAGTGCGCGTTGCTCGGGCTGGGAACGCTGAAGGTCGCGCTGCACAAGGCCAAAGGCACGCCCCTGCCGGACGAGTGGGCAGGGATGGCGAGCGATCTCGAGCTCAACTAGCTTCGCTTGGACGTCGACGTCTGCCCGGTTGAGGAGCTGCCGCCCGGGACGGTGAAGATCGTCCATGCGGGCCTCGTATCCGTCGGCGTCTACAACATCGACGGCGAGCTCTACGGCCTCGAGGATCGCTGCTCGCACGACGACGGTCCGCTCGCGGAGGGCGATTGGGAGCCCGAGGAGGGTATTGCGGTGTGCCCGCGACACGGCGCCCGCTTCGACATTCGGACCGGCAGGCCGCTGACGCTGCCGGCTTACCTTCCGGTTGAGACCTTCCCCGTCCGCGTCGAGGACGGGTTCGTGAAGGTCACGGTGTAGCGCCCGAAACCCGCGCGGAATACGAATAGGCACACAATCGTCACAGTTCGCACCGTCCCGTTCGGACAGGGCCGGGGTCAGACCCTGGACATGTCCGGGACACGTCCGCGCGCGGCGTGCCAAGACGACGGCGTGGGCGCGCCCCGGGACGATCCCGCACTCGAGAGGGTGACGCTTCCACCCGACCCGACACTGGGCTGACCGCCGTCCTACGCGGGTCCGTATGATTCGGGGTAACGCGGAAAGGAGGTGGTCCGGCAGTGACAGATTCCAGTACGGGCAGCGGAGGTACCAGCGGGTAGGGGCGCGTCCCTGGAACCTACGGGGAATCGCCTAGCCAGCGTGGGGGACTTCGCACTTGCTTGCGCCGCTTGACCGCCTCGGTCGAGTCGGAAGCGCCTCTACCAATTCAACGCTGGTATTCGGAATCGGGGGCCGGGTCGAACCGGCCCCCGTTCTTTTTCTCAGCCCGTCGCCGGGCGTGCGGTCCGTCGCTCACGGTCCGATCCTTCGACGTGCACTTCGGGTAGCCACTCGAGCCACGACGGCAGATACCAGTTCCAGTCGCCGAGGAGCTTCATGCTCGCCGGCAGCAGCACCGTTCGAATCAGCGTCGCGTCGATCGCGAGCGAGACGGCGACGCCGAAGCCCATTTGCTGGAACATGACGAGGTCGCCGGTCGCGAAGCCAATGAAGACGACGATGATGATCAGCGCCGCGCCGGTGATCAGGCGGGCCGTCGATGCGACCCCGTGGGCGACGGCCTCCTCGTTCTGCCCCGTCTTTACGTACCGCTCGCGGATCCGACTCATGATGAAGACGTGGTAGTCCATCGAGAGGCCGAAGAGGACGGAGAAGAGGAAGAGCGGCACCCAGGCCTCAACGGTGTCCACCTGCTGAAAGCCCAGCAGGTCTGCGCCGACGCCGTGCTGGAAGACGAGCACGAGCAGTCCGTAGGCGGCGCCGACCGAGAGCAGGTTGAGGACGATCGCGGACGCCGCGACGACGAGCGAGCGGAAGACGACGGTCAAGAGCACGAAGCTGATGCCGAGCACGAAGGCGAAGACGATCGGCAGCCACAACCCGATCAGGTCGCTGTAGTCGACCTGCTCGGCCGTCGCGCCGGTGACGAGGACTTCCGCCTCCACCCCGGCGAAGGCGTCTGGGACGATCTCCGCGCGCAGCTCGCGCACGGCCGCGCGCGCCTCCTCGCCGTCGGGGTCCCCCGCGATGGCTGCAGCCACGACGGCGAGATCGCCTTCCTGGTTTCGCCCGACCGAGGGGGGGCCGAGGATGGGGACGGTCTGCATGCGCTCGCGCAGGCGCTCGATCCCGGCGCCGACGTCCGGCGAGGCGACGTCCCCGTCGACGATGACCTGCACGGGGCTGTTCTGGCCCGCGGCGAAGTCACGGCCGAGCGCGGTGAAGCCCCGCTTCGACTCGAACCGGTCGGGAAGGCTGCTCACCCCCGAGGTGCCCGTTTGGAGGGTGAGCACCGGAATCGCTGCCGCGACGAGGAGACCGGCAACGATCACGAGCGAGGGCACCGGCCGACGAAGCACGCCGCCGATCGCCCAGTTCCAGAAGCGACCTTCGCGGCCGACCTCGGCGCGGCGCCCGACCACCGGCACGCGGAGGGCGTTCACTTTGTCGCCGAGGAGGCTGAGCACGGCCGGCAGGAGCGTTAGCGCAGCCGTCACGGATACCGCGCCGACGAGGATCGCACCCACCGCCAGGCTGCGCAGGATCGTGTCCGGCACGAGCACCATGCCGAGCATGGCGACGACGAAGGCCAGGCCGCTGAAGAAGACTGCGCGGCTTGACGTCGAGCCCGCGGCCTCGATCGCATCGAGCTTTTCGCGGCCCTGCCGCCGCTCTTCGCGATAGCGGGAGACCACGAAGAGCGCGTAGTCGATGCCGAGCGCGAGGCCCATGCCCGAGATCATGTTCACGACGAAGAACGAGAGCTCGTACGCCTGGCCGACGAGCGCCGTCAGGGCGACCGCGACGAGGATCGAGACCAGCGCCAGCAGCACCGGGACGAGCCCCGCAACGACCGCACCGAACACGAGCACGACGACGATCAGCGCCGCGGGCAGCCCGAAGAAGAGTTCCCCCTCCTTGAGATCCTGCTGAGAGAGCTCGGTGAAGTCGCGGTCGAGCGTGAACTCGCCCGTGACCGCCGCGCTGAACGCCGGATGTGCATCCGCGCGCTGAACCGCCTCGATCACGCCATCGATCTCGCCCTCGGGGTCGTCGCCGAGCTGGAGGGGAATCATCAAGGCGTGCCGGTCCGAAGAGACCTGCCGTTCGCCGATCCTCGCGTTGATTCCGGCGGATGACTTGGCGACGAACTGCTCGAAGGCAGGATCGTCGACCGTATAGCGCTCGCTGCGCACGACGACGAGCTCGTCGACGTAGTTCGGATCCGGCATCCGCTTGGAGAGCAGCGCGTAGCCCCGCTTCGACTCTGTCTCGGTCGTGACCTCCGCTTCGGTCGTGATCCCGCTACCGAGCAGCGTCACGATCGCTGCGATCGAGAGCACCAGCACGACGCCCCAGGCCGCCAGCGTTCGGCCGGGTCGGAGGCTGCAAGCCCGTGCGAGAGCTGCGGTGGAGAGATTCATCGTGCGACCTCCTCCCGGCGCCCGAGCCGCTCTTCGGCGTCTCGACACCAATCGATCATCCATTCGTGGCTGCTGATCCCGTACTCGAGGACGAGCGCCCCGGACTCGCGGGCAACGCCCATGCGCTCGATCGCGCGCAGCTGCTCGAGGACCCGCTCCCGCTCGACACGGAGGGCCCGTACGACCTCGTGCACCTCGTCCGGCTCGAGCGCACGGGCGAAGAACAGCTTCAATAAGCCCTCGTCCCTGACCTCGTAGCCGGCCCCGGGCTCGCGCAGCCATCCGCGGAGCCGGTCTCGACCTGCGGGAGTGAGGCTGTAGCGAATCCGGCGCCGGCCGCCCTGTGGATCGCTCTCGCTTTCGATCAGGCCTTCCTGCTCGAGCCGTCGCAGCTCGGGATAGATCTGGCCGTAGCTCGCCGCCCAGAAGAAGCGGGTCGATTTGTCGACGAGGCGCTTGATCTCGTAGCCCGAGCGCGGGCCAAAGCTGAGCGCCCCGAGGATCACGTACTCGACTCCACCCGCCCTCATGGGTCGGGACGATATATCGTTAAGTTATGTCAGTCAAGCCACGGCGCGGCGCAGCTGCTCGTCGAGCGGCATCAGCTCGATCTCGAAGGCGTCCAGCGCGTCTGTGCTCGCGACGACGTTGTCGGGGCCCTCGAGCATCCGCACCTGGTCGGGCGTCACCGGCGTCGGGCCCGGCAGCTTCTCAAGCAGCGCCGCATTGATCCGCATCAGGCCGAATGGGATGCGCACGCTCGGACGGCGCTTGCCGAGCGCCTTCTTGATGCGCGTATAGAGCTCGTTCCAGTCGACGATGTCCGGACCTCCGAGCTCGAACGTCCGGTTGACAGCCGCCTCGTCGTCGATCGCCGCGGCGAAGTACGCGGCCACGTTCTCGACCCAGATCGGCTGCAGTCGCTGCGTTCCCGGCCCGATGATCGGCGTGATCGGCGCGAGCCGCGCGAGGCGGATGAACGTCGGCAGCGCCCCGCCGTCCCGGCCGAAGACGAAGCTCGGGCGGAAGATCGTGTAGTCGATTCCAGAGCCCTTGACGGCCTGCTCCATCTGCCACTTGGCGTGGTAATACGGAACTGAATCCTTTGTCTCCTCGCTGGTCCCGAGCGCACTCATCAGGACGAAACGGCGGACACCAGCCTCCCTCGCCGCCTCGATGGCGTTGCGGGTGCCGCCGCTCATGATTCGCTCGAACTGCTCGGGCCGTCCCTGGATGATCGCGACGAGGTGGACGACGGTGTCGCAGCCCTCCGCGGCGCGCCGGAGGCTGTCTGGATCGGTGACGTCGCCTTCGGCCAGCTCGCAGTCCCAACTCTCGAGCTGCCTGCCTCGGGCACGGTCGCGAACGAGGCAGCGAACCGGCAGTTCGCGGGCGCGCAGGGCGTGGACGACCTTCGGGCCGACAAAGCCCGTTCCGCCGTTGACCAGGATCATTTCCGGAGCTCCTCCTCGCTGAAGTTCTGCCAGTAGCGGCTCGGTGTTGGGCCTTTCTGGCCTTGGTACTTCGAGCCGAGCGCACCGCTTCCGTACGGCGTCTCGGCGGGCTCGGTCAGCTGCACGAACGAAAGCTGCCCGATCTTCATGCCGTAGTAGATCGTGATCGGAAGGTTCGCGACGTTCGACAGCTCGAGCGTGACGTGGCCGTCCCAGCCCGGGTCGATGAACCCCGCAGTCGAGTGGATCAGGAGGCCGAGCCGCCCGAGGCTGCTGTTGTGGGTCGGGATGTACGAGCGAGTGACCAGAAAGAGCCCGTTCGGCGATGACACCTCGATGCACCGAACTGGCACGCTCGGCACCCTGCGCACGTCTGCGATTGCACGAAAGCGGTGAACCCGGCCTCCAATCTTCTGGCGGGTGAGCTTGCGCGGAACGCGAAATACCGGCCGGTCAGGGGTGAACTGAATCTCGTACCTTGGACCGCAGTCGACGCCGTCAAGAACCGCCCGCTTCCTGGCGAGCGTTGGCCGAAAACCAAGGCTCGCGACGAGTTCGCACGCCTGATCCGCGAGCAGTTCGCGGACAGTGGTGAGGTCGCAGCGCCCGAGACGGTCGACGTATCCGTCGGTATCCATCAGCCCTTGCAACAGCGCTTCGCGCTGCTCGATTGAAGCCCGGAGGTACTCCTCCGGGATCCGCTTGCAGCCGAGAAGCCCGAGATTGCGCAAAACGCTCGACAGCGAGTCGTTTCGCTCGTATTGCCCAGTGGCGGCGCTCCGTGTATGTCCGGTTCCGCCGATCCGGTATCTAAGCGGTCGCGTTCGCTGGCGCGCCACTCGGTAACCGGCACTAGAGACCTGGTCAAGGATTTCGTCGTCGGCACAAGTAATCTCGGCGTTCGTCGTCGTGCCGTCCCCTAGCCAGACGCCGAGCACATACGGATCGATCGGAAGGTCGCGCTTCGGATACCAGATCGCCCCGGCGAGCGGGACCTGGTGGTTTCGCTCGCCGCGTACGTGGAGCGTCTGTTCGATCTCGTCGGTTGTGACGACGCGGGCGCGCCGCCCTCCATATCGCCGGCTGTTCTTGTCGATCGTCCGCCACAGATGATCGACGTCGCAGACGACGGTTGTCGCGTCCGAGAACACGACCTCGCGGCACGGACGGCCATGCATCGGCTCGGTCGCGGTGAGGACGACGGTGGGAAAGCCGTCTTCGTCGAAAACGAGGTCGCCTGGGCGAAGCTCACCCATCGTGCTCCAGCCCTGCGTAGTGGGAACAGGGGTATCGAGCGCCAGCGCCTTCCCCTCCAAGCGAGCGACGAGGTCGTCGGGCAGGCGGACCCGCTCGAGCGTCGAGCCGAGCACGAACTCGCCGGGGTGCAGGATGAACGGCGTTTCGGGGTCGATCTCGACGAGCTCGGTCAGCTCCTCCTGGGGCTGCTTGACGTCGATGTAGGGGTAGCGTGCGTTGTGGAAAACTCGGAAGTACCGGTCGACTCGTACGTCGACGCTCGAGGGCTGGAGCAGCGACTCGTCGTACGGATCGATCTCGATCCGCTTCTCAGCGAGCAGCCGCTTGATCGTGCGGTCGGATAGGACCACCGCGGTGATCTTACGGCGCCGCCCAACTGTCCACACCTTGTTGAAAAGCGTACGAGGCGGTAGCCTCCGACGGCCGTGGTGCTCCAGCCGGTCGATCGCAATCAGCACTTCAAAGAGCGCCGCCGCCGGGCACGCATCCGCCGCCGCCGTGTTCGCCGGTTCGTCGTCGGCGTCGTCTCGCTCGTGCTCGTGGGTGCCGCGGTCCTGGTCGCGCGTGCAACCGGGGGAGACGCCGATCGCCGCGCGGCGAGCACGCCCGGGAAGACCGCTGTCGACGTGAAGCGGACAGCCCCTGCGACAGCGTCGCAGACGCCCGTTCGCCCGGCCCGGCTCGCGCCGCGACCTGCGCCGCTGGAGATGCGTGGCGTCCACGTCACGATGGCGCTCGCCTCGATTCCCGGGAAGCTCGACGAGTACCTCGAGCTCCGCGGGCTGAACGCGGTCGAGCTCGACGTCAAGGACGAGAACGGCGAGATCGGCTTCGTGCCGTCGGCGGTTCCGCTCGCACGCTCGATCGGAGCCGCCAGGCCCTATTACAAGCCACGCCAGGTCGCCAGGAAGGCGCGCGCGCACGGCATCTACCTGATCGGGCGGATCGTCTGCTTCGAGGATCCGGTGCTGTCCGAGCAGCGTCCCGACCTCGCGATCAAGACGTCCGACGGCTCGATCTGGCGCAATCATGCCGGTCTCGGCTGGACGAACCCCTACAACCGCAAGGTCTGGGACTACCTCGTCGATCTCGGCGAGGCGGCGGCCCGCGCGGGCTTCGACGAGATCCAGTTCGACTACGTCCGCTTCCCGAGCGACGGAGATCTCTCCCGGATCGTCTACCCAGGCAAGACCGCAACGCCGCCAGGGTGGGTAATCGCCGAGTTCACGCACTATGCGTCGAAGCGGCTCAAACCACTTGGCGTGCGCGTCTCGCTGGACGTCTTCGGGCTCTCTGCGACGCGTGATCTCGGCATCGGCCAGGTTCCGCGGCGGCTTTCCCGCTACGTCGACGCGATCTACCCGATGGTCTACCCGTCCCACTTCGGGCCTGGGGAGTACAACCTCGCCGATCCGAACGCCGAGCCGGGGCAGACCGTCTCCACCTCCCTCAGCCATTTCCGGCGCGAGCTCGAAGGTCGCGAGGCCACGATCATCCCCTGGTTGCAGGACTTTTCATACGGCCGGACGTACACGCTGGCCGATGTGCAGCACCAGATCGACGCCGCCGTCGCCGCCGGCACGGGCGGCTTCCTGCTCTGGAACGCCGCCGGCGTCTACACGGACGGCGCGCTCACGTACCGGCCCACGACCGGCTAAGAGGCTCCGCTCAATGGGACCGGCGCTCGTCCTCGTCGGCCTGCTGCTCGCACTTACGGGCGACTCGCAAGCAGGTCGGGATGCGCTTCGCCCAGCGCCTGGGATCACCGTCCCGAGTGGCTTTCGGGCGGAGATCTATGCCAGCGGCCTCCGACGCCCGACCGCCCTTGCCTTCGGGCCGGACGGCTTGCTCTACGCAACCCAGGAGCGAGGTGAAGTCGTCGCGGTTGGCAGCGGCTCGACCCGCCCGCGCGTGGCGGCACGGGGGTTCAAGACGCCGCTCGGGCTCGCCTGGCAGGGGCGGACGCTGTTCGTCTCGGCACAGGGATCGCTGGCTCGGCTCACGCTCCGCGGCCGCCTCCTCACCGGCCGGCGCACCATCGTCGCCGGGTTGCCCTACGGGCGGCACCAGCAGGACAACGTCGTGGTGGGCCCGGACGGTCGCCTGTACCTCGGCAGCGGGTCGACCTGCGATGCCTGCCGCGAGCGCGACCCACGGAGCGCGACGATCCTCTCGCTGCGTCCGGACGGAAGCGACCTCCGTCTGTTCGCGACCGGCCTGCGGAACCCGTTCGGGCTCGCCTTTCAGCCCGGCACCGGCCGACTCTTCGTGTCGGTCAACAACCGCGACGATCTGGGCCGCTTCGAGCCGGCCGAGGCAATCGTCGTGGCGAGGAAGGGCGCGCGCTACGGTTGGCCGGACTGCTGGCCGAGCTGGCGCCTCCGGCGACTGATCGGCTCGTGCGCGGGCGTGACTCGTCCGCTCGCGTACCTCGAGCCTCACTCCTCGGCCAACGGCATCGCCTTCTGGCGTGGCTCGCTGTACGTCGCCGAGTGGGGGCAGTACCTGAGTAGCCGCTTCGGCCGCAAGGTCGTGCAGGTGAACCCGTCGACAGGGCGGACGCGGCTTTTCGCCGACGGTTTCGATCATCCGCTGGCGGTCGCCGTCGAGCCGGAGGGGGGCCTGCTCGTGTCCGACTGGGGCCGCGGGGTGATCTACCGGATCGCGCGTACGTCCTAGGCACCGCTTGCGGTGTTCGACGTCCCTGCAAGCTGTTTATGCACTATGCAGTCAGCCGGGCGCTCGGCTATCGTGACACCGTGGCAATGACCCGCTCGATCGAACTGCGTACGACGATCCCGGGGCCGCGGTCGCAGGAGTTGCTGGCCCGCAAGGAACGGGTCGTAGCCGCGCCGCTCTCGCTGACGGTGCCGGTGTTCGTCCAGGAGGCTCGCGGCGCGACGTTGACCGACGTCGACGGAAACACGTTCATCGACTTCACGGGCGGCGTCGGCTGTCTCAACGTCGGGCACTCGCACCCGCAGGTCGTCGCGGCGGCTCACGAGCAGCTCGAGCGGTTCGCGCACACCGACTTCACGATCATCCCGTACGAGCCGTACGTCGCACTGGCCGAGCGGTTGCTCGACGCCGCACCGTTTCGAGGGCCTGCCAAGGCGGCCTTTTTCAACGCGGGCACCGAGGCGATCGAGAACGCGGTCAAGTTCGCGCGCTCGTACACGAAACGGCCGGCTCTGCTCGCGTTCGAGGGCGGGTTCCACGGCCGCACGCTGCTTTCGCTCACGCTGACTTCGAAGACGGACTACAAGGCGGGACTCGGACCGTTCGCGCCCGAGGTGTATCGGGCCCCGTTCGCCCAGGATTACCGGGGTCCGACTGCAGCCGAGGCTCTGGCGACGCTCGAGCGCGCGCTGATCACGCAGGTCTCGGCCGAGCAGCTCGCCGCGATCGTGATCGAGCCGGTGCAGGGCGAGGGCGGCTTCGTGGTCGCACCCCTCGCGTTCATGCAAGGTATCCGCCGCATCTGCGACGAGCACGGAATCGTGCTCATCGTCGACGAGGTGCAGACCGGCTTCGGCCGGACGGGCAAGCTGTTCGCGATCGAGCACTACGGGATCGAGCCCGATCTCTTGATCGTCGCCAAGTCGATCGCCGCCGGCCTCCCGCTCTCGGGGGTGCTCGGGAAGGCGCCGATCATGGACGCACCCGACGATTCGGCGATCGGCGGCACGTACGTCGGCAATCCGGTTGCCCAGGCGGCGGCGCTCGCCGTTCTCGACGTGATCGAGGAAGAGGGCCTCGTCGAGCGTGCGGCCGAGCTCGGCGACACGATTCGCGCACGGATGGTCGCCTGGCAGGAGCGGCATCCGGCG
>Ga0136617_10003083_pt1 | contig 14859 bp, 14 predicted proteins | sample AntDrymUQ3222106_2_FD_129672 | JGI IMG/M metagenome (GOLD analysis project Ga0136617, IMG submission 129672) | Polar desert sand microbial communities from Dry Valleys, Antarctica - metaG UQ322 (21.06) | ecosystem: Environmental > Terrestrial > Soil > Desert | place: Antarctica: Dry Valley... | reverse complement strand
CTCCAGAACCTCGGCACTATTGCCCAGGAAACCGGTGACCTCCACCAAGCCCGCGCGTTCATCGAGCAGGCCTTAGTCACATTCCGAGAAATCGGCGACCGCCGAGCGGAAGCCAGCGCACTCAACAACCTCGGCACTATTGCCCAGGAAACCGGCGACCTCCACCAAGCCCGCACGCTCTACGAAACAGCACTACTTACATTCCAAGAAATCGGCGACCGCTCGGCGGCGGCTAGAGCTGTCCACAATCTCGGCATTATTGCACAACAAGAGGGCAGGTTTGACCAGGCCAATCAACTGCTTCAGTGGGCGTTAGCAACTCGAGAAGAGACGCAGGACCTCGCCGGATATGCGAGCACGCTCAGTCAACTTGGTGCATTACTGACGAGCGCGGGGTCAGCCGCTGAAGCAGTCACGTACAACGCCGCAAGCTGGCGGATTCGCCGCAGAATTGGCACCCAAGACATTGCCACCGACCTCGAATTGCTCGCTCAGCAGCGTACGATCCTCGGGGAGGAGCTATTTAAGCAGCTTCTCGACGACGCTCTTAAGACAGAAGCGCTAGATCTGCTCAAGGAGACCAACGCCGAGCAGGGCGAAGGATGAGCGGCGGCGAGGAGGTTAACGAGTTCACAGTGCTCCTGAGGGTGCTCGACATACTTGAGAAGAGCATTGAGACAAACGGACTCCAGAACGTGGAGAGCGTGCAGATAACGCAGATCGCGAGTCAAATAATGCCAGGCTCAACGATAGGCGAGTTTATTCAGGCTAACGCATACACTGACCACGGAGAGGTAGTCATGGGTGACAAGTTCGAAGCGTACGGAAATGCTCGAGTCGGGAACATGGGAAACAAGGCGAAGATTACATCAATCTCATTCGGAGATTCGAAAGAGGCACCTGAAGACCTCGATCTAGCAGTCCTTAAAGATCAACTTGTTGCCCTTCGTGCGGAGATGCGTCAGCAAGCGTCGACGACCGAGGAGGATGAGGCCATTGTTGCGATCGGGAACGCCATCTCGGCTACCGATGAAGGAGATGAAGAGAAGGTTGGATCGGCTCTCAAACGTGCAGGAAAATGGGCCCTCGGCCTTGCCACCGCCATCGGAGCTGGAGTTGCCGCGGGAGCCATAAAGACCGCTCTGGGCATCTAGCAGAAGGCATAACGTCGCAGCGCTTCGCTGTACTGCCGCGCTGACCGGGGACCGGCCGGAGGCCGCAGCCCCGGTCAGCAGGATGCGGCGCGGCGGCGGAGCCGCCGCCTTGATCAAGGAAAGGGAAGTCTGAACACGGCAGCCCTACCCGTGTGTGCCCTACCCGTGTCGTGCCGTTGCCCAATACCTCTCTCCGGTGCACCAATGGTGGGCCAAGCAGCACCGGAGCAACACCCGCAGCCAGCAGGTTCACAGCTCGATGAGCCGTCCCTACTGCGACACCGTGAACTGCGGCGAGCGCCTTAACTCCCGGCAGGAATTCACCGTCAGCCAGTTCGCCAGCTTGTATCCGCTGTCGCAGCGCGGCAGCAACGACCTCGTACGGATCCGCCGCACGATCGGCCTTCGGCTGGCGCACCGGCGGTTCGGCCGGCCGCGTAGGCATCCGTGCCCCGAGGTTGCCGGCCGCCCGCTGGTCCGACTCCAAGACCCACGCCGCATAGACCCGCAGCGTGGTCGTCCCGCCGCCACCATGCCCGAGCCGGCCTGCCACGGTGCGGATGTCCACACCGGCCGCGATCAGCTCCGTCGCCGAATAATGCCGGAGCTTGTGCAGTGACGTCGCGATACCAAGCCGGCCGGCAAGGTCGCTGTAGCGCTCGCTCACTGAATTCGGCCGCATGTACGTCGAGTTGTCCGGCGCGAGCGAGAACACGAAGGCGTCGGCTGGAGGCCGCTCGTCGAGTGCGGCGCAGCGGTCGTCCAGGCGCTGGCGGTGCTCGGCGAGGATGCCGACCGTCTCATCGTCGACGGCGATACGGCGGTGCTGGTGGTCCTTGGTGTCCTTCTCCCACGTGTCCCGATTGCGCTGGCCGATGCTGCGCGACACGGAGATCACGCCAATTGACAGGTCGACGTCAACCCACCGGAGCGCGCACAGCTCGCCCCGCCGCACGCCGGTCACGATCGCGAGCCACACCAGCGTGCCCCACTCCGGATCGGCCCACGCCTCGTTCAGGATTTGCGCGGCCTCCTCGGGCGACGGCGGCCGCGGCTTGGCCTTCGGGGCCGGCGGGGTCTCGGCGAAGACGATCGGGTTCGACGGGATCCAGCCCCAACGGACTGCGCGCTTCAGTGCGCCGCTGATGATGAAGTGGATCTGCCGGATCGTCGCCGCGCCGAGCGGCTGGCAGCTGTGCATTCGGCACCGCTCGTCGCACTCGTGCGGGTACGGCGTCCGATGGTCGACGTACCGCGCGCGACCGCAGTGGTCACGGCAGCGGCGCAGCTCGGAGTGGAACGAGTCGAATGTGCGCGCGTTGAGGGCGCCGACCTGGACGCTGCCGAGCAGCGGCCGGATGTGCTTGGTCGCGTAGCCGGCGTACGTCTCGCGCGTGCTCCGCTCCCAGGTGCTCATCTCGAAGTGCTGGTCGAGCAACTGGTTCACCGTGGCGTTCGTGCGGGGCTGCCGCTGCTCGTCGACCTGACTCAGCAGGCGTGTCCGGGCCGCCTCGGCCATCCGGGACACCTTGGGACCGGCGGCGATGACCTCGCGCAGGTAGTGCCGGCGCTTCGTGACCGGGTCGATCCCGGCATAGACCGTGACTCGCAGCGATCCGCTTGGCAGCTCCTCGATGACGCCGCGGGGCCGCTTCCGGCGGGTGCCTTACGTGGGCATATGGGAAGCGTACGCCACCCTCGCACCACGTTTGGCACCATGAACAGAACCAGAGATCGACAGAGCAACCTGTTTTTGCTGGTCAAGTCTGTGGGGCGGGTGGGGTTCGAACCCACGACCTGACGGATTATGAGTCCGCTGCTCTGACCAGCTGAGCTACCGCCCCGTCGCGAGGCTAGCGAACGAAACCGGCCCGACCCCCACGCGGGGGCCGGGCCGACCGATCGGAAGACCTCAGCGCGACAGCGCGTGCACCCTTTTACGCGTGTCCTTGGCGATACTCTCGGCCTGCTGCGCCACCTCCGCACCCACTGCCGACGCCCGCCCCGCAACGTCGTGCCCGAAACGAGAAACCTGCGTCGACATCTGGTCGATCAGCAGCGGGGCTTTCTTCTCCAGCTCAGCCCGCTTCTTCTCGGCCGCCTTTTGCAGCGCCGTGCCGCGCTCGATGGCCGTACGCTGGAGCTCCGCGCCACGCTTGGCGGCCGAACGCTGCAACTCCGCGCTACGCTTGGCCGCTTTCTTCCGCAACGCGCCCGCACGTTTCTCGGCCTTCCGCGCTGCCTTGGCGGCTTTCTTCGACCACTCGGCCTGCAGGTCAGCAACCCGGGACCGGAACTCCGGCGCTCGCCTCGCCGCCCGGGCGGCCCGGGCTGACATTGCCGCACCGGCCCCCGGCGCCAACCCGGCAAGTCCGGCGGCCAACCCGGCCGCGGTTCCCGACGCCTGGCTCGCGGTCCCTTTTACCCGGCCGCCCACCCCGGAGGTGATGGTGGCCAGCGCAGCTGCCTGAGCGGACGCGGCGGCGGCAGCCCGTCGCCTGGCACGTCGCGCACGTCGCCCGAGCGAGGGCTTACCCTCGGTATCGGCCGCAGCGATGAGTAGCCCCCCGAGCAGCCCGACGTTCTTGAAGAAGTGGATCTGCTGGGCCTGCTTCTGCGCCGGATCGGACTCCTCCCAGAACCGGTGCCCAGCCAGCGTCGTCGGGATCAGCGACGCCGCGAGCGCCGCAGAGGAGAGCCGGGGGAACTTTCCCAGTGCCAACAGCGACCCAGCGACGATCTTCACCAAGCCGTCGATCTTGACGAGCATCTCATCGTCGGGCCGCCCGTCGATCGGGGCGACCTCGACAGCCTTGTCGACGGCAGGCGACACCAGGTCGAGGACCGGCCTCGCTGCCTCGACATGGCCCTGAGGCGACTTCAGAGCGGCGATACCGCCGGTGATGAACATGGCCGCCAGCATCGGGCGGGCGATTCGTCGAAGCAGCATGGCGAGCTGTTCCCCGTGGGGCGGGCCGCTAAACCTTCGGCGGGTCAGCAATCATTCCGGGATGACGAAAGCGCGGTACGCCATCGGTCTCGACATCGGCGGGACGAAGATCGCCGCAGGAGTGGTGGACTCGGCCGGTACGGTCCTGACCGAGCTGGTCGAGCCGACTCCCGAGGAGTCCCACGCCGTTGCCGTCACCCCGGTCCTGCTCGGGGTGATCGATCGGCTCCGCAAGGCATACCCGGACGTCGAGGCGGTCGGGTTGGGCGCGGCCGGGCTGGTCGAGTGGCCGACCGGTCGCATCCGCTGGGCGCCGAACAACGCCTACCGCAACTGGCCGGTGCGCGAGCAGCTCGAGAAGGCCAGCGGGCTACCGACCGTCGTCGACAACGACGCCAACGTGGCCGCGCTGGCCGAGGCCCGGCTCGGTGAGCGGCACTATCGGGACATGGTGCTGTTGACCGTCGGCACCGGGGTCGGCGGTGGGATGATCCTCGACGGGCACATCTACCGGGGCCGCACCGGCCTGGGTGCCGAGCTCGGTCACATGATCGTCAATCCGGACGGCCCGCGGTGCTCGTGTGGCAACCACGGTTGCCTGGAGGCGTATGCGTCGGGCACCGCTCTGGCGCGGCTGGGCCGCGACGCCGCCGCTGACGAGCCGGCTGGCCTGATCGCGCGGCTGGGCGCGGCACAGGGCCAGGTCACCGGCCCGATCGTCACGGCAGCGGCACGACAGGGCGACGCGACGGCGACGGCGCTCTTCGGCCGCGTCGGGCGCTGGCTCGGGGTCGGCATCGCCTCCTTGACCACCATGTTCGAGCTCGAGGTCGTGATCGTCGGTGGCGGCCTGGTCGCCGCCGGTGACCTGTTGCTCGGGCCGGCGCGCGCCGCGGCCCGCGAGTTCGCCTACGCCCCCCAGGTGCGCGGTGTGGTGCCGGTGCTCTCGGCCACCGCGGGCAACGGCGCCGGCATGATTGGCGCGGCGCTGCTGGCGCTCGAAGGAACACCGGTCACTCACTAGGGTGAGGACGTGTCTCTCGTGCTCGGACCCGTTCTGCGCCACGTCGCCGAGACCACCGCCGTGGTGTGGGTGCAGGTCGACCGCACCGCGACGGTCACCGTGCTCGGCTGCGCGGCGCACACCTTCGAGGTCGCTGGGCACCATTACGCCCTGGTCACGGTCACCGGACTCGCACCGGACACCAGCACGCCGTACGAGGTGCACGTCGACGGCGAGCGGGTCTGGCCACCGCCGGTGAGCCCCTACCCCGCGAGCCTGATCCGGACCCGCGGACCGGCGTCCGACGCCAACAACCGGATCATCTTCGGCTCCTGCCGCTACCCGAAGGCCGCCGACCCGAAGACCGCCCGGAAGCTGGGCATCGACGCGCTCGACGCCTACGCCGCGCGGATGGCCCGGCGCCGGCCGCAGGAGTGGGCCGATGCGTTGCTGCTGCTCGGCGACCAGGTCTACGCCGACAAGCTCACCCCGCAGAACCGTCGCCGGATCGCCGGCCACCGCGACCGTCACCCGGACTGGCCCGACGACGAGATCGTCAGCTTCGACGAGTACGTGCGCCTGTACGACGATTCCTGGACCGATCCCGAGATCCGCTGGCTGATGTCGACGGTGCCCACGGCAATGATCTTCGACGATCACGACGTGCGTGACGACTGGAACACCTCCGCCGCCTGGCGGGCCGACATGGCGCAGACGCCGTGGTGGCGCCACCGCATCCGTTCCGCGCTCGCGTCCTACTGGGTCTATCAGCACATCGGCAACCTCCCCCCGGACGAGCTGGCGGCCGACCCGGACTACCGCAAGATCGTCGAGCACGGCGGCGACACCTGGCCGCTGCTGGCGGAGCTGGCCGACCGGGCCGACGCCGAGGTGGACGGGAGCAAGGGCGTGCGGTTCAGCTTCCGGTGGGACCTCGGGCACAGCCGCTTCATCATGATCGACTCCCGCAACGGTCGGATCCTCGACGACGGCTCCCATCTCATGCTCGGCGACTCCGAGTTCGCCTGGATCGAGGAGCAGGCGAACGCCGACGGCCGCGTCGACCATCTCGTCCTCGGCACGTCGCTGCCCTGGCTGCTTCCGCACGCCATCGGCGACCTCCAGACGGTCAACGAGGTCGCGGCCGGGCGGCCAGGCTGGCGCGGCCGGCTCGCCGAGGCGATCCGCCAAGCCGCCGACCTGGAACATTGGGCGGCCTTCCGCGAGTCCTTCGACCGCCTCACCCGGCTCATCGAACGGGCCGCGACGAGCGGGCCGGCGAGCGTCAGTGTCCTGTCCGGGGACGTGCACCACAGCTACGTCGCACGGGCCGACCTTCGGCCGTGCGAGCAAGGCACACCGCGCGAACGAGCCACAGAGCACCACGCTTCGGTCCACCAGCTCACCTGCTCCCCCGTGCACAACCACGTCGACTGGTTTCTCCGGCCGGGGTTCAAGCTCGGTTGGTCGCGCACGCTGGCCGCGCTGACCCGCCGCTGGGCTGCCCGGGGCGGCGCGCCTCCGTCGGCGGTAAGCTGGGAACGCCTGGCCGGACCGCTGTTCGGCAACATGATCGCCACCCTGAACATCGACGACCGCCGCGCCGAGATCCTCTTCGAACAGCCCCGTTCGGCCGCGACGCTGGGGGAGATGGCCCGATTGGAGCTCACGCCGTGACCGATCTTGCGAGGGCACCATCCACCACAGCCGAGCCTGCGCGGGCACCATCGGCCCGGACCGGCTCCGCCATCGCCGGGCAGACCGTCGTGCTGCGGCCCACCACCGCCGAGCACGTACCCGCGTTCCTGGCGATCCTCGGTCATCCCGAGGTGGCGAAGTGGTGGGGCGGCTACGACCTGGAGCGGGTGCGCCGCGAGCTGCTCGGCCCACAGGGCTTCGCGATCGAGCTGGCCGGCGAGGTGATCGGACTGATCATCTACTACGAGGAGGACGACGCCGACTACCGCCACGCCGGCATCGACCTCGCCCTGCACCCCGACCACCACGGCCAGGGCCTGGGCGCCGACGCGATGCGCACGATGTGCCGATTCCTGTTCACCCGGGGACATCATCGGATCGTGATCGACCCCGCCGCACACAACGAGCGCGCGATCCGCAGCTACCAGCGGGTCGGGTTCCAGCCGGTCGGGGTGATGCGCCGGTACGAACGTTCCGCGGAGGGGAGCTGGCACGACGGGCTGTTGATGGAGCTGCTGCGGGAGGACCTGTAACGGCGCCGTTCTGGATGTCAGGGTGGAACCGGGTCAGCAGGGTGACGTCCAAGCCCTCGCCGGTGATCTTCTCAGCGAACGGGCAGGCTCTTGTACCCGGCGACCGCAGGCCGACGGGTCCGGTCTGCGGGGCTTGGCCTCCGGTCAGGCGGGCTCTGCCCGTGTCTTAGCCGGGGCAGAACCACAAATTGGGCATGCACGCTCTGCACGTTTCGACCGGCTGGGAATGTCTGATCACGAAGAAGGCATCGCGATGACTCGCGCAGCCCGCTCTCTTGGAGGCAACTCATGCCGCAACATGTCCCTGACCCCTTGATGCCCTTCACCAGCCGGTTCCCGCTCTCGCCGAGCGGGGGACGAGTCACGCCCAGCTCGGCACTGCCGTCCGGGCCGGATACTCGGCCGTTCGGGCTGCGGTATGCGGTTCGGCCGATGGAGTGCGGGGCGCACAGCAAGAAGCCGACGAAAAAGACCAGGACCAAGCCAACGAAGATCACCCCAGATGGCCAGGAGCAAGAACGCTACGAGCCGGATACCGAGGAGTATGTCGAGATGGACGAGGAGTGAGGGCGTTGACCGTGCTGGTGATAGCGCAGGCTCAGGACGGTACGGCTGATCTGGTCGTGGACGCGCTGCTGGCCCGCGGCGCGGACGTCGCGCGGATCGACACCGCCGACTTCCCGAGCTCGTTATTCCTCGCTGCCACGCCGGATCGCATCGACTTGCCCGGGTGGCTGTGCGCGCATGGCCGCCGGATCGACCTGGCGTCGGTACATAGCGTCTATCGGCGACACCCAGCCCACTTCGAGTTCCCCGCGGGGATGTCGGAGCCGGAACAGCGGTTCGCCGCGCTGGAGTCGGCCTTCGGTCTCGGCGGTGTCCTCGCCGCCCAGCCATGGCGCTGGATCGACGTGCCGGGAGCGGTGGCAGACGCATCGTACAAGCCCCGGCAGCTCCGCGTAGCCGCGCAGTGCGGGCTGACCGTGCCGCGGTCGCTGGTGACCAGCGTAGGTACCTGCGCCCGTGCGTTCGCGGCCGAGGTCGGCGGCGCGCTGGTCTACAAGTCAATGTCCACCGGGGTGGTCGTCGAGCAGGACGAACTGCGGATCATCTACACCTCCCGGCTGACCGCCGACGACCTGGACGACGCCGCGATCGGTCTGTGCTGCCATCTTTTTCAAGAGTGGGTGCCAAAGGCTTTCGACGTGCGGCTCACCGTGGTCAGGGACCGGTGCTTCGCAGTGGCGGTACACGCCGACAGCCCCGAGGCCGAGGCGGACTGGCGCTCCCGCTATGATGATCTTCGCTACGAGGTGTGCGCGACGCCCGATGAGGTCCGCTACGGTGTGGTCGCTTACCTGCGTAAGTTCGGACTGACCTTCGGGGCGTTCGATTTCTCGGTGACACCGGACGGCCGGTGGTGGTTTTTGGAGTGCAATCCGGCTGGTCAGTGGGGGTGGCTGGCCGAGGAGACCGGGCTGGCGATCGCCGACGAGCTGGTGGTCGCCGCGTGACCGCCGCCGTGGCGCACCGCCGGGAGCTGGCCGGTGCGTTGGCCGCCGGTGGGGCTGTGCGCAGCTCCTGGGTCCGGCGAGCCTTCGAGGAAACACCGAGGGAGAACTTCGTTCCCCGCTTCTACCGTCGGGAGTCGGGCCGAATGGTGCTGGTGGACGGGACCGATCCCGTACAGCGTGACGAGTGGCTTCGCGGAGTCTACACCGACGAGGCGCTCATGGTCCAGATGACCCCGACGCCCGAGATGGTCGACAAGGCCGGTGCCCCCACCAGCTCCAGCTCCATGCCGACGGTCATGGCAGGGATGCTCGAAGCCCTCGATCTCCAACCCGGCCACCGGGTGCTGGAGATCGGCACGGGCACCGGGTACAACGCCGCACTGCTGTGCCACCGGGTCGGGGCGCAGAACGTGGTGAGCGTGGAACTCGACCCGGGTTTGGCCGATGCGGCACGCCAAGCACTTGCCGGTGTCGGGTTGCGCCCGGCCGTGCACGCCGGTGACGGTGCGGCCGGGCTCGCCGCGGCGGTACCGTTCGACCGGATCATCGCCACCGCGTCCGCCGATCACATTCCGCCCGCGTGGATCGCCCAGCTTGCCCCCGGCGGGTCAATCCTCGTCGACCTGCGCGGAAGCCTCAAAGGTTCACTGCTGCGGTTGACAAAGACCGGCGACGACGTTGTCGAAGGGTCGTTCCTGAACCTGCTCGCAGCGTTCATGCCCATGCGCACCCGGCTGGACAGCCCGCACCGCGACGGCGAGACCTGGGACCAGGTGCTCGACAAATGCAACCCGCAACATGCCACGACCCCCGTCGATCCCGGCCTGGTGGCGGACAACCGGTCATTCCAGTTCACGGCACAGCTGCATCTGGCCGGCCGGCGCCTGCGCGGTTTCCTACGCTCATTCGACGGTGCGGAGGTGTCCGGGCACTGCACCGACGGCAGCTGGTTCACCGCCGGTCTCAACCCCGATGACGACGGGCTGTTCCCGGTCAGGCAGGGCGGCCCGCAGCGCCTCTGGGACACCGTGGAGTCCAGCCACGCGACGTGGCGGCGGCTCGGCGAGCCCGGCATCGAGAGGTTCGGCGTCACCGCCTACGACGTCGCCGCACTCCAGTGCGTGTGGTTCGACCACCCGGACTCCCCGTACCGTTGGCCGCTTCCGCTGTAGCTCCGCCCAGAAGCCGCCGGTAGGTCGAGGATGTCAGTATGTCGATCAAGCCACGGAGCAACGTGCTTCACGAACGCCCTGGTGTACTCGCCGATCACCGTCCAGTTCTGGGCAGCCAGGGCCGTGGCGGCAGTGGCCTTGCCCGCGCCGGGCATGCCTTCCAGCACCAGCACCAGCACCGGGTACAAGCCGGTGGTGGCGTCAGAACAGGGATGCTTGGGGCTGCATCATGTTCGTTCGGGGCGTAATCGCAGGCACATCTCTGTAGGCCGGTGGGTGCCGCGGTGGTCGGATGTAGGAGCCATCCGGCCAGCAGCCGGGTATCAGCCAGCAGCGGCCCGTCTGGGGTGTCGAGGAGCAGGTCACGCCCGATCACGCAGCGCACGGTTCCGCTGAGCACCGCACCGCTGGCCAGGCTGGTGAGCTCCTGACAGGAATCGGGAAGTGCGTCGAGGCCGTACAACTCGACCTGGTCGGCCACTGCGCATGCCTCACGGTCCAGCCCCGTGGGCCACAGCAGGGTCTCGATGATCTGCTGATAGGCGGCAGGTAGCTCGTCGTGGCAGGCCAGGTCCGAACCAGGCCAGATAGAGCGCGTACTCACGCCCATCGTCGACGGTGGCGTTGCGCGCGAACATCTTGCCGGGATCCGCTGCCCCGCACGGGTCGCACTGGGCTCGATTGGCCGGTGGTGGAATCGGATGGCCGAACGGGCAGGATTGGCGCCGGTGCTGCTGGGCCAGCCAGACGCCGATACAGTAGCGTTGCCCACCGAGTTGGTAGGCCACCGAGGTTCCCGGCAGGACCGGGTGGGTGCGTTCGGTGCCGCTGGGGTCAACCAGTCCGATGCTGGGGATCCGATTGTGCCAGTAGAGCCCGGTAGCGCGCCAGACGCTGTGCTGCTCGGTCACGCTCATACCTTTCGCAGAGTCGGGTGAACGTGTCGGTACCCGCCGGGTGGTCGAGATCGGCGAAGGCTCGCCGGGACTGTCGGGCATGTGCAGGTGATTGCGCAGCGCACCGACGCCGCGGCGAGCCCAGCCGGGCCCATGATCGTCGTCCGCGGGACATGAGCTGCATATGTGCAGCTCATGTCCCACAGACGGTGATCATGGCTAGATACTGAGCGGGGATGGTGGCTTGACACACGTACACCATCGAACTTCCGGTGCAGGCCACTTGGTGCAGCACCGCAGAAGTCCTTCGGGGTCTGGATGAGGTTCGCGGAGCGCGCCCGGGGATGGCGTCGGGCGGGTCCGCAGGTCCATCGGCGGCCCCTGTTCCCGGTTCGTGATCGCCACGGGCGCACGCTCACACAGGTTGCGGGGCGTGCGCTTGCGGCGATCGAGTCGAGCCCGGTCGTGGAGGTGTCGGTGGCGGCGGCGTGAGGAGGACGAACACGGTGACCGGGGTCGAGGTGAGATAGTCGTTCCGACGGGTCACGTAGTCCGGCCCGTAGACGTCGGGGTACAACCGGCGCGCGTTCGCTGGGAGTCAGGTGTCGCTGGCCTCCCGCAGAGTTGCCTTGATCTCACCGAAATCGATAGGCGTCCCGTCGCCGCCAGGGATGCCGAACAGTCGCGGAGTGACCTGGAAAGTGTGACCGTGCAAGGGTTTCGAACTCGCCATCGCGCACTCCGGTGTGCGCGGCAAAGAAACCGAACGCACCACGATCCACCTCCACTGTCGTGCGCATCCTCATGCACAGATGCTCAGCGCACAGCACCATCCCCACACCCCTTGGGGCCCGGTGTTCAGCGAGCCAGTCGGCAACCTGCTTGGTCATTCACTCCTGCACCTGCGCCCGGTGAGCGAACAACACAACGCGGGTGTGAGGCGCATACCGTGAAGGCCGTCGCCGCGGTGATCACCACGCCTGGGAGATCGTCCGGCAGGGCGACACGTAGCCTGGTTTGGTGCGAGGAGGACGTTGATGGACGTCGGTGACGACGCGCGGACGATCGGCCGGCGGGTGTGCCAGATCCGTCACGCCCGGGACAAGTCGCTGCGGGTGATCGCCGGGCTGGCCGGGATGAGCACCACACACCTGTGGCGGATCGAGCACGGCGAACGCGCCCTGAACCTCTCGGAGATCGTCGCCCTGGCCGGCGCCCTGCGGATCGGCCCCGCAGAACTGATCAGCCTGCCGGTACCGGCACCCGCCAACGGACACACCGACGCCGCGATCGACACCGTACGGATCGCGCTGATGGCGGTGAACCACAACCGACCCGGCGGCCAGGTCCAGCCGGTGGAGATACTGCGGGCGCGGGTCATGGCCACGATCGAGGCGCACAACCGCTGCGACCGCGGCGGCGAGGTCGGGGCCGCGCTACCCGGGCTGATCCGGGATCTGCACACCTCGATCGCGGCCGGCCGGGACGTCGCCGAGCTGCTCGACCTGGCGGTGTTGCTGCATTCCCACGCCACCCTGGGATGGCTACGGGTCGCCGGGGCACCGATCGAGCTGCGGGAACTGGCCGCCGGGCTGACCACCCGAGCCGCCCAGCACCGCGACACCCCGGAGGCACACGGCCTCGCCGTCTGGGGCGGCCTCTACGTACTGGTCACCGCCGGAGCGATCGACCTCGCGCACGCCGAGCTCGACGCGGTGACCGTACCGACCACCACCCCACAGGGAATGCAGCTCGCCGGCACGCTGGCGCTGTGCCGCTCGTTTCTGGCCGCAGCGGACGCCCGACCCGGCGACACGGAAGCCCCCCTGGAATACGCCACCGAACTGGCCGGACGCACCGGGGAGGTCAACGCCTACGGGCTGGGCTTCGGCCCGCAGGAGGTCGGGCAGTGGCAGGCGCGCACCGTGCTGGAGACCGGCGACCACGAGCAAGCTGCCCGGATCGCCGAGGGCTTGCGGCCGGAAACCCACCCACTCCGAACCCGCCAGGCTGCTTACTGGGTCACCTACAGCCGGTCGCTGTCCCGGCTGCGAGGACGCTACGAGGATGCGGTCCAGGCGCTGCGCCGCGCTGAACAGATCTCACCGCACCACGTTCAGCGCGACCCGATCACCCGCGAGGTGCTCGCCGAGCTACTCACCCGCATCCGTCCCGACTCCCCGGCCGGGCGAGAACTACGCAGGATGGCCTACCGCGCCGGCCTGCCGGGGTAGCCCATCGAGTGCCGGTTCCCGCTCAGGAACACCCGCGGTCGGCGTCGCGCCAAGGTCAGCTTCCTCGGTCGCCGGACGGCAACCGGGTACGGCGATAGGGGGAGATGACGCATGGTCGTGCAGTTGCGGTGGAAGATGGGGTCGGAAGCGGCCACCGGATGGCGCAGACCCACCCTGGCGGGTGCCCGGTGAACCCCTCCGAGCTGGCCACTTCCGAGGTGAGCAAGCTGCCGGTGGGTGTCTCGCACCTCCTGGCGGCCGATGAGGTGCTGAACCCGGGCTGGGGCAGCATTCACGTCACGTTGTGCGGTGAGGATGTGCGCGCCGGGGCCGCGGGCGCCACCGCGGTGGGACACTGCCCGGGCTGCGAGTGCGAGCCGCGCTTCTGCCCGGAGTGCGTGCGGGAGGCATGCCAGTGGAGCGCCGAGTCATGAACAGCACCCCGAGCCCACGCTCGTTCACGGTCATGCCGCCCCCGACCTGGTGTGCCGGGGTCCGCGCACGGGGCAGATACCAGCACACCGGCGTGCGCGACAGGCGACGCTGTGCCACCGCATCTCCTCCTGCCCGGCGATCAACCCGACCTGCCCTGCTCGCTGACCGGCGAGATTCCCGCGCACGGCTGCCTCAGAACGCTGTGCGGGCCAGCCAGCCGTCGAACACCGCCGCGTCGCCGAGCACCTGCACCCGCGGGTCGCCGGCCGGGATCCGGCGCGTCAACGTCAGCAGCAGGTCCACGGCCGCGCCCCGCACGGCCACTGTGCCCTTCGCATGCCCGGACTCCCAGGCGATCCCGTCACCACCGCCCCGCACCATCCACTCCCCCGCAGCCCCGAGCCCGTCATCGGTGGCATGCAGGTGCATGGACGTGCCCCCTTCGAGCGGCGGCTCCGGCCGCGACGCGGCGGCAAGCAGCGACAGCCACTCCGACACCCCGTCCGCGGCCACGTCGGCGGGTAGGTCGAAGGGCGCGTTCAGGGCCAGGGCGGCGTCCGCCCGGTGCACGGCCGTCTCGTGCAGCCGCCGCCGCAGCCACCACGCCGCGGGGCGCGGCCCGAGAAAGGTCCACACCGAGGTCTCCGGGCCGACGCCGTCGACCGCGTCGATCAACAGTCGGACGCCGCCAATGAGCCAGTCGGCAGCGTCGCCCGGATCGGCCGGCGGTTTGCCGTCGGGCACCATGCGCGGGTCGACGACGGACTCCGCGCGCTGCCCGACAATCGTCGCGGCCCACCGGTCACCACGACCGACGTGGGTAACGAGCTGCCGCAACATCCAATCAGGGCAGGTCGGCACGGGGGTGTCGGGGTCGGCAGTGCGGGTGAGGTCGGCGAGCGCCCGGTTCTGCGCGATCAGGGCGGTGGGAAAGTTCTGCGCGACCGGCGCGGCGGGGACGTCCAGGGCCATGCGAGAACGTTATCCCCGAGCGCGCGCTGAGCCCCCACTCAGGCTCTCAGCCGCCGGCTCCCGTGAGGCGGTCATCACCGCGCTGACGTCCCCGCCGCTCCACCCCACCCGAAGCTCCCAGCCCCGGCCATGAACGCAGCGTTCGTCATCCGCAATTAATCTTTCCCATCAGATAGTAGTGGACTTTCGCACTATTGATGATCTTTAGGCGGCTTCTGCGAGGACGTCGAGCAGGGTGCTGGTGATTTTCGCCTCGAGTGCGGGGCTGGCTGACATGGCTGTAATTCGTTGCTGCCAT
>Ga0136617_10003082_pt1 | contig 14859 bp, 16 predicted proteins | sample AntDrymUQ3222106_2_FD_129672 | JGI IMG/M metagenome (GOLD analysis project Ga0136617, IMG submission 129672) | Polar desert sand microbial communities from Dry Valleys, Antarctica - metaG UQ322 (21.06) | ecosystem: Environmental > Terrestrial > Soil > Desert | place: Antarctica: Dry Valley... | reverse complement strand
GCGTTGCGCGCGACGGGCCGCCTGCTCGGAGGCGTCGCGTCGATGGAATCGATGCACGGCGACGTGGTCCGCGTCGACGCCTTGCGCGCCGACGAGGTCGGCGGCGACGTCGAGCGCGAGCTCACCGACATCGCCCGCTCGCTCGTGCCTGCGTTGCCGTTCGAGGAGCTCGACGTGCTGATCATCGAGCGCGGCGGCAAGGACATCTCGGGCACGACGCTCGACCCGAACGTCACGGGTCGCTTCTGGGTGAACGGCCTCGCCGACGCCGATCGGCCGCGGGTCTCGACGATCGTGCTGCTCGACCTCACCGACGTCAGTGGCGGCAACGCGCTCGGCATCGGCTTCGCCGACTTCATCCCCGTCGACCTCGCCGAGCGGATCGACTGGCAGAAGACGTACGTCAACTGCTTCACGGCCGGTCCGGCGGGCGCCCGGCGCAGCCGGATGCCGATGGTCCTGCCCGACGAGGAGGCGTGCATCAAGGCCGCCCTGTCGATGTGCGGCCGCGGTGTCGACGAGCCGAAGCGGGTCGTGCGCATCCGATCGACGCTGCACCTCACGTCGTGCTGGGTCAGCGACGCCCTGCGCGACACCGCACGACCCGGGTGAACGACGCCCACGAGCGAACCCCGGCGGGCCTGCCGCGAGCGCGAACGCTCGGCGTCGAGTGGGTCGGGACGCCCGGCGAGTGGAACTCGATCACCGACGTGCCCGGTGTCGCGGTGGGATACCGGACGATCGTCGACGGCGACGACGTGCGCACCGGTGTCACGACCGTCGTGCCCCGACCCGACGATCCCGGCGACCCGGTCGCCGCCGGCGTCCACTCGATGAACGGCAACGGCGAGATGACCGGCGTCTCGTGGATCACCGAGAGCGGTACGACCGCCCTGCCGATCACGATCACCAACACCCATGCGGTTGGGATCGCCCACGCTGGGACGTGTGCGTGGGCGGCACGCCGTCACCCCGAGCTTGCCGATGGCTGGTTCCTCCCGGTGGCCGCCGAGACGTGGGACGGGTACCTCAACGACATCCATGCCGAGGCCGTCACCGTCGAGCACGTCGTCGAGGCCATCGATGGCGCCAGGACCGGGCCGATCGACGAGGGATCGGTCGGCGGCGGCACGTCAATGAACTGCTACCACTACGCCGGAGGTTCCGGGACGGCGTCGCGCATCGTCCCGTACGGCGACTCGACGTTCACCGTCGGGGTGTTCGTGCAGGCCAACTTCGGCGTCCGCCACGAGCTGACGATCGCCGGGCGCCACCTCGGACCGCAGCTGCTCGACGACAACCCGCTCGCCGGCGGTGCGATCGCACCGGTCGGTGCGGGGTCGATCATCGTCGTCGTGGTGACCGACGCCCCGCTGCTGCCGGGCCAGTGCGCGGCGCTCGCCCGACGGGTGCCGCTCGGGCTCGCCCGCACCGGCACGACCGGGTCGCACTACTCGGGCGACCTCTTCGTGGCCCTGTCGACCGCCAACCCCGGTGCGTTCACGCCGGGCATCGCGGCCGCCACGGCGCGAGCGGCGGGTCGACTCGACCAGCTCGACTTCTTGCCGTGGGGGTGCCTCGACCCGTTCTTCACCGCGGTGGTGCACGCCGTCGAGGAGGCGGTGATCGACTCGATCGTTGCCAACGTCGAGTCGACCGGACGTGGTGGGCGGCGGGTGCCGGCGCTGCCGCTCGACCGGGTCCGGGCCTTGCTCGCCAGCCGATAGCGACCCGGCCCGGCAATACAGTCCCGGCCGGTGGCCGACACGTTCTTCACCGTCACCGTTGACGGTGACGACGAGTGGTTCGTGCCGACCGATCACACTCGTGGGCCGTGGGATCCGGCGTCGTGCCACGCCGGACCACCGGCGGGATTGCTGGCGCGGGCGTTCGAGCGGCTCGTCCCGACGATGCGATTGGCGCGGGTGACGCTCGACCTCACCAGGCCGATCCCGATGGCCGGGTTCCGCATCGAGTCGGAGGTGGTGCGAGCCGGTCGCTCGGTGGCCACGGCGCGAGCGACGATCGTTGACGCCGACGGCGCCGCACGCGTCACCGCGTCAGGTCTCTACGTGGCGACGGCGAGCGACCCGGTCCTCGATCGCACGCTCGGCATCGTCGACACGCCGGCGTTGGCCGACGCCGAGCCCGGCGACTTCCCCATCGCGCCCGCCGTCGACGAACGACCGCCGGGCTTCAACGGCGCCGGCATCGCCGTTCGCTACCCGCCCGGAGACGGCCCCACGCCGGGCCCGACGACGATGTGGATGCGCACCGTCGACCTGCTGCCGCACGAGCCGATGTCGCCGTTCCAGCGCGTCTGCCCGCTGGCCGACTGCGGCAACGCGCTGAGCCGCCACACCGAGCCGTGGGACGTCGCGTTCGTGAACGTCGACCTGACGATCGTGCTGCACCGCGATCCGGTCGGCGAGTGGATCGGGACCCGAGTCGCATCGCACTGGCAGCCAACCGGCGTCGGCCTCGCCGACGCCACGCTGTTCGACGACGCCGGCCCGGTCGGCACCGCCCTGCAGGCGATGCTGCTGCGACTGGCCGCGCGATGAACGGCGACGACCGCCTCGCCGGCGAGCTGGCAGCGATCGTCGGGGCCGAGCACGTGGTCGTCGACGACGACATGCGGGCGCCGTACGAGACCGACTGGACGCGTCGCTTCGGCGCCCCCGCCCGCCTCGTCGTCCGCCCTGCCGACACCGCCGAGGTCGCCGACGTCGTCAGGCGCTGCGCAGCACACGGTGCCCCGATCGTGACGCAGGGCGGCAACACCGGACTCGTCGGCGGCGGTGTGCCCCACGACGCGGGGAGCCGGACGTCCGTCGTGGTCTCGACGCGCCGCCTCGACGTCCTCGGTCCGGTCGATGCGGGCGCCATGCAGGTCACCGCGGGCGCCGGCGTCACGCTCGCACGATGGCGGGCGCACGCTCGTCAGGCCGGGCTGGACACGCCGATCGACTTCGCCAGCCGAGACTCGGCCACCGTCGGCGGCGCAGTGGCGACCAACGCCGGCGGCTCCCGGGTCGTCCGATTCGGGACGATGCGCCGGCAGCTGGTCGGCGTCGAGGCGGTGCTCGCCGACGGTTCCACGATCGGTTCGCTCTCGGGCCTTCCCAAGGAGACCGTCGGGTTGGACCTGCCGTCCCTGCTCTGCGGCAGCGAGGGCACCCTGGCCGTCGTGACGTGGGCACGGCTGCGGCTGGTGCCGTGGTTCCGACGCACGGCCACGGCGATGGTGTCCACGGCCGGGATCGACGAGGCGGTGTCGCTCCTGGCCGCGCTCCGATCGGGGCTGCCCCACCTCGACGCCGTCGAAGTCGTGCTCGCCGAGGCCATGGCCGTGGTCGCCGAGCACATCGGCACGCCGCCGCCGGTCGACGCCGGCGATGCCGTCGTGATCGTCGAGTGCGCCGACCACGTCGACCCGAGCGACGAGCTCACGGATGCGGTCGCCGGACGGCCGGAGGTGCTCGACGCGGCGGTGGCGACGGAGGGACCGGCGCGCGATCGCCTCGTCGCCTATCGCGACCGGGTCACGGAGTCGATTGCCGCACGAGGCGTGCCGCTCAAGCTCGACGTCGCCGTCCCGGTGGTGCGACTCGGTGAGCTGCTCGCCGCCGCACGGTCCTCGGTGGGACGCCACGGCGGCACCCTCATCCCGTTCGGGCACCTCGCCGAAGGCAACCTGCACCTCAACGTGCTGGACGCCGGCGACCACGAGGCGATCACCGCGGAGGTGCTCGGCGCAGCCGCAGCGCTCGGTGGGACGATCTCCGCCGAGCACGGCGTCGGCGTCGCCAAGACCCGGTGGCTGCACCTCGTCCGATCACCGGCGGAGCTGGCGGCGATGGCGGCCGTGAAGCACGCCCTCGACCCGCACGGCATCTTGAACCCCGGCGTGCTGTTCTGATGGCCTCGTTCACTCGAAACTCGCTCACTCGGCTGTGACTCGTCGCTGGCGCTTCCCTCGCCACCTTGCCGGGCCAGGACCGTCGGGCCCCTACCCATAGTCGAAGCCGAGGTCGGGGGCGGTGAGGAGGGGGCGGTACGGGATGCCGGCGGCCGCGGCCATCGCCGCGCAGGTGCCGCCGCGGTCGACCACCACGGTGATCAGCACCGGTTCGGCACCGAGCTCGCGCACGACCTCGACGGCCTCCATCAACGACGTGCCGCGGGTGACGGTGTCTTCCACGATCACCACCCGGTCCCCCGCCTCGAGCGCGCCAGCAAGGCGACCGGTCACGCCGTGGTCCTTGGCCTCCTTGCGCACGCTGAAGCTGCGCAGTCCCTGGCCACGTGTGGCCGCGATCGCCGCCACCCCGAAGGCGATCGGGTCGGCGCCCATCGTCAGCCCGCCGATCGCCGTGGCGTCCTCGGGGATGACCGACAGCGCTGCGTCGGCAACCAGCACGATGCCGTCCGGGCGGCAGGCCGTCTGCTTGGCATCGAGGAACCACGAGCTGCGAGCACCCGACTTGAGGGTGAAGTCGCCGTGCTTCACGCTGTAGGCGAGCACGTGCTCGCGCAGGGCGCCGAATGGAGCAGGCAGGACCGGCAGGTCGCGCACTGAGCGGACCGTACCCGCTCGGGCGATCGAGCCTCGTCGCCAGCCATCCGCCACCGCCCAGGCGACAGATCATGCGGATGATCGGTTGCCTGGGGCGGATTCAATCAGTGGTGGCGGGATGTGCGTATGCTCGGTCGACATGGCAGCAAAACGGGGCCCCAAGAGCCCACTCTCCGCCGTGCACAAAGCGGCCATGGCCCAGGGACGTACCGAGGGGCGTGTCGTTCGTGCATATCTCGAAGCCCTGCGAGGGAACAAGCCCAAGCGGGGCCGCAAGCGCACCTCCGACTCGATCAACAACCGGTTGAAGGCCATCGATGACGAGCTCACCACGGCCGATCCACTGAGCGAGTTGCGGCTCGTCCAGGAGCGTCGCAACCTGACCAGCGAGCTGTCGTCGACGGGGAAGAAGGTCGACGTCGATGCGGCCGAGAAGTCGTTCATCGACGTGGCAAAGACGTACAGCCAGCGACAGGGCATCACCTACGCCTCGTGGCGCGAGGTCGGCGTGCCGGCGGCCGTCCTCACCAAGGCGGGCGTCACCCGCGGCCGGTGAGCCGCTGCGTCACACGGTGATCTCGTCGAGCGCGGCGAACACCACGTCGATGTGCCGCAATGCTCGATCGAGGTCGAACGCGTCGTCCAACTGATCCGTGACCGCCGCCGCCTCGGGGTCGGACTCGATCACCGAGCGGAGGTCGCGACCCTCCTCCCATGCCGTCATCGCGCTGCGTTGGACGACGCGATATGCCGTGTCACGCGGCATTCCCGCTCGGACCAGCGCCAGAAGGACCGGCTGGGAGAACACCACACCGTGGCTAGCAGCCATGTTCACCATCATCCGCTCGGCATCGACCTCGAGACCGGCGATCAATCGGTTCGCCCGATGGGTCATGTAGTGCAGGAGGGTGGTCGAGTCCGGGATCACGATGCGCTCGACCGAGGAGTGCGAGATGTCTCGTTCGTGCCACAACGCGATGTCCTGGAGCCCTGCCATCAGGTTGGAGCGGACGACTCGCGCCAGTCCGCTGATCGTCTCGGCCGAGATCGGGTTGCGCTTGTGGGGCATTGCCGACGACCCCTTCTGACCCGGCTTGAACCCCTCGAGCACCTCGGCGACCTCGGTCCGCTGGAGGTGTCGCAGCTCGACCGCAATCAGCTCGCAGGTGGCCGCGGCGGCCGCGCAGGCCCACAGCAGCTCGGCGTGGCGATCGCGTGCCACCACCTGCGTGGCCGGCGTGGGTCGGAGCCCGAGCGCTGCACCCACGTCGCGCTCGACGGCGGGGTCGACGTTGGAGTACGTGCCGACGGCGCCCGACAGCTTGCACACGGCGACCGTTCGCTCCGCGGCGAGGAGGCGAGCGCGATCGCGCTCGACCTGCAGCGCCCACAGGGCCACCTTGGCGCCGAGCGTGGTCGGCTCGGCGTGGATCCCGTGCGTTCGACCGACCATCACGGTGCGGCGGTGGGTGCGAGCGACGTCGAGGAGCGTTCCCAGCAGGGCTGACGTCGCCTCGACGAGCAGCGCAGCGGCGTCGCGCATCGCCCAGCAGAGGGCGGTGTCGACAACGTCCGACGACGTCAGGCCGTAGTGGATCCACGATCCGGCCGGCGCGCCGATGGCGTCCTGCACGACATCGACGAACGCAGCCACGTCGTGGTCGGTCGTGCGCTCGCGCTCGGCGACGGCCGCCACGAGGTCGTCGTCGACAACCGGCGCACGCTCGCGACACGCCTGGGCATCGGCAGCGGGGACCACGCCCAGCCGGGCCTGCGCCTCGGTGGCGAGAACCTCGACCTCGAGCCAGCGCGCGAGGCGGGCCTGGTCGGTCCACAGCGCCGCCATCTCGGGCAGGGCGTAGCGATCGATCACCGGGAGATCACGACCACAGCAGGTAGTCGTCACGCTCGGCACCGACGCCCACGACGCGAACGGGCACGCCGGCCTCGCGCTCGACGAGCTCGATCAACGCTCGGGCGCCGTCGGGCAGATCGCCCGCCTCGCGCACCGTCGCCAGGCTCGAGCGCCACCCCGGCAACGTCTCGTAGACCGGTCGCACCCGATCGAGCACGTCGGAGCGATCGGGGTACGAAGCGAGCATCTCGCCGTCCAGGCGGTACCCGGTGCACACGAGCACCTGGTCGAACCCGTCGAGTACGTCGAGCTTGGTGAGCGCCAGCTCGGTCAGGCTGTTGAGCCGCACGGCGTGGCGCAGCATCACGCAGTCGAGCCAGCCGGCACGCCGGCGCCGACCGGTCACCGTCCCGAACTCCCGCCCGACGTCGACGAGCGCATCGCCGTCGGCGTCGGTGAGCTCGGTGGGGAACGGCCCCGACCCGACGCGCGTGGTGTACGCCTTGGTGATGCCGATGACCCGGTCGATGTCGCGCGGGCCGAGGCCGGTACCGGCGCAGGCGCCACCGGCGGTCGGGTTCGACGACGTCACGTACGGATAGGTCCCGTGGTCGAGGTCGAGGAACGTCGCCTGCGCGCCCTCGAGGAGCAGGTGGTCGCCGGCCGACAGGGCGCGGTGGAGCAGGTCGACGGTGTCGACCACGTACGGCTCGAGGCGGGCGCCGAGCCCTGCGAACCGCTCGACGATCTCATCGACATCGAGGGGCTCACCCCCTGCGCTCTCCAGCTCGCGGTTCTCGGCGACGGCACGAGCGGCCACGTGGGCGGCGAACGCCTTGGGGTCGGCGACGTCACCGGCGCGGACGCCGACACGGCGTGCCTTGTCGGCGTACGCCGGCCCGATGCCCTTCAACGTCGTGCCGATCTTGTCGTCGCCACGGACGGCTTCGGCGATGGCGTCGTGGGCCTGGTGCCACGGGAAGATCAGGTGGGCGCGGCTCGACACCTGCAACCGGGCGCACGAGATGCCACGCGATTCGAGCGTGTCGATCTCGGCGAACAGCGTCGGCAGGTCGACCACCACGCCGTTGGCGATCACCGGTGTGACGTGGTCGTAGAGGATCCCGCTCGGCACGAGCTGCAGCGCGTAGCGCTCCCCGCCGACGACGACGGTGTGGCCAGCGTTGTGCCCACCCTGGTAGCGCACGACGTAGGTGTGCTCCTTGGCCAGCAGATCGATGACCTTGGCCTTGCCCTCGTCACCCCACTGGGCACCGACGACGACGGTGACGGGCACGGCGTCAACGTAGTGGCGCGAGCCGGTCCGGCCGACGACGTCGGCGCACGACCACCGCTACCGTCGACGCCGATGACGCCGGTGATGCGACGGATGCGATGGTCGGCGATGTCGGAGCGCGAGCGAGCCGGCCTGTGCAGTCGCGGGCTCGCCGACATCTTCGATCCTGCATTGCGATCGTCGATCGGCGAGCTGATCGACGACGTCCGTCGGCGCGGCGACGCCGCCGTCAGCGAGGCGCTGAAACGTTTCGACGGCATCGAGGTCGCACCCGACCGGCTGCGCGTCGACGCTGACGAGCTGACCGGTGCGCAGGTCGAGCCCGCACTCGAGCTGGCGATCGACGACGCCATCGCCCACCTCCGGGCGTTCAACGAGCATCAGCTCGCCCAGCTGGGCGACTGGAACGTGGAGCTCGAACCGGGCCTGCGGGTCGGCGAGAAGCTGACCCCGATCGAGTCGGTCGGACTGTTCGTGCCGTCGGGCAAGGCGAGCTATCCGAGCGTCGCCTACCAGCTCGGTGTGCCGGCGACCGTCGCCGGCGTCGGGCGAATCGTGGTGGTCGTCCCGCCGGCACCGGGCGGGGATGGCTCGATCGATCCCGCCGTGCTCGTCGTCTGCCGCAAGCTCGGGATCACCGACGTGTTCCGCGCCAACGGCCCCGCCGGCATCGCCGCCCTGGGCTTCGGCACCGAGACCATCCCGAAGGTGCGCAAGATCGTCGGCCCCGGTTCGCCGGCGGTCACCATCGCCCAGGTCGAGATGCAGCGCCACGGCGTCGCCACGATGATGCTCCTCGGTCCGACCGAGAGCCTCGTCATCGCCGACGCCTCGGCCGACGCCGACCGGCTTGCCGCCGACCTCCTGATCGAGGCCGAGCACGGCACCGACACGTCGGTGGTGCTGGTCACCACGACGACGGCGGTCGCCGATGCCGTCGACCGCGCGCTCGGCGTCCAGCTCGTCGACCTACCCGACACCAGGGCATCGGCGGCGCGAGCGGCGCTCGGCAGCAACGGCGGCTGCGTGTTGGTCGACGACCTCGAGGAGGCCATCGACGTCGCCAATCGGTATGCGCCCGAGCACCTGCAGGTCGCCGTCGGCGATGAGGTCGAGTCGGAGGTCGTCGACGCCCTCCTCAACGCAGGAGAGATCCTGGTCGGTCAGCACACGCCGTTCAGCGCAGCGAACTTCGCCATCGGCTGCCCGGCATCGCTGCCGACATCGGGGTTTGCCCACGTGTCGTCGGGCATCACGGCAGCGACGTTCCTCAAGCGCACCGCCGTCGCCCGCGCCGACGAATCAGCGCTGGCTCGGATGGCGCCGACGATCACTGCGCTCGCCGATCACGAAGGTTTTCCGGCTCACGCCGCCGCCGTTCGCCGCCGCCAGCTCGGCTGACGGCGGCGAGCGGGATCAGTACGTCGCGTCCTGCGATGACGTCGATGACGCCGACGTCGGCGCGGCGTCCTTCGCCGACTCGGTCACCCGCTCGGCACCGGCGGATGCCGCGTCCTTGACCTCCGCGACGGCCTGCTGGGCCGGCTCCTTGAGGTTCTCGGCGACCTCCTTGGCGGCCTCGCCGACCTTCTCGCCGAGCGGTGCCGCCTTCTCCTTGATCTGCGACGACGCGTTGCGCTCCGCCTGCGATGGGGGGATCGCCGCAGCCACGACGAGGCCGACGCCGAACGCGACGGCGCCGGCGAGCATCGGGTTGCCCTGGCTCTGCTGACGGATCGTCGACGGGAGGTCCTTCACCGCGCCAGCAGCGTCGCTCGCTGCCCCCGCCACGGATCCGCCGGCGTCGCCGGCAGTCCCCATCACGCGGTCGCGTGCCGAGCGAACACCCAGCACCACGCGGTTCTTGCGCCGCTCGATGATCCGTCCGGGGCTGACCCGGTCGCCTATCGCATCCATCGTGCCGCCCAGCTCCGTGCGTGTGCGTTCGATGTCCTGCCTCAGCTCTTCTGCGCTTTGGCCCATTCCACGTCCTCCTTCAAGCTTCGTGTCGTTTCTGGTAGCGGGCGGATCTCTTTGGCCGTCTGCCTCGCCCTCGACGCCAGCACCGCAGCGGCGATCAGCCACACCGCGGCGACGATGCCGAAGGCGAGCGCCCGGTTGAGCGCCTGATCGAGCAGCCAGGCGACGGCGAGCGAGATGAACAGCAGCGCCATCCACGCACCGAGCCCGGCGGCGCCGGCCATGGCGGCCACCTTCGCGGCCCGGGTGCCCTGCTCGCGTGCTTCGACCTTGGCGAGCTCGATCTCTTGGCGGAACAGCGTGCTCAGCTCGCCGCTCATCTCGCCGAACAGCTCGCCGAGCGACCGCTCCGAGCGCTTCGGCTCTGTCTCGAACTCGTCGAAGCTCCCGGACTCCACCGATCGTTGATCGGTCATCGCGGGCGCTCCGTCGGGTCGACGTACGCGCCCTCCAGATCGGTCACGTACACATCGGTCTCGAGGCTGCCGGTGGCGACGTCGTCGGTCGAGTACGTCCCGAGGTCGGAGCTGCCGGCGTCGAACCCGCCGCTCGTCGACATGTCGCCGTCACCGTCGTCATCGCTCGACGCTCCAGCCCGCACGAGACGGCCAACGGCCACGCCCGCGACGACGGCGCCGAGGAGGAACAGGCCCGGTCGGCGACGACCGAGGGAGGCGACGTCGTCCATCAGCCCCTGCGGGCCCTGCTGCTCGAGGCGCGTTGCGAGCGCATCGACGCGCTGGCGACCCTCGTCGAGGTAGCCGGCGAGCGGCCCCGCGCCGTCGGGTCGCCCGTCGGCGAGGGCGCCGAGCTGGTCGGACAACGAGCGCAGCTGGCCGGCGGCCTGCTGGCCCCGGTCCTCGGCCTGGCGGCGCAGCTCGTCGGACGCCTGGCCCTTGAGGCTGGAGACCTGGTCCTTGGCCTGGCGCACAACCGACGCCGCCTCGGCCTTGGCATCGGAGGCGACGCCCTTCGCGGCGTCCTTGGCCTCGTCCACCTTGGACGTGGAGGACGTCGAGGTCGTCGAGCCGTCGCCGGTCGGCGTGGCGGGCGGGACGGGCGGCGGGAAATCTTCAGCGGTCGACATCGTGTGCTCCTTCGACGCAATCAACGGCGAGTGAGCGAGCTACCCCACGCAGGGGTCGGGGGAAACGCTCGCCGCCACTGCGAGGGCGCATTCCCCCGAACGGGTGACAGGTCAGGAGCGCCGAGTGAAGAACGTAATCAGGTTGCCGTCGACGTCCAAGGTGGCGAACTCCCGAGTCCCGAAGTCGGTTTCGTTGGCGCCGTCCTTCGACACCGGGTCGAGGACCCCGGCGGCCTGCAGCTCGACGTACAACTCGTCGACGCCGTCGACAGCGATCCGGCAGCTCGCCGTCCCGGCGATGAACGACTCGGCACCGGAGCGGACGGGCCGGTCGACGGAGTCGCGTTCGCGCCAGCTGTCGTCACCGGACTCCCACAGGTGGATCTCGGCGTCATCGCGCACGACGACGGCGAAGCCACCGTCGTGGTGGACGATCGAGAACCCGAACCGATCGCGGTAGCACGCGATGGCTGCGTCCATCGCGCTGACCGGCAGGGCGGGGATGGTCTGGCCGAGGCGCATCGGCGCAGTCTCCCCGGCCCAGCCGGACCGGCGGTTCGGGAAGGGGCCGCCGTGGTACGTGGCACCCGTGCGCCACGCCGACCGTCGCGAGGGTCGGGCACGGATCGGCACGTCCGGGTGGCAGTACCGCGATTGGCGCGGCCCGGTCTATCCGGCGCAGCTACCAGCGCGCCGGTGGTTCGAGCACTACACGTCGCTTCTCGAGACGGTCGAGCTGAACGCCACGTTCTACCGACTGCCGGCGGAGCGCACCGTCGACAGATGGGCTGCGGCTGCGCCGACGGGGTTCGTGTACGCCGTCAAGCTCGGCGCGTTCGGCTCGCACCGGATGAAGCTGCGCGACGCGGCGTCGTGGCTGCCCAACCACCTCGACCGGGTCCGCCGGCTCGGGGCGGCGATGGGCCCGACGCTCGTGCAGCTCCCGCCGCGCTGGAAGCGCAACATCGAGCGGCTCGACGAGCTGCTCACGGTCGCGCCGTCGGACATCCGTTGGGCGATCGAGCTGCGCGAGCCGTCGTGGCTCCACGACGACGTCTACGAGCTGCTGCGCTGTCACGACGCCGCGCTCTGCTTCCACGACCTGCTGCCGGACATCCCGTGGGTGCCGACGGCGTCGTGGACCTACGTGCGGTTCCACGGCCCCCGAGCCATGGACGATCCGTACCGCGGGCGGTACGGCGGGCGTCGTCTTGCTCGCCCTGCGGCGCTGATGCGTCAGTGGCTCGCCGACGGCCTCGACGTGTACGCCTACTTCAACAACGACTTCGACGGCCACGCCGTCGCCGACGCCGCTTGGCTCGCCAAGCGGTTGAACTGACAGGAGCTCACGGCCATGGACCAGCCCTCCCTCCCGCTCGACGGTGAGACGCCTGAGGACGGCAGCGAGGCCGCGCCGTACGACGCCACCGCGTTCGTCCCGACGGATGCCGACCTCGATGCACTGCGCGCGGCCGTCCCGGCGTGTCGCGGGTGCCCGCTGTACATCGACACGACGACAGGTGTCGGCGGGGTCGGCCCGAGCGACGCAGCGATCGTGCTGGTAGGCGAGCAACCGGGCGACCAGGAGGACCTCGCCGGCGAGGCGTTTGTCGGTCCCGCCGGGCGGGTGCTGCGCGAGTGCCTCGACGCTGCCGGCATCGATCCGGCGACGGTGTTCATGACGAACGCCGTCAAGCACTTCAAGCACCACCGCCAGGGCAAGCGTCGGATCCACGATCGCCCAACGACGCAGGAGGTCAACGCCTGCCACCCCTGGCTCGATGCCGAGCTGTCGCTGGTCCGGCCCCGATTGATCGTCGCCCTCGGTGCGACCGCTGCTCGTGCGGTGGTGGGCAAGGACGTGGCCATTGCCAAGGCGCGAGGCGAGACGCTGCGCCGTCCGGCCGGCCCCGACGTCGACGGCGACGCCACCGACGTCTACGTGACGTACCACCCGTCCGCCGCGCTGCGCCAGCGCGAGCCCGCCGACGCCGCGCAGGTGCGGGCCGCGATCGTCGAGACGCTCGAACGAGCCAAGGCGGCCGTCGCCCCCTGACGCAATCGTCCGGTCAGCCGGAACGATCGGGCTGGGCGGCGGTGTCGACCTGCGCGACCCAGAACATCGCCCCCTGCGGATCCATGAGGCCTGCCATCTGCCCGTACGGGGTGTCGAACGGCGGCGCCACGACCGTCCCGCCGTGCCGCTCGGCGACCTGGACCGCCGCAGTCGCATCGGCGACACCGAAGTAGACGACCCAGTGCGCTGGCGTCCCATCTGGCGCGCCGAACATCCCACCCATACCTCCGGCGGGCGCGTCGTCGCCGGGCAGATGGACGAGCGTGTCGTCGTCGCCGGCCTCGGGCATCGCCTCCGTGCGGTAGTCGAACACCGCCGAGTAGAACGCCCGAGCGGCATCTGGATCGGGGGTCCGCAGGTCGTCCCACGTGATGGCGCCGGGCTCGTTGACGACCTCGGCGCCGATGTTGTCGCCGGCCTGCCACACGCCGAACGCTGCGCCGGTCGGGTCGCGGCGACGAGCATCCTGCCGAGCGGGCCGACGTCGTTGGGCTCCATCATCACGCTGCCGCCGTGCTCCTTGATCGCCGTCGCCGTCGCGTCCACGTCGTCGCTCGCCAGGTACAGCGTCCAGGCGGTCGGCATGCCGGGCTGCGCCGGGCCGAGACCGGCTGCCTCCGACCCGCCGCTCGTGGCGATCGAGTAGTTGCCGTACTCCGCGCCATGGTTGGTGAAACTCCAGCCGAGGAGGTCGCCGTAGAACGCCTTGGCGGCGTCGGGGTCGGTGGTGGCGAGGCGGCCCAGCACGGGAACCCGGCCGGCCAGTGCGCGCTGCGGGTGGTCATGCCCCGGAGTCCAGACCACCCGTCACCCGCTGTCCAGCACGTCCCGACTCGCCAGCGACCACCCGGCACCCACGTCTGTGTCACCGCACACGTCGTCTGAGGGCACCTGCGGTGACGCAGACGGAAGGCCCGAGCCCTGTGTCACCGAATACGTCGCCGAACGCAACGTGCGGTGACACAGGACAGGGTGGCGATCAGGCAGCGTGAGCGAGCGCGGCACGCAGCTGCGCGACGACCCATGCCGGCTCGGCCGTCACCTGGTCGTAGGTGAACTGCATCGGGCGGAACCCATCGAGGACGAGCGCGTTCATCCGTTCGACGTCGCGGGCCATCTGCTCCTTGGTGCGGTGCCAGCGGTACCCCAGCAGCTCGACGACCACGGGTGTGCCCGGGAACCGGCAGTCCACGCGTACCAGCCGGTCGCCGGCCCGAGTCAGCACCTGCTGGGTGGAGGGCCTGGGCACTCCGGCCTTGGCACACAGCTCGAGGAAGCGCCGCTCGAGCCAGCTGTGCCCGCCACGGCTCGCTTCACTCCCCTCGATCACCGCCAGCAGCTTCGGGATGCCGTACCTGCCCCGAGATCGAAGGTCGACGATGCGGGCGTGAAGGCGAGCCTCCGACGTCAGTCCGTCTCGCAACGCCGAGTCGAGCGCTGCGGTCAACGCCGGTGGGCGGACGAACCTGGCGAGGTCGATCAACGCTCGCGTCGGCGCCAGCGTCGGGATCCCCGTCATCGAGGTCCGGTCGATGAGCGGGAGATCGATCGAAGTGTGGATGAAGTGGTGCGCCCGCTGCACGTTGCGCCCGCGGACGACCGTGACGTGGTACGGATGTCGGAGGCGAAAGCCGTCGAACCCGTGGAGCGCAGCCGCGGTCGGGCCGGACACGAACGCGTCCCGACCGCAGTCGAGCACCAACGCATGGAGATCGGCGAGCTCCGATTCGGGGACGAACGGACTGCGGAACGTGTGCGCACCGACCTTGTCGAGGACGCCGCTCTGGACTCGGCGTCGAAGCTGACCGGGCGTGATGCCGGCCAGCTCGATCTGGTCGGCCGTCAGCGCTCCGTGCTGACCTGTTGCGGTGTCCGCCAACCGGCGGAGTTCCTCAGCCATGCCCCGCGACTCAACCACCCGGGTGCGCGCCGGTTCCCCTGCGCCCGTCAGCCGGGCGCTCTCCGTCTATGTCACCGCAAACGT
>Ga0136617_10003081_pt1 | contig 14859 bp, 16 predicted proteins | sample AntDrymUQ3222106_2_FD_129672 | JGI IMG/M metagenome (GOLD analysis project Ga0136617, IMG submission 129672) | Polar desert sand microbial communities from Dry Valleys, Antarctica - metaG UQ322 (21.06) | ecosystem: Environmental > Terrestrial > Soil > Desert | place: Antarctica: Dry Valley... | reverse complement strand
CGCGCACGCCGAGCAGGCGGCTCGTGTCGGGAGCAATGGCGGCCGAGCGCATCGCGAGGCCGAGGCGGGTGTAGCGGAAAAAGAGCGCGACGAGGACGACGGCGGCAAGGGTGACGCCGATCACCCCCAGATCCTGGAGGCTCACCGTGACGCCGCCGACGTCGATAGTCCGGTTCGGGAACGGGCTCGGGAAGGTCTTCACCTCGGGCGACCAGATCCAGCCCGCGAGGCCGTTCAAAATCACGAGCAGCGCGATCGTGGCCATCACGATGGTGAGGTCGGGCGCGCGCTCGAGGGGTCGGATGACGACGCGCTGCACGCCGATTCCGCCGACGAAGGCGACGAGCAGGGTCAGCGCGAACGCGGGCCAGTACGAGAAGCCGTGGTTCACGATCAGCGTCCAGGCGATGAAGGTGGCGAACATGCCCATCTCGCCCTGCGCGAAGTTGACGATATGGGTGGCGCGGTAGATGAGGACGAGCGCGAGCGCGAGACTCGCGTAGATCGCCCCCTCCGAGAGCCCGCTGACGACCTGCTGCGCGAACTCCTGCAAGCTATTTCCCCCGGTCGAGCGTGGTTGGGAGGCCGGACGGAGGCGACGGGGGAAATAGCCTAGGGGGGAATCCTTGCCTAGCCACTTTCCCGGCTGCAACGTTTCTTTTCGCCATAGACAGTCCTCCGGGAAAGTGGCTAATAGCCGAGGTACGAGGAGCGGATGCCCTCGTGCTGGCGCAACTCGTCCGCCGAGCCGGCGAGCGCGACGCGCCCGACCTCGAGCACGTAGGTCTGCTTCGACACCTGGAGCGCGATGTTCGCATTTTGCTCGACGACGAGCACCGTGAGGCCCTCTTCCTCGTTCAGCAGCGAGACGATGCGGAAGAACTCCTGCACCACGAGCGGCGCCAGGCCGAGGGACGGCTCGTCGAGCAGCAGCAGGCGGGGGCGGGAGACGAGCGCGCGAGCGAGGGCGAGCATCTGCTGCTCACCGCCGCTGAGGGTGCCGGCCTGCTGGCGGCGACGCTCCTCGATCCAGGGGAAGTACGCGAGCGCGCGCTCCACGTCCTTCCGGATCCCGGCGCGGTCGCGCCGGGTGTAGCTCCCCATGCGGATGTTGTCCCAGACGCTGAGCTCGGCCAGGATGCCGCGCCCCTCGGGCACGTGCGCGATTCCGAGGCGCGCGATCGACTCGGGCGAGCGGCGGACGAGCGAACGGCCCCCGAAGACGATCTCGCCGCTCCGGCGCACCATGCCCGAGACCGCGCGCAGGGTCGTCGTCTTCCCTGCGCCGTTGGCACCGAGTACCGAGACGATCTGGCCCTCCTCGACGGCCAGAGAGACTCCGTGGAGCGCCTTCACCTGTCCGTAGCGCGCCTCGACCTCGCGGAGCTCAAGCAGCGCTGCCATCGCCCCCCTGTACCGGTGCCGGCCGGTCGTCCGCAGTGTCGTCGGCTCCAAGGTACGCCTCGATCACCGCCGGGTCGGCCCGGACCTCGGCGGGTGCCCCCTCGGCGATCTTGCGCCCGAAGTTGAGCACGTGCACGCGGTCGGAGACGGTCATCACGAGGTTCATGTGGTGCTCGACGAGGAGGACGGTCAGCCCGAGGTCGTCGCGCAGCCCACGGATGAGAGCAGCCAGCTCGGCGACCTCCTGGTGGTTGAGCCCCCCCGCCGGCTCGTCGAGGAGCAGCAGGCGGGGCCGCGAGACGATCGCGCGGGCGAGCTCGACCCGTTTCAGCGTCCCGAAGGGAAGACCCGAGGCGGGGCGGGGCGCGAGTTCCCCGAGACCGACGAACCCGAGCGCCTCGGCTGCCCGCTCGCGTGCCGTCCGCTCGCCGCCGGGTCGCGTCTGGGTGTGGAGGCCGACGAGCACGTTCTCGAGCACGGACATGTGCCCGAAGAGCTGGAGGTTCTGGAAGGTGCGGGCGAGGCCGAGGCGGATCACGCCGTGCGGCGGTGTGCGGAGCACGTCTGCTCCCGCGAAGGCGACCCGTCCCGTGTCGGGGACGTAGAGGCGCGTGATCACGTTGAAAAGCGTCGTCTTGCCGGCGCCGTTCGGGCCGATCAGGCCGGCGATCTGCCCCTCGGCAAGCTCGAGCGAGACGTCGTCCAGCGCGAGGATGCCCCCGAAGCGCTTGGCGACGTTCTCGACCGTGAGGAGCGCCACGCGAGCAACCCTAACTCCATTGTTACCCTGGCCCGGTGACCCGCTCCGTGATCGTCTCGGCGGTTCGAACGCCTTTTGGCAGGCTCGGAGGCTCGCTCAAGGGCTACGAGGCGACCGAGCTGGGGGCAATCGCGATCCGGGCAGCGCTTGAGCGCGCCGGGCTCGAGCCGGACGAGGTCGAGTACGTGATCATGGGTCAGGTACTGCAGGGCGGGGCAGGACAGGCGCCGGCGCGCCAGGCGGCGATCGGAGCGGGACTGCCGAAGGAGGTCGGCGCCGACACGATCAACAAGGTCTGCGCGTCCTCCATCCGTGCGGTCGAGATCGCCGACCAGATGATCCGCGCGGGCGATCATCAGGTGATCGTCACCGGTGGGATGGAGTCGATGACGAACGCGCCGTACATCCTCAAGCAGGCCCGCTTCGGCTACCGCCTGGGTGACGGGACGCTCATCGATCTGATGACCCACGACGGCCTCACCTCGACCTTCGACAAGCGCCACATGGTCGAGCAGGCCTCCTTCGTCGCGCGCGAGCTCGGCATCTCGCGCGAGGATCAGGACGGCTGGGCGCTGCGCTCGCACGAGCGTGCGGTGAAGGCGATCGACGGAGGCCTCTTCGAGGACGAGATCGTGCCCGTGGGCGACTTCGCCGTCGACGAAGGACCGCGCCGCGACACCTCGCTCGAGAGGCTCGCGAAGCTCAAGCCCGTGTTCGACGCCGATGGGACGACCACGGCCGGCAACGCGCCCGGCGTGAACGACGGCGCCGGCGCGGTGGTCGTGACGAGCGAGGAGTTCGCGCGCAAGCGGGGGCTGCCCGTGCTCGCGACGATCCTCTCGCAGGCCTACGTGGCGGACGACTTCGCCTACCTGGCGCGCACCCCCGCGAAGGCCGGTGCCCTGGCGCTGGAGAAAGCGGGCAAGCGGATCGAGGATGTCGAGCGCGTGGAGCTGAACGAGGCGTTCTCCTCCGTCGTCCTCAACTCGTCCGCGATGCTCGGCGCCGACCCCGAGCGGGTGAACGTGAACGGCGGCGCGGTCGCCCTCGGGCACCCGATCGGGGCGTCGGGATCGCGAATCCTCGGCACGATGATCTACGAGTTGCGCCGAAACGGCGGCGGGCTCGGCCTCGCCGCGATCTGCTCCGGCGGCGGCCAGGGCGACGCAGTGCTGATCGAGGTTTAGGTCGGCTCACCGCGGGTCTGTCGCCCGCGGATTACTTCGAGAGTCTGACGTAGGGCCGGGAGCTGCGCCAGGTCCTTCGGGCGCGCCGAAGCCTCCTTGGAGCGAATCACGTCGCGCAGCGAGGCGACGACGACCGGGTGCCCCGTGCCGAGCTCGACCTCGAAGGCGTCGCGCCGAAGATCGTGAAAGCCCTGTGTCCCGCTCGGGCGAAACAGCAGGTCGAGGGGGCCGGCCTGCGTCGCGAGCGTCCAAGAGTCGGCTCGGGAGAGGAAATCAGCGTCGAGCTCGATCGGGTAGCTACCTCCCGGGATGCGCAGCTCGGCTACGAGCTCGGTGAGCGCCGTAGCGAGGCGCTCGAGGTTGTCGCGCGCGTTGTCAGGCACGACATCGAGATCCTCGGTGGGCAGGGGGTAGCCCTGGGCGATCGCCGCAATCGCACCGATGACGATGAACCTGACGCCGTGCCGCTGCAGCGTGCCGAGCAGTCTCGCGGGATCGAACTGCTTTTCAGCCACGTCGAGCGGTCTCGACGGCGTCACGAATCCCACCGAAGACGCGAGCGCGCTGCACGGCACTACTCAGACGCTCGGCCGGCGCGAGATTCAAGTACCGGTCGATGTGCGACAGGTACGAGTCGTCGTAGTTCGCGATTCCGAAGGTGAGCTCGAGGCCGCAGGCACGCACGGCTATGCGCACCGCCTCGAGGCTCGGTGTCGCCGCACCCGTCTCCCAGCGAGCAATCGTCGACTGCGGCTTGCCGAGTCGCCGCCCGAGCTCGACCTGCGAGAGGCCGGCCCGCAGGCGTGCCTCTCGGATCAGATCCGCCGTCACCATTCCAATAGCGTATCCGCTATAGAGGTCGGCTACGTGCGATGTGTCGCGGGGCGCGGGCTAGCAGCATCCCGCCGTGGTAGCCGGCTGGATGACCGGCAATCTGGGTGCCTCTGAAGTGGCGGTCTTCTGCGCCTTGACGATCGCCCCGTGCATGCCGTCGGCGACCTGGTGGGTGAACTCGACAGTGACTTCCTCGAACCCGGCGGCCTCGAGTCCGGCGATGTACTCGCCCTTCGACAGAGCGCCCGCGATGCAACCCACGTACGAGCCGCGCTCAGCGCGTTCCTCTGTCGAGAGGTGATCCTCGGCGACGACGTCGGAGATCCCGAGCCGACCGCCCTGCTTCAGCACCCGTGCCATCTCGGTCAGAACCGCCGGCTTATCGACAGACAGGTTGATGACGCAGTTCGAGATGACGACGTCGACCGAGCCGGCCGGCAGCGGAACTTGCTCGATCACGCCCTTCAGAAAGATGGCGTTCTTGATGCCTGCCTCCTCGGCGTTCTTGCGAGCGAGGCCCAGCATCTCGTCCGTCATATCGAGGCCGTAGGCGAGGCCCGTCGGCCCGACGCGCTTGGCGGAAAGGATGACGTCGATGCCGCCCCCCGAACCGAGGTCGAGGACGACCTCTCCCTCGCGCATCTCGGCGACCGCGGTCGGGTTGCCGCAGCCGAGGGAGGCGAGCGCTGCGGCCTCGGGAAGCTCGCCGCGCTGCTCGGCGTCATAGAGCGCCTCGCCGAACTTGGAGGCGTCGCTCTCTCCATCGGCACAACACGAGCCGCTGCCACAGTCACCGGTTCCTTCGGTAACGGCCCGGGCCGACTCGGCATAGCGCCGGCGCACTTCCTCACGCAGGTCTTCAGCGGTCGTGCTCATCAAGAATGACCTCCTTGGGTCAAGTCAGCCAGGGTGGCCAGCCGCTCGGCTGCCTCTGGCCTCAGAGAGAAATAGGCCCACTTGCCTCGCTGCTCGCGCTCGAGCAGGCCGGCGTCAACCAACTTCTTCAGGTGGTGGGAGACGGTCGGCTGCGAGAGCCGGAGTGGGTCGATCAGGTAACAGACGCAGACGGGCTCGTTGGTCGTCGCCAGGACGTTGAGGATCCGGACGCGCGCGGGATCGCCCAGGGCCCGGAAGAGGTCGGCGGTTGCCTCGGCCTCCTCGTCGGAGAGCACGGGGGCCGCCAGCGGAGCGCAACAGGCGATCGCGGTCGGTACCTCAGTCATCTCGCTTCCCATTGATAGACGTCAATGTATCGAAACTCGTCGATCTGTGCAAGCGCGACTTTCGCGCCGCATCCCGCGCCGGTTACGGCCTTGAATCGTCGAGATCTCAGGTCAAGCCGAACGAGCAGTGCAAAAAATGGCTCAATCAACCGGACGACGGTGAGCACGCCGGGTCTACCGCGGCGGTGCCTGCCGTGCGAGCAGCGAGACGTCTGCCGGCTCGTCGTGCGGCTAGGTCTCTACGTGGGCGCCGGGCAGGAGTCGGCGAGGTGCGGCGACCGCATCGAGCTCTCGAGCTGATCGATGAAGTCACGGGCGGTCTCGAGCGCCTCGGAGTCGATCGAGTAGTAGACCCAGTTTCCGTCGCGCCGGCTCGAGACGAGGCCCGCCCGGCGCAGCACGGCCAGGTGCTTCGAGATCCTCGGCTGCCGGTACGGCAGCGCCTCCTCGAGGTGGCAGACGCAGATCGGCCCGCGAGCGGCGATGTGGGCGAGCAGCTCGATCCGGACCGGATCGGCGAGAGCGCCGAACACGTCGACCGTGACGTTTCGCGGCTCTGCGATCACGCGCGGCCGCGCAAGCGGCAGCGGTTGGATTTCGGAAGCGCGCGCCATGTGTGCTCCCGATCGTAACGGAGAGCGGTTCGCGCATCCCGAACGCAGACTGAATCTTGACTATTCCGAAAGCGGAATATAGCGTCGCCGTCGACCTGATACGCCTGGCCCGGCCGAGAAGGGAGACCTTGCATGAGCCTCAGCAGTGCGTCCGAGGAGTCGACAGGCGGTCGGCCCCTCTCTCGACGTCAGCTTCTGGCCGCCGGCGCAGCGGGTGCCACGTCGGTCGCGGTTGCGGGAACCGATGCAGCCGAAGCCGGAGGGGCGGGGTACCCGCGCCTCCGGATCATCCAGCTCTCGAAGCTCCGCAAGAACAAGTCCATCAAGTTCAACTACCCGCTCGAAAAGCAGCCGAACGTCCTGATCGACTTCGATCGGGCGGTACCCGGCGGCGTCGGGCCCGATCGCAGCATCGTCGCCTATAGCCGGCTCTGCCAGCACATGGGCTGCGAGGTCGCGTACAACCAGTTCGCCCGGGAGCTGGACTGCCCGTGCCACCAGACCCGCTACGACCCCGAGCGAAGGGGGTCGATCATCCAGGGAGTAGCCATGCAGCCGCTGCCGCGGGTGCTCTTGCAGGTTCTGCGTGGCGCCGTCTGGGCCGTCGGGGTCGACGGGCTCATCTACGGCTACCGCAGCAATCTCACCCCGGGAGAGCGCGTGGGAGGTGCGAAGTGAGCGAAGAAGACGAGCAGCGGTTCAGTCGCAAGCAAGCTGTCGGCGGGTTCCTCGGCGGGGCGGGCGCGCTGGCGCTGCCCAACTTCCTCCGCCCCGGTGAGGCGTTCGCGAGCGACCAGGAGACGAGGCAGAGGGCGATGGGGCTCTTCCTCGGCCAGGACGAGCTCCCGGTGCCGCCCTCGAACGCGCGCGTGCGCACGTCGGCGTGCCAGTACTGCAACGTCGGCTGCGGCTACAAGATGTACACCTGGCCGGTCGGGAGAAATCCGGAGAGCCCGAGCGCCGGCGGGCCGTATCCGAAGGGCGCGCTCGGCGACTGGATCTCGCCCGCGATGGTGACGCGAGCGGAGGTGGACGGCGTCGACAGCTACGTCGCCGTCGTCCCGGACCGCGACTGCATCGTGAACAAGGGCGACCACTCGCCGCGCGGAGGCACGAACGCCCTTACCGTCTACACGACGCGGAAGCATCCGCTCACCGATCCGACCGAGCGCCTGCTCTACCCGCAGCTGCGCGAGCGGAAGGGCGGTCCGCTCCGCAGAGTGAGCTGGAACGAGGCACTCAACGTGATCGCGGACAGGATCAAGGACACGATCGACCGGCGCGGGCCTGATGCGATCGGGCTGTGGGCCGCCGACCACCTCTCGCCGGAGATGAACTTCGCTACCACGAAGCTCTTCTTCGCTCCGTCGCCCGCAGGGCTTTACAACCCTGGGCTCGGACCGGACAGCGGTGTCGCCGTGCGCGCGATTCACAACCGCCCGAAGTGGAACTCCGAGCACCCGAGCATCGCCGAGAACTTCGGCTCCGCCTCGACGCTGCTCTACTCGTACCGCGACCTCGAGATCGCGGACACGGTGCTGTTCGCAGGGGCGAACACCTACGAGACCGGAACCGTCCTCTACAACCGGATCCACGCGCGGCCCAACAAGAAGGTCGTCATCGATCCGCGGCGTACGGTCCCGGCGCAGAACGCGCGCGACCTCGGGGGCGTGCACCTTCAGCTCCGGCCGAACACCGACGTCGTCCTGGTCAACTCGATCATGTACGTGATCCTGTCCGAGGGGCGGGAGGACAAGGCGTTCATCAACGCCCGCACGGACACGGCGAGCTTCGAGCAGCTCAAGCAAACGGTCCTCCAGGACAAGTACAGGCCCGAGAACGCCCGCCGGGTCACGGGAGTCCCCGCCTCGCAGGTTCGCAAGGCGGCTCGCCTCCTCGGGCGCCCGAACAAGAGCTCGATCCTCTTCGAGAAGGGGATCATCTGGTCGGGAACGCAGAACCACGCGGTCATGAGCACGTACGCGAACCTGGCCCTGCTGATCGGGTCGATCGGGCGGCCCGGACGCATCTTCGGCCGTCAGGGCGGTCACCAGAGCGCCTACATGTACGACTTCGACTGGCCGCACCCGCAGGAGGGTGATCTGCGGCGCAACCTGTGGCAGGAGCTGGAGCGCGGCTCGATCGACCTGCTCATGTTCGCGATCGCGAACCCGATCCGGATGCAGCAGCAGTCGACGCAGCTGCGCGACTTCGTCGAGCGGGTGCCCTTCGTCGTCGACATCAACATCCGGCCGTCCGACACGAGCAAGGTCGCCGACCTCGTCCTGCCGGCGGCGGCTTGGGGCGAGTACACCTATACACGCGAGAACCTCGAGCGGCGGGTGCGCGTCAACCAGCAGTTCTACGACACGCCGGGCGAAGCCGTCGCCGATTACCTGATCTTCGTTCGCATCGCCAACCGGCTCGCGAAGCGACACGGACTGGTCGATCGCTCGGAGTGGAACTTCAGCCGGTGGGAGCAGGTGTTCAACGCCATGCGGAAGACGTCGGAGGGGAAGAACCTCGGCCTCCACGCGCTCACGCCGCGGCGCCTGACGCAGCTCGGGACGAATGGCATCCAGCTGCCGATCACGAAGAAGGGCAAGCAGCTGATCGGGACGGAGCGCCTCTACGCCGACCGGTTCCCGACGCCCACGGGCCGGGCGAGCTTCGTCCCGCACGACCAGTTCTGGACCGACGAGGATCCCCTGGCGTTCCTGCCGTCCGAGATCAAGCCGACGAGGGAGTACCCCTTCTTCGTCACCACGGTTCGGTACCAGACGGTCTGGCAGTCGGGGTACACCTACCGCTGGACGCACGACCTGGCGATGAACAGCGTCCCCTTCATGGAGTTCGTCGTCAATCCGCGCAATGCGGCGAAGCACGGACTGAAGGACGGCGACTGGGCGGAGCTGCGGAACCAGTACGGCGCAACGGAGGGCGTCGTCAACGTCTCGAACCAGGTTCCTCCCGGCGTCATCTCGGCGGTGTTCGGCTGGCAGGCGCCGACGGACGACGATCCGCACGGGCACCTTCGCTACTACGCCAACAACCTGGTTGCCGGCGGCAGGCTGCAGCAGCGCTCGAACGGGGCGTTCTTCAAGAACACCCGCGCTGCATTGCGGAAGCTCGACCGGCCGCCCCGGACGCGAGAGAACACGCCCGCCCTCTCCGAGAAGCACCGCTACGGGCACGTCTCGGGGCCGGGGGCCGCCGGCAATCCCAATTCCAGGGCGGAGAACCTGATCACGATCCCGACGGTCGCCCGCGAGGTCGGAACTCCACCGAAGGAGGAATGATCTCCACACTGACACGCTCTTTCCTCGCCACCACGCTTGCTGCCTGCGGCCTCACACTCACGGCCGGCGCTGCCGGGCACGCCCCGACACGGGTAGCCGACACGAACCTGACCCTGCGCGCCGTCGGAAGCATCGCCTACGACAAGCAGTCACTGCAGGCGCGGGCGGGAAGGGTGAAGATCGTGATGAAGAACGCCTCCCCGCTGAAGCACGACGTCGCCATTCGTGGAAAGGGGGTCAAGGCGAAAGGCAAGGTCGTCACCACCGGGCGCACCTCGACGGCGGTGGCGCGGTTGAAGTCGGGTCGGTACGTCTTCTACTGCAGCGTCCCCGGCCATGAGGCGGCAGGCATGAAGGGCGCGCTGACGGTGAGGTAAACCCCAGGCGAATGGACGAGTGGCTCTCAGCCGCCCGAGACGCGATCGCGCGAGGCGCGGGAATACCCCCTGAGCCGCTCGAGCTGGACGACGAGGACGTCGCGACGCTCCTCGATCTGGCCCGGATCGCGGCTCACGACAGCGGCGACCGCACGAACGCTCCGCTCCTCTGCTACCTGCTCGGGCTCGCACGGGGCGGAGCGTCGCTCGCTGACCTGGCCGCGATCATTCGCGGGTCGACGTTCTGAGGGCCGAGCGCTTCGACCGGCTCAGGCGCCGCTCGCGACCGGGTCGGCCTTGGGCACGAGCTCGGCGAGCAGGGCGCACACGCGCTCGTCGACCTCGTCCCGTATCCGCCTTACCTCGTCCAGCGTCTTCCCCTGGGGGTCGGTGAGCTCCCAATCCTCGTACCGCTTGCCCGGATAGATCGGGCAGGCGTCGCCGCAGCCCATCGTGATGACCACGTCAGCGGCTTGTACCACCTCGTCGGTCAGGGGCTTGGGGAACGCCTGCTCCATGTCGATCCCGAGTTCCTCCATCCCGTTGACGACCGCAGGGTTGACCTTGTCGGTGGGATCGCTTCCGGCCGAGCGGACGTGCACGCGTCCCTTGGCGCGGTCATTCAGAAGCGCAGCCGCCATCTGGCTACGCCCCGCGTTGTGCACGCAGACGAACAGCACCTCGGGTACGTCCTTCGCGATCGAGCCCTCGGCCTGACCGAGCGCGGTGAGGCGCTCGCGGGCGAAGCGGTAGACGAGGATGGGCATGAAGTCGGTGAACCGGGCGCCGCTCAGGCGCTCGAACGACTCGTCGACGAACCGGTCGATCGTCTCGCGCGAGAAGATCCCGCGAAATTCGGTGGCGAGGCTCGCGATCGCCTTGTCGACGTGCTGACGGGTGATCGGGTCGAGTTGCTGGAACGTCATCGTCTCACCTCCGGTTGAGGCACCTTGCCGCGGCTCGGGCCGGCCCGTCAAGGGGGCGGAGCGGGCGCGGCTGCGGCGTTCCCCCTCCGTTTCCGCATCTTCACCTGAAAGTAACCGGAGCGGCGGCCTTCAGACCCCAACGAGACTGCTGAGGCGTCGTCGGCTCGCGCAGGAGCCGGAAAGACGCCGGCACAGGACGACTTTCCCGGCTTCGTCTCGAACCGCATCCTCGTGCCTTTCATCAACGAGGCGGTCTACGCGCTGATGGAGGACGTCGCCGAGGCTGATGCGATCGACACGATCGCAGCTTCTTACGAGTACGCCTGACCCGAGCCGCCCGGGCTAACCTCGTCCGCCGCCGAACGTCGACCAGAACCGGCCGGAGGGCTTGCTGCGCGGGCTTTCCGCGTTCACGCGCACACGGTCGCGCGGATACATCTTGGCGTGGCGGCGGTCGATCCACCAGAGAAGGGTTACGGCGGCCCCGACCACCAACGCTGGGAGAGCCGCAACTGCGAGCATCGCGTTAGATGCCTGCCGCCTCGGCTTCGGCCGGGATCTCTGCCGTCTTCGGCATCGGCTCCAGCTTGTAACCAACCCCGTAACGGGTGTGGAGGAAGTTGTGCCGCCTGGCGCGGTGGTCAATCTTCTCGCGCAGCTTGCGGACGAAGACGTCCACTGTCCGGTCGCGATGGGTTGCCCGGCGGCCCCAGACCTTCTGCAGCAGTTCGTCGCGCGTGAGCACTCGCCCTCGCTCGAGCGCGAGGGCGTAGACGAGGCGGAACTCGGTCGGCGTCAGGTCAGCGCTCTCGCCGTTGACGTAGGCCTGCACGTTCGCCGGATCGAGCCGAAGCTCCTCGATCTCGAGCGCCTCTCCACGCCGGGGCTCGTGTGCGCGGACACCCCGCCTTGCAGCCGCCGCTACACGGGCGATCAGCTCCTTCATGGAGAAGGGCTTCACGAGGTAGTCGTCGGCGCCGATCTCGAGAGCGTGCACGCGGTCGTGCTCGGTGCCCCGCGCGCTCACGACGATGATCGGCGTTCCGATCCCCTCGCCGCGCGCCAGCTCGATCAGTTTCCATCCGTCGGCGCCGGGAAGCATCAGGTCGAGCACGCAGACATCCGGCCGCTCGTAGCGCAGGCGAGCGAGGCCTGCCTCACCGTTCGAAACGGTCAACGGGTCGAAGCCTGCTCCGGCGAGATGGCGGGCCATCCCCTGAGCGATCACATCGTCGTCCTCGATGATCAAGACCTTCGCCACTCCGCGACATATTGAAGCGGCAGCGGGGGTCAATGGGTGCCGGCGCGGTTGCGAAGTGGTGATCGGGTGGTAAAGGCGCGAGGACCTGGGTCCACGGCTCCGAAGAATCCCGCTCTCTGTTACAACAAAACTGTGGAGGCGCTGAGCGAGTTGGAAGCGGCACGCGGACGGGTCCTGATCGAGGAAAGTCGAGAGATCGTGGTCGTTGTCGACGATCTCGACACGGTGGTGGCTGCAAGCAAGCGGGCGCGCGAGTCGCTCGAAGGCCTGCGCGAAGGCAAGCGCGCACCCGAGGCACTGCTCCACGGCTCCGGCGATCGAGCTCCAATCGAGATCGTCTACGAGGTTGGCGGGCGTTCCGAGCGCTTGCTGTATCTGGCAACTTCGAGCGATCTCTCAGCCTACGAGGAGCTTCGCGCAGGCTTCACAGCCGCTGTCTCGCACGAGTTGCGGACGCCTCTCGCCCGCTTACTTGTTCTGCTCGAGACCGCGCTTCTGCCGGGCGAGGACTCCCGGGAACTGGTGGAGCAGGCGCGCGCCGAGGTGGAGCAGATCCGCGAGCTGATCGACGACGTGCTCTTCCTGAGTGAGCTCGAAACGGGCCGAGCAGTCGTGGCTCTGAACTCGACGCCTGTCCTGCCGGTGCTCGAGGAAGTGGCGGCGGACCTGGAGGACTCGGCCCTGCGAGCTGATGTCGCCCTGCGGGTGGAGGGGCACGTCGACATCGAGGTCAGGCTCCGTCCGCGGATGCTCCGGATGGTTGCGCAGAACCTCGCAGAGAACGCGGTGCGCTACGCCGGACCGGGCTCTACCTTCACCCTGTCGATCCAGCGGGAAAACGGTGTAGTGGTGCTCGAGGGCCTCGACGATGGTATCGGCGTGCTCGACCGGGATATCCCTCGTCTCTTCGAGCGCTTCTATCGGGCGGACCGTGCGCGTGCCTCGCGGGGGACCGGGCTTGGCCTCGCCATCGTGAAGCACGTCGTCACCTCGGCTGGCGGAACGGTCGAGGCGGGTGGAACAAGAGGGCGGGGCCTGAAGATCCGGTGCATCTTCCCGGAGTAGTGGCTTCTCCCCCTACCGGGCGAGCCACTACGGTGTCACCTTGAAAGGCCTGCTGCTCTGGACGTGCGCACTCGTGCTCGCGTCGGCGGCTCTCGCGAGACCGGCGGCCGCCTCCGAGGTGGCCCCGCTGTTGATTCCACGCGAGCTTGCGTCACTCGACCGGTACCCCAGCACGCTCATCAAGCTGGCGCCGGGACGCCCCGTCCTGAGGCGGCGCCTCCTGAGCGAAGCCCGGGCGGAGCTCGTGTCGCGGAAGCTCCGTGTGTGGGCGCTCGACAGCGGCACCGCACAAGAGCTCGTTCCACGACTCGCCCGGCAGGGATTGCTGGAGGAGTTCGAGCCGGACTTCCCCCGCCGCAGTACCGGCCGTCTCGATGCGGGCGATCCGTTGCTCCTACAGCAGACCTGGCTCTCGCAGGTGGGGGCAGCCGCGGTGGAGCCGCCCGGGGTCGGGGTGCCCGTTCTCATCATCGACTCGGGACTGGATCTGTCGCACCCCGAGTTCGCAGCCAGACGAGACACGACGCCGCTGAACATCCAGACGACGACGGGTGCCCGTGAGTTCCACGGCACAGCCGTCAGTTCGATCATCGGAGCGCCGGCGAATGGGCTGGGTGTCGTGGGGGTGTATCCCGAAGCGGACGTGCGGGTGTGGGACGCCAGCCCGGACGGCTACCTGAACAGCCGGGAAGTCATCGCAGGGATCGAAGCTGCCGCGGCCTTGCCGCCGAGTGTCATCAATCTCAGCCTCGGTGGGGCCTCGAAGAGCCGCTTCGAGGAGGAGGCGGTGCTGCATGCGTTTGCGCGGGGCCATCTCATCGTCGCTGCCTCGGGCAACTCGCGCAGGTCGCAACCGGCGTACCCTGCAAGCCTTCCGCACGTCCTTACTGTCGGGGCGGTCGATGCCCTCGCACAGCCCTCGGCCTTTTCTGCGGGATCGCCGGGAATGGATGTGGTGGCGCCCGGAGAGCAGATCCCGGTGGCGGTGCCCTCCGCCTTTGCCGAGTCAGGGTTCATCTCGGTCAGCGGCACCAGCTTCGCTGCGGCCATCGTGTCGGGCGCGGCTGCCTGGGTCTGGTCCGCACGGCGTCAGCTCGACAACGGTCAAGTGCTCGAGCTGCTCCGGCGGTCAGCCCGCACCATCGCAGCTGAGGCTCGGGACCCCGTAACCGGGTTCGGCCTGCTCGATCTCCCCGAGGCTCTCCGGCAATCTGAACCCCCGAAAGACCCGTTGGAGCCGAACGACGATGTCGTCCAGGTGCGGGCGGGCGGGCTCTTCTCTGACGCGAAACCGGCAATCACGTCCGCGGCCACTCCACAGGTCGGCCTCGTTGGACGAGTCGACACCGTTGACGACTCTCGGGATCTGTACCGGATCTGGCTTCCGGCGCGCAGTCGAATCAGTATCGATGTTCGCTCCCGCAGCGGTGTCGACGCCCGTCTCTGGCGAGGAGACGCTCCGAGCATTCACCTTCAGGGCCGCCTGCGGCGGGCGCACCTTCTGGCTCATGCCCTTCGTCGTGTAGACGGGGGCAAGCGGATCGTCTATCAGCACCTTGGGCGAGCGGACGCTGAGGCGTACGTCGAGGTGTTCGTCCCAGGCGATGCCCGTCCTGGCTCCTCCGAGTACGCGCTCTCGATCGCTTCGTCGACGCTCGGATAAGTCGGTGAGAGACATCGCGGTGGGTGTCACCACCGCCAGCCTCGCCGCTCTGCTCGCAGTGTCGGTTGCGGCCTCGGCCCCTTTTCCACACGCGAGGTCGCTCGGATACCCCGGGCGGCCGACAGTGTCGCTTTGGCGGGCCTGTGCTTTCCTCGGCCCGCGTCGTCTGGGCCGTGCGCGAGACGGGAGGCGACGTCACCGTTCAGCTCGCCGAGAGGGGCCACGTGCGAACGCTCTTCCGTGTTG
>Ga0136617_10003080_pt1 | contig 14860 bp, 14 predicted proteins | sample AntDrymUQ3222106_2_FD_129672 | JGI IMG/M metagenome (GOLD analysis project Ga0136617, IMG submission 129672) | Polar desert sand microbial communities from Dry Valleys, Antarctica - metaG UQ322 (21.06) | ecosystem: Environmental > Terrestrial > Soil > Desert | place: Antarctica: Dry Valley... | reverse complement strand
TTACGTAATGATGGAAGTATCCAATCTACCACCAGATAGCTACTTACGTTGCCAAAATCCAAAAAATTAATACTGTCCGGCGAAACCAACCCTGCGTAGCAGGGCAACTCACGCCAGAACCACCGCTCTTGCATGAAGAGGTTGACAGGTTTGGCATACACTCCTTTTACTGCTTTTCGCGCCAAACTGCTGATTAACATTAACGCCGTTGATGATACGTCGAACACCGCATATTATCAAGTATAAGGTTTGATGGAATCGCCAAAGGCAAGACCCTTGATCAAGTCCGCGACTGATGTGTTTGAAGTACCTCAGTGACAATACTGAGCGGGCACACGTTGGCTATATCCGGGAGAATAAGTTTCCATAAAAAAAGACATCCACGCATTCTACGGTTGAACACTTTGAACAACTCAACAAAATCGAACACACAAACGCTTTATGAAGTGGACCGACAAAATTGTGTTTCTTACAGGGGCTTCAAGCGGCATCGGTGAAGGCCTTGCGATTGCATTAGCAAAACGCGGAGCAGTGCTCGGGCTGCTGGCTCGACGGGAAGATTTGCTCATGGATCTCGCCAAACGCTGCGAGGCGGCAGGCGGCAAAGCTCGAACCTTTGTATGTGACGTGGTCGATGCGGATGCGGTTCAAAAAGCTGCGGACAGCCTGCGACGGGAGTTCGGCCGCATAGACATATTGGTCGCGAATGCCGGTATAGGCGGCAACGATACCGAAACGCGAAATTTCAAACCTGACGCCGTGAAGAAAGTGCTTGACGTTAATTTGATGGGTGCGGTTAACGCAGTGTCGGCGGCGCTGCCGCAGATGCTTGAGTGCGGCAGCGGGCACCTCATAGCGATTTCGAGCCTCGCCGGGTTTCGAGGGCTGCCTAAATCAGCAGCCTACTCGGCGAGCAAGGCGGGAATGACAGCATTTTTCGAAAGTGTGAGGCTTGACGTTCAGCACAAAGGAATCGATGTGACAATTATTCAGCCCGGATTTATAAAAACGCCGTTGACCGCCGGCCGTTTAAACAAAATGCCGTTTCTAATGGAGCTCGACGACGCCGTTCCGCTTTTTATTAAAGCAATCGAGAGAAAAAAGAAATTTTCCGCGTTTCCCTGGCAGCTCGCAGCCATTGTACGCATCGGAAGATTCCTTCCGGCATGGCTTTATGACCGCGTCGCGGGACGAGCAACGTTCCGCGTATAAGGCCGCGGTTCACTATTGGTAAATTGAAATTGTTGAAAAAGAGCGAATAATTCCGAATGACGCTATTCGCCTTCCACGAAGAACGACCAAAATGATCGATTATGCCGGATTCGGAATTACGGGTACAATTTTCCGATGAGTTTTTTACAAGCAATAATTCTCGGTATCGTTCAGGGTCTTACCGAGTTTATCCCGATCAGCTCCACCGCCCATTTGGTTTTCGCCAGTCGCTGGACAAATCTTTATGACGGAAACGCCGCTCAAATAACCGCAACGATGGCCGTTATCCAGCTCGGCACGCTCGCGGCTGTTTTTGTCTATTTTGCTTCCGATATTGTAGGGATCTCAACGGCTTTTATCCGCGATCACTGGGCCCTTGTAACTGGAAAACGCGGGATGAGGTATTCGGGAACCCACGGCGTTCGCCCGATTTGGCTGTCCGAAGATGCGTGGCTTGGGTGGCTTATAATCCTGGGCTCCATCCCGATTGGCGTGGTCGGTTTGGTTTTTAAGGACTTTATTGAAGGCCAGGGCACCAAAAATCTTTGGTTTATTGCTACGATGCTCATTGTTATTGCGATTTTTTTGACGATAGCGGAATTTTTGGGAAGTCAGCGCAAGACAATGAGGCATTTAGGCATAACAGATGCAATTGTGGTCGGTTTGGCGCAGGTTCTGGCTTTGATGCCGGGTGCAAGCCGTTCCGGTTCGACAATAATGGGAGGCCTTTTCGCAGGCCAGACGCGTGAAACGGCTGCAAAGTTTTCTTTTCTGCTTTCGATCCCGGCGATCACCGCCAGCGGCCTGCTTGAATTAAAAGAAGCATGGACAATTCTTCCTCACGACAGCTTTATGCCGTTATTAGTGGCTACAATTGTATCGGCGATTGTCGGATATCTTTCGATTTGGTTCCTCATTGCTTTTCTTCGGAGAAATTCGACCGCCGTATTCGTAGTTTATCGTTTAGTTCTTGGTACGGTTATTTTAATACTTCTTTGGCAGGGCGTGATTAGTTCGACAATATAATTAACCGGTGCGGGCCTTTTTTTCACACAACGACGCAAAAAGGCACCCCCAAGAATATGAACAAGCGGTGGACAATTAAAAAGCACGATTTTGAAACGGTAAAAGCTCTTTCGGAAAAGTTGCATGTCAAACCGCTAATCGCCGCGCTGCTTATCTCCCGCGGACACGAAACCGAGGAAAAGGCGCACAAATTTCTAAACCCGCAGCATGGCGATCTTCACGAGCCGCTTCTGCTCAAAGGAATGAAAGAGGCCGTCGAACGCATTCTGAAGGCCATTGAGAACAAGGAAAAGATATTGATTTGGGGCGATTACGATGTTGACGGCACGACGGGCACGGTGCTTTTGCGTAAAACGCTTCAGATTCTCGGAGCGGAAACTGGCTTTCACATTCCTAATCGCTTTACGGAGGGCTATGGAATAAACATTCCCGCACTCGAAAAAGCGAAGTCCGATGGTTTCAGCCTTGCGATCAGCGTCGATTGCGGCATCCGCAGCTTCGCGCCGCTCGAATGGGCAAAAGACAACGGCCTGGACGTTATAGTTACCGACCATCATCTATCGGATGAAATTAGAGGTAACCCGCCGGCTGTCGCGATTATTAATCCGAATCAGCCTGAGTGTCAGTATCCCGACAAAAACCTCGCCGGTGTCGGCGTCGCTTTCAAACTCGCACACGCTCTATTAAGAGTAAAAGGCAGGGAAAATCTGATACGCGGGTTTCTCAAGATTGCCGCCATAGGCACGGTCGCGGACGTAATGCAGCTAACGGGCGAAAACAGAGCGATCGTTTCCCTGGGTTTGAAAGACCTTACGATCACAAAAAACCTCGGCCTCAAAGCTTTGATGGAGATTGCGGACTGCTGTTCGGATATGACAAGTTATCACATCGGCTTTCGCATCGGACCGAGAATAAATGCAGCTGGCAGGATGGATGTTGCTCGGCATGTGGTTGAGTTATTCGAAAGCAGCGACTTCAACGAAGCAAGAAAGCTGGCGGGAATTCTGGACAGCCGCAACCGCGAACGCCAACAGGTGCAGCAGCAGATCACGGAACTCGCGCTTTTCGAGGCAAAAGGTAACGCGAGTCAAAAGTTTGTAGTAGTCGCAGGTGAAAATTGGCATCGCGGAGTTATCGGATTGGCCGCTTCGAGAATTGCCGAAAGGCTGCACCGACCAACAATCGTCTTATCCATCGAAGACGGATACGCGCACGGGAGCGCCCGAAGCATCGCAAATTATCATCTCCTGAATGCTCTCGAAAGCTGTCCCGAGCTTTTCGAGCAATTCGGCGGCCATGCGGCGGCCGCGGGAATGAAGCTGAAGATCGAAAACATCGATTCGCTGCGGGAGCGACTAAACCGCCACGCAGGGGAGATACTTTCCGATGACGAATTGACGCCGGAGTTAAAGATAGACGCAGTTGTCACATCGCAGAGTCTGGATTTGAAAATAATCGACGACCTTCGAAGCTTCGAGCCTTTCGGCGCCGGAAATCCGAAGCCGGTCTTTGTGACCCGCGATTTGTTTCTCAGAGACGAGCCTTTGGTGATGAAAGAGAAGCATCTAAAACTTCGTCTCTCGGACAACAACGGAAAGCAATTCGAAGCGGTGTGGTGGGACGGCGTCGAGAAATCAAAAGAGCGAACTCTCAAACTCAAATCCCGCATCGAACTTGCTTATACGGCTGAAGCGAATATATGGCAGGGAAACACTCGGCTCCAACTTGTAGTAGAGGATTTAAGAGCGGATAATCATACCGGTGGCTGAAAGCAACGTTAACAATATTAGAGATTTACATCTGCGTGCGAAAATGCCCCAGGCTTTTCGCTACGCTGCCATTGGCCTGCTTGCCCTGACGGTCATAGCGATCGGAACCGCCTTTTATCTGACGGGAAATGAGCCGGAATTTCGCATGAAAGGTTTCCCGACGGCGTTATCGCAGGATGTGGTCGCGTCGATAAACGGGTACGAGCGGCGCGAAATGGACGGCGATGTTCTGAAATATTATATTAAAGCCGATAAGGCGACGACGTTCGCCGACAACCATCACGAACTGGAAAATGTTTTCCTACAGGTTTTTGATGAAAGCGGCCTGTCGTCGGATCAGATCGGTGCGCAAAAGGCCGTTTTTGTTCCTGCGGAAAATCAGAATTTTACGGCCTACTTTGCGGGCGATGTAAATATCGAAACGCGGGATTCATTGACGGTAAAAACGCCTCAGTTGACCTATACGAAGGAAAACGAAACCGCTTCCGCCGAAGAGCATATCGAATTCGCGAGAAAGAATATTCGCGGGAAATCGTTCGGAGCGGTGGTGAAGGTAAAGGAAAAGAGACTGGAGCTTCTTCGCGATGTCGAAATCGAGACTTTTGAATCGTCCGAGCTGGCCCAGTCGAATGTAAGGCAGGCAAAACTGAATGCAGGTCATGCGGTTTACGACCAGTCGAACGAAAGAATAGAACTGCGCGACGGAGTCAACGCTAAACTCTCGAGCCATAATAAATCAAATAATGCACCGCAAACGGCCGATGTGCAGTCCGGCCGAGCTAATGCTTTCCTGGCAGCGAATTCCTCGGAGGGCCGTGAAGTAAAAAAGCTAGAGTTGTTCGACGACGTCAGGATCGATACGCGGCAGTCCGATGGAAAACCGACGAAAATTACTTCGGGTTACGCTCTTTATGAAAAAGATATCGATCGGTTTGATTTAAAAAATGGCGTCCATATCGTCACGGTCGAAAACGGCAAGCCGACCGATATCCGAGCCGATTCGGCTGTGTACGAACAGTCAAACGGTAAAATATTTCTGAACGGCGGTGCTGAGATTACGCAGGGCAGCGATCTAATTAAAGGCGATAACATTGTCGCAGAATTATTTCCGAACAAGACGCTCAGGAATTCGCATGTTCGAGGAAATGCATATCTCAAACAGGCCGCACCTGAACGCCTCATGGAGGTATCCGGTGCCGAGTTAAACGCCGCTTTCAACGATAGCCAAAAGCTCCAAAACGCAAACGTGATCGGAACCGGCCTGGCCGTTCTGACGCCTGCGAACGCGGTTGAATATTCCAAAGTTACGCTTTCCGCGCCGAGATCAATCAATGTTTTTTTCAAAGGCGATGGCCTGATGGAACGAATGCAGACCGACGGACGAACCACAGTCCAACTCGATGTCCCCGACAATACTTCCGATGCCGCGAATAAGCGAATTGTCGCGGACACCGTAAAAACCTTTTTTAACGCAAACGGCAAGGACCTACAAAAAGCCGAGGCGGTCGGGAATGCGGAGCTTTATGTTGAACCGCTTCATGCCGCCGAGCAAAATTATAAAACGACAATAAACGCTCCGCGGTTCGATTGCGAGTTTTTCCCGATGGGTAATAATGCGAAAAACTGCGTGGCGGGTGTAAAGACGAAAACCGTTCGTGTTCCAACGGTTCAAGGAGAAAATCGTGGGACGCAGACGATCACGGCTGACAAACTCAACGCCTCATTTAGCCAGCAAACAAAGGATGTGGAAAGGCTCGATGCTTCCGGCAATGCGAAGTTTACCGAGCTCGACCGGAATGCTGTGTCCGATCAGATATCCTTTACCTCAGCCGATGAAATTGTAAGGCTTCGCGGCGGCGAACCTACTGTTTGGGATTCAAAGGCACGCGCGAAAGCCGTGGAAATCGACTGGGACACTAAAAATCAGAAATCATATTTGCGCGGCTCGGCAGGCACGACCTACTACAGCCAAAAGAATACCGGCGACGCGACGCCGTTTGGAGAGACCGATAAACCGGTTTATATAACCGCGCAAGCCGGTGAGTTCGATCACGCTGCGGAAACCGCGGTTTACTCGGGTAATGCCCGGGGATGGCAGGAGAATAATTACGTTCGGGGCGATCGTTTAAAAATAATGCAAAAACAGGGTCAGCTTTTTGTGAATGGAAATGTGCAAAGCCTTTTATATAGTGCAAAACGCAGGGAAAATGGTAAGGAAAGCAACGTTCCGGTTCATGCGTCCGCCGGGAAAATGACTTATACTCGAGATAATAGGCTTCTTCGTTATGAAAACGACGTCGATATCCGACAGGGCCCGGATCGGATAACCGGCGGCACCGCAAATGTTTTTCTGACCGAGAAAAACGAGGTCGCCCGTACCGATGTTGAAACGAATGTAGTGATTACACAGCCGAATCGGCGAGCCGTCGCCGATTATGCGCAATATATTACCTCCGATGAGAGCGTCGTTTTGAGGGGAAATCCGGCGCGTGTCGAGGATGCCGAGAATGGTTCTTCGCAGGGCGGACAGATGACGGTCTATCTGAGAGAGAATCGCATTATCGGCGAAGGGAAGTCGAAACAAAATGCGTCGGGCAGAACGAGATCGGTTTACAAACTAAAGAATAAATAACAGCGAATCGAACGTGTGAGCTCCTCTAACCAAATACCAGACGCGGCATCCCACGGAAACCCTCGCTCGAACGCCCTCACGAAATCTTTATCCGCCAGCCATTTACAGAAAACATACGGTCGCCGTCGTGTTGTCGACGATGTAAGTTTGAACGTTGAGCAGGGCGAAGTCGTCGGACTTCTGGGCGCCAACGGGGCGGGCAAAACGACCAGTTTTTACATGCTGGTAGGCCTCGAACGGCCCGAAAACGGAAGCATTTCATTGAACGGCCAGGACGTAACGGGTCTTCCGATGTACCTGCGGGCAAGGCTCGGCCTTGGATATCTGCCGCAGGAACCCTCGATATTCCGAAAGATGACGGCGGAGCAGAATATTCTGGCAGTGCTTGAGACGACGAAACTGAAGCGGGCCGCAAGATTCGAACGTCTAGACGAGCTTCTGGAAGAATTCGGTATCACGCATGTCCGCAGGGTTCGCGGTGACGCGCTTTCCGGCGGCGAGCGGCGCCGGGTCGAGATTGCCCGGTGTCTCGCAACCGAGCCACAGTATATTCTTTTGGACGAGCCTTTTGCGGGCATCGATCCGCTTGCGATCGACGATATTCGCGAGATCATTTTATATTTAAAGGGGCAGGGAATCGGCATTTTTATCACCGATCATAATGTTCGCGAAACCATGGGCATCACCGACCGCGCCTATATAATGGCGGAAGGCCGAATACTTCGTAGCGGCCTGCCTGACGAGCTTGTCAAGGACCCGGAAGTGCGACGGCTTTATCTCGGCGAAAGGTTTAGTTTGTAGAAACGATTAATTTTCCATTTTTGTGGAAAAATCGTATAATCCAGGAGTAAGGGACAGTACGTTTTTCATTCTGCGAAATACTAAATATCGACCATGTCGTCATTGAGACTTACAACCAGCCTTCAGCAAAAAATGATCCTGACGCCGCAATTGCGCCAAAGGATCGAGATGCTGCAGATGACCTCGCTGGAAATGAACGAGCTGGTAGAACAGGAGCTTGTCGCAAATCCGGTTCTCGAGGAAGTCCAGTCCGGTGATGAGGTTCAGGAAATTTCAGACAACATTCTCGATCAAAATGCGGACGGCCACGATGAAGGGTTGGAAAACGGCTCACCTCCCGAACCTTTGTTCCCTTCGGAAAACTCCAGTGAGTTCATGCCGGGAGCTGAATCGGTTACTGCGGATAATCCGTCGGAAAACGGGTTTGACGAGAAGTCCTCGGTTGATTTTGAGGCGGGTGACGACTCCGTACAGGAAAGATCCGATTCATTCGAGGAGATCGATTACGGAAGAGAGTTTCAGGATTATTTGGACCCCGGGTACCGAACACAGGAAATTGAATACAAAGACGATGCGCCGAGCTTTGAACAATTCTTATCGCACACGCCTTCCTTGAGTGAGCATTTGGAATGGCAGCTCAATATGCAGCAGGTAAGCGAGAAACTGGATGAAGCCGCCGTCTGTATTATCGGTAATTTAGACGATGACGGCAGGTTGACGACCAGTCTGGAGGATATTGCAGAAATGTCGTCCTGCTCAATCGAGACCGCTGAAAAGGCCCGGCAAATTGTCATGAAATTCGAGCCGGTCGGCTGCGGCGCCATAGATGTTAAGGACTGTCTTCTCGCGCAGTTGGAGGCGAATGGAGAAGATGAAAGTCTGGCGGCGGATCTCGTAAAAAGCCATCTCGAAGACCTGCAGCCGCATCGCCTTCAGCATTTGGCGAAAGATACCGGGCTTGATATCCATGACCTGAACGAAGAAATTAACAAGATAAGAATTCTGGATCCTTATCCAGGCAGACGCTATACGGCTGAAGACTCCATATTCGTCGCTCCGGAAGTCTACGTCGAAAAGATAGACGAGGAATATCTGATCTATTTTACCGACGACGGCAGTCCGCGACTTCGCATCAGTCCGACCTATCACCAGTTACTCGATCAAAACGAGACTTCGAAGGAAGCCAAGGATTTTATTAAAGAAAAGGTGCGTTCCGCCATAGACCTGCTGCGGAATATCGAACACCGTCGACAGACGATCTATCGTGTTGTCGAATGTATTGTCGATCGCCAGCGGGACTTTCTCGACAAGGGCGTGGAGTATATTAAACCGATGATGCTAAAGGATGTTGCCGAAGATATCGGAATGCACCTCTCCACTATTTCCCGTGTCGTTAACAGGAAATATGCGCACACCCCGCAGGGGGTCATAGAGCTCCGGCGCTTTTTCAGCGAAGGCATGATGAACGAAGACGGCGAAGAGGTTTCGACCCGCATCCTGAAGCTTCGTATCAAGAAAATGGTGGAGGACGAAGATACTAAAAAACCGCTTACAGATGAACAGATCGCGAAGGTCTTGAGCAAGGAAGGCGTAAAACTATCGCGGCGAACCGTGGCTAAATACCGAGATCAAATGAGCATTCCGGGCTCCCGCGAAAGAAGAACAGTGATTTGATTCATTTTTCCAAGTCCTGAAGCTGGATATTACTAAATAAAGGGGATGTATGATATTTGAATATACCGGACGACATATCGATGTAACGCCCGCGTTACGTACCCATACCGAAGAACATTTCCGGAGAATCGACCATCTTTTTAACGGCAACGCTACCAAAGCACACATAATACTCGAGGTGGAGCGTGGAAGACACCGCTCCGAGGTCATCGTAAATTGGCGAAACGACGTCCTGACGGCGACGACCAGTCTAGCAGATATGTATCAATCTCTTTCGCAGACGATCGATAAGATTGAAAAACAGGCACTGAGGCTAAAGAAGAAAGTCACCGATAAATCTCATCGGGCGGAGAAAGCAAGTTCGGTTTTGCAAAAGGAGATTGAAGTGGAGCCTGCGCCTAAGGCTCCGCGCATTATTAACGAACAGCGGTATGTCGTAAAACCCGTGACCGCGGAAGAAGCAGCAATGCGGCTTGAAGGGGAAGACAACAATTTCATCGTGTTCAGGAATGCGGAAAGCCAGCAAATTTCGGTTATATACAAGCGAAAGGATGGAAATTACGGTTTGATCGAACCGTAAAGAAAATGGCAACAGATCTGAACGATGACGCGTATCCGGAAGAGTTTCACCCGAATCCCGACAACAAACTGCTTCCGGGATTTGTAATTATTACGGGTCTCAGCGGTTCGGGGATGAGTTCCGCCACAAATGCGTTCGAGGATCTGGGTTATTTCTGTGTCGATAATCTTCCCTTGACGATGCTGTCAACCTTTGCCCGTCTTCTTGTTCCGAATGAAGAAGAGGTTGCCGCAATAGAAAAAGCGGCAATGGTGATAAATATCCGGGAACGTCATTTTCTTTCGGAATTTCCAAACGAACTTAAGAAACTCGATAAGAAAAAACTGTCGCCGTACGTTGTATTTTTTGAAGCGTCCGATGACGTATTGCGCCGCCGGTTTTCGGAAACACGCCGCCCCCACCCTGCTGACACGGGCAAAGGTCTGCTGGCGTCTATCCGTGCGGAAAAAAAAGCGATGAAGGACATTAGGTCATTGGCGGACCTGATAATCGATACCTCCGAGCATACCGTTCACACACTTAGACGCCTTATCCTTCAGAAATTCAGCCGGTCTTCCGATGCATCCCCGCTGAAGGTCCAGATCGTCAGTTTCGGACATAAATACGGCAACCCGCGCGATCTTGACCTGCTTTTCGATGTAAGGCACCTACCAAACCCGTATTTCGATTCATCCTTAAAAGAATTCAACGGGGAAAATCCGAAGATAATAAAATTCCTTGAAAATCATGAAGAGGTGCTCGAAACGATAGCGCGTTTTTCTGATATGCTCACATATTTGCTTCCGTTTTATCGGAGGGAAGGGAAATCCTATCTCACGATCGGCATCGGATGCACCGGCGGAAGACATCGTTCGGTGATGGTCGCAAACAAGCTGCGCGACGAATTGAAGAAAGCCGACTTCAACGTTTCAGTTGTTCATCGCGATATGCCAAAATAGAGGCTGCGAGGCACTTATGAGTTCTATAAAAAAAGTAGGCGGGGTAATTGTTTCACACGGCCAGGTGGCAAACGAACTGCTTGCCGCGGCTGAGACCGTTGTCGGAGATCTTAGCCACATTGTGGCGGTTTCGATTGGCTGGCATGACGATGTGGAACTCGCTAAGAATGAGATTTCGCGCGCGATCAAGCATGTATCGCAGGGAATCGGCGTTTTGGTTATGACGGACATGTTCGGCGGAACTCCGACCAATATTTCGGCGATGTTTCTCAAAGAGAATGAGGTCGAGATCGTCACCGGCGTCAACCTGCCGATGGTGTTAAAACTTGCGACAGATTCGCAGGAAATGACCCTTAGCGAGCTGGCGAAGGAAGTCGAGGAACAGGGAAAACAGTCAATTTATCACACGGGAGCCTTACTCGAACCATATAAAATGAAAAAGGATGCGTGAAGGGACGGTCAAAGTGATCAATCCACTGGGACTTCATGCGCGCGCCGCCGCTCAGCTCGTTCGGATTGCTGTGGGATTTAAGAGCGAAATTATTTTAATGAGAGTCGACAATCGGACCATTGCCGACGCAAAATCTATGTTAAGCGTTTTAACTCTGGCAGCTTCGATAAGAACGGTTTTGGAACTTAATGTAGTTGGTGAGGATGAAGAGCCGGCTTTTAACGCCATCACGAAGCTCTTTGATAACGGGTTTGGAGAACTTTAAGCGGCCAGTTATGGATGTTAACGATACCTCCGGCATTGATAAAAAAGTTGGCATAATGGGCGTGCCTCTTGGTTTCGGGGCAGGTCAAATCGGCAGCGAGCTTGGCGTGGAAGCAATGCGGCGGTCTCCGATTCGCGGCCGCCTTCTAATCGAACATATTCGAGAACTTGGTTACGATGTCAACGATTATGGCGACGTGGAGATCGTAAAGCCCGACCGGATCGCCTCGGCCGACGAAAATCCCAAATATCTAGCTGAGATGCTGGCTTCATGTCAAAACATGGCCGTGATGCTTAGGGAGATAATGAGCAGCGAATCGATTCCGGTAATTTTAGGCGGCGATCATTCAATCGCAATCGGCACGATTTCGGGAATTTCCTCTCATCTTCGCGAGAACAATGAGGATCTGGGTTTAATTTGGTTTGATGCCCACGCAGACATTAATTCTCCCGAAACTTCTTCTTCAGGGAACATCCATGGAATGCCGTTCGGCGCGATTCTGGGACATGGAAACGCCGAGCTTGTAAATTTGGAAGGTTTCGCCCCGAAATTGAAGTCACAATATTGCGCTCACGTCGGAGCAAGGGATTTAGACGCGGGTGAAAGGAGCAGGGTTCATGAACTCGGGCTTCGCGATAACTTCTTCACGATGAGCGACATCGACAAACGCGGAATGCTCGCCTGTGTCGAGGACGCAGTAGAGATTGCTTCGAGAGCTTCGGGCGGATTTGCCGTAACTTTCGATGTAGACATGATCGATCCAAGATTTGCCCCCGGGTCAGGCACGCTTGTCCGCGGCGGAACGACCTACCGGGAAGCCCATCTCGCTCTTGAAATCATTGCTCAGCATGGCGGAATACGTTCTTTCGAGATCGTGGAAGTTAATCCAATGCTCGATCAGGACAATATCACGGTCGAACTGGCATGTGAACTCATTCTTTCCGCTCTTGGAAAAACTATTTTGTAGAATTTCAGCCGGAGTTTCTAAAAACTTGAGAAGATGGTTTGTCTGCTGCAAATTTTCGCGCCCATGCCGGTTCAGAGCATTCGGTATCTAGATTGAATTTTATCATATGAAGATCAGTATCGGTGTAATTTTTGGTGGACGCTCAAGCGAACATGAAATATCCATCAGATCGGCGACTACCGTTATCGAACAGATCGATAAGGAAAAATACAATGTCGTTCCGATTGGGATTTCGAAGGAGGGACACTGGATAGATCCGTTACGATCCTCGGAGTTGCTTCCCGAAATAACACGGCGGCTCCTGACGCCCGATCTCGATCGAATTCGAGACGGTCAGGTCGGCATCGTCAACGATACCCGCTGCAAGGATTTGACGTTTAGAGAATCTGACACCGAGAATCCTTTTACGGCACTGGATGTGATATTCCCCGTGCTGCACGGCACATTCGGAGAAGACGGAACGATCCAGGGGATTTTCGAAATGGCGGATGTTCCATACGTCGGCTGCGGAGTGTTAGCGTCGGCATGCGGAATGGACAAGGTTGTAATGAAGACGCTTTTCAAAGAGGCTGGATTGCCCATTTGCAGCCATGTCTGGTTTTTGAGAAAAGACTGGGAGTGTAATAATGATGCTGTCGTCCGGGATGTCGAAACCGCGATAGGGTATCCGTGCTTTGTGAAACCTGCCAATCTCGGCTCATCGGTCGGCGTGTCCAAAGCAGAGAATGCTGATGAACTGCAGGAATCGGTCGGCTTGGCCTCCGAATTCGATCGCAAGATAATTGTGGAAGAGGCGCTTCGAATGCGTGAAATCGAATGCTCGGTAATCGGCCTCGAAAACCCGAAGGCCAGCCTGCCCGGCGAGTATTTGATACGCGATAAAAACAAGGCCTTTCTCGATTACAACGAAAAATACGCGAGTACCGGAAACAATGAATTTGTCGTGCCAGCGCCGGTTTCCGAAGAGCTTGCAAAAAAGATACAGCAAATGGCCATTACCGCATTTAAGTCGATTGACGGTTCCGGTCTTGCTCGTGTCGATTTCTTTTTACTGAACGATACCGGCACAATTCTCGTGAACGAGATAAACACGATGCCGGGATTAACGGACGCATCGGGTTTTCCAAAAATGTGGGCCGGAACCGGGTTGAGCTTCCAACAGGTTATCGATAAATTAGTTGAACTTGCCTTCGAAAGGCACGCCGACAAGGCGCGAAACAGAACCACTCTTAGCGGTTAATATTAAATCATTGGAGGAAATCATTATGTCAGTTGCAAAAAATGTCGAGATCACGTCAACTTCTACCGTAAGCTTTGAAGATGCGGTTAATAAGGGTATCGAAAGGGCTTCGAGAACTATAAATAACATTCGCGGCGCGTGGATAAAGGAACAGAAGATTCAAATTGCGGATGGGAAGGTCTCTGAATTTCGCGTGATGATGATACTGACGTTTGTCCTATCGGATGAGGAGTAATTATTTGTCGGCGATGTAACCTTTGCGGGTTCTGATCGTCAAATTAGGGCGGGAAACGACCAATTCAATCACCCGCCATTTTCCATCTTTTTTCGTGTTTAAAGGTTGGTAGCCAAAGGTATATTGAACGCCTAGTTCATCCACGATATTCTTGAACGCGTCCCGCATCGCCGCCCCTCCGGGAGTGGAAATAAAACGTCCGCCTGTCTTTTCGGCAAAGTTTTTTAGTACGGCCTGATTTTGCATTCGCTGACTTCCCGCATTGTCCATAGCCGACATGTCTATGGTGTAGATCGAGGCGTCCGCAGCAAGCGCAGCTTTCAGGGCCCTATCTGCCGAGCGTCCGCTAAACGTGTCCTGTCCGTCAGAGAGAACGACGATTGCACGTCGCTTTTCCGGCCGTTTGGCTAACTCATCCGCGGCATGGAAGATCGCGTCGTTCAAAACCGTCATTCCATTGGCCTTTAGGTCAAAGATCTTCTCATCGATATCCCGGCTGCCGGAAAACTGCTGTACAAGCACAACCTTTGAATCGAATCGATATATCGCGGCCGAGTCATTGCTCCGGAGGCCGTCCAGAAACCTGATAGCTGCCGAACGAGCCATGCTCACTCGTTCTTCCATGCTTCCAGACGTGTCGATCAAGAGGACTGCGGCGAACGGCGTTTCTTCGGAAGCGAAGAAACTGATTTCCTGTGGCGCGCCGTTCTCGAGGATTTTGAACTGTTTTCGCTGCAAACCAGCTACGTGTTTGCCGCTGTTATCCAAAATCGTGGCGTTTAGCAAAACAAGCGACGAATCTACGCTGATGATATTTTCTTCGTCCTGAGCGAAATATGTGAAGAACAGGAATAGAAACAGGCAAACCAAATGCACGACTCGAGAAAAATTAGTCATAATTGGCAGGGCTGTCGGAAACAATTAAGCGACCGAATACTTTACTTTCGTAGACGGAGAAACTTAACTAACTTCAATACCGAATTCGAGGTTTGGATCGCAAGCGCGGAAATACTGAACCGTGAAGTTTTCTTCAATTCATCGGCTAATTTTAACGTCGTGACGTGAAGGCT
>Ga0136617_10003079_pt1 | contig 14866 bp, 12 predicted proteins | sample AntDrymUQ3222106_2_FD_129672 | JGI IMG/M metagenome (GOLD analysis project Ga0136617, IMG submission 129672) | Polar desert sand microbial communities from Dry Valleys, Antarctica - metaG UQ322 (21.06) | ecosystem: Environmental > Terrestrial > Soil > Desert | place: Antarctica: Dry Valley... | reverse complement strand
TCGTCGCGAGCACGGCGAGCCCGCCGAGTAGGGTCCTCCTGACGCCGATGCGGGTAGCTAGACGCCCCCCGAGGTTCGCCGCGAAGATGCTTGCGAGGCCGTGTGGCAGCCAGGCGGGGCCCGCCCATAGAGCCGTGTAGCCCAGGACGGTCTGCATGTAGAACGTAACCAGGTAGACCATCGGGGCGGCGGTGGCAATGATCAGGAGCCCGGCCAGATTCGCGCCCTCTAGCCTCCGGCTCCGAAAGACCCCGAGCGGCACGACCGGGTCCCGCGCCCGCGACTCGATGCCCACGAAACCAGCGAGCAACACCAGCGCCAGACCAAAGGAGAGGACCGCCCACAAGAACCCGTCCTCTCCAGCCCGCGAGAGTGCGTACACGAGGGCCACGAGGCCCGCCGTCACGGAGATGGCGCCGGGAATATCGAGGCTCCTTCCGGTTGCCTCTCCGCGACCGCTCTCCAGCAGGGTGGGGGCGAGCAACGCGGCCGCGATGCCTATGGGCGCGTTGACGAACATCACCCATTCCCAGCCCAGAGACTGGGTCAGGATGCCGCCCAGGATCACGCCGGCCGAGAACCCCCCGGCGGCGACCCCACCGCAGACTCCCAAAGCGCGGTTGCGCTCTTCTCCCACAAAGGTCGTCGTGAGGATGGAGAGCGCCGCCGGGGAGATAAGCGCCGCCCCGAGGCCCTGCACGGCGCGCGCCCCAACGAGAGCGCTCGCCGAGTTTGCAAAGCCCCCCGCCGCCGAGGCAAGCGCGAAGCGCACGAGCCCGGCCACGAACAGACGCCTCCGCCCGTAGAGGTCCGCCATGCGCCCACCGAGGAGTAGGAAGCCCCCGAAGGCGAGGACGTAGCCGCTTATTACCCATTGCAGGCCCTCGCGGGAGAATCCGAGTTCCTCCTCGATGGCGGGCAGGGCTACGTTGACGATCGAGAAATCCAGCACCACCATGAACTGCGCGGCGCATAATAAGGCGAGCGCGAGGGAACGGCGAAGGCCCATCGCGGGCTTGTTTCTTGCTGGATCCCTGTCCGTCCTCGTCTCTCCACGCCTTTCAACCGATTTCTCAACAAAATGAGGACGATTAAGCCTTGACAAGCGGCTACAAAGTATCATAGGCTATGGTCATCGCAGGCGAGTGAGCTAGGACTACTCTTGAGCAGAGTTTCTAAAGACGGGCAAATACACATATCGGGCCTCAAGCTCGACGCCTGCCACCTGCTCACTCCTCCCATTCACCCGCGAGTACCCAAGGATTCCGTTTCCCTACCCCTACGGCGACTAATTAGCCGGGCGGGCCGGGGCGGAATCGTCCGGTTCGCCTAGAGCCGTAACGGCGGGGCAAACCCCGTTCTCCGGCCAGGGACTTTTTTCGACTCGCAGTTTTAAACGAATGGGAGAAACCGTGCACAATACCGCTTTGAATACCGAGTACAAGCCGCGCACCGGAAGCGAGGCGATGTGCGAAGCCCTCCTGGACGAAGGGGTCGAGTTCCTCTTCGGGTATCCAGGCGGCGCCATAATGCCGTTCTACGACGCCCTCCCAGACTACCCGCTAAAGCACGTCCTGGTGCGCCACGAGCAGGCAGCCGCGCACGCCGCCGACGGTTACGCCAGAGCGACGGGCCGGGTCGGAGTGTGCATAGCGACGAGCGGTCCGGGGGCAACGAACATCGTCACCGGGCTCGCGACCGCGCAGATGGACTCGGTGCCGCTCGTAGCGATCACCGGCCAAGTCGGGCGTCCGGCTTTGGGCAAGGACTCCTTCCAGGAAACCAATGTCATGGGCATGACGCTGCCGTTCACCAAGCACTCGTTCCTCGTCGAGGACCCGGACGAGTTGTACCCGACGCTGCGGCGGGCTTTCGAGATAGCCCGCTCCGGTAGGCCGGGTCCGGTGCTGGTGGACGTGCCGAAGGACGTGCAGTTCGCGGCGTGCAACGATAACGGTTATCGCCGGTTGAGGGAGTTCCCACAGCCGCCGGCCGGGCCTTCTCTGCAGGCTGCGGCGGCGCTCTTGCGGAAGGCAAAGAGGCCGCTCATCCTGGCGGGTCATGGGATTACCCTCTCGGGGGCGGAGATGGAGTTGAGGTTGCTCGCGGAGCGGACGGGGACGCCGGTCGTGACGACGCTGCTTGGGATCAGCTCGTTCCCAGAGGATCATCCGTTGTACATCGGGTGGCCGGGAATGCACGGGGCGGCGAGCGTCAACCGGGCGATAGACAAGTCCGACCTGCTGTTCGCGGTCGGGATGCGCTTCGACGATAGGATCACCGGCGCGGTCGATAAGTTCGCCCAGAACGCCAAGGTCGTGCATATAGACGTGGACCCCTCCGAGCTCGGCAAGGTCATCAGGCCGACGGTTGGGATCACGGCGGACGCGAAGCTCGCCCTGCGCGGCGTCCTCGGGCACTTCGAGGAGACAGGGGACGACTGCGCGGAGCAGCGCTCGCAGTGGCGCGAGGAGATCTCCGAGAGCCAGAAGCCGGAGAAGAGGCGCGAGGATGCGGCGCGTAAGGAGTACGGTCCGATCCGGATCATGGACGCCATCAAGGCCATCGCGGGCGACGAGGTCCGGCTCGTTACGGATGTCGGCCAGCATCAGATGTGGGCGGCGCAGTTCTTCGAGTTCACCAAGCAGAACAGCCACATAACCAGCGGGGGCCTCGGCACGATGGGCTTCGCGCTCCCAGCGGCGATGGGCGTCGCGTTCGCCTACCCGGACGAGCCGGTGTGGGTCGTGGCAGGCGATGGCGGCTTCCAGATGAACATTCAGGAGCTTGCCACGATCCGGGATTTCGGCCTGAACATAAAGGTCGCGATCCTCAACAACGGCTTCCTCGGTATGGTGCGCCAGTGGCAGCAGTTCTTCCACAACCGCCGGTACTCTTCGACCCCGATAACCGGCCCGGACTACGAGCAGTTCGCCGCCTCCTACGGGCTCGCGGGCAAGACCGTACGCGAGGGTGACAGCATCGAGGCGGCGATCCAGTGGGCCGAGGAGCAGGAAGGTTGCACGATCCTGGACTTCCACATCGACCCGGAGGCGAACGTCTTCCCGATGATCCCAAGCGGGATGAGCATCAAAGAGATGATCGAGGAGAGCGAAAGCAGCGCCGCGTATGGCGGCGCATAACACCCCCCGGCACGCGACTGAACTCAACCCCGACACAGCTCTCAACCCCGTAGAGATCCGCATCACCGGCGGGATGCTCGCCCTCAACCCATTTCTGATGACGCTGCAGAACAAGAGGATGCCGGTGGCCTCTTTCACGGTGGGCAGAGACGGTAACGGCGCGGCGATGCGGGCGACGATCTTGCTCGACTGTCCGCCCGAGTCCGCCCGCCGGTACACGACACTCCTCTCGGCCCTCGAAGACGTGGAAGATGCCGAGGCCGCCGAAGAGACGGTGGAGGTCGCGCTGCTAAAGGTTGGGGGCGATGCCTGGAGAGAGTCCGCGGCGCGGCTGGGGGTCGGGGTGCATGAAGAGGGCGGGACGGTCGTGGCGTCCGGAGAGACGGAGAAATTGGAGGCGTGGCTCGCCGCCATAGAGGGCGAGTTGCTGGAAGACGTAGTGAGGCTAGGGCCGGTGGCCCGGCCGTCAGGCACAGCCTGGGGAGGAGTTTAGATGGTCCGCGTATACCGCGAAGGTGACATTGGAAACGAGATCACGCAACGTAAGGTCGCTATCCTGGGCTACGGTAGCCAAGGTCACGCCCACTCCCTGAACCTCAAGGACTCCGGCTGCGATGTAGCGGTCGGCCTCTACGAGGGCAGCCCGAGCAAGCAGAAGGCCGAAGGCGAGGGTCTGCAAGTAATGAACATCGCCGACGCAGTACAGTGGGCGGACGTGGTGATGATGCTACTGCCGGACGAGAGGCAACCGGCGGTGTTCAGGAGCGAGGTCGAGCCGAACCTCTCCGAGGGTATGCTGATGCTCTTCGCGCACGGGTTCAACATCCACTTCAACCAGATAGTCGTGCCGCCGGAGGTGGACCTCGGGCTTGTGGCGCCGAAGGGTCCGGGGCATGTGTTGCGGCGTCTGTACGTCGAGGGCAAGGGGATGCCGTCGCTTTTCGCCGTGCAGAATGACGCTTCGGGGGAGGCGCGAGACGTGATCCTCTCTTACGCCCGCGGAATCGGGAGCGGCCGGGCCGGCATCATCCAGACCACCTTCGCCGAGGAGACCGAGACGGACCTCTTCGGGGAGCAGGCGGTGCTGTGCGGCGGGCTCACGGAGCTCCTCAAGGCCGGTTTCGACACGCTCGTGGAGGCGGGATATCAGCCGGAGCTCGCGTACTACGAGTGCGTTAACGAGCTAAAGCTCATAGTGGACCTGATCTACGAGGGCGGCCTCGCGGGGATGCGGTACTCGATCTCCAACACCGCCGAGTACGGCGACTATACCGTCGGCCCGAAGATCATAGACGAAGGCGCGAGGCAGCGGATGCGTGAGATCCTCGCAAACATCCAGAGCGGCAAGTTCGCCCGCGACTGGGTCCTGGAAAACCAGGCCGGAGGGGCGAGCTTCCTGGCGATGCGCCGCCGGGAGGCCGAGCTTCAGGTCGAGAAGGTCGGGGCGGAGCTGAGGGCTCTAGCCGCCGAAGGTGTAGAGGCGTCGGCGAGCTCCGCTAGCCCAACCGCTAGCCCGGCGGGAGGAGATAAACGATGAGTCGCAAGGCATTCGCCGCTTCGGACGCGGAGTGGGCCCACCACGGCGGGGAGTTCGTGCGGCTGGGCGACGTGAGGCTCTCGCCCGCGACGCACGCGCTGAACTACGGCACCGGTGTCTTCGAGGGGATACGAGCGTACTGGAGCGAGTCCAGGGGCACGCTGCAGGTCCTCAAGCTCCGGGAGCACTACGAGCGGTTCGAGAAGTCGTGCCGCATCTTGCAGATCGAGCTGCCGCATACGATAGACGAGTTGTGCGAGATAACGCTGGAGATACTGCGCCGCAACGCGCCGCGCGAGGATACGTATATCCGGCCCCTGGCCTACAAGTCCATCGAGTCGGTAGGGGTAAACCTCAGAGGCCCTTCGGAGCTTTCGATCTTCACGGTCCCGATGGGCAACTACGTGGAACTAACGGGTCTACGGTGCGCCATCTCCTCGTGGCGCAGGACAGCTGACAACGCCATCCCGGCGCGCATGAAGGCCACGGGCTCGTACATAAACACGGCGCTCGCGGTGGACGCCGCACACCGGGCAGGCTACGACGACGCGATCTTTCTGACTCAAGCTGGCTTCGTCTCCGAGGCGAGCGCGGCAAACATTTTCCTCTTCCGCAAGGGCGAGCTCATCACGCCGCCCGCGACGGCAGACATTCTCGAAGGCATAACCCGCGACGCGGTGATGGAGCTTGCCGAGAAGGAGCTCGAGATGCCGACCGACAAGCGCGACGTGGGCCGCACCGAGCTCTACGCCGCCGACGAGGTCTTCCTCACGGGCACCGGCTTCCAGATAGCTCCCGTAACGGAGATAGACGACCGCAAGGTCGGTACGGGAGAGATGGGCCCGATAGCGGGACGTCTGCAAGAACTCTACTTCGCCGCCGCCCGCGGGGAGAACCCAGACTACGCCGACTGGACAGTTGCGGTGGAGGTCGCGGAAGAGGCGCGGCGGTAGGGCTCACCGTTTCCAGGAGAGTCCGAACATAAGCGCGCTAATGGGACACGCCTCGATATAAAGCGCTTGGCGAACAGGCAGTTGATTGTCCACCTTTCCGGTTCGTGAAGCCCTCACGTCCTTCTCCCGATTCTCGTGGTTGGGAACGAGCGACGGCCCTGTAGACTTGCGGCATGTTTATCTTGCGGAGCCGGGACGAGACCGCGATCACTACGGGGAGGCGGAGATAAGCCCAAGCGTGACGGGCTCGTGTACAGGCGAGGGGCTTTGACGGATCGCGTGCTGACGCTACGGGAGCTTAACCGGGCGACGCTCGCCCGGCAAATGCTCCTGGATCGGGAGACGCTCCCCATCCCCGACGCCATCAGGCGCTTGGCTGGTCTTCAGGCTCAGGTACCAGGTCCGCCCTATATCGGCCTGTGGACCCGGCTCAGGGACTTCCGCCGCGATGATCTCACGGACTGTTTAGAGTGGCGGCAGGTCGTGCGGGCGGCGCTGATGCGCTCGACCCTGCACTTGATGACGGCGGAGGACTACCTGCTGCTGCGAGCCTCTCTACAGCCCGCGCTAGTCCGCGCCTTGAGCGCCTTTTTCGGTAAGCGGGCGGCGGGCCTGGACGTCGATAGACTCGTCGCAGCAGCGCGGGCGGCTTTGGATGAGGCGCCGCGCGCCCAGGGTGAGTTGCGCACCGTGCTGGCAGAGATCGAGTCGGATCGGGACCCGGCCGCTCTGGCCTACGCCGTTCGCACGTACCTGCCGATGGTGCAGATCCCCTCCGGGGGCCGGTGGGGCTACTCCAACAAACCGCCCTACGCGCCCGCCGATTCGTGGCTCGGGCAGCTAGCTTCGGGTCAGGAACACCCGCGCGAGCTCATCTTGCGCTACCTGGCGGCGTTCGGTCCCGCGACGGTGAGGGACGTTCAGGCATGGTCGGGGTTGGTGCGGCTCAAGGAACCCGTCGAAGCGTTGAAGCCGGAGCTGCGTTTCTTCTGGGATGAGCGGGGCAATGAGCTGCTTGACGTGCCGGATGCGCCTCTGCCACCGGCTGATACTCCTGCGCCCGCGCGGTTCGTGCCGGAGTACGATAACCTCGTCCTCTCTCATGCTGACCGGTCGCGGGTGATCTCCGACGAGTATCGTTCGAAAGTGTTTCTATCCGCTGGCCGGGTCCGGGCGACTTTTCTCGTGGATGGCTTCGTGCGCGGAACGTGGAGGATCGAGAAGAGCCGGAGCGCGGCGACGCTCGTGATCGAACCGTTCGGGCCGCTGCCGAAAGAGGACCGCGACGCCCTGACCGAGGAGGGAGAGCAGCTCGTCCGCTTCGTCGAGGATGGCGCGAAGGCTCACGCCGTGCGGTTCGAGTGAGGGTAGCCAGAACCGTAAGACAGCCCGTCCCTTTAACCGGGGTTGCAGGGCGGATAAGAGAATGCGATACTAGCTCCTCACATGAAGGGCATCCTCTAACATCTTGCGCACTTCCCTCTCCATCCTACGACTAACCAGGGTGGCCGCCGGGCGAATTACCCGCCCCGGCCTCTAGCGCCGGGCCTTTTCCAAGCTCAGCGGCCACCGGACACCAGCCATACTTTTTAAAGCCGCACTAGCAATCGTAGAGAGAAGAGGGAATATGCGTCGCGTACAGATCTTTGACACCACGCTTCGAGATGGCGAGCAGTCGCCGGGGATCTCGCTTTCGGTAGAAGAGAAGGTAGAGATAGCCCACCAGCTCGCTCGCTTGAAGGTAGACGTGATCGAGGCGGGGTTCCCGATCACGTCCGAGGGAGACTTCGAGTCGGTGAGCCGCATAGCCGCTGAAGTGAAAGGCCCGACCATCGCCGGCCTCGCCCGCATCCACCAGCCGGACCTCGAACGCGCCTGGGAAGCGGTAAAGTGGTCGAGCAGTCCGCGCATCCACACCTTCGTCGGGACGTCGGCCCTGCATATCGAGCACCAGATGCGCTCGAACCAGAAGGACGTCCTCGCGGGGGCCGAGGAGGCGGTGAAGCTCGCCAAGAGCCTGTGTCCCAGCGTCGAGTTCTCCCCAATGGATGCCACGAGGACGGAGATCGGGTACCTCGCCGAAGTAGTTGCCGCGGCCGTCGAAGCCGGGGCGGACATTATAAACATCGCGGATACGGTCGGTTATACGACTCCGGTCGAATTCTCTGCTTTCTTGCAGGAGCTGCAGGAGCGGGTACCGGGCTTGAAGGACAGGGTGCTCTCCGTGCATTGTCACGACGACCTCGGGCTCGCGGTGGCAAACTCGCTCGCGGGGGTGCAGGTTGGGGCCGGGCAGATCGAGGTCGCGGTCAACGGTATCGGGGAGCGCGCCGGGAATGCCTCTCTGGAGGAGATCGTGATGGCGCTCGTTACGCGCGGGGATCACTACGGCGTCGAGGTTGGGGTGGACTCCCGCCAGCTCGCCAATACCTCGCGCCTCGTCTCGAACGTCACCGGCTATGAGGTGCCGCCAAACAAAGCAGTCGTAGGTAGGAATGCCTTTTTGCACGAGTCCGGGATACACCAGGACGGTGTCTTGAAGGACCGGCGGACGTTCGAGATCATGACTCCAAAGGACATCGGGCTCGAAGGCACGAACATCTTCCTCGGTAAGCATTCCGGCCGCCACGCCCTCAAAGACGCCCTCGAAGAGCTCGGCTACACCCTCGAAGGCGAGGTGTTGAAGAGGGCGTTCGTGCGCTTCAAGGAGATAGCGGACCACAAAAAGACGGTAACGGCGGCGGACCTCGAAGCGATCGCGGCGGATGAGGTCGGGGCTTTCGAGGGCAAGTTCGTGCTGGATTCGTTCCGGGTAGTGGCGGCGACGGGACGGCAGAGCCGGGCGGCGGTGACGATCTCACACGCCGAGCAGGGCACGTTCGAGGCCGAAGCCGAGGGCGAGGGTCCGGTGGACGCGGTCTTCCGCGCCATAGACGCCGCCACGAACATCAAGGGCCGCCTGACGGACTTCCGCATAGATGCCGTCACGGGCGGCAAGGATGCTCTGGGCGAGGTTCGGGTCTCGGTGGAGTTCGAGGGCCAGGAGTATGGCGGACGCGGCCTCAGCCAGGACGTCGTGGAGGCGGCGGCGAGGGCCTATGTGCGGGCAGTCAACGTGTACACGGCTGGCAAGGTTGGAGCCACGCGCGTCTCCACGGCCGCGCCCTAGAGAGAGCGGCTTGGAGACGTTCCCCATGCAGAGCCCCGTCACCCTCCCGGATTACGAACGCCTCGATGGCGCGGTCCCGGTCGTCTACAAGCGGGGGGCGGCGGAGCGGGTGGCGGAGGTGCTGCGGTCGTTGGAGACTGGCGCCGGAATACTATCCGCGTTGCTCGACGTGGAGCCACCCGAACTAACGGCGATGCTGATGCCCAGCGAGGACTGGGACGCGGCTCCACGTGAGGGAGAGCGCGCCTATCCTCCGGGGCTACCGTACTTCACGAGATCCGTCCGTCCGCCGGCTCTGGTGCTCCCCACAACACTCTCCCCCGCCTTCCGGCCTCATACGCAGGCCACGTACCCGCTGACCGTATGGCACGAGTTGACTCACGCCTTTCTGCTACGGAAAGAGGTCATCCGTACCCCGGCTTGGCTGCAGGAGTTTGTACCCCAGGCGGCGTCGGTGGCGGTTGCGCGCGGGGCAAACTTGCCGCTCGATGGGCACCTGAGCAAGATAGCCCATGAGCCCGGGTTTACGATCCGGGGTCTCAAAGGTCACGTAGGCGCGGACGAGCAGATGGCGTTCCAGAACCTCCTGCTGGTACTCGGCGCGGCAGCGGTGGAGGAGTTCGGGTACGGGTTCCTCTACCGGCTCGTTCGAGCGTTGTGGAGGGAGTCGGAGGTCGTGGACGAGGAGCGGGCGGAAGAGCTGCTTGCGGAGACTCTCGGTCCCGGTGGGCAGGAGTGGCTAATGTCGAGGTTGGAGTTTTAGGAGGAAAGATGCGTAGTTCGTTCCACATATTGCTGCTCCCGGGCGATGGTATTGGCCCGGAGGTCGTCGAAGCCACCCGGACGGTCATGGACGTCACGGCGGAGCACTTCGGAGTAGAGCTCTCTTACGTGGAGCGGAAGATCGGTGGGACCGCTCTTCGCGACGAGGGCGAGCCGGTCTCTGACGAGACGCTGGAGAAGGCAAAAGCCTCGGATGCCGTACTACTCGGGGCCGTCGGCCATCCTGACTTCGACCGGGGGCCGGTCCGCCCGGAGGCCGGGTTGTTGAAGTTGAGGAAGACTCTGGGGGCGTTCGCGAACCTGCGGCCGGTGACGGCGATACCGGCGTTACTGGCGTCCTCGACGATAAAGCCCGAGGTTTTGGAAGGCGTGGATATTCTTATTATCCGGGAGCTTACGGGCGGGGCGTATTTCGGGGAGAAGGTGGAGGGGGAGGATATGGCGAGTGACCTCTCCGTTTATACTCGCGAGGAGATAGAGCGGGTGGCGAGGGTTGCGTTCGAGGCGGCGGAGGGGCGCCACGGGCACGTGACTTCGGTGGACAAGGCGAACGTGATGGCGACGGGGCGGTTGTGGCGGTCGGTCGTCGCGGAGGTGGCGGGGGAGTATCCGGGGGTCAGGTTGGATCACATGCTCGTGGATGCGGCGGCTATGTTCCTGATCCGGGACCCGAAACGCTTCGACGTACTCCTCACCGAGAACCTCTTCGGCGACATCCTCTCCGACGAAGCAGCGATGCTCCCCGGCTCCATGGGCATGCTCCCGAGTGCATCCCTGGGCATACCGGGCACACCTGGAATCTTCGAGCCCGTCCACGGCAGCGCCCCGGATATAGCGGGGCAAGGGACGGCGAACCCCTACGCGACGATCCTCTCGGCGGCGATGATGTTCCGGCATTCCCTGGGACGCCCGGACGTCGCGGGGGGGATCGAGCGGGGCGCCTCGGTCGCGCTGGAGGCGGGTTTCCGGACGCCGGACATCGGCGGGAAGAACGGCACGGAAGAAGTCACGCGGGCCGTCGTCAGGTGGGCGGCCGCCGGGGAAGGAGTCGCATGAGCATAAGACTTTTCGATACTACGTTACGGGACGGGACCCAGCGAGAGGGAGTAAGCCTAACCACGGAGGATAAGATCCGGATAGCCCGAGAGCTAGACTCTCTGGGCCTCCACTACATAGAAGCCGGCTTCCCGGCCTCCAACCCGAAGGACCTCGACTTCTTCGAGAGCTTCGACGCCTCCGAGCTAGAGAACGCCCGTCTCGTGGCCTTCACCCGCGCCCGGCGGCCCGGCGGCAGCGCGGCGGACGACCCGGCCACGACCCTCCTCACTCAGCTCTCGGCCCCAGTAGCCTGCATCGTAGCCAAGAGTTGGAAGCTGCACGTCGAGAAGGTCCTGCGCACCACGCCCGAGGAGAACCTGGAGTCCATCCGGGACACGGTCTCGTACCTCGCCAACGCCAGCAAAGAGGTCCTCTTCGACGCCGAGCACTACTTCGACGGCTTCCGCGACGACCCCGAGCACGCCCTCTCGGTCCTCCGGGCGGCGGCGGAGGCGGGCGCCACGACACTGGTCCTCTGCGATACGAACGGCGGTACGCTCCCGACGGAACTGAAAGCCGTAGTCGGCCGGACGGTGCGTGAGTTCCCGGACGTCGAGATCGGCATCCACACCCACAACGACGCCGGGTGCGGCGTGGCGAACGCGCTCGCGGCCGTCGAGGCCGGGGCGACGCACGTACAGGGGACCGTAAACGGCGTTGGAGAACGCTGCGGCAACTGCGACCTCGTGACGACCATCTCCAACCTGCAGCTAAAGATGGGCCTGAAGGTGATGGACGACGGGCGTCTGCGGCGGCTCACTGAGGTCTCGAACTACGTCTCGGAGCTGATGAACCTGACACCTGATACGCACCGGCCCTACGTTGGCCGCAGCGCCTTCTCCCACAAGGGCGGGCTGCACGTGGATGGCATCTCCAGGGACCCCGTGACCTACGAGCACGTACCGCCCGAGGCGGTGGGCAACGTCAGGCGCATGCCAGTCGGGGAGCTCTCGGGGAAGAACTCGATCCGCCAGAAGGCTGAGGAGATGGGTCTGGAGGCCGGGGACGTGACGGCCGTGCTTTCGGCCATAAAGCAGCGGGAGTACGAGGGCTACCACTACGAGGCGGCCGACGCCTCGCTCGCGCTGCTCATAGGACGCACCACGGGTGAGGCGCGGCCCCTCTTCGAGTTGGAGACCTTCAGAATCATCTCCGAAAAGAGGTCCGGAGGCGAGACGACGACCGAGGCGACGATAAAGCTGCTGGTGCAGGGCGAGCGTGTGATTTCCACCGCCGAAGGCAACGGCCCCGTAAACGCTCTCGACAAGGCGCTCCGCCAGGCCATAGGCCCGCACTACCCGGAGCTAAAGGAGATACACCTCTCCAACTACAAGGTGCGCATACTCGACGAGCATCGCGCCACCGCCGCCACCACCCGCGTCCTTATAGACTCCACCGACGGCAAGCGCGTCTGGGGAGCCGTAGGCGTCGGAGAGAACATCATCGAGGCATCGTGGCAGGCCCTCGTGGACGGCTTGGAGTACGGCGCCACGGCCCCTAAGATTTTGAGGTAGGGTCGCTCCCGCAGGTATGAGGCTATACCGTCGCGGTCCTTGCGAGGAGCATCATCCCCGCGAGGAACGTGCTTCCGAGGAGTGTATTCTTGCCGAGGAGTGTATTCCTGCCGAGGAGTGTATTCCTGCCGAGGAGCGTGGCCCTTCGGGGAAACGTGCTCTTCCGAAGAAACGGACCTGTTACGAACACCAGGATCGTCGAGGAGCCGTACGTCCACTGCGTCAGCGCCGGCTGTGGTCAGCCCTATATCCTGGGCCGCCGCCCGCGAAAGGTCTATCCCCCTACCCTCTACGTACGGTCCCCGATCCGTAACACGTACCACCGTCTCCTGCCCCCCGTAGGTAACGAGAAGCTTAGTACCAAACGGCAGGCTCGGATGCGCCGCCGTATACTGATCCGGCCGATAAGGTTCCCCACTCGCTGTCGGCGCCCCCTCCAGCTCGGAACCGTACCAACTACTCACCACCGGCTCGGCTTCAGCCTCTCCGCCAAAGGGTCCCACAGCCACAAACGCAGCTATAGTCCCCGCAGCTAATATGGTCTTCGAAGTAATTCTCATGCCCCTCCATGTCACCTTTGCAAAGCTCGCAGAGGGTAGCACGGTATCAATCTGTGTCAAGTAGTAGCAAAATGTTTCTAAGAGGCTAGAGGCTTGCGGGTTAGGAGGGTACTTACGTGAGGCCTTCGTCCACGGGTTCTTCGCCGCGCATGAGCGCTTCTAGGCGGGTGATTTGTTCGCGGGTACCGAGGACGATGAGGGTATCGTTTGGTTGGATCCTATCTTGCGCCGAGGGGGTGGTGTCGAACTTACCCTCGTAGGTTCGGATAGCCAGGACCATTGCGCCGGTCTTCTCCCCTATCTGGATCTCCGCGATAGTATGGTTTGCTAAAGGAGACTCTTTCGGGACGCCGAACTCCTCTAGTCTGAACTCGATACCGTGCTCGCCGCGGGTGACTATATCCAGGAAGTCCACGACTAGGGGTTGGGTCGCCAGGGACGCGAGCCTGCGGCCGCCGACGGCGTAGGGTGAGAGAGTGCGATCCGCGCCCGCGATTTCCAGCTTCGCCGCCGACTCGTCCGATGACGCGCGGGCGACGATATGCAGACCGGGGTTGATCTTGCGTGCCGAGAGCACGACGAAGACGTTATCGGCGTCGGAGTCCACCGCGGCGACGAGGCCTCTGGCGTAGCGGATGCCCGCCTCTTCGAGGATATCGTCGTCCGAGGCTTCGCCGGTGATTGCAGGATAGCCCCGCTCCAGGCACTCTTCGACCTTTTGGGGGTCCTGGTCTATAAGCACGAAGGGGACCTCGTCGCGGACAAACTCGCGAGCGACCTGGCGTCCGACCCGGCCGAAGCCGCACAGGACGTAGTGACCGCTGAGTTTACGGATCTCCGTCCTCATCTTTCTCTCCCTGAAGTAGCCTGCGACCGTCCCCTCGACCGCCAGAGCCACTATCGAGGTCGTCGCGTAGCCAAGAGCGCCGACGCCGCTGATTATAAGGGCCATCGTCCACAAGCGTCCGGAAGTATCCAGAGGGTTGGTCTCCCCGAACCCAATGGTGCCTACCGTGATGATGGTCATGTACAAGGCATCTATGAAGCTCCAGCCTTCGAAGACGATGTATCCTAGCGTCCCGATAACGGTGATGACAGTCAGCAACCCCACCGCGCGCCGGATGCGTCCGAGAGCCTCTCCCCGCGATCCGTAACCCAAGTGGTACCCGGAGGAGGTTTTCGAGTTCGCCCGTTTGTTCTCCGTCATGCAGCGGATTATACCGGCGGCCTAAAGCTCCAGTATCTCCGCCCGCACGCTCCCCTCCTCCACACGCAACAGCGCAAAGGTGTACTCTGGCTGCCGCCTCTTGTCAGTCGGGCTGCCGGGGTTGAGCAGCAAGAGGCCGTCCTCGTCCTCGAGTAGCGGGATGTGTGAGTGTCCGAAAATTACGACGCCAGCATCGGGAAAGCGTCTCCCAAGGCGCTTTCGGCGTCCCTCTCTACGCCCCGAGTCGTGGATCATGGCTATCCTCACGCCACCGAACTCGAACTCTTGTGTCTCCGGCAGGTCCGCATCCGGCGGGTCCAGATTTCCATGCACAGCTCGGACGGGGGCGTACGTGGCAAGCTCGTGTAGAAGCGCCGGGTCCATCAAGTCGCCGGCGTGTAGCACGAGGTCAGCCTTATTCAGGTATGGGACCAGACCTTCCGGCAGGCTCTTCGCGCGGCGGGGGATGTGCGTGTCGGCGAGGACTACGGCTACAGGGCTCAAGCGTCTCTCCAGAATTGCTCGGAGATCTCACGTAATAGGCTGCCCCGTCCGGTAGCAGCCACACGCCGGGCGGCCAGCCCGGCGAACTCTTCTTCCAACTCCGCACCGACGAACGCGCGGTTTAGCTCTTTGGCCGCAACCCCCGTGGTCCCCGAGCCCGAGAACGGGTCGAAGATGAGGTCTCCTTCTCCCGTCGAGGCCAGCAGGGCGCGCCGCACAAGCCTCAAGGGTTTCTGAGTCGGATGGTAGCCCATGCGCTTCTCGCTCCTCGAGACTGTCGGAATGCGCCACACGGAGAAGACCTGGGCCGTGGGGTTCGGGCTGTTTATCAGGTCGTAGTTGAAGGTGTGACGGGCGCCCTTGCCCTTGCTCGCCCATAAGAGCGTCTCGTGGGCGTG
>Ga0136617_10003078_pt1 | contig 14870 bp, 5 predicted proteins | sample AntDrymUQ3222106_2_FD_129672 | JGI IMG/M metagenome (GOLD analysis project Ga0136617, IMG submission 129672) | Polar desert sand microbial communities from Dry Valleys, Antarctica - metaG UQ322 (21.06) | ecosystem: Environmental > Terrestrial > Soil > Desert | place: Antarctica: Dry Valley... | reverse complement strand
GCTTTGACCCCGCCCACATCGGCGTTGCTCACCCGGCCGTTTCCATTGACATCGCCCAGGAGCACACCCATTGAGGCGGAAACGCTGGCGCTGCTGTTGCCGGCGGAGTCATTCACATTCGCCAAGCTGATCGTGACGACCTGGGCGTTTGTGACCCCGGTCAGATTCACGACGTAGTTCCGCGCATCACTGCTGTCGATCGCGCTGCTGCTTACGCTGCCGGTCCCGCTCAAAACGGTGGCGCCTCCAACGCTGGTCAGGGGATTTGCGAACGTGAAGACCAGGGTGTGCTCGCCATTCGCACCACCAATCCGGCATTCGATGCCGGGATTGCCGGATAGCGGTAAATCAACATCAAAGTTGCCGGCCGCTCCGTGCGTCTTGCGGGATACGGCGCCGCTCGGGCTGATGCATGGAACAGCGCTGTAGCGCTCGATGAGCGTCTGAAAGTGCATGTCCTTAAGGTAAGTTCCGACGGCCCAAACGTCCTGAGGCGAAACCGCATCAACTGAGTAGAGGAAATTATTTTCAGTTGCGCCAGGGGGGTTGGGATTGGCCACCACGCTCCAAGCGCTCCCGTCCCAGTGCATCACCATCGCGATATTGTCGGAGAATCCGCCACCGTAACGACCAACGGCCCACACGTCCGTGGAAGAAAGAGCAGTGGCGTCAAAAAGTTCATTGTAAAATTGCTCTGAGGGGCTCGGCGTAACGCTCCAGGCAGTGCCATTCCAACGCTCGATCAGAGTCGGGTAGGAGTCGCCCATGTAAGCACGGCCCATCACCCAAACATCATTGGCCGAGACTGCTTCGATTCCCCAGGCGAAATTGTAGATTGAGCCGCTGGGATTTGGGCTCGGGACAATGCTCCACGCGCTCCCATTCCAATGCTCGATCAAGGTCCTGATTTCGCCGGTTACGGCGTCACTGGAATATCCCGTGGCCCACACGTTGTCCGCCGATAGAGCCGAAACAGCCCAGAGGATATCGCGATTGGCTGGCGATGTGCTCGGACTTGGCACGACACTCCAGCTGGTCCCGTCCCAGTGCATGGTGAGGGGTTGTTGCGCGGAAAATCCGACCTGAATGTATCCGACCGCCCAAATATCATTGGCTGCGATCGCCGCGATTCCGTAGAGAAAAGAAGAAGTTCCGGGTGCGAGAGGGCTGGGGACGATGCTCCACTGCGTGCCGTCCCAGTGCGCAATCAGCGTCTGGTTTATTAGATTGGCATTACTGGAAGCTCCGACCGCCCATGCGTCATTCGACGAGAGAGCCGCGACCGAAAATAGTTGGTTGAAACGCGATCCGGCGTTCGGGGTCGGGACTACGCTCCACACGCTGCCGTCCCAGCGCATACTCAGGGTTTTATAACCGTCGACATCGTTGTATCGGCCCACCGCCCATACGTTGTTGGCCGATACGGCGTCGATCCCATAGAGTTCGTTGTCACCCGAGCCCAAGTTCGGGCTGGGAACGATTCGCCAGGCAGTTCCACAGTCTTGCGCGCTCAGCGACGCGGAAAAATTGAGCACTGCAACCGTAGCGACAAAGCCAATGATCATAGCCAGCGAACGGCTCGAAAGGGAGGCTTGATATTGAAGAGTTTTCATATGCCTACTTGTTGAGAGAGTAACTTCGATATTCGTATTCTCCGGTTTGGTCAAGGTCGTCCTGTGCCGGAATGCGCTTTCACACAGTTCGTGCCATCGACGTTGATCCTTCCGTCCAGGTTGACGTCGGAGCGGAAGTTGGTGGTATTTGACCGCCTGAATGCTGCGCGACTTCATTTGGCTGGTGTGACGAATACCTACGGGAGCGCGGTGCCGGATTGTCTGCGGACCAGGGGCGGCGCTGTTGATCACGCCGTCGGTGCTCAGATCGGTGCGAAAGTTAGGTGGTGGGCCAGCAGTAGCCACTTCACCGGACTGCCTTCTGGTCTGAGTGATGTCGACGGAGTTCACCACGCGATCGGCATTCGTGTCGCCTAGCAGCAAACTCATCGCTGCCGAAACGCTCGCGCTGGTGTTGCCGGCGGAGTCGCTTACGTTAGTCAGGCTAACGGTGATGATCTGCGCCTTGGTGACGCCGGTGAGGTTCACAATGTAGTTACGGGCGTCGCCGCTATCGACCGCGCTGTTGCTCACTGTCCCACTTCCGCTCGTGACACTCGCGCCGCCGGCAACGCTGGTCAGAGGATTCGCAAAACTGAAGACAATCTTGTGGGCGCCGTTTGCGCCACCGCTACGGCATTCGATGCCAGGATTCCGGCAAGGGGCAGATCCACATTGAACTCGCCCGCTATACCATGCGTTTTGCGTGAGACAACTCCGGTCAACGGCACCGAGCCCGCAGACGCTGTGATATCCAGCTGAAAATCTTCCGCCATTTGGTTGTCCAATGATTGGACAACATCGGAATCGCGTCAAACATTATGGCGATTTTTAAAGATGAAGAGGATCGGCTCCGGTTTGTGCAAACCATTTAAGGCAATCTCGATCCCACCTGCGCTTTGGTGTCGCCGACATCACCGTTGCTGATCGTGCCGTTTGCATTCACGTCGTGTCGGAAGACCGAATCGGTCTCACTAAGCGTGGCGCCTACCTGCGCTTTCACCGCGCCCACATCGGCATTGCTCACCCGCCCGTTTCCATTCACGTCACCGAGGAGGACACCCAGTGGAACAGAAATGCTGGCGCTGCTGTTGCCGGCGGAGTCATTCACATTGGCCAAGCTGATCGTGACGACCTGAGCGTTCGTGACGCCGGTCAGATTCACGATGTAGTTGCGGGCATCACTGCTGTCGATTGCGCTGCTACTGACGCTTCCCGTCCCGCTCGAAACAGTGGCCTCTCCGACGCTGGTCAGAGGCGTGGCGAAACTGAAGACGAGGGTGTGATCGCCGTTCACGCCAGCACTGCGGCATTCGATGCCAGGGGTACCCGTGAGTGGTAAATTAATATCGAATTGGCCCGTGCTGCCGTGAACTTTCCTCGAGACGACACCAAGTAACTGCACCGGTAAGTTCTCCAGATAGCCGAGGGCAACGAAATCGCGCGGATATTCGGGGGACATATTAAAGTTAAGCGTGCCAGCTGTAACAACCCGGCGGCCGTCCCGGGAGACGTTGACTCCGACAGGATCACCACCGTCGCCCGTCGCAGTCGCGTAACGCGCCGCCCAGAGCTGCTCTCCCGTGCCGCCGTCGTAGCCGATCGTCATCAGGTCAACTGCACTGCCACCCGATGCTCCGCCACTATACGGCGGACCATTGCGGCCCGTCATATAGACGCGGCTACCGTCGGTGCTCACCGCGAGCGCCCACGCGCGCTCGTCGCGCGGGGTGCCGTAGCGCGCGTCGAAGAGTTGCACGCCGGTCGCGGCATCGTAGGCGATCGTCCCGAAGTCGTAGTCGCCGAATTGCCTGTTCACTACCAGCCCCGTTACGTAAACCCGCGCCTGGCGGGAACCGTCGTCCAACGTGACCTCGGGTCCTGCGGCGATTGCAGTGGGAATATTGATGCCGCCCACGAAATCGCCTTTGTATGTGGCGACCCAGAGATTAATTCCGGTTGAGGCATCGTATGCAACGGTATCAAAGACCGCGGTATACTCTTGCGGAAGGTACGGCTGTGCTATGGCGACCGCGAACAGTTTGCCGCCCACAGGATCTATGGCCAGTCTCTGCGCCTGTGCCCCTTGCCCGAGGTTGATCGCAGTGCTCCAGGCAATCTCTCCAGACAGAGAGTCGTAGCAGGTTGCGACGATGTCGCCGGTTTGCGAAACACTAGCGAGCGTATAAATACTCGACTCCGCGGCGACTATCCCGCGGCCATAGGCGGGGGCGCCACCCCCGACCCGCGTCCACCGCACATGGCCGTCGGAAGTATCGTATGCTCTAACAAATCCCACCTCGCCGTTCGCGTCAACCGCGCCGGTGATCACTACCGTGGCTCCGTCAGCCGAGAAGGCCAGGGATGACGCAGGGCCAGGCGCAGGCCCAGTTTCGTAACCGCCACCACGGTCGTACGAGGCCGTCCACAGCTGTTCGCCGGTCGTCGCATTGTAGGCAACGACGGCGATGTCAAACCCCACGCCGAACCCGACCCGCGGCAGGCGGTCATAGTACCCGAGCACGACGACCTCGCCGCCGCCGGGACTTACTGCGACATACCTCGCATAATTGTCGCCGGACGGCGATGCGTCAAAGACCGCCTGCCACAGCGTCGCACCCGTGCCCACATCAATCGCGGTAGTCAGTACGTTGCCCTGCCCGTATATAGGTATCGGAGAAGTGTCGCCGGTAATGTATTCCACAGCACCATCCGGACTCATCGTCGCGGCGAAAGCCCGGTTGGAGCCATAGGGCACTCCCGCCAACTCGCGCGGGACCGTCGTCACCCACGCTTCGCAGCGGTCATCATCCCCCGGGGACGAGCAGCCGCTCGGCGTATCCGCGACAGTCACAGGTGCAGCAGACTTGCCGATGATATCGCCCGGGATCCCCGCCGATCCAGGAGACGCCGTGAGGATGACCGAGACGTCAGGACTTAGCTCTGCCGTGGCGGCGACTGCGAGCACGCCGAAAAACGCGCCGGCTGCCCAAAGACTAAACGCGAGTAAGACGCTTGAATTGGAGATGCCGGATTGAGAAGTGGGATGTTTTTCCATTTGAAATTTTTCGTTTCGGTTCTTTTGGGTCGAGATCGTTCAACTGATGCTTGTTACTTTGGCGGGATTATTTTTGCTCGCGACCTGCCCGTTGCGAGAAGCTGACGGGACTTGGCTCGGGCGCGCCGGGTGGCTCTGCATTTTTTTCTTCCGCGGGGGCTGTGTGGTTCTCGCTGTGCCCTTTTCGCCGGCGACACCAATGGGGTTTGCCCGTTCCCAAAACGAGTCAAAGGCGGCGCCGAGACTCATAGCCAATTCGGGATGCCTGATGTACAGGGTGCGCATTTGGTCCCCAGGCATACTCAGGTGGACGAGCACGCTGTGGCGATCGAAGATGGCGAGCTTGTGCGGCAATTCGCCTTCATACACTCGTGCTTCCTCGCCCCGCGCGATCCACGATTCGAGATAGGGTTTTACGTCGGCGACATCCAGCGCTGCTCGTTCATAGACAGCTCTCACCCGCAGCCCGCGCCGCAGAGTCTTCTCTTCAGCAGGGTTGCCCGGTGGAAGAAAAAATGGCGCCTTGATGAACACCTCGATCGAGCGCTTCGCCTCGTTCTGTAACCGCTCAACCCGCTCAGCCACTCCGCGCGGACTGCGAATTACTTGAATCAACTCATCCGGCGTCGTTTCAACCGGCTCCGCAATAGAAGAGAGCCGGTCGCCGAGATCACGCGCCAGGCGGTCCCGTTGTTCGACCGTTTCAGCTGCGAGCTGCTGCTGGCGACGCAAAGCCTCCCTCTCGCGAGCAACGAGCGACGGCAAGGCTTGCTCCGGCGGCACGACCACAAATCGGCTGCCATAGCTGGCCCCTGTCTCGAGCAAGCCTTTCTCGACAAGAGAATTTAGCATCGGGTAAACGCTGCTTCGGGCAATACCGGTCACACTGGCAATCGCACTCGCCCCGAGAGCGCCATTGCGAATTAGCGCCGTGTAGATCTGTGCCTCCCCGGGCGTTAAGCCAAGATCCTGCAACTGCCGGTTCCAAGTTTCCAACATGTCGTCTGGCAATGTAGACGACTTTTATCGCACGTCAATTACCAAAATTCCGATTAGGATTCCTCACGCTGATCTGCACGGGAACGAATGGGCTGTCGTTCGATCGGCTTCGAACGCTGACTCAGGGAAGCGCAGTACCGGATTGTGCGTTGATCGTGCCGATATCGGAGCTGTTGATCACGCCATTCACCGTGATGTCGGTCCGGAAATTCGCCGCGATCGTCTCCTGACCGGAATTCGACTTCGCCTGACCGATGTCGGATGAGTTGACGGCGCCATTCCCGGTGGTGTCGCCGAGGGGAGCAGTTGCGCACGCGTTGCGGGGCCGCCGTCGAGACTTCCTCTGATTGGTATCGCCGACGTTCACGCGAGTATCTTCATTCGTGTCTCCTGCGACCACATCCCAATGCGGCGAGACGCTGGCGCTCGGGGGTCGGCAAGCGGCAAGTGGGGGCGTAACACGATGAGTTCGCCCTCAAGGCAATGTCGATCCCACCTGCGCTTTGGTATCACCGACATCACCATTGCTGATCGTGCCGTTTGCATTCACATCGTTGCGAAAGGTGGATTCGGAGACGGTGGAACCTACGGCCGCTTTGACGTCACCCACATCGGCATTGCTCACCCGGCCGTTTGCATTCACATCGCCGAGAAGCACAGCCATTGAAGCGGAAACGCTCGCGCTGGTGTTGCCGGCTGAGTCGCTTACGTTAGCCAGGCTGATCGTGATGGTCTGTGCGTTGGTTACGTCGGTGAGGTTGACGATGTAGTTGCGCGCATCGCTGCTGTCGACCGCGCTACTACTTACCATTCCGGTTCCACTCGTGACGCTGGCGCTGCCGACGCTGGTCAGAGGGTTGGCAAAGCTGAAGACCAGCGTGTGATCGCCACTCGTGCCACCAGTGCGGCATTCGATGTCGGGATTGCCGGCCAGGAGTAGAGCGATATCGAAAGTTTCTGTGCTCCCATGGATCTTTCGCGAGACAACGCTCGTCGGTGTCAATGGAGAGCTGGCCGTGTAATGCTCGGCAAGTGTCTGGTTGCTGCCGCTGGCGTTGACGTAGTAGCCGACAGCCCAGCAATCCGACGCCGACGCGCACGTCACGGCAAAGAGGAGGTTGTTTTGCGTCGCGCTGGTGTTTGGTGAACTGACGATGGCCCACGAGGTCCCATCCCAGCGTTCGATCAGGGTCTGCACAACGCTGCTGGCGGTTAAAGAGAAGCCGATGGTCCAGCAATTGGACGCTGACTCGCAGGTGACGCCGACGAGGAAGTTGCTCTGCGTCGCGCTGGTGCTGGGCGAGGCGACGATGGCCCACGAGGTTCCGTCCCAGCGCTCGATCAGGGTCTGATTGACGCTGCCATTGGAGTAATAGCCGACGGCCCAGCAGTCGGAGGCCGACGCACATGTGATCCCTTGCAGAAGGTTGGTGCGGGTGTTGTTGTTGGGCGAGGCGACGATGGTCCAGGAGGTTCCATCCCAGCGCTCGATCAGGGTCTGATAGGCGACGCCGACCAGGTAGGAGCCGATGGCCCAGCAGTTGGACGCTGACTCGCACGCCACGCCTGCGAGGGCGTTTTGCTGCGTAATGCTGGTGTTAGGCGAATCAACGATGGTCCACGAGGTGCCATCCCAGTGCTGGGTCAGGGTCTGATTGGCGCTGCCATTGGAGTAATAACCGACCGCCCAGCAGTTCGCGGCCGCGGCGCACGTCACTGCTGCGAGGGTGTTGCTCTGCGTAATGCTGGTGTTGGGCGAGGGGACGATGGCCCACGAGTTCCCATCCCAGTGTACGATCAAGGTCTGGTTGACGGTGCCGTCGAAGGAGAAGCCGACGGCCCAGCAGTCGGACGCCGAGACGCACGTCACGGCGGCGAGGCGGTTGCTCTGCGGGATGAGAGGATTGGGCGAGGGGACGATGGCCCACGAGTTCCCGTCCCAGTGCTCGATCAGGGTTTGATTGACGCTGCCGTCGAAATGGTAGCCGACCGCCCAGCAGTCAGACGCCGAGGCGCACGTCACGCCCAGGAGGCGGTTGTGCTGCGTGATCAGAGAACTGGGGGAAGTGACGATGGACCACGAGGTTCCGTCCCAGCGTTCGACCAGGGTCTGACTGATGCTGCCGTTGAAGTGGTAGCCGACGGCCCAGCAGTCGGATGCGGCCGTGCAGGTCACCGCAGTGAGGGCGTTGTCCTGCGTGATGAGGGTATTGGGCGAGCTAACGATAGACCACGCGGTCCCGTCCCAGCGCTCGATCAGGGTCTGATCGACGCTGCCATTGAAGTAGGCGCCGACGGCCCAGCAGTTGGACGCCGACACGCACGTCACGGCTGCGAGGGCGTTGCGCTGCGTAATGAAGCTGTTGGGTGAGCTAACGATGGACCACGAGGCTCCGTCCCAGCGCTCGATCAGGGTCTGATAGGCGACGCCGTTGAAGTAGGCGCCGACGGCCCAGCAGTCAGACGCCGACGTGCACGTCACGGCTGCGAGGGTGTTGCCCTGTGTAAGGCTGGCGTTGGGCGAGGCGACGATGGCCCACGCGGTCCCGTCCCAGTGCTCAATCAGGGTCTGATAGGCGACGCCGGCTAGGTGATAGCCGACGCTCCAGCAATCGGACCCGGAGGCGCATGTCACGCCTGCGAGGATGTTATCCTGCGTAGGGCTGGTGTTGGGTGAGCTAACGACCGACCACGAAGTTCCATCCCAACGCTCAATCAGGGTTTGATAGGCGCCGCCGTTGAAGTAGGAGCCAACGGCCCAGCAGTTAGACGCCGAGGCGCACGTCACGCCCAGGAGGAGGTTGCGCTGCGTAGGACTGGTGCTGGGCGCACTGACGATCGACCATGCGGTTCCGTCCCAATGCATGACCAAATTCTGCAAGGCGCTGCTGGCCAGGTAGTAGCCGACGGCCCAGCAGTCGGACGCTGACGTGCAGGTCACGCCGACGAGGAAGTTGTCTCGCGTGATACTGGTGTTGGGCGAGTTGACGATGGCCCACGAGGTCCCGTCCCAGTGCTCGATCAGGGTCTGATTGACGCTGCCGTTGTAGTAATACCCGACGGCCCAGCAATTCGACATCGAGATGCACGTCACGCCAGCTTGGTTGTTGGGCGTCGGTACGGGAGGCGTGTTGGGTGAATTGACGACAGACCAGTTACTTGCCGCCCCTGGAGCGAGCGGCATGCTCTCAGAGGCAGGGGGTCGCGGCATCCTTAGCGGAGCCGGTTGTTGGTTGGCGAACCCCGGATTCGCCAGCGAGTTGGCGCCACTTGTCGTTCCTGGTCGAAGCGACATGCCCGCAAATCCCGGGTGCACGCCCCTCGTGTTGCTGGCCGTGTTGTTCAGGGTGTCGCCCTGCCCCTTAGGAGAGAATTGAGCGCCCGGAGGGAGCGGCACCCCGGGCGGCAGCCGATTGACGTGGCTGACAGATGTGCTCAGAAAGTTTGCCCGATCAGGGGGCACGCTTGTATTGGCGCGCGTCGTATCGGCTGGAGGCGTCGCGGCAAGGCTGAACACGCCCAGAAGAACGCCGAGAGAACAGAGAGCACAAGCTACTGAGATACGTGGATTAAAGATGCCGGACTGAGAAGTGGGCTTCTTTGGCATTAGGATTTTTCGTTTGAATTCTTGCTCGCCAACGCTTTCGGAGTTGGAGGTCGAGATCGTTTGGCTAAGGCATCGAGGGGTTTGCTTTATGCCTGGGGATGATTTCCATCTCGGCCCGCCTTCATCATCTCCAGCTTGGTGTGAGGCGGCTTGTCGCCCCGACGCACTTTCTGTTGTTTGTCGCGTTTGAGGTGAAGCTCTTCCGAGCTGCGTGCTCTCTTGTGCCGCTCGGCCGTAATCGGCTCTGCAAGCGACTCATGGATACGATGCGCGATAGAACCTTTTCGAAAGCGTTCCTGCAGCTATGTCTTCATACTGAAACTCGCCGCTCTGGTCCGAAGTGGTCGCGCCGATAGGAGTGAAAGGCGCGACCAGATCGGGCGAAGCTTCGATGGTGATTGCGGACAGCGGACGGCCTTCTCCACTTAGAACGAAACCGATATCGCCACGGCTGACTGCACTGATTCTCAGCGGCCCGGGCAGTGTTTCCTCGTATCCCGCGATGAAGAAGTTGGCCCCCTCCTGCTGACTACTAACGCGATCGGTTATGGAACGCGCGACGAAGATGAGGCTTCCGCCCGTGGCAATAGCCGGCGTCGACTGAATCCTCACCTGACTATCTTGCGGCACTCCGTACCGAGCATCCCATTTGAAGGCCCCGGCGGCGGTGTCAAACGCGACGGTGATGACCTGCTCTCCGAACTGGTTGCCTCGGCCGGTGACATAGATGTGTCGACCGTCGGGGCCCACTGCAAGTGCGGGGTCGAACTGGCTCAGTCCTGTGGCATCGTCGTAAGGAGCATCGTTGTAGCGTGTGGTCCAAGTGTGGTTCCCACTGAGCGGCTCGTAGTTCGTGACGACGATGTCGAGCGAGGGATTGGACGTGGTCATCGCGTGGAGCACGTAGACTGCCCCCGTCTGCCGAGACACCACCAGGTCGGGATTCCCAGTGGTCGCGCTTAGCCCAAGGCGGTCCATCCACAATCGCTCTCCGTCTTCGACCCGATATGTGACCGTCCCCGCGTCCCAACCTGGCCCTCCGACGACGTGCAGATGCCCGGTGACGTGGAGCAGTGACGAGTCGGGGCTGAACTGCAGTTCAGCCGGCCAGCTGCTCGTTAAGGGTCCGCTGCTAAGAATCGCCTGCCAGCGGCGGTTGCCGGTCGTCGCGTCGTGGACGAAAGTGCCGTATCCGTACTCCTGCGGATCGTTGTCGACCTGCCACCGCCCGGCGGAGGCCACGTGTTGTCCGTCGGGCGAGACGGCAAGGTGGATGGCGTAGCCGGCGTCGTATCCCTCGAACGGCGCGGCCTCGCGGGTCTCCCAAAGGATCTCACCGGTCGTGGCATCCAGCGCCAGGGTCACGAAGTCGAAATCCAGCTTCCACTCGCCGGCACGTTGGCTTCTGCCCGTCACATACAGCTTCGAGCCGTCGGGAGCGAACGCTGCGTCCACGCCGAAGTCGTACCCCCCGCCGTCGTAGGAAGAGACCCAGCGACGCGCACCGGTCGCAGCGTCGTAGGCCACCACCACGTAATCGCCGGTCGTCCAGTTACCCGTGGAGTAGCTGTAATGGCCATCGCGACCGCCGACCACGACGACGGTCCCGCCGCCAGGGCTGACCGCAACCGCCCCAGGGACATCCCGGATGCTATTGGGACCGTCGTATGTGTCCTGCCAGAGCAGGCCACCAGCGGCATCGAACGCGAAGGTGGTGATGTTATTCCCATCGACCTCGTAAATGTTGTTGTATCCGGTCAGGAACACACGACTCCCGGTCGGATCGGCTGCAATCGCGACAACGGTGTCGTAGCGGCCCTCATGGGGCGTTGCGGCCCAAAGCTCGCACTTGGAGTCGCCGGGAAGCCCGCAGTCGATTTGAGCGTGGGCAGCGGCGGGAAAGCCCAGAATCCCCAGGAGGCCAACGACGGCTGAGCAAAGAGCGAAAGCTACTGAGACGCGTGGATTAAGGATGCCGGATTTAGAAACGGTTTTTTCCCTCATAGTATTTTCCTTGTTTGCATTGCGTGCGGGCGAAAGCTTTCGGAGTTGGGGTCAAAATCGACGGTGCGGATCATCCAGTCGCATTGATGGGATTGCTTTATGCCTGGCGGTGATTTCCATCTCGGCCCGCTTTGATCATCTCCGGCTTGACGCGAGGAGACTTGATGCCGCGACGTGCTTTCGCTTGTTTGTTGCGTCTGAGGTGAAGGCCTTTTGAGCTGCGTGCCCTCGTGGGCACGTCGGCCGTAATCGGCTCTGCATCTTTCCACAGAAAATCAAAAAACATTCCCAAGCTCGTCGCCAACTGCGGGTGCCTGATAAATAAAGTTCTTCCTTGTCCGGTTGGCGTGACCAAGGGCATCAGAATGTTTTGGCGGTCGAAGATGGCCAGCTTGTGCGGCAGGTCGCCCTCATAGATTCGCGCTTCCTCGCCGGCAGCAATCCATTTGGAAAGAAAGGGCTTGATCTCCGGTGCATCCATGATCGCGCGCTCGTACAAACTCCGGACGCGGAGGCCGCGACGCAGGACCTTCTCAGCTGCCGGATTGCCTCCACCATGAAAGAAAGGCGCTTTGATGAAAATTTCGATTTGCCGCTCTGCCTCGAGCTCGAGCCGCTCAAAGCGATCGGCGACGACGCGCGGGTCCCGCAGCACCTGAATGAGTTCCGACTCTCCGTTGTTCTCCGCCGGCTTGGCCAGTGCTTGGAGCTGTTTTGCAAGCTCGCTCGCGATACGTTCTCGCTCTACGACCTCCTGCAAGAGCTCTTCTCTTGCGCGAGCGATGAGGGAAGGCAAGGCGTGCTCAGCCGCAATGGCGGAGAATCGGCCGCCGTAGCCCGCTTCCGCTTCGACCAATCCCCGATCGAGCAGTGAATTGAGCGTGGGATAAACCGTGCTGCGGGGAATGCCCGTCGTGCTCGTGACTGCGCTTGCGCCCAGAGAGCCATCGCGCAGGAGCGCGAGATAGATCTGCGCTTCTGGAGCGGACAGACCCAACTTCTGCAATTCGAGTTCCAGGGGCATACGTCTTCCGAAAAGTAGAAGATGTATTCAGATGCCGCAATTTATTTTTATTGAATCTTTGGCCGCTGCTTATTTGCACCTCGCTTTCGTAGTATCGACCGAGCCGATTGAAAGTGATCCAGCACTGCTCTCCGCGAGGTGCGGTTCGCAAACAGATCGCTCCTCGCGCGCGTTCTCTGCGGCGGTATTCGTCGACGCCCGGTCACCGGCGACACTCTGGATCCGCTTCGCTAACCGTTTGGGTTCCTAGCGTGGGCGCTGAGTTCCGGCAGCCTTGAAGCCGGCCTGTGCTTTGACGAAGTTAACGTCGCCCACGTTGATCCTGCCGTCGAGATTCACGCCGGAGCGGAAATTATCTTCACTCGTTAGGCTGCCGGAACGCGACTTCGTCTGATTGGTATCGCCGACGTTGAACTGATTATTGAGTGGTCCGCGTGCGCTGCTCCAGCCCGAGCGCGCGTGGGGGAGTCCAGCTGGAGCTTCGTCTGTATGTCGCTGGGCATATGTCGTGTATGAACATACAACGGATGCTGTGGCGGGGCTGGACGTGTCCTTTTTCTTTCAGCTGAAGCAGCCGCCCTTCAGAACGCCTCGGCTGCGAAACTCTTCCGCCGACATGGGCTTTGAAGCGCGATCAGCTCACGGGGGCGGCAATTGGTTCCCCACCTGCGCCTTGGTGTCCCCGACGTCACCATTGCTGATCGTGCCGTTTGCATTCACGTCGTGACGGAACGTGGAATCGGTCTCACTAAGCGTAGCGCCTACCTGCGCTTTGACTGCCCCCACATCGGCGTTACTCACCCGGGTGTTTCCATTCACGTCGCCCAGGAGCACTCCCATTGACGTGGAAACGCTGGTGCTGCTGTTGGCGCACACGGCATTTACATCAGTGAGTGTAACGGTGATGACCTGCGCGTTCACGACGCCGGTGAGGTTGACGACATATTGGCGCGCGTCTGCATCGATGAAACTGCTGCTGACCGAGCCCATGCCGCTGGTAACGCTCGCAACGCCAACGCTGCTGAGGGCCGTCCCGAAGGTGAAGACGAGCGTGTGATCGCCGTTAGCGCCGCCGGTGCGACATTCAATTCCCGGGGGCCCGGTGAGTGGCAGCGGAATGTCGAAGGTGCCGGATCCGTTGTGCGTTTTGCGCGAGACGACCTGCTGCAGCTCAACGGTTCCGGTGGCACCCATGTTCTGCACGACCAGGTTGTCGACGAACCAGCCGGCGTCCACGCCGATGGATGTCGCCGCGTCCGAAGTCTGGCGGAAGCGGATGAAGACGGGGAGGCCGGACGGATTATGCACGCCGCCAGGAGCGAAGCTTCTGAGCGAGACGCGCACGTGGTGCAAGGGTTTGACACCGGAGTAGGCACGCCGTCCCTGCAGGGGCGAGAGGAAAGCAGCTCCTGCCTCGGAGCCGTCCAGCCTGCTATTGTAGCCGCCCTCGATAATGTAGTCGCTCAGGTCGAAGATGACCGTGCTGTTTGGGTAGGGCGTGGCGTCGCCCTGGGCGAATGGAGCCCCGACCTTCACCTCGAGGACACCGCCGTCGAAGCGATCCTCAGTGGCGATGGCTTGGTCGAACTCCATGATCGAGGCCGCGGTTAGCGCCGGATTGCCGAGTCCGTTGAAGGGGCCGATCTGGGTGAAGAAGTCCGAGGCCCCGCCGCAACCGGTGCCGCCGGGGTTCGGGTTACAGCCGTTGGCCTCGTGACCGGGGCTGAAGTTCGGCGCGTACATCTTGCCGACCGAAGGGTGGCCGAGGCCGGCGACTGCGATCCGCTGGACCGTGGCCGAAGCCTGATTAGGGTTCGACCCGGACTCGATGAGCGGGGGCGTGAAGCGATTGTTGGCCGTAGTGCTCTCAAATGTTTCGACCGGGAATGGCGCCGTCCCTACCACGCAAGGGAGGGTGGGTGCGTTCCATTTCGTCGCGGTGTTTCCGGCGTTGTTGGTGTCCTTCCGCCCGTTCACGACGTCGCGGGCCTGGACGATGTAGTAATAGACCTGGTTCAGCGTCCGCCCGGTATCGACGTATGATGTTCCGGTGACGCCCTCGGCGATCCGGTTCGCGACGGAAGGGGTGAAGCTCGGTTCCGGCTCGGCCACGCCAGGTTGGTAGCGGTTATGGTTCACCTCGCTCACGCGGTAGATGTCGTAGACGATGTTTGCTGTCGGACTGGTGGACGTGGCTGGAAACCAGCTCAAGACAAGGCGCTCGCCGACCCGCGGGTCGGTGACTTGCGCGACTCCGAAGAAGACCGGCGCAGGCTGCAGCAGCTGACCGACTGTGACGGTGATGCTCTCCGTGTTTCCGGTGGAGACGCACTCCGGATTACGCGTGGCGCGGACCTGATAATAGTAGGTCTGCCCGAGGACGAGACCCTGCCCGCCGTCCTTATCAGCATAGGTGGTCTGGGTGGCGGGGATTTCCGCGATCTTGACGAACGGTCCATTGGGGCTGCTGGCACGCGAGATGAGATAGGCGGCCGCGCCTGTGACCGGCGTGACCGTGACGATCACTTCGTTGTCATTCACATTGGACAAACTGAAGGCTGGCGG
>Ga0136617_10003077_pt1 | contig 14871 bp, 10 predicted proteins | sample AntDrymUQ3222106_2_FD_129672 | JGI IMG/M metagenome (GOLD analysis project Ga0136617, IMG submission 129672) | Polar desert sand microbial communities from Dry Valleys, Antarctica - metaG UQ322 (21.06) | ecosystem: Environmental > Terrestrial > Soil > Desert | place: Antarctica: Dry Valley... | reverse complement strand
GTCGGCGCGCAGCGTCTCCCACAGCTGCGCGGCCATCAGGTTGCCGAGCGTGTAGGTCGGGAAGTAGCCGACAAGCCCGGCGCCCCAGTGGACGTCCTGCAGCACGCCGTGGGCGTCGTCGGGGACGTCGATCCCGAGCAGCCGGTGGACGCCCTCGTTCCACGCGTGCGGCAGGTCGTCGACCGGCAGCGTCCCCTCCATCAGCGCCAGCTCGAGCTCGAAGCGCAGCACGATGTGGAGGTTGTAGGTCGTCTCGTCGGCCTCGACGCGGATCAGGCTGCGGTGGACGGCGTTGATGCCCCGGTACAGGTCGTCCACGGTCGTGCCGGCGAGCACGCCCGGGAGGCGCGCGGCGAGCCGCGGCAGCGCCCACGCGCAGAACGGGCGGCTGCGGCCGACGAGGTTCTCCCACAGCCGCGACTGGGATTCGTGCACGCCGAGGGAGACCGGCGTGCCGAGCGGGCTGCGGGCCAGGCGCGCGGGGATGCCGGCCGCGTAGAGCCCGTGGCCGAACTCGTGCAGCGAGCCGAAGTACGCGCCCGCGAAGTCGTGCAGGTCGTAGCGCGTGGTGATCCGCACGTCGCCCGTGCCGATCTGCTGGGCGAACGGGTGCGGCGCCACGTCGAGCCGCCACCCGTCAGGATCGAAGCCGACGCCCTCGAGGATGTCCATCACCGCACGGCGCTGGTCCTCGACCTCGTAGGGGCCGCCGAACGGTCCGCTCTCCGAGGGCGGCTCGTCGGTCGCGACGCCGGCCACCAGCGGCGCCAGCCCGTCCGCGAGCTCCCCGAGGAGTCGCCGCAGCTTCCCGGTGGTCATCCCCGGTTCGAAGTCGTCGAGCAGGACGTCGTAGGGATGCTCGTAGCCCTCGAAGCAGGCGACGTAGCGATGGCGCAGCTCGAGCTGGAGGGCGAGCGCGTCGCGGAAGCGCGAGAAGTCGGCGGCCGCCCGCGCCTGCTGCCACGCCGCCTGGCCGAGCGCCGCGGCACGGCTCGCCTCGGCCGCGAGGCTGGTCGGGACGCGCACCGCCTTCTCGAAGTCGCGCCGCAGCTCGCGGATCAGGCACGCGTCGTCGCCGTCCGGATCCTGTTCGGCGGCCCACGGCTCCAGCGCGTCGAGCAGCCGGCCGAGCTGCGGGTCCGTCAGCCGCTCGTGCGTGACGGCCTCCAGCGTGCCCGACTGGTCGCCGCGGGCGACTGCGCCGGCGGGCGGCATCATCGTGTTCTGGTCCCAGAACATGAGCGAGTGGATCCCGGACAGGTCCGCGAGGATGGCGGCACGCTCGCGCAGCGCCGCGAGCTCGGGCGGGACGGCGCTCACCGGCCGGCGCTCGAGTACACGTCGTCGAGCAGCGCGCGCAGGTCGGGCAGCGCGTAGTGCTCGGCCAGGAACTTCGCCGCCTCCTCGCGCGGGGTGCCCTCGAGCGCCATGTTGAGCGCCACGAGCCGCGCGCCGGCCTCGTCGTCGGAGCGCGCCCCGTCGACGGCGGGGGGCGCGGCGCCGCCCAGCGTGCCGACGTCGCGGCTGAGCTCGTCCAGCGAGCCCGCGAGCGTCTGGGCGGTGGACTTGAGCCCGGCCAGCAGGCGGTCGAGCTCAGCCTGCAGGCGATCGAGCCTGTCGATCATGCCCTTGGCGGCGTCCTCCACGCGCTCGACGTGGCCGCTCGCGTCGCGGCCGGCCTCGTCGCGCAGCTCCCGGGCGCTGGTCTCGGCCGCCTCGAGAATCGCGCGGACCTGGGTCGATGCGCCCTCGGACAGCGTGCCGGCCCGCGGCCGGTCGGCCGCGGCGCGCCCGAGCGCGTCGAACTCGTCCGCCACGCGGCGCAGGTGGGCGTCCACCGCGGTCGGCTCGTACCCACGACGCGCGGCCGGGAAGTCCTGGCGCTCGATCTCGTCGCGGTCCACCGGGCCCGAGGATACGTCACGTCGGCGCACGCAGTGCAAGACCTCACGGACACGTCCCCTCGGTGTTCCCGCGAGAAGTCGGCGTCTCTCGCCGCGGCCACGAGGATCCCACCCGACCTGGGGGCGCGTCGGTAAGGGGTCGAGCGCCCGACGACCACGGGAGGGTCCATGACCTCATCACCACGTGCCCCCCGCACGCTGCTCGCGACCGGTTTCGCGCTGGTCGCGCTCGGGGCGGGCGCGCCGGGCGCGCTCGCGCACGAGCTCGACTGGGAGGCCTGCGGGGACGCCGGCGCGGAGTGCGCAACGGCCACGGTGCGCGCGAGTACGCGAGGCCGACCGGCAAGACGCTCGACATCGCGGTCACGCGCGTCAAGGCGACGGATCCGGAAAAGCGGATCGGCTCGCTGTTCTTCAACTTCGGTCGCCCGGGGGCGCCAGCCGCGATCTACGTCGAGGCGTTCGGCGCCGAGCTGTTCGGGACGCTGAGCGACCGCTTCGACATCGTCGGTGTTTACCCGCGCGGCACCGGCGACAGCGAGGGCGCGATCGACTGCGAGGTCGATCAGGAGCGTGAGGGTGTCTACTCGCAGTCGTTCACGACGCCGCTGAACCTGAACGTCAACCAGCTGGTCGCGACCGATCAGCGCTACATCCAGCGCTGCCTGCAGCGCAACGACGCGGACGTGCTGCCGTACGTCTCGACCGCCAACACGGCGCGCGACCTGGACTGGATACGCGACGCGCTGGGCGAGCGCAGGCTGAGCTACCTCGGCTTCTCCTACGGGACGTTCCTCGGCGCCACCTATGCGAGCCTGTTCCCGAACCGCTACCGGGCGCTCGTGCTCGACGGTGCGCTGGACGCGGACCGCTACATCAACAAGCCGCTGGAGAGCCTGCGCGAGCAGACCTCCGGCTTCGAGCGGGCGCTCGGGCGCTTCCTGGCCGCCTGCGAGGGTGACCAGGTCGCGTGCAGCGGCTTCGGCGGCGCCGATCCGTGGACCGCGTTCGACGAGCTGATCGAGCAGGCCGATCGCCAGCCGCTGCCGACGGCCCAGGGCCGGCCGCTGGACGGCGACGACATCCGCGCCGGCTCCGCCCAGGCGGTCTACTCGAAGGCCAGCTGGGGCGAGCTCGGGCAGGCGCTCGCGCAGGCCGCGGACGGTGACGGCACGCTGATGCGCGACATCACCGACGGCTTCTACGGACGCAACGAGGACGGCAGCTATGACCCGCTGCTCGATCGCTACTACGCGATCGGCGCGCTCGAGCAGCGCTATCCGAAGCGGCTGGACACCTACCTCGAAGCGGGCGACCACTCGTGGGGCCTGTTCGATCACGCGTTCTGGAATCACGGCTACACCGAGCTGGCCTGGGGCCTGTGGCCGGTGAACCCGCGCGGCGTCTTCCGCGGCCCGTTCAAGGCGGCCCGCAACGGGCCGACGGCGCTCGTGGTCGCCACCACCTACGACCCGGCGACGCCGTACCGCGGCTCGGTCCGCCTGGCGCGCGATCTCGGTAACGCGCGGCTGCTGACGATGCGCGGCGACGGCCACACCGCGTACGGCGGGAACTCGCCGTGCATCGACGCCGCGGTGGAGGGCTACCTCGAGAACGGCGTTGTCCCCGCCGACGGCACCACCTGCGTCCAGGACGTGCCGTTCACCGCTCCGGAGCCCGAGGCGCGCAGCCTGGTGCCGCAGGCGCGCAGCCTGGCGCCGCGGGGGCAACGAGCTGCGAGTGCTTCGGCCGCACATGCGGCCGCTGCGGCTCGGCTGATCGCTTGCTCGGCCCCGGGGCGGCTTCGGCCGTCCCCGGGGCCGGGCAGCCGCGCTCGACCGCATGACACAGGCAACCGAACTGGCCGACGCGGCCGGCGGCCGTTCACGCCCGCGGGCGCGCGAGGAACGCCTCGTAGTACGGCGCGACGCGCGCCGCCTGCGTCTGCTGGAGCATCACCTCGGAGACCAGCAGCGCGTACGGGTCGCGCGTCGACCGCCACGGCAGCGGCCGCGCGACGCCCTCGTACCACGCCAGCAGCGCCTCGGTGCGGGCGGTCACGGCGCCGGCACGCGCAGCTCGGCCTTGGCCACGAAGTGCACGGCGGCCGCGTCCCGATCGGTGAACGACAGGATGTGCAGCCACGCCGTCAGCGGCCCGTCGGGCAGCTCGAACAGCGCGTGCAGCTCCAGCGGCGCGACCCCGCCGGCGTCGCGGTACCCGTCCCAGGTCGACTGCTCCGCGCGCCAGCGCACCGGATGGCTCGTGAGCGGGCGCGTGAGGACTCCGAGCGTCTCCTCCTGCGGCGTGAGGTCGAGCCGGAACAGGCCGGGCGCGAGCAGGACGGTGGCACGGACGTTGAACTCCACCAGCCGCGAGGTCGAGATCAGCAGGCCGCGCTCGGGCGGCGCGCACGCGAGCTGGCCGAGCGCGGCGCCCGCGGCGGCGGCGCGCCCTGGGTCGAGCACGTCTTCATGCACCGGCCGGCTCCAGCCGAGCGGCGGCCCAGCCGTCCGCCTCGCGCCGCTCGGTGACGGCCCAGCCGGCGGCCGCGTAGCCGTCGACGACCGCCGCTAGCTCGCCCGGCACGACGCCGGACGCGACCACGTGCCGGACCGTCGCGCCGCCGCCCGGCGCGGCATCGCCCGGCGCGGCATCGCCCAGCGCGGCCGCGACGCGCGCTTGCACCGGCGGCGGGGCGTTGACGAGGATCAGCTCGGCCAGCGGGACGGGATCGGCCTCGAGATCGCCGACCCGCCAGTCGACCTCCACGCCGTTGCGCTCGCCGTTCGCGCGCGCCGCCGCGACCGCCCCGTCCATCCGGTCGACCGCGACGACCGGCGCCCAGCCGAGCCGGGCGGCCGCGATCGCGAGCGTGCCGAGGCCGCAGCCGAGGTCGGCCGCGGCGCCGCGCGGCTCCAGCTCGAGCAGCAGCGCGAGGCACATGCGGGTGGTCGGGTGCGAGCCCGACCCGAAGCCGCCGCCGCCGCGCTCGAGCACCAGGTCCAGCACGGCGGGATCCGACGGCGCGGGATCCCACGGTGCCCGCACGAGCACCCTGCCGGCGACCAGGAACGCCCCTCCGCCGAAGCGCGCGCGGCGCGCGCGCCAGTCGGCCGGCACCTCCTCCTCGCGCCAGCCGGCCAGCGTCCGGCCGGCCGCGGCCTCGAGCAGCCCCCGCTCCGGCGCCGCCGCCGCGACCGTGGTCAGCTCGATCTCGCCGCGCTCGGCGGCGCCCTCGCGGACGCCGGCGGGCAGCAGCGGCATCAGGGCGTCGAGCAGCTCCTCCTTCTCCTCCGCGGGCACGCGGAAGCTGACGCGGCGCATACGGCGGACCCTACGCGCGCGCAGGCGTCAGAGCGCGCTGCCGAGCAGGCGCACGAGCACGACCGCGAGCGCGAGGATCAGCAGCAGCACGACGATGCGCACGGCCCAGCGCGCGGGCGCCGACGGCGGGCGCCGTGTTCGCGACAAGCGTCGCGGGCGCCCCGCGTCGACGGGCGTGAGCAGCGGCTTGGGCTCGGGCAGCGGACCGGCCGACGCCGCGCCGATACGCTTGATCGGCCGCGACGGCAACGGCGTCCCGGGCGGGGTGGCCGCCACGGCCCTACGGCCGCCGGCGTCCGCATCGGCCCGAGCGGCCGCGCCACCGAGCTGAGCGCCAGCGGCGCCGGCCCGCGCCGAGGCGGCCGTCGCAGGCAAGCCCTCGGAGGGCGGCGAACCGGCAGCGGCACCGGGGAGAGCGGCGTTCTCACCTGCGGCGCCCGCGCCGGTAGCGCCATCGGCGAAACCGTCATGCCCGGCTGCGGCCGCCGAGCCGACAGCCCCATCGGCGAAACCGTCATGCCCGGCTGCGGCGCCCGCGCCGGTAGCGCCATCGGCGAAGCCGTCATGCCCGGCTGCGGCCGCCGAGCCGACAGCCCCATCCGCCCAACCGGCATGCCCGGCTGCGGCCGCCGAGCCGGCAGCCCCAGCGCTCAGACCGGCGGACGCGCCGGTAGCGCCGGCGACACCGCCGGCAGCATCGTCGCCTGCATCCTCCGCCGATCGGCGGGGCGCCGCGCGCGTCCCCGCCGCCGACGCGGACGGCTGGCGCCGGCGCAACGGCGCCGGAGCCAGATGCGGGGACTCGTCCGGGGGCTCCACGCCGGAAGCGCGCATCGCGCGGTCGCGCTCGCGGCGGGCGCGGTCGCGCTGGGCGACGGCGGACTTGCGCTCGGCGTACGCGGTGTCACGCTCGCTCTCGGCCCGGTCGGCGCGGATCGCCTCGGCGTCACGCTCGCGGATCGCCTGCTCGCGCGCGGGAAGGGCGCGGGAGAGCTCGGAGCGGGCGCCGTCGCGCTCGGCCGCCGCCTGATCGCGCTCACGCTCGACGGCCTCGGAGTCCTGCATCATGCGCTTGCGCTCGGCGTGGGCGATGTCGCGCTCGCGCGCCACGCGCTCGAGCTCGGACTGCAGGCGCTCGCGCTCGGCCGTCGCCTCGTCGCGCTCGGCGACCGCGCGGTCGACGTCGCGCAGCGCGGCGTCCCGGCGCGAGAGCGCGTCGCCGCGATCGTTCAGGGCGGCGATGCGCTCGCGCTCGGACTCGTCGCGCGCGGCGATCGCCTCGTCGCGCTCTGCCAGCGCGGCGGTCATGACGTCGCGCGGAGGCTGGGCGACACGGGCGGGCGCGCGCGCCCCGCCGGCCGCATCCACCGCCCCGCGGCCGCGCGCGGGCGGCTCGGTGCCGCCCGCGCGACGGGCGTCCTCCTCCGGAGCCCGGAACGCGGTCCCCGGCGGCGTCGGGACGTGCGGACGCAGCGCGCTCACCCGCCCGGCCGTGTTGGGCGTCCCGCCCGGCGCCGGCAGCTCGACCACGAGCCCGGGACCGACCTCGAGCTCGGCGCCCTGCACCTCGCCGGCACCCTCGGGCCAGGCGAACGCCGCCAGCCAGGTCTGGCCGTCGTTCGCCGCCCACGGCTTGTGCTCGAGCAGCGCGATCGCGCGCCGGCGCGAGCCGCTCGTGTTGAGGTTCAGGACCGGGCGGACGAATCGGCGGCCGCGCAAGCCGTACCAGCGGCCGGAGATCTCGATCCGATCATCCCGCGTCCGCTCGAAGCGCTCCAGCTCGAAGTCCACCTCGGAGGACGCAGCGCCCGGAACCCTGGTCTGCGTCGCCATGACCGTCCAGGGTACGCCGTCAGCTCGGGGCGGTCGCCTCCTGCAAGTCCCTTCGCAGCTCCCGGATCTCGTCGCGGAGCTTCGCGGCGTACTCGAAGCGCAGCTCCTCGGCGGCCACGAGCATCTCCTCCTCGAGCTCCACGATCGTCGATTCGAGCTCCGCCGGCGCCATGTCGGTCTTGCGCTCCTTGCGACGGCGGCGCTTGGTCGGGACCTTCGCATCGCCCATCAGGAACTCGGTGATGTCGGAGATCCCCTTGACGATCGTCTCCGGCGTGATGCCGTGCTCCTCGTTGTAGATGACCTGGATCGCGCGCCGGCGGTCGGTCTCGTCGATCGCCTTGCGCATCGCGTCGGTGTGCTTGTCGGCGTACATCAGGACCTTGCCCTCGATGTTGCGCGCCGCGCGGCCGATCGTCTGGATCAGCGACGTCTCACCGCGGAGGAAGCCCTCCTTGTCGGCGTCGAGGATCGCCACGAGCGTGACCTCCGGAAGGTCGAGCCCCTCGCGCAGGAGGTTGACGCCGACCAGCACGTCGTACTCGCCGAGCCGCAGCTCGCGGATGATCTGGATCCGCTCGAGCGTGTCGATCTCGGAGTGCAGGTAGCGGACCTTGAACCCCATCTCGAGCAGGTAGTCGGTCAAGTCCTCGCTCATCTTCTTGGTGAGCGTGGTGACCAGTGTGCGCTCGTTGCGCTCGACCCGCCCCCGGATCTCCCCCATCAGGTCGTCGATCTGGTTGCGCGTCTCGCGCACCTCGACCGCGGGGTCCACGATCCCCGTCGGGCGCACGATCTGCTCGACCACGCGGGCGGAGTGCGAGCGCTCGTAGGACCCGGGCGTGGCCGAGACGAACACGAGCTGGGGCGAGATCCGCAGGAACTCCGCGAACGTCTGCGGCCGGTTGTCGAGCGCGCTCGGCAGCCGGAAGCCGTAGTCGACCAGCGTCTGCTTGCGCGAGCGGTCGCCCTCGTGCATGCCGCCGATCTGCGGCACGGTCTGGTGGGACTCGTCGATGAAGCAGACGAAGTCGGAGGGGAAGTAGTCGATCAGGCAGTAGGGCCGCGAGCCCGGCGGCCGCGCGTCCAGGATGCGCGAGTAGTTCTCGATCCCGGAGCAGAACCCGACCTCGCGCAGCATCTCCATGTCGTACTGCGTGCGCTGGCGCAGGCGGTGGGACTCGAGCAGCTTGCCCTCGGCCTCGAGCTCAGCGGTGCGCTCGTTGAGCTCGCGCCCGATCTCGGCCACCGCGTCCTCCAGCCGGCCCTCCTCGACGTTGTAGTGCGTGGCGGGCCAGACCGCCACGTGCTCGAGGTCGTCCTTGAGCAGCTCGCCCGTGAGCGGGTCGAAGTGCTGCAGGCGCTCGATCTCGTCCCCGAACAGCAGCGCGCGGAACGCGGTCTCCTCGTAGGCGGGGAAGACCTCCAGCGTGTCGCCGCGCACGCGGAACGTGCCGCGGCCGAGCGCCTGGTCGTTGCGGTTGTACTGCAGTGAGACGAGCTTGCGCAGCAGCTCGTCGCGGTCGACGGTGCCGCCCTTGACGAGCACCTGGCAGTTCGCGTTGTAGGTCTCGGGCGAGCCGAGGCCGAAGATGGCCGAGACCGAGGCCACGATCACGACGTCTCGGCGCGCGAACAGCGACGCCGTGGCGGCGTGGCGCAGCCGGTCGATCTCCTGGTTGATCGCGGAGTCCTTCTCGATGTAGAGGTCGCGCGAGGGGACGTAGGCCTCGGGCTGGTAGTAGTCGTAGTAGGAGACGAAGTACTCGACCGAGTTGCTCGGGAAGTACGTGCGGAACTCGTTGCACAGCTGCGCCGCGAGCGTCTTGTTGTGTGCGATCACGAGCGCCGGCCGCTGCAGCCGCTCGATCGTCGCCGCCATCGTCATCGTCTTGCCGGTGCCGGTGGCCCCCAGCAGGGTCACGCCGCGGGCGCCCTCGTCGACCGCGGCGGCGATGCCGTCGATGGCCGCCGGCTGGTCCGCCGTGGGCGAGTAGATCGCATCGAGCTTGAAGGCCGGCATAGCCGATGAACAGTATGGAGGGTTCCGGACGGACTCTCGTGAGTTTGATACGGGCGGAACCGGAAACGTGCGCTCCCATGAAGCGGATCGTCGTGGCCGCCAAGGCCGGAGCGGACCAGCCGTGGCTCGCGGACGCCGCGGCCAACCTGGCCGAGGAGCTCGGCGCAGACGTCGCCGTCGTGAGCATGGACGGCCTGGAGCTGGAGGCGCTCTCCACGCTTCCCCGGGCCGAGCTGGCCAAGGGCGCCGAGGGCGCCGCCCGACAGGTCGCCGAGCGCATCGCGGGCGCCGGGGTGACGGTCGCGGCCGAGCATCGCGCCGGGCCGGTCGTCCGCGGCATCCTCGTGTTCGCCGAGGAGCAGGAGGCGGACCTGATCGTGGTGGGCGCGACCGGCCGCGGGCGGGTCGCCCGCCTGCTCGGCACGGTCACGACGCGGCTCGTGGAGCGCTCGCGCCGCCCCGTGCTGGTCATCACCCCGCCCGCCGACTCCCACCCCCCCACCTAAGCTAAGGAGGCCGAACCATGGCGGTCGCTCCCGAGCAGCGTCACGGCCTCTTCGCCACCAAGCCGGTCGACGCGCTCGTCGCCGACACCGAGGACTCCGAGCACCAGCTGCGGGCGCTCGGTCGGGGCGCTCGACCTCACCGCGCTCGGGCTGGGCGCGATCATCGGCACGGGCATCTTCGTCGTGATCGGCGAGGCCATCGCCGACGCCGGGCCCGCGATCGTCCTCTCGTTCGTCCTGGCCGGCGTGACCTGCGCCTTCTCGGCGCTGTGCTTCGCCGAGCTGGCCTCCACCATCCCGGTCGCGGGCAGCGCCTACACCTACTCCTACGCGACGATGGGCGAGCTGATCGCGTGGATCATCGGCTGGGACCTGATCCTCGAGTACTCCGTCTCGGTCGCGGCCGTCGCGGTCGGCTGGGGCCAGTACTTCAACGAGCTGCTCGACAGCCTGTTCGGCGTCACGCTGCCGGAGTCGATCGCCGGCCCGCCCGGAGATGGCGGCGTGGTCAACCTGCCGGCGGTGTTCATCGTGCTCGCCATCACCGCGGTGCTCTGCTACGGCATCCGCGAGAGCGCGCGCGCCAACACGATCATGGTGATCGTCAAGCTCGCGATCCTCGGGCTCTTCCTCGTGCTCGGCGTCACCGCGTTCACCAGCGACAACCTCACGCCGTTCACGCCGGAGGGCACCGGCGGCATGGTGACGGCCGCGTCGGTGATCTTCTTCGCCTACATCGGCTTCGACGCCGTCTCGACGTCCGGTGAGGAGACGAAGAACCCGGGCCGCGACCTGCCGATCGCGATCATCGGCTCGCTCGCGATCGCCACCATCCTCTACATCCTCGTCGCGATCGTCGCGGTCGGGGCGCTCCCGTTCGACCAGCTCGACGGCGCGGAGGCGCCGCTCGCCACGGTGCTCGACGAGGGCGCCGGCTTCGGCTGGGCGTCGACGATCATCTCGTTCGGCGCGCTGGTGGCCATCACGAGCGTCGTGCTCACGATCCTGTACGGCCAGACGCGGATCATGTTCGCGATGTGCCGCGACGGGCTGATGCCCCGGCGGATGGCCTACGTCCATCCCAAGACCCGCACGCCGGTGTACATCACCGCCGTCTTCGGCGTCCTGATCGCCCTGCTGGCGGCGTTCGTCCCGCTCGCGGAGATCGTCAAGCTCGTCAACATCGGCACGCTGTTCGCGTTCGTCCTGGTCAACATCGGCGTGTGGATCCTGCGCCACAAGCGGCCCGAGCTCGAACGCGGCTTCGCGTCCCGTTCGTGCCGGTGTTCCCGATCATCGGCGCGGTGCTCTGCGTCTACCTCATGACCTACCTGGACCGCGACACGTGGCTGCGGTTCGCCGTCTGGCTGGCGATCGGCCTCGTGATCTACTTCGTCTACGGCCGCCGGCACTCGCGCCTGCGCCAGGGCGAGGTGATCAACCCCGAGGCTGAGCTGCCGGAGGGGCGCGCCTGAGCGCGCCCCTCCGCCGGAGCTAGGACGCCGTGACGACCAGCGTGTGGCGCCGGCCCGGGTCGGCCGCCACGCGCACCTCGAGCCCGCGGTTGGTCTCGCGCGTCTCGTAGTCCTCGACGGGCCGGCCGTCGAGCTCGACCGCCGCCACCTCCGCCCCGCGCGGGAGCGTGTGGCCGACGCGCAACGTGCTCACCGGGGCGTCGCTGGTGTCGGTCGTCGTGGCGTAGCGGTTGCCCGTGTGGGAGGCGAGCACGTCGGCCGAGCCGTCGCCGAGGCGGATGTCGGCGCCCTGGACGCTCGACTGCCCGTCGGGCACGAGCGGCACGATCTCGAGCCGGTCGTGGCCGAGGTGGGGCCGCACGCCGAGCTGCTGATGGATCACCGGCCAGGCGGTGCCGTAGTGGCCCCACGCCTGCATGAACATCGACCGGCACGTCCAGCAGCGGTCGATGTTCGGCGGCGTGCCGACGGTCCCGTCGGGCGCCATCGACGGCGTGATCTCCGGCATCGCGCCCGGCTGCTCGTCGGGCGTGCCGCCGGTGGCCGGCTGGGCGAACTGCGTCTCGGCGTTGGCGTCGGTGTAGCGCCGCTGCTGCTCGGCGCCCAGGCGCCCGTAGTTGCCTTCACCGACCGCTTGCACGCCGGTGTTGAGCGAGAAGATGCCGAACTCGCCCATCCCCGTCGGCCCGCCGCCGCAGCCGGTGTGGAAGAGGCCGCGATTGCCGGGGCGCTCCCCGCTGTAGCAGCTGTTCTCCCGCGTGGCGAGCGCCCGTGAGCCGTTCGCGTACGCGGCCAGGCCGGGAACGAGCTCGCCGCCGCGGTGAAGCTCGACCTCCATCGGGCTCACGCCGATCCAGTGCTTCTGGTTGACCTTCTCGTCGCCGGGGTCGACCAGCGAGTCCGCGTAGGCCTGCTCGGCCTCGATCCACCACGCGTCCTCGAAGCGGGCGGCGAGGTCGTCCGCGCGGGCCTCGGCCGCGTCGGCGTTCGCCGCCTGGCCCGCCGAGCGGGCCATGTCGGCGTAGTCGTACAGGCCGCGGATGTAGTAGACGGTGTTGTCGAGCTTCTCCTCACCCATGCCGGAGCGCTCGACGTTGCCGTTGCCCTCGGGCCAGCCGTCGCCGTCGGCGTCGAGCCGCGTGCGGACGTACTCGAGCCCGCGGCGGGTGAAGTCGAGCATCTCGTCGCGGAAGCGATCGTCGCCGGTCCAGCGCCAGATCAGCGCCACCGTGCCCGGGAACTTGACGATCTCGTCAGTGTTGAACTGGTACGTGACCTCCCCGGTGGTGGGGTTGGTCGTGCGCCCGTCCTTGCCATGCCAGACCGAGCCGTCCGCGACCACCTCGTGCACGACGACGCCCGAGCCGCCGCTGAGCACCTCGGAGATGTCGCGCAGCGCCCGCATGTGGTCCTCGATCGCCTCGAACTGCCCGAGCGTCACGCTCGCGTGGGCGGTGTACTCGCCGTCGGTGGCGAACAGCCACGGGTAGTCGGGGAAGCCCGCGCCGATCCAGCGGATGCGCGGCACGTCGCCCTGGTGCGTCCATTCCTTGCCCTGGTCGGTCCAGCGGACGTCGAGCCCGGTCGCCTCCTGGGTGAGGTCGGCGAGGTTCTGCTTGCCCCAGTCCAGCGAGCGTTGCAGCAGCGGGTTGTCCGGCAGCACGACCTTCGACCAGCGCCCGAGCGCGCGGCGCGACGCGCGCTTGCGCTCGAGCAGCCGCTCCGGCCGGTGCGTGAGCCGGGCGAGCTCGGCGCGCGCCTCGGCGGCCGAGTTCTCCGATCCGGCTACCGCGATCCACAGCGTCTCGGTGTCGTGTCCGGAGAGCTTGATGTCGTAGCGGAGCTGCCCGCCGGTGCCGCGCCCTAACGGGCCGTCGTCGCACTCCTTGGGCATCGGATCCGGCTTCTGCTCGGCGCTGCAGCGCCGGCCCGCCCCGAACGGGCCGTAGTGGCCGGGGCCGGTCTCGCCGCCGGACGGCCTGCGGTTCGAGCCGACGATCGCGGTGTAGTCGTGGGCGCGCTCCTCGCCGGTCAGCTTGCCGGTGTCGCGGAACACGAGGGTGCGCCGGTGACGCGCCACGGTGTCCTGCGCGTTCTCGCTCGCGTTCGGCGTGGCGTCGGTGGAGCTCCACGGGTACTGCGTCATCAGCTCGGAGTGCGCGTCGACCTTGACCGTGACCGTCCGCCTGCGCCGGTCGGGATTGGTGAGCGTGAGGCCGAGCAGCGCGCCACGGCGGCGATCGGGCGCGAAGTCGGTGCGCTGGAGCCGGATCCCGCCGGCCGGCGGCAGGTCGTAGCGCGTGTAGCCCCAGCCGCTCGTGAAGCGCGTGGCGGGCCCGACCCACTGGCCGTCGACCCCGAACGAGACGGAGTCGAGCAGCTTGAGCGGCGGCGTGACGATGCCGCCCATCTCGCCGGTCGTGTGCCAGCCCTGGGCATAGAACCGCCCGTCCTCGAACCCGAGCACCTGGGCCCGCGTCCCCGCCGCCACCGCGCGGCGGTCCTCGAGCCGTTCGCTCACCGACGCTTCGGGCGACGACGTCGACGCCTGCGCCGGCGCTGCCGCCAGCGCCGCGAACGCCAACCCGACCCCCACCGCACGCTTCGCGCGCATCTGCAAGCTCCTCCCGCTACTAAAGCGCTTCAGTTAGTGTGCCGACCATACCGCGTTCCGTCGCTTCCCACACCCGTCGGCGCCGGCCGACCATCGCCGACGTGGCGCGTTCGGCCGGCGTCTCGCCGGCCGCGGTCTCGTTCGCGGTCAACGGCCGCCCGGGCGTCGGCGCGGCGACGCGCGCGCGGATCCTGCGCGCCGCGGCGGAGCTGGGATGGCACCCGAGCGCGCACGCCCGCGCGCTGACCGACGCGCGGGCGCGCGCCGTGGGCCTCGTCCTCGCGCGCGACCCCGCCGAGCTGGAGGCCGACGCGTTCTTCGTTCGCTTCCTGTCGGGGCTGGAGCGGACGCTCGCGCCGCGCGACAACGCGCTGCTGCTGCAGTTGGTCCCGGCCGTGACCGGGGTCGACACCGGCGCCTACGAGCGGCTCGCCGCCTCGGGGCGCGTCGACGGCTTCATCCTCACCGACGTCGAGCGCGACGATCCGCGGATCGCGGTCGTGGAGGCGGCCGGCCTGCCGGCCGTCGTGGCGGGCCACCCCGGCGCCGGCTGCCCGCTCCCGTGGGTGGAGACTGAGCACGGCCGCGGCATGCGGGCCGCCGCACGACACCTCGCCGGGCTCGGGCACGAGCGGATCGGCCTGCTCGCCGGGCCCGCGGCGCTCGACTACGTGCAGGTCCGGGCGGAGCACTGGCGCGACGCCGTCGCCTCGGCGGGGTGCGAGCCGTATCCGATCGTGCACGCCGAGCCGGGCGCGCCGCCGGCGGCGGCGGCGGCGCGCGCGCTCGCGACCGGCGCGACCGCGGTGGGGGCCACGAGCGACGTGCTCGCGCTGTCGTTGGTGGCGGCGGCGCGCGCGCAGGGCCGCCGGGTGCCGGAGGACCTGTCGGTGACGGGCTTCGACGACTCCGCGCTGGCGGCGCTCGCCGCCCCGCCGCTGACCTCCGTCCGGGTCGACTACGCCGAGTTCGGCGCCGTCGCGGCTGCCGCGCTCCTGGCCGCGATCGGCGGCGAGGAGCTCCCGCGCGCGCGACTGTCGGAGCCGCGGCTGGTCGTCCGCGCGTCGACCGCGGCGCCGGGCTAGCTACTTGCCCCGGAAAAAGTCGCCGCTGTGAGCGACTTTCCGTCCGACACGGCTGATAGCAATTGCCCTGTAAATCGGGTGCTTTGGTCGAGTTTGGGGGTGCG
>Ga0136617_10003076_pt1 | contig 14875 bp, 11 predicted proteins | sample AntDrymUQ3222106_2_FD_129672 | JGI IMG/M metagenome (GOLD analysis project Ga0136617, IMG submission 129672) | Polar desert sand microbial communities from Dry Valleys, Antarctica - metaG UQ322 (21.06) | ecosystem: Environmental > Terrestrial > Soil > Desert | place: Antarctica: Dry Valley... | reverse complement strand
GCAGGACGGTTTCGTCCGCTCGGATTCGTCGTCTCGGATGCTGATGCCGCGGGAGGCGAACACGCCGGTCTGCCCGTGTTCCATGAGGATGCCATCACGGCGTCCGCGACGTCCGCACAGGTCATTTCCGGTATCGTCACCAGCCGGCGCCGTCCGTTCATCGAGCGCATGGCCACGCGCGGGTATGGGTTCGCCACTCTGGTGCACCCGAGTGCCATCGTCTCGCCGCGGGCGACGCTGAGTGCGGGTGCCGTCATCGGCGCGGGCGTGATCGTGGCGTCGAATACTGTGGTCGGCCCGCACGTCCTGTTGAACCGCGGGGCGAATGTTGGTCACGACAATTGGCTGGGCGAGTTCGTCACCATCGCGCCGGGGGCGACGCTCGCGGGGGGGATTGTTGTCGGCGCCGGCGCGTACATCGGTGTCGGAGCCGTCGTCCGCGATCATGTGACGATTGGTGCGGGTGCGGTGGTCGCGGCGGGAGCGGTGGTCGTGAAACCGGTGGAGCCGAACGTCCTCGTCGCCGGCTGCCCGGCGACCGTCATGAGGCGTGGAGTCGACGGGCTATAAGGTGGCTGTCCCCTTTTTTTGAGGTCAAAAAGGTGGCTGTCCCCTATTTCTGGGGCACGAGCGCGACGGCGCGCAAGGGTCCGCCGGATCCCTTTTCAATCTTCATCGGCAGCGCAATGACCGTGGCGCCGCGGGCGGGCAACTGGTCCAGGTTCGTGAGGTTTTCGAGTCCGGGGACGTTCCGCGCAGCGGCGATCCGGTGGACCTGGAAGTCGGTCGACTTGCCGTAGTCGATGGAGGCGGTATCGATCCCGAGCGCGGCGACCTTCCTCTCCTCCACCAGCAGCTTCGCCGCATCAGCGCCGTACGACGGGAACGACAGCCTGGAGGCGTCGCCTGGCGTGTCATCCCCAAGATAGGCCTTCGCGTTCGGCCAGTGGCGGCTCCATCCCGTCCGCAGCAGGACGATGGTGCCTGCGGCGATGGGGCCGTGAGACCTCTCGAACTGCACGACGTCCGCGGACGTAAGGCGGTAATCGCGCTCCCTCGCCGCGTGCGCTGTGACGTCGATGACGACCGCCGGCGCAATCAGCTGCTCGAGCGGGATCTGCTCAGTCGTCCGGCCGGACTCCGAGAAATGAAACGGCGCGTCCAGATGCGTGCCGCCGTGCTCCGGCGTGCAGACCGTGTTCGCGGCGTAGAAGTAGCCGGCGTCGGTCTTACCCTGCGCGAGCGTCTCCAGTCTGAACTTCGTCGGCGACGTCGGCCAGTACACCGTGCTCGGTCCGTATGCGTGCGACAGATCGACGATCCGGTGCCTCGAGAGATCGAGGGTTGATGGCTGCGCCAGCGGCACGGCGCCGGCGATTACGAAAAGGAACACGCTCGCGGCGACTGGCCTCATATGCATCTCCCCCGGGTTACAAATCTGTCAACGAGCCCCCAATTCTGTCACGAAGGCGCCCGGGAATAAGGCCCCTTGAGGAGCCTGACCGAATCCGTGAACTTCCAGACAATCAACGGGTTAGGGGGACGGTTCTGCGGTGGGGCGGGAGGGGGACGGCGGCGGCGCACCCGTTGCTGATATCGGGCGCTCCCGCCCCCCAGAGACGCACAAGACCGATGGAATTCAAAGACTTCGCACAGAACGAAGCGAACGGCCTCCTCGAGCGGCTGACGCACGCCGCGCAGGCCGCCACGGAAAAAATCCGCGCCGAATACGAGGCCCAGCTCGCGGCGCTGCGCGAACATGCGGAAAAAGAAACCGCGCGCGCGGCTGCCCTCGAGTCCGACCTCGATACGGTCATCGACGCGCACAAGTCCGTGGACGGCGACCGCCTCCGCTTCGAAGAGGAGCTCCGCACCGCCCGCGAACAGCTCGAAAAAGCCCGCGGCGAGATCGCGCAGCTCGAAGAGGTGCTCGAGACCGAGATGGCGCAGAAGTCGGTGGTCGAGTTGGCGCTGGCCGAAAAGACATCCCTCGAGGCAGACCTCGCAAGGACCTGCGCGGCACTCGACGCACTTCGCGTGGAGCAGCAGGCGCGGGAACAGCTCGTCGGCGATCTCGAGACAAGACTGGCGCGCGCGGAAGCCGCCGAAGACTCGCTGCGAAAGCAGTCAGGGAACATGAACGGCCTCCTGCAGACGCTGACGTCCGCTGCGGAATCCGCCACCAGGCAAATCCGCGAAGAGGCGGACGCCGAAATCGCCTCCCTGCGGGCCGACCTCACCGCCGCACGCCGGCAGGCCGCCGCCGCGAAAGCCGGCGGTGCCGTCGACACTCCCGGATCGACTCATCAGGCGGAGCTCCTGACAGCATCGGTCCGCGCGGTCGCGGACCTCGGCAAGACATCGAACGTCGCCGATCTTTTCTCGACGTTCGTGCGCCAGCTCGCGCCGCAATTCCCGCGCGTCGCGCTGTTCCGCATGAAGGGCAAACACCTGGAGGGCGAGCGAGGGTCCGGTCTCGACGTCAGCACCGACATCAAGAAGCTTGTGATCCCGATGAGCATGGATTCGCTCATCACGCGCGCCGCGCACCTCGGGACGGTCGAGGACCTCGCCGGGTCGCCGGTGTCAGCCGCTAATTCCCCGCTCGGCGGAAAACCGGCAGCTGCGATCGCGCTCCCGATCCGGTTCCAGGGGGAAACCCTCGCGGTCGTTTATGTGGACTCCGACACCGCATGGGACGCCTCCCACGGCGCGTTCGCGACGCTCCTTCTGCAGCACACCGAAATCCTGCTGACGCGACTGACCCAGGAGCTCAAGACACTCAAGGACCTGCGCGAGTACGCGGGGATGCTGTTGCAGGAGGCGGAACAGATGTTCCTCGCCGACCTCGAAGGCAAACGTCCGGAAAAAGACCGGGTCCGCCGCCTGCACGAAACGATCGAGTGCGGCCGGCAACTCTACGCCCAGCGGGCCGCGCTGGAAGGACCCCTCGCCGCCGGCCTGCTGGACGCCCAGATCGAGGTCGCCCTCAGCGCCGAGCCCGTGACCCCGTTCACCAAGGAGCTCGCGATCGCCGTCAGTCTGCCCCAGTCCCAGCGGACAGCCTCATAGGGCCTGATTCCGCTTGTCATCTGATGCGTGATGCGTGATGATATCGCGCGTGCGCACCACCTTGGACATAGATGAGGACATCCTGCAGGCCGCCAAGGAGCTGGCGGACTTGCGCGGGAGCACGGCCGGCAAGATGCTGTCGGAACTGGCGCGCCGCGGCCTTCAGCACGCAGGGAACAACGAGGATGGCGTGCGGAACGGCGTTCCGCTGATGCCGCGCCGGCCGGCGGGGTCGGCCAGGATCACGATGACGCGGGTCAACGCCCTGCGGGACGAATGAGCCAGGCGGCGCTGCTCGACATCAACGTCCTCGTGGCGCTATTCGATCCGGATCACATTCATCATGACGCGGCGCACCGGTGGTTCGAGGAGCACCGGCACGATGGCTGGGCGACCTGTCCGCTGACTGAGCTCGCGCTCGTTCGCATCCTCTCCAATCCCACCTACTGGGCTGGTACCGAGCGCTCCGCGGCCATCGTCGAGCGCTTCCGACTGTTCCGCGCGAGCGGCGATCACCAGTTCTGGCGCGACTCGCTCGATGTCACCGATGAAATCTTCAACCTCACCTTCTTGAAAGGCCATCGGCAACTGACGGACGTGTACCTGCTTGGCCTTGCGGTGAAGCGCAACGGGAGGCTGGCGACGTTCGACCGCAGTATTCCGACGCGCGCGGTCAAGGGCGCGGAGCGAGAAACGCTGCTGGTGATAGGGGCGGAGTAAGTGCGCGGGCGTGATCGCGGCGGGCGGGGAATCCACAGAGGCCCGGAGCCACAGAATGTTTCCGTTTTCTCAACCCAAAGAGTCTCTGTGGCTCCGTGGTTAATTCGCTCTCGCCTGCAGCTTGAAGTTCGCGTCGACGAACACGCCGGTGGGTGCGGGGACGAACACGCCGTTGACCATACGGCCGCTCGCCTGCGCCTTGCGGAAGGGCAGGCTTGGGAAGCCGGTCACGTACATGTCGCCGCCGGAATAGATGTCCTGATCGAAGCTGCCGGCGAAGGCACCCTGCGTGTCGGTGTAAACCCAGTATTTCGTGCCGCCGGCAATCGAGACGTTGTCGGCAAAGATATAAGCGCCGTCCGACACGCGCTCCGAACGCGCGACAAAGCCCGGCGTGGACGGCCCGATGTCGCGCGGCAAGCCGAGGTATTCCTGGGTGAGCAGGGTCAACGTACCAAACGCGGCCGGCACCCTCTGGAACGTGTACCAGTGGAAGCGGATGCTGGTGAAGCTGCCGGACTCCGGGACGACAAACGATTGCCCGGCGTAGTTCCACGTGCCCGTGAGTCCGCTCGTGACGTCCAGGCCGGTGGTGACGTCCATCAGCGTCTTCACCTCGCCAGGCGTGGCACCGCCTGGCGACGCAGGGGGAGACGCGCTGTCGCAGGCCAGAATGGCGGCCGAGGCCGACAGCGCAAACAGGAAGTTGAGAGTTCGGCGCATCCGTATCATTATTCGCTCAGGAGGAACAAATGAAAACCCCCACGGTCGCGGCCTTACTCCTGCTAGCCAGCGCGGCCGCCGCCAGCGCGCAGACCCCGACACCGCAGCACAAACATTACGAAAAACCGGACGCCTACGCCCACGCGCCGGCGCCCGGCATGCCGCTGGCGCCGCGGCTGCAGAACCTCGGCGTGCACGCGTTCAAGGTCAGAACGAAGAGCCCCAAGGCGCAGCGCTTCATCAACCAGGGGCTGAATCTCTCGTACGGGTTCAACCACGCCGAGGCTGGACGCGCATTCGCGGAGGCGGCGCGTCTCGATCCCACCTGCGCGATGGCGTATTGGGGACAGGCGCTCGTCCTCGGCCCGAACATCAACTCCACCATGGACGCCGCGGACGAACCGAAAGCGCTCGACCTGGTGAAGAAGGCGATGGCTCTCAAGGCCAATGCGACGTCGCGCGAGCGCGCTTACATCGATGCGCTCGCCGTCCGCTACACCGGTAAGGCGGACGATCGACAGAAGGCCGATCGCGCCTACGCGGACGCCATGCGGTCGGTCGTGAAACGGTATCCGACCGACGCCGATGCCTGGACGCTGTATGCCGAAGCGCTGATGGACCTCCGTCCCTGGAATTACTGGACGCGGGACGGCCTGCCGTACGACGAAACCCGCGACGTGCAGGCCGGGCTCACCGCCGCCATCGCCCTGAACAGGAATCACCCGGGCGCGCTGCACCTCTGGGTTCATCTCTGGGAAGCGACCGACACGCCCGAACGCGCGGAAGCCGAAGCGGACCGGCTCCTCCCCCTCATGCCCGGCGCCGGCCACGTCGTCCACATGCCAGCGCACATCTATCAGCGGGTGGGGCGGCATGCGGATGTCATCGCGTCCAACATCGCCGCCGCGAAAGCGGACGAGGATTACATCGCACAGTGCCGCGCGCAGGGGATGTATCCGCTCGCGTATTACCCGCATAACCTGCATTTCATCTGGATGGGCGCGACTGCCGCGGGCCAGGAGACACTCGCACTCGACTCCGCTCGGCGCGTAGCCGCCGCCATTCCGAAGGAAGCCCTGGGAACGATCCCAATCCTCCAGGGCTTCGTCGTCGTCCCGTACTGGGCGATGGTGCGCTTCGGCAAGTGGGACGACGTGCTGGGTGACAAGGGGCCGCGGCATGAGACCGCGTTTACACGCGGCGCGTGGCGCTACGCGCGCGCGATGGCGTTCACCGCCACAGGACAGCTCGCCGAAGCAGAGAAAGAACTGGCGGAGCTGAACACGCTGCTGAAAGACGAGTCATTGAAGGGGCAGACGACGTTCTCGACGAATACGGGTCTCGCAATTCTGCGGATCGCGCCGGAAGTGATCGCGGGTGAAATGGCGGCGAAGCGCAAGGATTGGGACGCGGCAACGCTTCATCTCGATCGTGCGATCCGCTACGAGGATGCCCTGGTCTACCAGGAACCGCCCGACTGGCACGCGCCGGTCAGACAGAATCTCGGCGCGGTGCTGCTCGAGGCCGGCCGGCCAGACGAAGCGGAAGCGGTGTACTGGGAAGACCTGAGGAAAAACCCGGAGAACGTCTGGTCGCTCACGGGGGTACTCGAAGCCCTCAAGGCGCAGGGAAAGAAACACGACGCAGAAAAAATTGATTCGAGGCTGCAGAAGGTGAGACGGGCCGACGGCAAATGACACAAAGACACGAAGACTTGTGCTCTTAGTGGTCTTTGTGGCCTGCGTGTCAGTTACGTGGTACGTCTCAGCCGACTATGAGCCGCTCTTCGCCGCGAACGTCAGCGCCATGACGGCCCAGTTGGTGGCGGCCGCGGAGATGAACTGGTCCTTGCCGTACGGGAAGCCCGCCTCGAAGTGCGGCTGCAGAGGCACAGCCCGCCGTCTGACGTGCCACGATCCGTCGGCGGCCTGCGTCTTCAGCAGGAACTCGACACCCCGCTTGTAAGTCGGATGCGTGGCGGGCACGACGCCGCTGTGCGCAAGCGCCACGAGCACCTGACCCGTTGCGTAGGCGTCGCTCTGCATCGTTGCCAGCTGCGACCATCCGCCGTCCACGCGCTGGTGCGCGATCAGCGCCTGCGCGGCTTTCTGGACCTCCTCGCGATTGGCGTCGCCCCAGTGCAGGCCGAGTACCTTGAACGCGAAGTCTTCCGTCGTGACCGGCTCCGACTTCGCGATCCACGCAGCGCCGCGCGCTACCAGCGACATGTAGGCCGCGCGGTCGTGCGCCGGCGCGTACTCCTTGATCGCGCGCAGCGTCAAGGCGGTAGCCGTGATGATGCTGCCCTCGAGCGGCGGCCGATGCGCGAGCGGCAACCAGAAGCCCGCGGGTGACTGCTGGTAGCGGAGGAAGCGCACCATCGCGTCGGTGGACGGGTTGGCCGGGAATTTCTCGGCCGCCAGCCCGAGCAGGATGTAGCTGATGGTGTCGTTGTCGCCCGGAATGCCGATCCCCTGCAGCACGCGGTCGCGCCACGAATCGAGGTAGGCGCCGACCGCCTTCGCCTGTTTGCGGGCCATCGCCTCGTCCACGGGGATGCCGCTGCCGCGCGCGAGCGACACGGTCATCGCGGTCAGCGAATTGTTGTGGCATGAGACGCACGCGGATTTCTGCAGGAAGACGTCGTCCGCCCTCTGGAGCAGCGGCAGGCTGCGAGTGACCGCGGCGCGAGCGGAGCCGGCGGGCATGTACTTGATCGCCGGCGCAGGCTCCGGGTTTGCCTCCACCGCACCCGCCCTCTCGAGCAACTGCACGATGGGCGTGTTGCCGTGCCGCTTTGCGTAGGTCAGCGCTGTGTCACCGGCCGCGCTCTTCGCATTCACGTCGACGCCCTGTGCAAGGAGCATCTTCACCATGTCGACCGGAACGGCTTCCGACGCGCACGCGAGCATCAGCACGGTCCGCCCTTCCGGGTCCCGGGCGTTGACGTCGGCGCCGCGCTCGAGCAGCAGCCCGGTCGCCAGGGCCGGCCCGCTCGGCGGTGACGCGACCAACATCGTTTCTGTCATCAACGCCGGCTGCTGCAGCGCGCCGAGCATCGTCTCGACACACCCCTTGCATTGCGTGCGCATGCCGAGACCGAGCGCGGCGATACCGGCGGTCGCGACATCAGCACCACGCTCGACCAGGAGCTTGAACGTTTCACCATCACCGATGTACGCGGCCTGTACGAGCGGCGTGACGTCGCCGAACAGGCTCGGTCCGCGGGCCTTGATATCAGCTCCCTTGTCGAGAAGGAGTCTGACCACGGGGGCTGAACCCGGCAGGGCCGAGGCGATCAGAAGAGGCGTGCGCCCGTCGGAGGAGCGCGCGTTGACGTCCGCGCCGCGCTCGATGAGCAGCGCGGTCTTCTCCAGGCTGGGAACCGCCCACATCAGCGCCGTGACACCCGCGTCGTCGGCCGCCTTTGCATCCGCGCCGTTCTCCAGGAGCGACCTCATCGTCTCCACCTCGGAGTAGAGCGCGGCATACATCAACGGCGTCGCGCCGCCGGGCCCACGTGTGGCCGCAACGGTCGGGTTCGATGCCAACATCGACCCGAGTTTCGGACGATCCCCGGCACGGATCGCGTCCATCAGCTCCGTAGCGGACGGATCCGAAGGCGGAGGCGCAACGTCGCCGGACAGCGCGTCCGGCCACTCTGCTCCCTGGTCGATCCATGCCTTGATCGTCGCAATCTGTGCCGCCGGCAGCACGCCGGTTGGCGGCATCTGCGGCCCGAAGTGCGAGCCGACCAGCTTCTGATACAGACGGCTGCCCTCCGCGTTACCCGGACCGATCATCGCGATCGTGCCGCCGCGCATGGCGTCCTTGCGTCGATCCAGCCTGAACCCGTTCTTCTGTTCCTTGGGCCCGTGACAGGTGATGCAGTTCTGCCGGAGGATGGGCAGCACCTCGGTTGCGAAATCAATTTTTTTCGGTGGCTGCTGTGCGTGGTTCGCTACGCCTGACAGGCCAACGACTGAGCAAATGCCCGCGATCCCGAGTGCGTATTTCCACATGGTTGATTGCTCCGAACTTACCGCCGGACCGAGGCTTCCGACGAAGTGGACGTGGTGCCCGACTTGATCCACTTGTCGAACCATTCGAGATTGCGTTCCATCGCATCCTTGACCAGCTTGGGCTCCTGGATGCCGTGGGGTTGCCGGGGATACACCACCATTTTCGTCGGTACTTTTTGACGCATGAGCGCGTTATACAGTTCGTAACCCTGCGAGATCGGCACGCGAGCGTCCTGGTCACCGTGCTGGATCAGTGTCGGCGTCGCGACACCCTTGAGGTTGAACATCGCCGAACGCGAACGCCAGCGGTCGAAGACGTCCCAATACTCGCCGCCGAAGTAATCCGGCACGAAGCCCGGAATGTCCGACGTACCCGTAAAGCTCATGAGATTGGTCACACCCGCGCCGACCGATGCCGCCTTGAACCGCTTGGTCTGGGTAATCGTCCACGACGTCATGTAGCCGCCATAGCTCCAGCCCATGATGCCGAGACGATCGGGATCCGCAACCCCCATGGTGATGACGTGGTCGACGCCAGACATGATGTCCTGGTAATCGCCACCACCCCAGTCCTGGTAGTTCGCGTAGCGAAACTTCCGGCCGTAGCCGCTACTGCCGCGCGGGTTGACGCGCAGAATCGCGTAGCCCCGGTCCGCGAACACCGCAAACGGATATGGACCTGGCGTGCCGATGAACGCCTGGGTGAAGACGCCCGCCGGCCCGCCGTGCACCGCAACGAGGAGTGGCGCTTTCCGGCCCCGATCATGGTTGGTGGGATATGTCAGCAGCCCCTCAACTTCCAGGCCATCGGGCGACTTCCACCGGATGACGTCGGTCTTCGCGATCGTCGGGACCGGACCCTGAACACTGGCCACTCGCCTCGCTGCGAACGGTTGCAGCCGGGACACGTACGGTTCCGGCGGCTTGTCAGCCCATTGCTGCACGAGCCCGATCGCCGTCGCCGTTCTGTTGATCGCGACTCCGGTGACATTGATGTCGGCGGCGCTGACGGTCGCCGGGGGGGCGCCGTCGGCTGGCAGGAGGCTCAGACGTCCAACCGTTCCGTGGGTCTCGAGAAGATAGATGCCGCGGTTGTCGGCCGACCAGCCAATGACGTTCGGCTGCTCGTCGAAGGTCCTGGCGAGCGTCCGCGGCTGGCCGCCGGTCGCAGCGACGACGCGGACGGTGCCTGTGCCTCCCCAGGTCGGCGGGTCATCGCTCGACGTGTACGCGATCCATCGTCCGTCGTTCGAATAGGCGGGTCCGGACTCGCTGGCATTGGTCGCCGCGAGCGTCCTCGATGCACCGCCGCTGACCGCCACCATCGAGATGTCGTTCTGCTCGAAGACCTTGTTGTTCCGCTGGTGAGAGAACGCGATCGTCGTCGAATCGGGCGCCCAGTGAAACCCGGTGACGTGCACCTGCGCGCCGCTCAGCCGCTTCGCCGGCCGCTTGCCTTCCGCGTTTTTCTCGACGGGCATTACGTAAAGGCCAGTGAGTTTGTCGTTCTCGTCCACCACCCGCGCGTCGCGCTTCTCCTTGGCTGCCTTGTCTTCGTCTTCGGATTTCGGATCTGACATCGTGAACGCAATGGACTTGCCGTCCGGCGACCAGTCGAAGCCGCCCGCAGATCCCTTCTCGGACGTCAACTGCTCCGCTTCACCGCCATCGATCCGGATCCGGTGGATGTTGTTCTTCGTGTCGCCGCGTGACGAGCCGAAGGCGATCCACTGCCCGTCAGGCGACCACCGCGGGGTGGTGGACGACTTGTCACCGCGCGTGAGCTGGAACGCGCCAGAGCCGTCAGCATTGACGATGTGAATTTGAGTCAGCCATTCGCTCTTCTCGCCCTGCATCATGGCTTCGCCGATGACATAGGCGACGCGCGATCCGTCGGGGGAGGGCACGACCGGCCCGACGCGCTTGAGCTTGAACATCTGGTCGGTCGTCCACTTGCCGGTGTCCTGCGCCTGGAGTACCGGAAGGCACAGGGCTACGACCGCAATTACGGCGATTCGGGATTTCATGAGGCTCCTGACGGTTGAGTGCGAGCAAAGTATAACGGAAACGCCCAAGCCGCGTGGGGCGCGAAGGCGTAGCCCTAGTTCTTTTTCAGCTCTTGAAACCAGTTCTGGACCAGCGTGACGGACGTGCGGGGACGGGCGAAGTCCTGGATGAAGACGAAGCGCTTCCCGTCCGGCAGGACGTCCCACGTGCTCCAGGCACGTACTGTGTTGCCGATCACGTAGTTCCCCTTGAACAGCACGCGGGGCACTGAAAAGCGCAATTCGCCGCCGGCGGCCGTCACATCGGTCGCCAGCACCTGATCGTCGCGGCGATAAAACAGCTCGCGGCCGTCCCCGCTCCATCGCGGCTCCAGGCCGCCGTCGAACGAAACCTGCCGCTTGGCGGCGCCGTCGGGGTACGAGCGGACATACACCTCCGTGCGCCCGGATTCTGTGGACATGTAGGCGATCCAGCGGCCGTCGGGAGAAAAGTGCGGTTGAAATTCCTCGAACCTCGTCGACAGCCACGGACGCGCCTTGCGATCCCCGTCCATGGGCATCGTCCAGATGTCCGCACCGGTCGCTTCTTCGACGCGGGTAAACGCCAGAACATTACCGACGCGCGACCAGTCGTCAGGGCTCTCAGTGCGGTCGGACTTCCGGAGGATCGCCGGCGGCGCACCGCCATCGGCAGCAACGAGATGCACCTGCCGCACCTCTCCTTCGGAGTGGCGACTGAGCGCGAGGCGCGTACCGTCGGGGGACCAGACCGGCCGGGAGTTCTCCGCCTCGAACGTGACCCTGGTCAGCGCGCCACGGTCGATCTCGAGCGTGTAGAGACTGTCGTTCGCCGCTATCACCGTCAGCGCGAGACGGGTGCCATCGCGCGACACACTCGCGTGCGCGTACGCTCTTCGCTCCGTGGTTATGGGACGCACGGCGCCGCTGCGATCCACGAGAACCGCGCTGCGCTCCCCTTCCGCGTCCGGCCCAGGCACATACGCCATCGTCCCGCTGGCGGCAACCGAGAAGTACGCAACGCCGTTGGCTTCCGCGAGCATCACGTTCTTGACGACCACGACGGGCGTGCCGCTCGATTGCAGCGAGCGGAGGTCGAAGGGAACGGCCCACAGGTCTCCAAGACGCCAGTAGACGATGTGACCGGTCGGGATGTACCGCGCATCGCTCCCGCCGTCGATGAGGGCGCGGCTCTGTCCCGTCTCGAGCGACAGGAGCATGATGCGCGCCTCGGAGTACGGCTTGCCGTCGACCTCCGCGGTATAGATGACGTGCCTGCCGTCCGGCAGAACGTCGGGCCAATGGTGGCCTGCTTCGCCGCCGGTACGGTCAACGGTGGTCAGGGGCTCGGCCTTGGCAGCGCCCGGCCGGATACGGAACAGGCCGCCGCCATGCTGCTGATTGAAAATCAGCGTGCCATCGCGACCGAAGCTCGCGCCCTGATGGAGAGCTTCGCCGTAGCTCGTCACCGCCCCGCCGCCTGCGCGCATCTTCCTCAGCAATCCACGCGATTGAAATGCCAGCCACTGGCCGTCCGGCGAGAAAGTCGGCGACAGTCCTCCATCGGTGCCGGGGATAGCCGTGATCGTCTCATCGGCGAGCGATCGCCGGTAGAGGCGTTGCTCTTCGTTCGAGCCTGCGGCGCTGAAGATGATGGCCGACCCGTCAGGCGCGAGGGCCATGGCACGCTCCCCGAGGAGCACCAGCGCCTTGTCCGACAGCGTGATCTGCGACCGCACTACTGGATTGGTCGCCGGTGGACCTGAGCGCGACGAAACAATGACTCCGGCTGCGACCGCTGCCGCCAGCGCTCCCAGCGCCCCCCATATGACGCGTGGGCGCCAGGGATGCGAAGCGGGAGTGGAGTGGTCCGCCTCGGCCTGCTCGCGATCATCGAGCTCGAGCCGCGCATCTGCAATCGAGCTGAGGCGCTTGCGTGGATCCTTCTCGAGAGAGCGGCGCAGGAGACGGCGCACGGACGCAGGCGTCTCGGGCGGCAGGGCCGTTAAATCGACGTCCTCTTTCAACACGGCGGCGAGCATCATCGAGATGTCGTCGCCGCCGAACGGTCGTCTGCCCGTGAGCATTTCGTAAAGGACGCATCCGAACGCCCAGATGTCCGCGCGTCTGTCCGCCGGCTTCCCTCTCGCCTGTTCCGGCGACATGTACGCGGCGGTGCCGATGATCATCCCCATCTGTGTCATCGCGGGAGAGGTGAACGTGGGCGAGTTGAGTTGATCAAAAGGCCGGCTGAAGCCGGCCTCCACCGGATCCAGCGCCTTGGCCAATCCGAAGTCGAGCACCTTCACCATGCCATCAGGGCGGACCTTGATGTTCGCCGGCTTCAGGTCCCGGTGGACGATCCCGAGCTCGTGCGCCGCTTCGAGCGCATCGGCGATCTGCCGCGCGATCGGGAGCGCTTCATCAATCGGGATCGGACCGCGCTGCAGACGCTCGGCGAGGTCCTCCCCTTCAACCAGCTCCAGCACGAGCGCGCGACCTTCTTCCAATCCATGGATGTGCGCGATGTTGGGATGATTGAGCGACGCGAGCGTCTTTGCCTCACGTTCGAAGCGCGCCAGGCGATCTGGATCCGCCGCAAACAGGTCGGGGAGGACTTTAATGGCGACATTGCGATCGAGTTGCGTATCGCGCGCGCGATACACCTCGCCCATGCCCCCCGCGCCGATCACTCCCGTGATCTCGTAGGGACCGATGCGCGTTCCGTTTGTCAGCGCCATTCGGCGGATGTTACTTACTCGACGGAGCGGCGATCACCGCGGCCGGGAGCATTCCCTTGGCCGTGTAGGCCATCGGCACGACACGGTACCGATACACCATCCCGTGTTCGCCAGTCACGTACCCGCGATCGCGTGCAGGCAGGCTCGAGGCATTCACCGACGTGGGGAAGCTCACCTCCCTCGAAAGCCACCTCCTCCCCCCGTCGCTCGTATAGATGACCGTCCGGTACCGGGCCGCCCAGCCTACCTCCGAGTCTGCAAACTCGAAGTCCGGCTTGCCGCCGATCTCCCCCGGCACGCCGGACCAGGTCCGACCACCGTCGGAGGTGCGGAAGATCTTGCCATTTAACGTACGCAGCAGCCCGGTGCTTGGATCGAGAAAATGCAGAGCGCCCTCTTTGCCTTCCTCTCCAGGAAGAATGAGGGAGAGGGACCATGTGGTTCCCCCGTCGGAGGTCCTGGCAAACGGGAAGCCAGCATCACCGACCTGGCGCCCGATTGCAAACCCACTGCTCGCATCAAGAAAAAACAGTCGCGAGAAGCCACACGCGACCTCGCGCGTGAGACCTTGAACTTCGGCTTTCACCCGGCAGTCGTACGCCACGCTCCACTTTTTTCCCGCGTCCGACGTCCGGAGAATCTGGCTGCCCGCTGCCACGAAGCCTATTTCGGGTGACACAAACTGATAGTCGCTCCGATGCTGGGCGACGCCGCCGGCCGGCGCCCAGGTTTTTCCGTCCGTCGTGCGAAGCAACCGATGGTCGCCGGAGCCAGTGCTTTGTACGGCGAAACCGGTTTTTGCGTCCAGAAACTGCAGATAGTTGTAAGCCCGATCGGCCGATCCGGGCTCGCCGAGCTGCGTTTCCCATGTCGCGCCGCCGTCGGCCGTATGCAGGATCACGCCACCGCTGATCGCGTTGGTTCCGCCGGAGACCCACCCTTCATCAGCGCTGGTGAAATGGACCGAGGTCAGTTCCACGTCCTCCTTGACGTTCACCGGCTCCCAGATCGCTTTGAACTTCGCCTGCGGGGCTGGCGGCGGTTTCTTCCCAGGCGCCTGCGCCACGGTGAGAATGGGGGTGAGGATTCCGAGGGCGAGAACAACACCAGCAACGCGCAGTTTCATAAGGACTCCTTGCGGCATCGACGGGCGAACGATACACCATGCCAGGAGCCGGGGGCGAGACGCGTCTGTTTCGCGGCGGGGGTGGTTCCGCTTAGTGGATGATTTCGTTGCCGACCTCCACGACCTCGAGATGCGGGAGGTCGAGCGCCTTGACGGCCTGCACCGCCCGCGCCAGGACCGCATCGCAGGTGCGTCGGTCCGCCGGAGACAGCTCCTTCCGAACCTGCCGCAACGCGCGAAGCACGCGTGCACGATCGAATCGCTGCCCTTCGCAATGTTCGCAATAACTCATTGTCTGCTCCAGAAAGCCATCAGGCGCCAGACACCCGTGAAGGGCTGGACTCCGACCGACTACGGACTACGACCGAAACAGCCCTAAGGGCTGGACTACGGACGTTCACGACTGATGATCGGGCCGGCGCCGTTGCGCCAGGTGAAACGCCACCG
>Ga0136617_10003074_pt1 | contig 14876 bp, 14 predicted proteins | sample AntDrymUQ3222106_2_FD_129672 | JGI IMG/M metagenome (GOLD analysis project Ga0136617, IMG submission 129672) | Polar desert sand microbial communities from Dry Valleys, Antarctica - metaG UQ322 (21.06) | ecosystem: Environmental > Terrestrial > Soil > Desert | place: Antarctica: Dry Valley... | reverse complement strand
CACGTCGGAGGGCATCACGGCGCTGCAGATGGACATCAAGATCACGGGCGTGACGTTCGACATCCTGCGCGACGCGCTGACGCAGGCGCTCGAGGCGCGGACGTTCATCCTTGGCGAGATGACGAAGGTCATCCCGGCACCACGCACCGAGCTGTCACCGCACGCGCCGCGGATCCTCACCGTCCAGATCGACACCGACAAGATCGGCCTGCTCATCGGCAAGGGCGGAGAGACGATTCGCGGGCTGGCGGAGGAGTTCGAGTCCCAGATCGACGTCAACGACGACGGCCAGGTGCTCGTCTACTCGGCCAACGGGCAGCTCGGCGAGGCGCTCGCCGAGCGCATCCGCTCGATGACGAAGGAGGTCGAGGTCGGCGACGAGTTCCCCGGCGCGAAGGTCGTCAAGACGACGACGTTCGGTGCCTTCGTCGAGCTCGCCAAGGGCACCGACGGCCTCCTGCACATCTCCAACGTGTCGCCGGGCCAGCGCGTCGACACGGTCGAGGACGTGCTCAACAAGGGCGACGAGATCCACGTTCGCGTCGTCGAGGTCGACCGCGAGCGCGGCCGCATCGGCCTGCGCCTGGCGGAGGATCCCGAGATCGTCGGCAAGACCGTCGAGGAGCTCGCGACCGTCGGCGGCGGGGGTGGCGGCCCGCGCCGCGAACGCCCTGACCGCAACGGCGGCGGCGGACGCGGCGACCGCGGCGGCGACCGCGGCGGACGGCGCGGCTCCGGCCGCCCGCGCCACGGCGACGCCGACAGGGGCTGACGACCTGGCAGAACACAGGCTCACCGTCCTGGACTCCGGCGTCCGGGTCGTGACGGAGGCGATGCCCACCGTCCGATCCGTGACGCTCGGGTTCTGGATCGCGACCGGCTCGGCGGCGGAGAGCGCCGCCGAGGCCGGCCTGTCGCACCTCGTCGAGCACATGCTCTTTCGCGGCACCGACCGCTACGGCTCGCTGGAGATCGACCAGATCTTCGACACGATGGGAGCAGAGCTCAACGCCGGCACAGGCAAGGAGTCGACGTCGGTCTACGCGCGCGTCATCGACGAGCACCTGCCCGCGGCGTTCGACGTCGTCGCCGACATGGTCTGGCATCCGCGCCTGCACGCCGACGACCTCGCCAACGAGCGCGAGATCGTGCTCGAGGAGATCGCGATGTACGAGGACGACCCGCAGGATCGGGTCTTCGACGTCCTCGGCGAGGCCGTCTTCGGGGACCATCCGCTCGGCCGCGCGGTCATCGGGACGGCGGACGTCGTCGGCACGACGAGCGCCGAGCGGCTGGCCCGCTTCCACGCGACGCACTACGCGCCGGGCGACGTCGTCATCGCGGCCGCCGGCTCGCTGGACCATGACGCGGTCGTCGAGCTCGCACGCGGGATCGATATACCCGCGCACGCGGCGGCGGCGCCCGCGCCACCGCCACTGCCGGACCGGCTGTCACCGCGGATGCGCTTCCTGCGCAAGGACACCGAGCAGTACCACCTCGCGCTCGGGGCCCCGGGGCTCGCCCGCGACGACGAGCGGCGCTTCGCGCTGCGGGTGCTCGACAACATCATCGGCGGGACGTCCTCCTCGCGCCTCTTCCAGGAGGTGCGCGAGCACCGCGGCCTGGCCTACAGCGTCTTCTCGTTCCAGTCGCTGTATGCCCAGACCGGCCAGATCGGCGTCTACCTCGGCACGCGGCCCGACAACGTCGCGCCCGCGCTGCGGGTCGTCGCCGACGAGCTCGCGCGCCTGCGCGCCGACGGCGTCACGGCCGAGGAGCTCGAGCGTTCCAAGGAGAACGTCAAGGGGCGCATCGTGCTGTCGCTCGAGTCGACGGCGGCGCGCATGAACCGGCTCGGCAGCGCCGTCCTCAACGACCTGCCGCTGCTGTCCGTCGACGAGGTCGTCGAGCGCATCGAGGCCGTGACGCGCGACGACCTGGCCGAGCTCACCGCCGAGCTGCTGGCGCCGGAACGGCTCAGCGCCGCCGGGGTCGGCACCGACGAGGACGTCTTCCGCCGCGCGATCGAGCCGGTCGCGCCGGCCCTCGGGGCGGTGCCGGCGAACCTGGTGGGATGAGCAGGCTCCGCGTCGCCGTCGCGGGCGCGGCCGGCCGGATGGGGCAGGCGGTCGTCGCCGCGGTGGAGGGCGCCGACGACCTGGAGCTCACGGGGAAGGCCGACCCCGCACTTGGGATCAAGCTCGCCGACGTCCTCGGCGACGCTGACGTCGTCGTGGACTTCACGCAGCCCGACACGGCGCTGACAAACGCGCTGGAGTGCGTCGCCGCGGGCGTGCACGTCGTCATCGGGACGACCGGCTTCGACGTCGAGCCGCTGCGCTCGGCCGAAGGCGCCAACGTCTTCATCGCCCCGAACTTCGCCATCAGCGCGGTGCTCATGATGCGCTTCGCCGCGGAGGCCTCGCGCCACATGGCCAAGGCAGAGATCATCGAGCTGCACCACGACGGCAAGCTCGATGCCCCGTCGGGCACGGCGGCGCGCACCGCCGAGCTCATGGAGGGCGAGGTGCCGATCCATTCGGTCCGCCTGCCGGGGCTCGTCGCCCACCAGGAGGTCATCCTCGGCGACGTCGGCCAGTCGCTCACGATCCGCCAGGACTCGCTTGCGCGCGAGTCCTTCATGCCCGGCGTCCTGCTCGCCGTCCGCCGCGTGCCGGAGCTCACCGAGTCGCCGGTGATCGGGCTCGAGCACCTGCTCTTCTGAACGCGCTTGTATAGCCGCGCGCGGAGGCGTAACTTCGTACCGTCTGTCACAACTGCGCGGGGAGGTGCAGATGGATTGGACCACGAAGCTGCTCGTCATTGCCAACCGCACCATCGACTCGGACGAGATCCGCAACGCGATCGTCGACCGCGCGGCCGCCGGTCCGGTGCAGGTGACGCTCGTCGCGCCCGCATCCAGCGGCACCGGGCCGCCCAGCGCGCGTCGCACGGCGACGGCGCAGCGCCTGGAGGGGGCGGTGCAGCGGCTGCGCGAGGCTGGCGTACCGGTCGAGGGCATCGTGGGCGACCCCGACCCGATGGTCGCCGTCCAGGACGCGTGGGACCCGCGCCGCTTCGACGAGGTCATCGTGGCGACGCTGCCGACCGGGGTGTCGCGCTGGATGGCCGCCGACCTACCGCACCGCGTCGAACGCTTCACCGGAGCGCGCGTGACGCACATCATCGCGGGAGAGTGAGCGGCGGCGTCACGGTCGCTGTCACCGATCACGCGGTGGAGCGCTTCCGCCAGCGGGTCGGCACGCGTCGCGGCGGCCTCGACGTGCGCCCGGAGATCGCCGGACGCGTGAGCGAGGCGTGGGCGGCGGGGCGCGTGAGCGACGAGCCGCCGCCCGGTGCCGACGCCGCGACCACCCGCGGCTCGGTCTACGTCCGTGACCTCGTCGACCGTGGCGTCGTATTCGTCTGCCGCCACGACCGCGCATCGCGCGAGCTGCTCGTCATCACGCTCTGGGAGGACGACCGCTACGGCACACCGCGCGTCGACCGGCGCTTCACGGACGCCCTGAAGACCGACGACGAGGCGCTCGTCGATCCCGGGCGCCGCTGGCGCGACCGGCGCGACCGCGAGTGGTCGGCCACCGGGCGACCATCGAGCCGCGGCCTCATGAATGCTCCGTGGACTTCCGCGGCTCCGGGTGGGGCGTGCCGGCGCAGTCCAGGAGTGCGAGCGTGGTGGCCATGAGGTCGTGCGGTATGCCGTCGGAATCGATGAGCCGTTCGAGCGTCAGGCCGTTGGTCAGCGCAAGCACGACGATCGCCCACTGCCGTGCGCCGAGCGGGCCTGGGTCCTGCGCGGCGAGCTCGGCGAGACCGGTGTGCATGCGGCGGTAGCGGCGCGCGAACTCGGCCAGGAGGGCCGGGTTGCGCGCCGATCGCGTCCAGAACTCGATCGCGAGCAGCAGCCATCGCTCGTTGCGCGGGTCGACCGGTTGCGCCGCGAGGGCAGCCAGCCGCGCGTCGGCCGTGGGGAAGCGTTCGAACAGCACGCGAATCTGATCGAGGCGCCGGGCGAAGATCTCGTCGCAGAGCGCGAGAAAGAGCCCTGCCTTGCTCTCGAACGCAGCGAAGATGGCGCCCTTCGTGTAGCCGGCGTCAACGGCGATGCGTTCGAGCGATGTGGCGTGATAGCCATCGGAGAGAAAGCGCTGCTCGGCTGCATCGAGCAGCGCCCGGCGGGTGAGCGCGGCGCGCTCGGGACGGCTCAGCCGCTCGCTGCTCAACCGGCAACCGGCGGCAGCCATTCGGGCGGCAGGATCCTGGGAATCGTTCCGGCAGGCAGCGCCTTGCCGACGCTGCCGGTGTAGTCGGGTGCCACGCGCCGTGCGAGCGCCTCGGCCGGCCGCCCGACGACGTACGGCGCGCCGTCGTCCGTCAGCAGCAGCGCCGCCACGTTTGCGGCGATCTGGAAGTCGGCGGCGTTGAGCTCGGGGCCGTTGAGGACGCCCTGCTCGATCCAGGCGTCGATCTGGTCAAGGCGCGCGGGCAGCTCGGCCATGTCGACCTCTCCGGCTGCGTCGATGGCATCGTGCTTGGCCGTCGCCAGCCAGATGATCGTCGGCGTGGCGACGCGCAGCATCGCGCGCATCGGGAGGGACCACTCCGGGAGCATGATGCTCTTGAACGCCTGGTGTTCGCGCCTGCCCATGCAATAGAAGACGCGCCGGATCGAGTTCTGAAACCCCTCACCCCAACGTTCGGCCTCCTCCACCGCGCGGCGGCGCTCAGGATCAGCCGGGAACAGCGGGCGCTCGGGCACGAGCTCGTCGAGGAACCGAGCGATGTAGCGGCTCCCCTGCACGCGCTGGCCGTCGACCTTCAGAGCCGGAACCGTCATCGTCTGAAAGCCCAGCCCGAGCATGATGAACGCATGCGCGCCCGGCGGCAGGTTCACGCGCTTGTACTCGATCTCCTTGTGGGCCAGCATCAGCTGAGCGGTCAGCACGGCGTTCGAGCCCGAGAACATGTAGAGCTTGACCTTTGTCTTCAACGTGACTCCTCTCCGCGCGGTCCGCGCACCACCCGAGGAACGCGGGGTCTCCCGACCGGCAACGTACCGCTGATACTCACATACCGACGGTACGTCGGCAAGCGGGACACGTGGCTGGTCCGTAGAACTCGGGCAGATGCGCCTGTGCTTGCGCCTGATCGTCAGGGGCGGAGACGGTAGAACTGCCAGAAGTCGTTGTCGATCGGCAGGATCTCGACGTCTGAGAACCCGGCGTCAAGGGCGTACGCGCGCAGCGTGTCGGGCCGCATCATGGTCCCCGTGGCGGCTGACGGTCGCTCGTCGAGGCCGACCGCCAGGCAATGCATGACGCTGAACCCGTACATCAGCCGCTCGATCTCGTCGCCAGGCGCCGTGAAGGCGTCGGCGACGCGCTCGTCGACGACGAGCGCGACGCCACCCTCTGCGAGGAGCTCCCGGATGGCGCGCAGGGCGTCGACCGGGCGCGCCATGTCGTGAAGCGCTTCGAAGATCGTCACGAGGTCGTAGTGGCCGCCGAGCGAGGGGTCGGCGGCGTCGCGGACGTCGAAGGCAAGTCGTTCCGTGAGGCCTGCGGCCGCCGCGTTGGCGTTGGCGGTGTCGATCGAGGCGGGGTCAAGGTCGATGCCGTCCACCCGTGCCTTCGGGTACGCGCGCGCGTTTGCGATGCTCGACCAGCCCGTGCCACATGCGACATCGGCCACGCGGGCCGGCGGGTCCTGCTGCAGCCGCGCGTGGACGTCCGGGACCGCGGGGAGCCACTCGGTACCCAGGAGGTTTACGAACATCGCGCGGTTCATCAGGCTGATGCCCTCTCGCATATCGGCCCCGTAGGCCGCGTACGGCACGCCGTCACCTGACCGGTAGGCCTCCAGAAGCTGCTGCAGGGGACCCAGCAGTCCGACCATCTGGCGCATGAGCGGGACCATCCAGTTGAGGCTGTCGTGCTCGACGAGGACCTCGACATGCCCGTCCGGAATCGAGTACCGGCGCGTGGCCGGCGCGCTCGCGGGGTCCTCCACGACGAGAATCCCGGTCACCGCCTGCTGCTCGAGCCACTCCCGCACGTACCGCTCGTCCGTCGCCGTCCGCACGGCGAGCTCAGACGCGGTCGCCGAGCCGAGATCGGCGAGCGCTTCGTAGAGCCCGAGCCGGTCGCCCAGGTACACCCCGCAGACGTCCTCGAAGTTCAGGGCGGCGTGGAACAACCGCTCGACCAAGGCGTCTCGCGCTTGCGTGTGCGCGTCGGCTGCGGGCGTCATGGCGACCTCCTCGAGATGATTCAGGCTGTTCTAACAGCGCACGAGGTTGGCGTGGAGATTCTCAGCCCGAGGACTCACGGCACGTGGCGGCGGGCCGGCGCGCGGGCTACCCGGCGCCTCTCACGCGTAGCTCATCGGCGTTCGCCAGCGTGTCCGGGCGTCATGACGAACGGAGGCGGGACCCGATGCGTTTGACGGCTCTCGCTGCGCTCGTCGCGTCCGCGCTGCTCGCGGCCTGCGGCGGGAGCGCGGCGCCGCCGCCGAAGCCCGAGTCGCAGGGTGGCAGCGTCGAGGACCAGCTCGGCTTTACCCACAGAGGCCTCGCGACGGTGCGCCCGCAGGTCGAAGACGAGCTCGCCACGTGCATGAAGGCGGAGGGCTTCGAGTACGTGCCGATCCCCGTCGCTCCGACGCAGGCCGCGGGTCGGCCGGACTTGAGCGACGAGGAGTTTGACAAGCTGTTCGGCTACGGGATCAGCACGCTGCCCCCCGATGCCGCTGCTGCCCACGACCCGAATACGAGAATCCGTGGGCGGCTGGCGTCAGCGGAGCTGCGCGCCTACCATGAGGCGCTGACCGGGGGCCGGCCCGAGCTCACCTTCTACGAGGCCGTCGACTCGGGCGAGTTCACCGACATCGGCGGTTGCACGAAGCGGGCCGCGGAGTCCGCGTTCAAGGTGGCTTCCACGCTGCTGGTAACGCTGCAGCGTGCGCTTGACGAACTCGACGAATCGATCGCCGCGGATCCGCGGATGGTGCGCGCCGACGAGCGGTGGTCGCGCTGCATGCTCGACGTGGCGGGCAAGAGCTACGAGGACTCCGACGCGGTCGAGGACGACATCCGAGCGCGCCTTCAGGAGCTGAGCGAGCGCTCGGATGCCACAGGCAACGGCTCGCTCGACGCGGCGGCGCTGAAACGCCTGCAGCGGCTCGAGATCGAGTTCGCACGCGAGGACAACGCGTGCGACCGCAAGCACCTGCTACCGGTTGAGGACGTCGTGCGAGCCGAGTTCGAGGCGGCCTTCCGCGAGCGCCACGCCGACCTGCTGCGGATGGTGCCGCCGCTGGGAGGCTGACCAGATCGCCGCTGCCCGTCCACCACGACGGGCGTCAACCGTCTACCACGAGCTCGCGCAGGCGCGTATGGCGCCGGCGCGCGTCCGTGCGTCGCACGGCTGCCGCCAGCGCCGCGCGCTCGCCGACGACGACGCAGATCTCCTGCGCGCGCGTCACGGCCGTGTAGACGAGGTTGCGCGTGAGCATGATGTGGTGGCCGCGGAAGACGGGCACGACGATCGCCCGCGCCTGCGAGCCCTGGGCCTTGTGGACCGTCGCCGCGTAGGCGAGGCGCAGCGTGTCGAGTGCGTCGACCGGCAGCGAGACGCGGCGGCCGTCCTCGCCGGCGAAGAGGACCCGGTCGCGCTCGGGATCGTGGTGCAGGAGCACGCCGCGCTCGCCGTTGAAGAGATCGTGCTCGTAGGAGTTGCGCGTCTGCATGACCTTGTCGCCGACGCGCAGCGGCGCGCCGGCGATCGGCGCCCCGTCGGGGTTCAGCCGCGCGCGCAGCTCGGTGTTCATCGCGTCGATCCCCAGCGGGCCCTTGTGCATCGGCGCGAGCATCTGGACGTCGGCGGCGGGATCAAGGCCGTAGTGGGACGGCAGGCGGGTGGCGGCCAGCTCGCAGACCTCGTCGAAGATCGCCTGCGGGCCGTCGCGCTCGATGAAGAAGAAGTCGCGCACGTCCTCGTCGCGCGGCTGCGTCGGCGGTAGCTCGCCGGCGTTCATCGCATGCGCTGCGCGGACGATCATCGAGCGAGCGGCCTGGCGGAAGACCTCGGTCAGCCGCGTCGCCGCGATCGAGCGCGCGTCGAGCAGGTCCTCGAGCACCCGGCCCGGACCGACCGGCGCGAGCTGGTCGACGTCGCCGACGAGCAGCACGTGCGTGCGCGGGCCGACCGCCGCCAGCAGCGCCTCGGCGAGGTGGACCGACAGCATCGACGCCTCGTCCACGATGAGCACGTCGCAGCCCTCGATCGGATGGTGCTCGCCGCGTGTGAAGCCCTCGCCCGGCGCCCATTCGAGCAGGCGGTGGATCGTCGTCGCGTCGGCGCCGGTGAGCTCGCCCAGGCGCCGGGCGGCCTTGCCGGTCGGGGCGCACAGGCGCGCCGCGCGCCCGTGCGCCTTCAGCAGGTCGACGAGTGCGCGCATCGTCGCGCTCTTGCCGGTGCCCGGTCCGCCGGTGAGGATCGAGAGGCGACGCTGAAGCGCCTGCATGACGCCGCGCCACTGGTCGTCGCTGGGGACGAAGCGCCCGCTCGCCGGCCGCTTGACCGAACCGAGGCGCAGCGCGGGCTCGTCTGCGAGCAGCCGGCGCACGTGCGCGGCGAGCCGCGTCTCGACGGCGTGCAGCCGTGCGTCGGCCACGCGCTCGTCCTCGACGACGACCCGGCCGCGCGCCGCGAGCTCGTCGATGGCGTCGCAGACGTTGCCGCCGCCGAGCAGGCGCGCGGCGCGCGGCACGAGCTCGTCGCGAGGGAGATGGCAGTGGCCGTCGCCCTGGGCCTGGTCGAGCGCGTGCAGCACGCCGGCCGCGAGCCGGTCGGGTGCGTCGAGCGGCGTGTCGAGGGCGCGCGCGAGCGCGTCGGCCGTGGCGAAGCCGATCCCGTCGAGCTCGCAGATCGCGTACGGCTCGCGCTGCAGCCGCGCGATCGAGCCCGCGCCGAAGTGGCGCGCGATCCGCCCGGCCGATGCGGCGTCGACGCCGTGCGTGTCGAGGAACAGGCGCAGCTCGCGCAGCTCGCGCTGGTCGCGCCACGACTGCACGGCGCCGCCGAGCCGCCGAACGCCGATCCCCGGCACGCCGCGCAGCAGGGTCTCGGGATCGCGATCGATCGCCGCGAGCACCTCGCCGGCGCCGTAGCGCTCGACGAGCAGCGCGGCGCCGCGCGGGCCGACGTGCTTGACGGACTCGAGGTAGGCCTTGACGGCGGCGTCGCTGACCGGCTCGAGGATCCGCGCGCGCTCGACGGCGAACTGCCAGCCGTGACGCGGGTGGCAGCGCCAGCCGCCGCCGACCGCGACGGACTCGCCCTCGTGCACGTGTCCGAGCGCGCCGACGAGCACGACCGGCTCGCCGTCGTCGGACACCGCGTCGAGCACGGCGAAGTCCCCGTCGGGAAGGCTCCAGCGCACGCCCATGACCTCCGCGACCAGCTCGCCGGCCGCCGGGTCGCGGGGCGAAGCGTCCTGCGAGCGGTCTGTCATGGATGCGGAGTCTCGCACGTAAACTTGACGGCACGACGGGGTCGGTGTAACTACACATGTATGAACCCGCTGACAGCCGCCGATCTTGACCTCTGCATGCAGGTCCGGAAGATGTGCGCCTGCAACCAGCTGCGCCGGGCGACGCGCGGCGTGACGCAGCTCTACGAGGCCGCGATGGCGGCGAGCGGGCTGAAGGTGACGCAGCTGCCGATCCTCGTGGGCCTCGGCTCGGAGGGCGACCTGTCGGTCACGAGGCTCGCCGGAGCGCTTTCGCTCGACCGCACGACGCTGACGCGCAACCTCAGGGTGCTCGAGGAGCGGGGGCTCATCCGCACCGCCGAGCACGAGGACGACGCGCGAGTGCGGATGGTGTCGCTCACAGCCGAGGGATCGCGCGTGCTGGCCGGCGCGCTCGTGCGCTGGGAGGAGGTCCAGACCGAGGTGGAGGCGCAGTTCGGACGTTCGCGCCTGCAGGCGCTGTACGACGAGCTCTCGGCGCTGACGGACATCGTCCACGCCTGAGCGGGGAAAAGGCAAGCGGCGCCACAGGCGCGGCAGCGCGATCGGAGCAGATAGGTGTAGCTACACGCATAGGGGAGGACCCGATGATCTCAACACCCGTATCGATCGCCGTCGTGATCGCCGACGTGGCGCTCGCGGCCCTGCTGATAGCCGGCATCGCCTACGCCGCGCGCGCCGAGCGCCGTCCAGCCGTGCTGTGGATCGGCGGCGGGGCCGTCGCCGCGTGGTTCGTGCTCGCGTTCGTGCTCGCAAAGCAGGGGTTCTACGAGACGACCGTGGACACGACGCTGCCGCCGCGGATCGGGCCGGCGATCGTGATCCCGAGCGTTCTGGGCTGCGCACTGCTCGCGCTCGCGCCCGTGCGCCGGGCGATCGGTCGCCTGCCGCTGCACTGGCTCGTCGGTGTCCAGGCGTACCGCGTCGTGGGGGGGCTGTTCCTGATCGCCTACCTGCAGGACGACATGCCCGCCGAGTTCGCGCTGCCGGCCGGCATCGGCGACGTGCTCGTCGGCATCGCCGCGCCGTTCGTGGCCGCGCGGCTCGTGCGCGACGGCGTCCAGCGTGCCCGGCCGTGGGTGCTGGCGTGGTGCACGCTGGGCATCCTCGACCTCGTCGCCGCCGTAACGTGCGGCTTTCTGACGGCGCCGAGCTCCTTCCAGCAGCTCGCGCTCGACAGCCCGAACGCCGCGATCACGAGCTACCCGTTCGTGCTCATCCCGACGTTCGCGGTGCCGGCGTCGGTCATCCTGCACGTCTACGTCATCGCCCGCCTGCGCACGCGGTCGGTGGCGGCAGGCGCTCCCGCGGTGCGGGCGAGGCACGCGTAGAACGCTCCGACGCGCCTGCGATACTGGGCGCGGTGCCCGGCCTCGGCTCGATCCTCACCGCCATCGTGACCCCGTTCGACGACGAGGGAGCCGTCGACGAGCACGCGTTCGTGAGCCTCATGCACCACCTCGCCGCCAACGGCTCGGACGGCTTCGTCGTCTGCGGCACGACCGGTGAGGCGCCGACGCTCGACGACGACGAGCACCTGCGCGTCGTCGAGCTGGCCGTCGCCGAGCGCCCGCCCGGGGCGACGATCGTGGCGGGCGTCGGCTCCAACGACACGCGCCACGCCGTCGACCTCACCGCCCGTGCCTGCGAGCTGGGCGCCGACGCGCTGCTGTCGGTCAACCCGTACTACAACCGTCCCAACCGCCGCGGGATCGTCGCGCACTACCGCGAGGTCAGCCGGGCCGCCGACCGGCCGATCGTGCTCTACAACATTCCGCAGCGGACGGGCTCGGACATGCCCAACGACCTGCTCGCCGAGCTCGCCCAGCTCGAGCACGTCGAGTACGTCAAGCAGGCCAACAACGAGAACCTCGCGCGGGTCCACGGCCTGCGTATCTACGCCGGCAACGACGAGATCCTCGCCGCGGTGCTCGATATGGACGAGCCGGGCGGGATCCTGACCGGCAGCCACATCGTCGGGCTCGAGATGCGCAGGATGGTCGACGAGCCGGATGAGCGCGCTGCGATCCACGAGAGCCTCCTGCCGGTCTTCGCCGCGATGAGCGTCGCGCCCGCGGCGGTGAGCATCAAGGCCGCGCTGAACCTGCTCGGCCACCGGGTCGGCACGCCGCGCCTGCCCTACGTGGCGACCGACGAGCAGGAGACCGCCACGATCCGCGCGATGCTGCAGGACCGCGGGTTGCTGGTCGGAGCGACGGTTTGAGCGGACCGCTACGCGTGCTTCCCCTCGGCGGGCTGGGGGAGATCGGCAAGAACATGACGGTCATCGAGTACGAGGACCGGATCGTCGTCGTCGACGTCGGGCTGCGCTTCCCGACGGCCGAGATGATGGGCATCGACCTCGTGCTGCCCGACTTCGCCTACCTGCGCGGGCGGGTGAGCGACATCGAGGCGATCGTCATCACGCATGGCCACGAGGACCATCTCGGCTGCCTGCCGTTCCTGCTGCGCGAGCTCGGGGTCGAGGACGCGCCGCCGGTCTACGGCGGGCCGCTGACGATGGCGATGGCCCGCTCCAAGCTCGACGAGCACCGCCTCGCCCGCGACGTCGACGTCATCGACGTCAAGTGCGGCGAGCAGATCGAGTGCGGGCCCTTCGACGTCGAGCTCATCCACATGACGCACTCGATCCCCGACGCGAGCGCCGTCGCGCTGACGACCGACCTCGGCACGGTGCTCGTCACGGGGGACTACAAGTTCGACCAGACGCAGGTCGACGGCGTCCCGGCGGACGTCACGCGCCTGGCCGAGCTCGGGCGTGAGGGCCTGCTGCTGCTCTGCGGCGACTCGACGAACGCCGACCGGCCCGGCTTCGCGCCGAGCGAGAAGATCGCCGGGCCGAACCTCAAGGATGTCTTCGGCCGCTGCACGGGGCGGATCGTCGTGACCTCCTTCGCGTCGAACATCCACCGCGTCCAGCAGGTCATCGACGCGGCGGCGGCCCTGGACCGCAAGGTCTGCCTCGTCGGGCGCTCGATGCGCAAGAACACGAACATCGGACGCTCGCTCGGGCACATCAAGATCCCGGGCGGGCTGATCATCGGGCCGCGCGAGCTCTCAGACTTCCCCGACGATCGCATCGTCATCATCTCGACCGGCTCCCAGGGCGAGCCGCTCAGCGCACTGCGCCGGATGGCGCACCGCGATCATCCGCAGGTCGAGCTGCATGCCGGCGACACGGTCGTCTTCAGCGCGACGCCGATCCCCGGCAACGAGCGCGCCGTCAACGAGACGATCGACCGCCTGTACCACATCGGCTGCGACGTCATCACGACGAGGGACGCGCCGATCCACGCCTCGGGGCACGGCTACCAGGAGGAGATCAAGCTCATGCTGAACCTCACCCGGCCGCGCTACGTCATGCCCTTCCACGGCGACCACAAGCGCATCCACCTGCACTCGAGGCTGGCCGAGGCCGTCGGGATCGACCCCGACCGGATCTTCAAGGGCGAGAACGGCCTGCCGCTCGAGCTCGACGCCAAGGGCGCGCGCTGGGGCTCGAAGGTCCAGTCCGGGATGATCTTCGTCGACGGCGTCGACATCGGCGACGTGACCGACGTCGCGTTGCGTGACCGCCGGATGCTGTCGGCCGACGGGATCTTCGTGGTCGTCGCGACGATCTCCGAGCAGGACGGCACGTCGGTCGCCGAGCCCGAGGTGATCTTCCGCGGGGTGCCGTTCGCCGACGAGGCCGACAAGCTCCTCGACGACCTGCGGCACACCGTCGACACCTCGATCGAGCGCGCCGCCGCCGAGGAGATCCGCGAGATCGACCTGCTGCAGGAGATCCTCCACGACGACCTCGCGGCGTTCGTCTACGACCGCCTCAAGCGCCGCCCGATGGTGCTACCGGTCGTCGTCGAGGTCTGACCCGACACGGTCGTCGCTCGTGTGCTCGACGACGTCGAGACCCGGACCGATCGGCGCGCTGTCTCGGCTGGTCCGCCGTGGCGTGCAGAGGTCGCGAAGGACCGAGACCGCGGTCTCCACTGGCGGCAGCGCACGGATGCTGGCCGCCGCACGTTCGGCGGCCGCGCGGTAGCTCGGGTCGGCGAGCACCCGCGCGACGGCGTCGCCCAGCCCGCTCGCCGCCGCTGGCCGGCCCCACACGGCCACGCCCGCGCCCAGCGCGCTGACGCGCCGCGCGTTGTGTGGTTGGTCGGCGAACAACGGCAGCAACGCCAGCGGAACGCCCGCCGACAGCGCCAGCTGCACCGTTCCCGAGCCTCCGTGACAGGCGACCGCGACGGCCTGCGTCAGCACGTCGACCTGCGGCACCCAGCCCAGCGCGCGGGCCGCCGGCGGCAGCGGCCCGAGCGCGCCGGGATCGGCGTCGCGCCCGACCGTGACGAGGACGCGGACAGGCAGCGCCGCCAGCGCGTCGACCGCCGCGCGGTAGACCATGGGAAAAGGATCGGTCTCGGGCGCAACGGTCCCGAGGGTCAGGTGCACCAGCGGCCGTTCGTCGCCCGGCCACAAGTCGGGGAATCTACCGACCGGGGCGCTCGCCGGACGGAATCGCAGCGTGGCCGACGGCCCGGGCATCGCAGGGTCCTCCAGCGCCGCGGGGGAGAGGGAGAACGTCGGCACGATCCGCGTACCGGCGCCGCCAGGATCGCGGCGCAGGCCGGCCTCGCCACGGCGCGCGTCGAGTGCCGCACCCGCCGCGCGGAGGATGACGTCCTCCGTGGCGCCGGTGCCGATCGCCACGCGGACCCGCGGCACGCCGGTCAGCTCGGCGGCGAGCACGGCGGCGAACTCGCACGACTCGTGCACGATCACGTCCGGCCGCCAGCGCCGGCAGGCGGCCAGCACCCCGGGCAGCGCCACCCGTGCGTCCACTCCCGCGAACACCTCTCGAACGACGCGCGAGTTGACGTTGCCCTCGGGCTCACGCCGCGCGGCGGCGAACAGGTGGTCGCGTTGCGACGCCGGCGCCCGGCCCAGCTCGATCACGCCGAAGCCCGCGATCCGCGCCGCGGCGGCGCCGGCGCCGCTGGTCGCGATGAGCACGTCACCGCCCGCGCCGGTCACGGCGGCTGCGAAGGGCAGCAGCGCGCCGACGTGACCTGCTCCGCTCGTCGATGTCATCAGCACACCGACCACGTCTGGAACCTCAGTCTGCGGCCTAGGAGGCTGGTGTTTTTCGCAGCGGCGCGGTTCCGTCCGACCCTCAAGTCATGACTTTGGGTTTGTCTCCGCGCCAGGCCGACATGTTTGTCACGACGACCGGTTTCTGCGAGGGCCGCGTCGCGGCGGACTCGATCTACGGGTTGTTGCATCGCGAGTGCTTCGGCCTGTTT
>Ga0136617_10003073_pt1 | contig 14879 bp, 11 predicted proteins | sample AntDrymUQ3222106_2_FD_129672 | JGI IMG/M metagenome (GOLD analysis project Ga0136617, IMG submission 129672) | Polar desert sand microbial communities from Dry Valleys, Antarctica - metaG UQ322 (21.06) | ecosystem: Environmental > Terrestrial > Soil > Desert | place: Antarctica: Dry Valley... | reverse complement strand
TACGTAACGCTGAGCCCGACGGTGCTTTCCCGAGGATGCATCCACGCCGCCGGCCCCTATCGGTGCGACAACGTGCGCATACGAGGTCGCACAGTGTTCACGAACACGCCGCCGAATGGAGCCTTTCGCGGCTTCGGCGCGCCGCAGACTGAATTCGCGGTGGAAGTACACATGGACCGCATCGCCGGAGCACTCGGGATGAGCCCGGTTGAGTTGAGGCGGATTAACGCGTTGCGCCCGGGCGATACGACCGCGACGGGACAGACTCTCCGGGAAGACTGCAGCGCACACATGGTGCTCGAGGAAGCGGTCAGACGGACGGACTTCGAGCGGAAGCGCACGCAATACCACGGCACCAATAGGGCGATCGGCCTCGCCCTCTTCTACCACGGGGCGGGTTTTACCGGTGCGGGAGAGCGCAACCTGAAATCGAGAGCCCGGCTCGACCTGACTCCCAACGGTGTCCGCATCGCCGTCGGCAGTACCGAGATCGGGCAGGGTACGCGCACCATGCATGCTCAGATCGTGACTGACGCGCTGGAGATTCCGTACGAATCAGTCGAGGTCGCACAGCCGGATACTTCAAAGGTCGCCGACAGCGGCCCGACAGTAGCCTCGCGCACCTGCATGGTGGTCGGCAAGATCCTCGAGGAGTGCGCTCTCGAAATGAAGGAGAAGTTGGGCGGCCTGTCTCCAGCGGAGTATCACGCCGAGCACGGGCCGATGTCCGTCGAGCGAATGTACGAGCCGCCCGACTGGATCAAATGGGATGATGCGGCTTATCGCGGAGATGCGTACGCGACCTACGGTTGGGGATGCGACGTCGCGGAGCTCGAGATGGATCCCGACACCTTCGAGGTGCGACCGATTCGACTCACCGCCGTTCAGGAGTTTGGGCGTCCCATTCATCCCGCTCTCGCCCGCGGCCAGATAGAAGGCGGAACTGCCCAGGGGCTCGGCTATGCACTTCTGGAGAGAGTCGTCATGCGCAACGGTGCGATGGCCAACGGCCAGCTCACCAACTACGTGATTCCGACAACGCTCGACATGCCGGAAATGGACATCGTGATGATGGAGAATCCCTATCCCGGTGGTCCATTCGGAGCAAAGGGACTCGGCGAGCTTCCAATGGACGGCCCCGCGCCCGCGGTTGTAAACGCGCTGCGACATATGGGTCTCGACGTCCGGGAAATCCCGGCAGTTCCGGAACTGCTGGCTTCGTGCGACCGGATGTGACGCAGTTCACGCTCAACGGCACCCTTGCCACGGTCGATGCACACCCGGCCGCTCGCCTCCTCGACGTCCTCCGTGAGGAATGCGGCCTCACCGGTACTAAGGAGGGATGCGGTGAAGGCGAGTGCGGCGCGTGCACCGTTCTCATCGATGGAGAGCCGGTATGCTCCTGCATCATTCCGCTGGCTCAGGTATCTGGTGCCGATGTAGTCACGATCGAAGGGCTGGGCGGCGATCATCCGCTGCAACATCATTTCATGAACGAAGTGGGCGCGCAATGCGGGATCTGCACGCCGGGAATGATCATGGCCGCGATGGTGCTGGGGCCTGAGCCTTCGCTGGATGACATCAAGATTGCGCTCGCCGGCAATCTCTGTCGTTGCACTGGGTACGCGGCGATCTATCGCGCTGTGCTCAAGTGGCGCGGAATGCCAGACGCTCAATCTTCATCGGCTGAGGCAATGGCTTGATCACCTTCTATCTGCAGCGAGTTTCGTCCATCAGGGGCAGTGAATGAGGGTTGCATTGTCGTTGCTCGACATGCGGAGCGCGTCTTCTCTCGACGACGCGCTCGGGATTCTTCGAGAGGAGAAACGGACTCCGGTCGCCGGTGCAACCGACGTTTACGTAGCTCTCAACTTCGGAACATCGGCGTCAACCCGGTTCCTCGACATCTGGGCATTGGACGAGCTCCGCACCATATCTCACGATGGCGACACAGTAATCATCGGTGCTCTTACTACATACACGTCGCTGATCCGCTCACACATCATCGCTGACCGTCTGCCAATGCTTGTTGAGGCCTCGCGCATGGTGGGAGGAGTTCAGATTCAGAACCGTGGCACCCTCGGTGGAAACATCGCCAACGGATCGCCGGCAGCCGACGGAGTACCCGTGCTGTTCGCTGCCGATGCCACGGTTGTATTGCGAAGCGTCGATGGGGAGCGACGGGTGCCGGTGACGAGCTTCTATACCGGATATCGCGCGACCGTCATGCGACCCGATGAGCTGATCGTGGCGATCGAAGTTCCGCCGGTCGAGGGAAAACAGTGGTTCCGCAAAGTCGGCACGCGCGCTGCACAGGCGATCTCGAAGATCGTAATGGCGGCTGTGCGTGGCCCGGCACCGCGCATAGCACTCGGCAGCGTTGCGCCGACCGTACTGCGCGCGCCTGCGACGGAGCGAGCTCTGAGCGAAGGTGCGACAATCGACGATGCCGCTGCAATTCTGGGAGGCGAGATAGCCCCGATCGATGATGTGAGATCCACCGCCGAGTATCGTCGACGCGTCGCGCAGAATCTTCTCCGCCGTTTCTGGGCGGACACCGGCTGAACCGCGTTCCTGGCTGCCGGCAGCGATCGAACATGGACCTGGTGATTCGCGGGCGGCGTGTCGTGACCCCCGATGGTTTGCGTCCTGCCGCGCTGCACATCAACGAGGGAAGAATCCGGCGTGTCGCACCGTGGGACGATTTTCCGCCGGCCGCCGAGACCTTCGATGCGGGTGAACTCATCGTGATGCCCGGCATTGTCGACACGCACGTGCACGTCAACGAACCGGGCCGTACCGACTGGGAAGGATTCGAGACAGCGACGCTTGCCGCTGCGGCTGGCGGTGTCACGACAATTCTCGACATGCCCTTGAACTCGATACCCGCGACGACCTCGGTCGCAGCGCTGGAAGAAAAGCGCGCCGCCGCCAGGGGAAAGACGACTGTCAATGTCGAGTTCATCGGCGGTGTCATTCCCGGGAATTCAGAGGAGCTGGCCGGCCTCCGCGACGGCGGTGTGCGTGCCTTCAAATGCTTTCTCGCCCCCTCCGGTGTGGACGAGTTCCCGAACGTGACAGACGACGATCTAATCGTGGCGTTTCCGATTCTGTCTCGGCTCGGCATCCCATTGATGGTCCACGCTGAAGATCCCACGCGGCTCCGCCCGCTCGTCGGAGGCTCACGCAACTATGCCGAGTATCTCGCAACGAGGCCCGCCGAATCCGAGCGTGCGGCGATCGAGCTGCTCATCCGGCTGATGGATTGGTGCCCGACGCCGGTGCATGTCGTTCATCTGTCATCGGCAGCTTCTCTCGCCATCATCAGGGACGCGCGCGTTCGCGGCCTGCCGCTCACTGTGGAGACATGTCCACACTATCTCACCTTCGCGGCGGAGGCCATTCCCGACGGAGCGACGGCTTTCAAATGCGCCCCGCCCATTCGCGAGGCGAGCGAGCGCGAGGCATTGTGGAGTGCGCTGAAAGCCGGTGACATTGATCTCGTCGTCTCCGACCATTCGCCATGCCTTCCCTCGTTGAAGGACGCTGGAGGAGATTTCATTTCAGCATGGGGTGGTATTGCGTCGCTCCAGTTGTCGTTGTCCGCGGTCTGGACGGGTGCGCGCGCTCGGGACGTCCCGCCCGAACGTCTTGCGATATGGATGAGTGCCGCGCCGGCGCGGCTCGCCGGCCTCAGTACGAAAGGAGTTCTCGCTGAAGGCTACGACGCCGATATTGTTGTCTGGGATCCCGAAGCAAGCTTTGTCGTCGATACGGCTTCGCTGCGCCATCGGCATCGACAGACACCTTATCTCGACTGCGAGCTGTTTGGCGTAGTTGCGGGAACCTGGGTTGCAGGCAGGCGCGTGTTCGCCCCCGAGCAGCCGCTCACGAAATCTCGGGAGACTTGATTGGCTTCGTTCAGCGACCTGATCGATCTGGCATCGGAACGGCTTGGCGGCGCGGTCGTCGCGGCGAATGACGAGTTCTTCGCCCCCAGGGAATCACTGCTCAAGGGCGGTGCACCCGAATGGAGGGAAGGAGCGTATACGGAACGCGGAAAGTGGATGGACGGGTGGGAAACGCGCCGCCGCCGATCGCCCGGAAACGACTGGGCGATCATCCGGCTCGGTGCGCCAGGAATTGTTCGCGGTGTGGTGATAGACACTTCGTATTTCACCGGCAATTTTCCCGAGAGTGCGAGTGTCGACTCTGTGGCAGTCAACGGCACACCGCCGGCGGAATGGCTTTCAGGCAACGAGGTTGGCTGGGAGCATCTCATCCCCCAGACGAAGCTCGAGGGGAATTGCTTGAACGAGCTCGAAGTGAAAGCTGACGACCGCCGCGTGACACACTTGCGACTCAACATCTTCCCTGACGGCGGCGTTGCGCGCCTGCGGGTGCATGGTGAGGTGCGAATCGACCCTCCGATATCGGACGGCGACGGTGAGCTCGACCTCGCGGCGATGGAGAACGGTGGCTACGTGGTATCGTGCAGTGACATGCACTACGGACATCGCCAGAACCTGATTCTCCCCGGCCGCTCGACGCATATGGGTGACGGATGGGAAACGAAGCGCCGTCGCGGTCCGGGCCATGAGTGGACGATCGTTCGCCTGGCCGTGCGTGGAATCGTGACTGCCGTCGATATCGACACCGACCACTTCAAGGGCAACGCACCCGGCAGCTGCATGCTCGAAGGGTGTGACGCCGGAGACGCAGGCGGCCCGTTCAGTCCTGTTACCGCTGACTGGATTCCGATCGTGCCTGACGTTCCGCTTCAGCCTCACGCGCGCCACAGCTTCGACTCGATCTCGATGACTCCGGTGACGCACGTTCGCCTCAACATCTACCCTGACGGCGGAGTTGCGCGAATGCGGGTGATCGGACAGCCGGGTGGTTGAACATCACGCGGGACCAGCGGGCAACCCCGGGGACAAGGCAACCGTAGCGGATCTGAATGAACTGCCGGAAGCCGCGATTGCGGATCTGCTCGCTGACTGCTGCGGCTCGTCGAAATGGGTGTCCGCGATAATGCGCGCTCGGCCATTCGTTTCGCGTACAGCACTGATGTCGGCATGCGAAGAGGTCTGGCCGTCGCTCGATCGCGACGACTGGCTCGAGGCGTTCGCGCATCACCCCCGCATCGGGGAGCGGACATCAGCAATAGCCCAGGGCGTTTCCGGTGCGGCGTGGTCCGAACGCGAGCAGGCAGATTTCGGAGACAATGCTCCGCATGAAGCGATGGCTGCCGCCAATCGCGAATACGAAGCGCGCTTTGGCCACATCTACATCGTCTGTGCTTCTGGTCGCTCGAGCGATGAGCTGCTGTCACTTGTTCGGCAGCGATTGACGAACGATCCCGCCGCCGAGCGCGAAGTTGCGGCCGAAGAACAGAAGAAGATCACGCGGCTTCGGCTCGCCAAACTCATCGAACAGAGGTTCACCCTTTGAGTACTCTCAGCACGCATGTTCTCGACACCTCGATTGGCAAACCGGCCGCGGGGGTTACCGTCACTCTCGAGCGCAATGGTGCCGCCATCAAGGTTGGGCTCACCAACGCCGACGGCCGCCTGGGAGACATTCAGGAGAATGGAGCGGTGCTCGACGAAGGCGACTACGCACTGCGATTTGCTGTTGCCGAATACTTCGAAGGCTCGGGACGTGAGTGCTTCTATCCGCAGGTAGTGATTCATTTCCGCATGCGCGGCGGGATCGAGCACTACCACGTTCCATTGCTTGTCAGCCCCTTCGGGTACTCGACGTACAGAGGGAGTTGAGCCCGAGGCACTCTAACTGCCGTTCGATGCGGACGTTTACCTTCAACACCCGAAACCGGTCACCCGTAACCCGTAACCCGTAACCCGAAACCCGAGCCGTTACCGGCTACCGGTTACCGGTTGCTGCTCCGGTGACGGGTTTCCAGTGACGGGTTATCGGTTACGGGTTCAAAAACAGCTCCACAACGTCTAGCGTGAAGGTTTCGCGTGGGCAACGGGAAGCGGAGAACGCTCAACGGTCGGCTCAGGACTCCTCACCCAAAACGCGCAGCGCAGAACGCGCCTGGCTCGTTCCTCCCTACTGCCCGCCTGCCCCGCTGACTCGCCAGACAACATTCCCTACATCGTCCGCGACCAGTAGCGCCCCTCGCTTGTCCATTGCCACTCCCACCGGCCGCCCCATCGCATCGCCGTCGCGTTGCACGAATCCTGTCAGAACATCGATCGGATCGCCGGTCGCCTTGCCATTCGCAAACGGAACGAAGATCACCTTGTAGCCGCTGCGCGGTTCCCGGTTCCACGACCCGTGCTGTCCGACGAACATCCCATTCCGAAAACGGCTCGGCAGCGAAGTGGACCCCGACCAGGCGAGCCCGAGCGAAGCCGTATGGGGACCGAGCGCGTAGTCCGGAGTCAGTGCCATCGCGACGAGGTCGGGACGAGCGGGCTTCACTCTCTCGTCGACGTGGCTTCCGAAGTAACTGTACGGCCACCCGTAAAATCCTCCCTCGCGCACCGAAGTCATGTAGTCCGGGACGAGGTCGCTTCCGAGCTCGTCGCGCTCATTCACCGCAACCCACAGGGCGTTCGTCGCCGGCTCGAACGCCATCCCCACCGGGTTGCGCAGGCCGGATGCATAGACGCGACTCGCCCCATCAGGCAGTCGTACTTCCCAGATCGCGGCGCGACCTTCTTCCGTCGTGATTCCATTCTCGGCGACGTTGCTGTTCGAGCCGACTCCGGCAAAGAGTCGCGATCCGTCGGGGGCGGCGACGAGACTCTTGGTCCAGTGGTGATTGAGTCGTCCCGCCGGCAGCTCGGCCACCCCGGCGCCAGCCGCGGCAATCCGTACTTCCCCATCGCTATAGGGAAATCGGACTATCCCGTCAGTGTTGGCGATGTACAGTGTGTTTCCAACCAGCGCCATCCCAAACGGTGAGTTGAGTCCGCTGAGGAACACGGACCGTATTTCGGCTTCTCCGTCACCGTCAGCGTCCCGCAACAGAGTGATGCGGTTTGCGGTGGGCACGGCGCCACCGGCCTTCTTCTGGAAATAGGTGAAGAAGAATCCCTTGATTCCCTTCGCTTCATCGGGTCGCGGTGGAGCATTCGTCTCTGCGACAAGCACATCGCCGTTCGGCAACACGTAAAGCCAGCGCGGGTGCCGCAGTCCAATCGCGAACGCTGTGACGGTCGTTCCCTCGGCGCCGACAGGTTTTTCGCCGCGCTTCCATCCCTTGGCGGTCACCACGTTCACGATCGGGATCAGCGCCGTTTCGGGACGTGGCAGTATCGGATTCGGACCCGTTCCGGCCGACACTGGCAGACGCGCCGGGTTGGCGCAACCAACCATGGCGAGCGTACACAGGACTAGCCACGAAGTCTTCAACGCTGAAGATTGGGTTCGACTCATTGGCCGTTTCACCTCCGCTGTCCCGGCGGGCGCGCCGCCAAGTCGGGAGCCCAGTCATCATCAGGTGCGGCAGGTTCGGCCTGTGCCTCGCCGACGTTGTCCGTTTCGACGCGAGCGAAGATGAAGTTCTCCGATGCCACCGGGCTGCCGGACAATCTCCGCAGGATCGCCAACTGTCCGGCATGGGTCATCGCATCCGACAACGGACCCTGGAGGAACTGGTAGTCCGATATCGATGCCTCCAATTCGGGATTCTCGAAATCGGCGTGCAGTTCGCCAAGCGTGTTGTGAAAGCGCCGCACCTCGTCCGCGAAATTCTCTACTGCCGCCGGCGCAAACTTGCCGCCATGCAGCATCGTGCGCGCATACCCGATCACACCCGTCATGTGCCACACGAGCTCACGTGGAGTCCTGACGTGAGTGCCGGCGCGATAGTCGGGATACTCTTGAGGAGCGGCCCGAAGCGCCTTCTGCGTTCGGTACGCGAGCGCCGCCAGAAAGTGCTGCAGCATTCTGCGCGACTCGTTCATGCTGTGACTATCTTCATCTGATGCCTGCTCCTCCGGCAATCCATGTTCCCAGCAGCGCTCGTTCGGCTTCGGTCATGCCCGTGCGATTGGCGGGCGGCATCGTTTGCGTCGTAACCGCTCTCGCCTCGATTCGCCCGGCGCGCGATACGATCTGCGCCGGAGTGTCAAATATCACCCCACCCGGCGCAACACCAAATAACAGATCGGTTGGCCGGTCTGAATGACACACGCCGCAACGACGGTCGATGACATGCCGAACTTCCGCAAACGTCACCGGAGCGCTCGCCTCCGGAATGCGCGCAGCGCTTCCTTCGCTGACTCGCAATGTCATCCACAGAGCTAGCATCCCTGTTGCAATGATCCCGCCGAGCGCGGGTTTCCATCCCGGATACGTCCAGCGAAGGTTCAGGACGTGTCTTACCGCCACCCCGATCGCGGTCAACAGCAGAAGCAGGACAGCACTCCACCGGTTGGAATAGATCGCGGGGAAATGGCTGCTCAACATCAGCGCGATCACCGGGAAGGTGAAATAGTTGTTGTGAATCGACACTCGCTTGGCCCGTGCGGACACGGCCGGGTCGCCGCCTCGTCCTTCCGCCACTGACGCGACGAGCTCTCGCTGCGAAGGAACGATCGTCATCGCAACGTTGCCCGCCATGATCGTGCCCAGCATCGCTCCGGTATGCACAAAGGCCGCGCGCCCGTCGAGAAGCAGCGTCAGCGCAAATGAGATCGCCATCAGACTGGTGACCCAGACGATCACGGCGAATGCAGGCATTCGGGGTGCAACGAGTCGCTGCATTGCCTCGTAGATGATCCAGCCAGCCAGTATCGCCCCGATTCCAACGACGACCGCTTCGCTGTGAGTGAGCACTCCCACTGTCGCCGGGCCCGCCATGACGGCACGTCCTCCCGCGTAGTACACGATTACGAGGAGTGCCGCGCCGCTGATCCACGTTGTGTACGCCTGCCATTTGAACCAGTGCAGCGGGGCCGGCAATCGCTGGCCCGCGAGCAGTGTCTTCTCGACGTAGTAAAACCCGCCGCTGTGCAGCAGCCAGATCGTTCCGATAGGGGACTGAGTCTGACCACCCTTCGCTGCGATGAGACTCCGATCGAGCCAGTTGAAGAGAAGAGAGTTGCCGGCCCACATAATCGCGGCGATTACGTGAATCCATCGAGCAGCCATGTCGAGCAGCTCGATTTGCGCGCCGCTCACGTGGTTCCCGTCACAGCTCTCGCGAAGGCACGGCCACGCTCAGGTCCTTCCCTTCATGATCTTCACAAAGCTTCGGCCTCTAATCTCTTCCGCGGTGAGACCTGTCATCCGCAACGCCTCGTCCACCGTGATGGCGCCCGAATTGATTCCGCGCAGAAAGAAATTGAGCAGACCCTGCCCCGTCGCCGCGTCGTCAAAGACGTCGCCAACCAGCGTTGCCTGCGCTGCCTTGCCCACGAAGTTCTTGAGTCGCACTCCCGCCGCGTCGATGCCCTCCAGAAAGAAGCTGTAGAGCGCGGCGTACCGGGTGACGAGCTGCGCCGGATGGAGATCCCATCCCTGATAGAACCCGCCGGCGAGTGAATGCCGCACGTCGTCGAAGTGAAGCTTCCACGCAGCGTGCACACTGGCCGCGTTCTCCGCCTTTTGCGGATCCGTCAGTGCGGGCCCGTCCGGTGATTGCCGGTGAATCGGCACCGGCATTACCGTCGTCGATCCGTCGGAAAGCCAGACGTCACTCCCCGCGAACGACAGCTGCATGAAATGCTTGGCGAAATCGCACGCGGGGTGCTGCATTCTCTGATACGCCGCGGTGATGTTGCAGCTCGCCGTGTAATCATACGTGCCGAAGTGGGCTCCCCGTAGTCGACCATCGGATGCGTCGATGATTCGCGCCAACAGTGATGTCCCATCCGATCCGACAATGATCTGCGGCGTCTCTACCATCACCTCGAACTGAAGCGTCCCGTCGCCGAGGCCGAGCGCGCGCTCGAGCTGGCGCAGCACCGCGACGGTGTAATCGACCTGCGCCGCAAGCGTCACCTTGGGAATCGTGACGATCCACCGCTCCGGCAGTCCGCCGCCTTCCACCAGCGCGGTGAGCACCATGTCCAGCGTGCGAACGCTGCGTCCCCGCATCTCTTCGTTCAGCGGCTTGATCCGCATTCCCATGAATGGCGACAGCGTTCCCTCGCGCATTCCTTTACTCACTTCGCGCGCGACGAGGCCGGCGTGATGGTCCTCCTCTGAATCGGAACGATTTCCATATCCGTCCTCGAAGTCGATGCGGAAATCCTCGATTGGCTCACGCGCCAGCTTCTCGCGCACACGTTCCGCGATAGTGCCGAGCATCACATGAGCCGACATGCCGACTGCATCCCCCAGCATCGCTGCGCTCCCGGCGTAGTGGTCCATCGCTCTCAGTGCAATGGTGCCGAGCTTGGGAACCGAATCGGCGGCGAAGAGCTGAGCGCCGCCGTACACCGTGTGAACCGGTTGACGTCCGGGACCTTCACCAGGATGCGCGGAGGCGAATTGAAGATTAGCCTCGCGCAGCGCATCGGTCGCGTCGGCGATCATCGCCGCGTCGAGGCTGATGCTCATGCGTTGCGACCAGAATGCGCGCTCGCGGAGCTGGCCGACTCAATGCACACGCAGCGAACGAAGACTCCGAGTATCATGCGCAAAGGTTGCCACCAGGATGTGGCGCGCGGAAGGCTACTCGGTCACTGGTGCAACCCGGATGACACTTACGGCGACCTGCGAATCTCCACGTTACCCGATCCGCCGGCCGGTCGCGGCGCATCGCTGAAGGTGATAGCATGCCCGAACTGCCATTGGCTCTGCTCGCGCTCTTTCTTCGGAATGGAAAGCATCCGCTCGAACATCGGAATCAGCGTGCGCTGGGAAGCGGTCACAACCTCCGCAGCTATTTCCGGCTGCTCCCAGAAAATCCTCCAGTACTCCTTCTGCACTTTCTTCACACTGTCCATCTCCGCCTTCCCGGCAACTCCACCAGCCTGGGCGAGGAACACTCCTAGTGGAGCGTAGATAGCGCGCACGCGGGCAGAGTACGCCGAATCAGTCACCTTGAGAGCCGCAACCTGCGCTTTGCTCAGGAAAAGCGAGTCGGTCTCGCTGATCAACAGCTTGTGAATGCTCGACGTGTTCGAGAGATAGAACGCTGACAGCGAATCGGGCGAGCGCCGCTCCCAACCCTTTGCGACACGAACCGGTTCCACAGCGCGCCTGAGCTGCTGAAGGTCGAAGTTGGTCGAGAGTCCGAGCGAGAAGTCGATCACGATGCGGAACGGATCCCGGCCGATCGTACGGCCCTGCCTGGTATCGCCGAAGCGCGGATTGACATCGTAGCGAAAGCGGCTTGCGCCGGCGTCGAAGCCGCGTGGCACCAGCAGCACAGGATCTGGCGCTGCCTGTGAGCCCCATCCGCGTAGCGAGCCGTTTCCGTGAATTGCCTGATCGACGCCGGCGAGCACGTTCTGGAGATACACGGTCGGAATGAAGCGGCCAGCCCAGCGCTGAGGCATGCGCGGTCGCCACTGGATATTCAACGACTGCGTCCAGGGAGCACGGCAACGGTTTCGCCCTGCGACCTGACCCAAGTTCTCGCGGAGGCAATCTTTGGCGGTCTGCGTCCCGGTTGCCAGTAACGACTGGATTCCACCACCGAGCACCGGATCGGTCTCGACCACTGGATTCGGAACGAATGCGCGGTCGCCGCTGCGCCCGTCGCCGTTCACATCACCCTGAACGATCGGAGTGAACGGAAGTCCTGACTGCGCGCGGGCGAAAAGCGTTACCGTTCCCGTCTTCGAAGTCGAAAAGCCACCCGTCAGCACAAGGACGTGACGCGCGTCATTCGCGTTCGGCGCCCATTCCTTCTCGCGTGGATCCCCGAACCCGGCTCCGTCGAATCCTCGAAACTGGCGGTGGCTCCACTGCGCGGTGTAGCCGAGGGATGCATAGATCGAATGAGGCAGTCTCAGCTTGAAGACGTCGGGAGAAACCGCAAGCGTGAACTGCCCGCCGTATCCGCGAAGATCGCTGACGCGTGACCCCACCCGACCGTATTCACGCGACAGGCGCGACTCCGTCGCGGAGACCGAGCCGCTCGCGGGATCGATCGACGCCGCCGACACGAATACCGGCCGGTTGGATTCTCCGGCGAGGGTCAGTCGCGGAATACCCGAGAAGTTGGCGTCCACAGTTCCCGGCTGTGACAGATCGTAGGACCCCAGCCCGCTCAGCCGAATGAGCCAGTTGCGAACCGTTGCATTCCAGTCGAGAGATGCGCGCCAGCTCCGCGGAACATCGTAGTCCGGATCGATGAGCGTGACAGCCGGCGCCCTCTCGGCAAGCACGCCACTGCCGTCGAGACATCGCGTCGGAATGCTCGCCGGGTTGCTCTCGAACAGCGACCAGTCCGCTGTCGGAACCGCGGTGCCGACGCACGACAGGTAGGACGTCGCGCCCGGAAGACCCGTGGCTGCACTGGCGTCAGCAAGAATGCCGGGGCGGAGGAGATCGCGAAATTCGCCTATGCCGCCTCGAACCACACCTACTTTCGTGCGATAGAATCGCCCGACGCTGTTCTGGTTCGTGCCTTGACCGTTGTCTCTGTCGCGATTGTAGGTGTAGGAGAATCCCAACCGCGGACTGATGTGCAACCGACCTGGCGCAGCTCCCGTTGTCACTCCAAGCGCGCTTTCGAGCTGCGGATTCCTGGCGGGGCTGTCCATGAATCCGTCGGCTTCGACTCTGGCACCGTAGAGAATGTTGAAGAACGCCGTGGGCGCGAACTGATGTGCGAGGGCTGCCGCTGTATTCCACACTGATCCTGAACGCACGGGCTGCGACAGCGTGCGAGAGAAGCTCGCCGGCCGACGCGCCGCGAAATCCTCGATCGAATTGAAGCTGAAGGAACCGAGTGCATTCGAGATCCCTTCCTGCCTCAATCCATCGGCACGCCCCCACAACAGTGCCTTGAACCTGTGGCGCCTGCCGATCGCGTTCCAGATCGTTTCGTTCGCGCCTTCGGCCGTCCACCGGTCGTCATCGGTCGCGAAATAAGGTCCCCCGCCGAGCGTCAGGCTGGTGATGTCTCGGTTTGCGTCCTCCGTCGCGGAGCGTACGAGTACCGTTGCTCCCGGCTGCTGAAGATAGGGTGACACGTCGGTGCTGACGCGACTTGCGGCAATTCGCGTTTCCGTCAGAACGCGGCGTGCGGAGCCAACGTATCTGCCGAGGGTCAACTGTGCTCCGACGGTGCGCTCGTGTCGTTCGCCGGCCGATGACGGCGCGGCGAGCGGTCCAAAACCGAGAGCACCGTCTTTCGTGAATCCGAGATAGCTCGTGAGCGCGCGCGTCTGAAGCGTGTCGCGCGTGTCGTCGAGACGTCCGAGCCAGCTGATCGCCTGATGCTCGCGATTCGAGGGCAGTCCGTTTCCGGTAAGGACGCCGAGAGGGCTGGCAAGAGTTATGAGGCGCGCGACCGAATCGGGCGATACGCCGGCAAGAATCAGCTCTTCGCCGCCTGCGTTCGTGAGTGTTGCGGGATCACTCGAGTTTCGCGCGACGTCCACCGCCACGTTGTACGACAGCGCGCGGCGGATCAGCTCTCCGTCCGCTCCGAGACTTCCGCGAAATCCGGACGGGGTTGCGCCCACAGAGCGGCCGAGCGGGTCGGAAAACTGGAGAGCTTCGGGATCGAGAGTTACAAAGGCATTACGACGCTGGTACTCACGGCTGCCGGGTCCAAGCCTGATGTCGACGTTCGCGCCGGCGAACCCGCCACGGGTGGGATCGAACGTTGCCCCCGTCACCCGCGTCTCGGTTCTCGCTGCGCGGGGAATCGATCCGGCGTTCAGTCCCATCCCGTTCAGCGTATTGAGGTTGCTCTCCGAGCCTGAGCCGAGTATCGATGCTCCGCCCGGGGTAATGGTGACGTTGGACATCGTTCCCGCAATTGCGTTGAGATCGCCAGCGACAGTGGGTGGAAGCTGGCCGGTGACGCCGTCGCTCCATTTTTCGGACGAGCCCGGCTCGAGCTGTGTTGGCGTGATGTTGTTGGTTGCGGGAACCGGCCGTCGCGCGGATACGCGCACCGCCTCCAGTTGCGCCACATCACTCGTCAACGAGAAGTTGGCGACGAGCTCAGTCTCGCTCCCCTCGCGCTGAACCCTCCGGCGCGCGGACTTGAAACCTGTCGCGCTCACGTAGACGAGATAGTCGCCCGTCCCCGGCTCGAAGCGCAGGCGGTAGTTGCCATCGCTGTCGGTGGTGTCCGAAAGGGTGAGTCGGTCCGGGCCGCGTGTCACCATGACGGTGGCGACCAGCGCACGCGCCGAGTCGTCGGTGATCTTTCCGCGCACTAGCTCGGTGGCAACGTTCTGCGCTTCAGCGAGTCGGAGCGGCGTCAGCGCTGCGAAAACGAAGATCCCCGCGGCACTGACAACAGCGTTAGGTAGGCCACGGACAGGTTGCGCGGAGCTTACAAAGTCAACGATCATCGATTCTTCCTGGACTCTGAGGGCATTCGTCGTGGGGCGTTGTGGCATTCGACAGGTCTTCCCGCCGAAAGGGTTCGGTAACAGCATCGAGAAAGCTGCTGCTAGAATTCTAGCAATATGCTAATATATTAGCATTCTTGTAGTGCTGCGCAATGGTCGCTAACTGCCTCATTCCCAGCGTCTCCGCCCGGTTTATTTCGATGCGACGTGGAAGGAGGGGACAGGAGGACCGGTCTCCGTTCCCCTCTAACCCTCACTTCTGAGAGTCAGTCGCCGCACTCGGAACGATGGTTTGCCTGGGACGCTTTGTCTGCGGGATTTCGTTTGCGCCGCAGCGGGATCTGTCCGCGAGCTTCTACCCGTTGTAGACCGTCCCGCCCCTCGTTCGATACAGTTCGAGAACCGCGC
>Ga0136617_10003072_pt1 | contig 14880 bp, 12 predicted proteins | sample AntDrymUQ3222106_2_FD_129672 | JGI IMG/M metagenome (GOLD analysis project Ga0136617, IMG submission 129672) | Polar desert sand microbial communities from Dry Valleys, Antarctica - metaG UQ322 (21.06) | ecosystem: Environmental > Terrestrial > Soil > Desert | place: Antarctica: Dry Valley... | reverse complement strand
GGGCCGGCTCGTTTCCCTCGCGCGGGACGTCGCGGATCGAGACCGTCAGGTGGCGGTCCTGCAGGAGATGGTGTCCGGTTACAAGAACTCCAACAGCTGGCGCATCACCAGCCCGCTCCGGCTAGTCAGTCGCGCATTGAGCAAAATCAAGAGGCCGCGTGAACGTTAGTCGAACGTCGAACTAATGGACCGATCCCGCGTTCACATGACCGGAGGCCGGTTAACGCTTCCCGGACCGCCGTACTAAAATCGTTGAATGCTCGCGGTCGCGCTGCTCTTGGCGTCGGTAGTGGCGATTGATGGATCGGCGCAGCCCGAGATCCGTTCCGTAGCCGGTCAGGTGACGATCCAGGCCGACAACGTTCCCCTGGCACAGATACTCGATGCCCTGTCGCGAGCCACCGGAATGGAAGTGCGATACGAGGGCATGCGTCCGACGAACCCGGTCACTTTCAACGTTCATGAAATCGCCGAGGCGGAGGCCATCCCAAGATTGATGGAGGGTCTGGGCCTCAGTTACGTCCTCCGCACCGACGCCACCGGGCGACGCGTCGACCTGCTGATCGTGACCGGATCGGGTACTGCCAGTGCACCTCCTACGCAACGGGCCCGCACTATGGCCAAACCGGCGTTATCGGAGGAGCAACCCGAGGTCGACCCCGAGATGATCCCCGTCGACCCCTTCGCGCTGGAGCATCCCGCCGGGCGGGTGGAGCCGATCGATCTCGGCAATCCGGAAGTAGCGCTACCGGGTCAGGCCGCGCCTCCCACCGGCCCCATCGATCCGACGCGGCCGTCGGGTGTAGGGATGCGCGACATGCCCACGCCGCTGTTTCCGCAGGGAGTGTCCTACCCAAGACACTGAGCGGGCCGTCCGGGAGGTTACGCTATCGCCCCTGCCCGTCGTTACAAGACCCTGCAAGAGGCGCAGCGTCGTGCGCAGCGCGAGAAACGCGCCTCGTGACCGAAGCACTCGCGCGTGCCCTGTCGCGACGTACGCGAACCTGGCAAACGCGGATGGTACATGATGCGGGGCCGGCTCCGCCCTGGACGTTGAGCGAAGTCTAGGGAGGAGGCAGGAAGCACGACACGCCTTCGTAGACGTAGCCGTACTGCGCCACCGCGGCATCGCGCTCCGAGGGGTAGATCGTATAGATGTGCTTGTTTCCGAGCCTCAGCCGGAACCAGGCGCTGGGCGCAGCCGGCCCGGCGCTCTGATGCGCATAGGCCGCGACGCCTTCATACACGTACCCGTACCGCGCCACCGCGGCGTCGCGCTCCGCCGCGTCGGTGGTGAAGAAATACTCGCCGGCGGTGCGGCTGTACAGGCGGTGCATGGGCAGCCGGCCATCGCCCGCGGACCTGAACCATTTGCAGCACACACCTTCATAGATGTAGCCGTACTGCAGTTGCGCTGAGTCCCGCTCCGACGGGTAGATGGTGTACAGGTAGGATCCAACGGTCGGATGGCGGAGCCGGTAGACGGTGGCGGTGTCGGCGATGGGCGCGTCGTCGTCGATGATCGTGCCCACCGCCTGGCCGTCGGCGATGACCGCGCCAATCGGGCTGGAAAGATTGACATACAGCGTCTCGTTCGCTTCCGGCGTGAGATCGGTCGCAATCGGCACGGCGACGGTTTGCACTGTCTGGCCTGGAAGGAAGGTGACGGCTCCCTGGACGGGTGGGTAATCGGACCCCGCCTGAGCAGACCCGTCGGCGGTAGTAAAGACCACCGAAACCGTCCCGAAGGGCGTCGTGTTCAGTCGTACCGCGAACGACGCCGAGACGCTCCCTGCATTCCCTTCGACGACGACCGCATCGCCGATCGAGATAGACGGAACCGCCGGGGGTTGATAGAGGAAGCGGATGGCGGCGCGATCGTCGGTGCCCAGGAGTGCGCCCCGGCCGTCGCCGTGAGCGGACGCGCGCATGAGAGCCTGGTCCTTCGCCGTGGTGTCGCATGGTCCGGTACCAACATCACCACAGGAATGGTCGAGAGCCAGGGTGTGGCCGAGCTCATGCGCGAGCACCTCATCCCCGTTCGCGCCACCGTTGCGGGTGAAGAAGCAGGCCGCCCCGTCCTGCACCACGATGTCGGCTTCCAGGATGGTCGCGTAGCTGGACCCCTTCCACGGACGCTCTGGCGCGCCGGACCAGTAGCTGGCAATGGCAAGGACGCCGCCGGTGTTGCAGCTGAACGAGCCCGCGATCTCCCCCGTGGGATCGTTCCAGAGGATGTTGTTGCGACCGTCGCGCGTCCGGAGCCCGCTGATGCCTGCGGCCGTCCCTCCGTAGCTGAAGGCGATCGGCGTGTCCGGATCGTTGATCCACGCTTGCAGTGCACGTTGCACCTGGAGATCGGCCCCCGGGTTCCCAGTCTGCCCACCGGTCGAAGTGAACCATGAGACTGCGCTTCCAGCGTCGAACTGGAACCAGCGCGCGCGTCCGAGCAGCGTGAAGGGCTGCGGGACGGGTTGCGTCACATCCTGCTCGACGTTCGCGTCCGCTTCGTCCGTCGCCGTCAGATAGTCGGGGTCGCGCAAGGTGCCTTCCGCCCGAGCGGCCAGCCAATCGGCGAATTGGTCGAAGTCGCGAGCTCCGCGCGCCTTCATCCGTCCCGCGGGGGGGTGGATCGCTTTCGCTTCCGAGAGGTTCCTGGCCGCCAGGGACCGTCCGTTGGCCCTCGTTTCGTGGAAGGCGCCCAGCATGAAATGGAGGATGCGGTAGGTGCCGTCCTCGTGAGGCTCGAGGAATAACAGGGCCCGGTCTCCCGATCGGAAAGCCGGCGCGCCAACAACCTTCAGCCGCAGCCCGTCCGGCGCCGAGCCCCCGGGGACCATGACGACGAGCTCGGGTGGAACGTTTCCCTTGAGCGGACGCTCGAGCGCGACCTCGTAGGCCGTCCACGGCGTGCCGTCGGCGGCGGGACCGATCGCCGAGATCGTCCCCACCAAAATGATCGACGCTTCATCGGCGAGGTTGGCGTCCGGCATCTCGACGTACGTGGTCGCCAAACCGTATGTGGCCGTGATCACAAATGTCGCCGTGGCGACGGCGATCTGCTTGATTCGATGCATTCTCCTCCCGCCAAGGATCTGGGATCGCGTCCTGGTTGCGGTTCCGAACCAATACCGGGACACGGCAGCGCAGGGGTTGGACGCAAGCATGTCTCGTTCGTTACATGACTGTAAACCCTGGCCGCTACTCGGCGAAGACGGTCATCCCGGACTACAATCCACCGGATGCTGACTGTCGTGCTGCTGGCGTCGGTGTTGGCGAGCGAGGTGAGTCCCGCCGAGCCTGACATCCGATCTGTCGACGGACAGGTTACGATCCGGGCCGAAAGCCTCCCCCTCCCCCACATACTCGATCGCTTGTCGTCCGCTACAGGGATGGAAGTGCGATATGAGGGCACGCGCCCGACGAACCGGGTCACTGTCGATGTGGAGGGCATTTCGGAAGCGGAGGCCATCCCCAGGCTGATGGAGGGCCTCGGCCTCAGCTACGTCCTCCGCACTGACTCCACCGGGCGGCGCGTCGACTTGCTCATCGTGAGCGGATCGGGGACTCGGGGCGCGTCTCCATCGCAACCGCCCGGGTCCGCTGCCAGGCAGCCGGCATCGCCCGCTTTCGAGGAGGAGCAGTCTGCAGAGCCGGAGATGATCCCGGTCGACCCCGCGATGCTGGAGGGCGCCACCGGCCGGCACGAACCCATCGATCTCGGCAATCCGGCACAACCGGTTCAGGCCGCGCCTCACGCTGGGCCCATCGATCCGATGCGGCCGTCGGGCGTCGGGATGCGCGACATGCCCCCGGCGCCGATGTTCCCGCAGGGCGTTTCGTTCCCCAGACAGTAACAGACACGTCAGGGCGTCCTCCTACGGCCGTCGCACGTCCGGACAGGCGCCCCACAGTCCGGCCTTCTCGCGCCGCGCGCGGCGCTCGGCCTCTTGCAGCTCCTTCGCGTGCCTGACGTTGGGGCGGATGGTCATCGTGCGCGCGTAACCAGAGGCGATGAGCTCGGCGTTCAGGAAAGCGCCGTCGCTCGCGTACGCGTAGGCAAGAAGCCGGCCGAAGCGGTCTCGCTCGCCGATGTCCGTCACGAGGCTTACCCGCGTGCCCGGCGGCGTTCGCTCGCGCAGCCATTGACGTGCCTCGGGACCGAAGCACTCGCGGGTGGTGCGGCCGTCGCCCGTCTCGGGGGCGTTGATCCCGGTCAGGCGGACGAGCCCGCCGCCCCCGGGTACGCCGCTGACACGTAACGTGTCCCCATCGACGACCTGCTTGATGGTGACTTCCAGGCGACGCGCATCGCCCGCGGGGGGCGGAGGCTGCCGTTGCTCGACCGGCAGCGATGCCCGGGGCGTACCGCGCGGAAGCTCGCGAGGGGTCTCCGCCTGAACGCACCCCGTCAGCACAGCGAAAGCAAGGATTGGGCAACGCCGAGCGACGGATTCATTGCGATTACGGATTCGGCAAGGACCGCCAGGCTGGAGGGCACTGGCGTCCCGAGTCAATGTAGGGAACTCCTAACGGTAGTAACCGACGACGTCGACCACGAGGTCCGTTGTTCCTCCCGGAGAGTTGTGGAATCCGCGGATGCGGCCCAGCGCGTCGAGCCTGACCGTGAACGCATTGCCCGTATTGAAGCCGCCGTTGAAGTTCACGGAGGCGCGGCCAAGGGTCGTCGCCGTTCCACCAGGCAGGATCTTGAACAGGCCGTTCTGCGTCGGGGTGATCGCTACCACGTTGCCCAGGATCCCGTGAGCGCCGGCCGGAATGATGTTCCCGTCCAGGCCCGCCACCCCCGTGATCGTGTGGTCGAACGACTCGCCGTTCACGTACTTCGTGTTCTTGCCCCCGCGCCCGTCACGCGTATCCACGAAGCGATCTGGCGCGGGGAAGAGGATCAACTGGCCTGGCGCGCCCCTGTAGCCGACTCGTGCGCCGGTTATGGCGATCGTTCCGTCGGTGGCGCCCGTATTGATGCCGAGCAGCAGCCGCTGCGTGGTCGCATCGACCACGTAAGGAGTGAAGCTCATGACATAGGTCCCGACGTCAGGACTCTGCACCGAAGTGTAGGCGGTGGCGAGCGCGAGCAACGGGGCGTTCGTACCGGGTTGCGCGCGATAGCACGAGAGACTGGCATTGTCAGTGCTGTCGTCTACTACGTAGTACTCGATCTCGCTGACCGTGACGCCATGCGGAAGGTGGACCTGGGCAGTCAGGAAGCTCGCGGCGGAGATAGACCAGGCCCCTGATCCAGTACCGTCGTGGTTCCATTCACCGGTGTAGAAGGGCTTGAAGTCTGCGCCTTCCAAGGTGATGTAGGTGGTGCCGAAAGTGGGCGTGCTGGGAGCGAGAGCCACCTCGGACTCGGTCGCGCTCGGCGCCCCCTTCGCAGCCACGCCGCTGACGGGCTGGTCGGACGCGGCTGCGGCCGCAACGACAGGGACTCCGGCCAGCGCCAGAATCATCACCGAGCGCACGGTCCAAGCGATCCGGACGGTTTTCATTCATCCCCCTGTGTGCAGAATGGAACGTCCCGCCGGTCGCCGGCCGACTTGAGAGCAGAAGTCTGTATCTGGGTTCGGCCTTTATACGCCCGCGTGCACGAGGCCGTCAATCAATCAGGGCGAGCCAGGCACACTGAGAAATTTCAGGAACGTGGGGTCCATCTGTGCCTCGGGTGCACATCCCACTGCGGCTCCGGATCAAAGGGGGTCCGGCGCAGCAAGACCGCAACAGCGCGACGAGCGACGAATCCACTTCGGCGCGAGGAGGGGGGGTCTGGGGGGTGCGACTACAGCACCCCCCAGATCAATTACGACGGCTTCGGCGCGAGCGGCGGCAGGATCCCGCCGGCGCGCTCGCCGCCGTCGGTCTCGATCTTGCCCTCGCGGAGCGGCGTGGGATTCGACCGCGGCACGCGGATATCCATCGTCCGCCCCTCGAGGATCTGCTTGATCTGCTCGCCGTCGAGCACCTCGTGCTCGAGCAGCGCGTCGGCGATCCTCTCCAGGAACCGCTTGTTGTCGACGAGCGTCTTGTACGCGCGCTCGTACTGGTCGCTGACGATGCGCTTGATCTCGGCGTCGATCTTGAGCGCGGTGTCCTCGCTGTAATCCTGGTGGCGGTTGAATTCCTTGCCCAGGAAGACCTGCTCTTCCTTCTTGCCGTAGGTGAGCGGCCCGAGCGCTTCGCTCATGCCCCACTCGCAGACCATCTTGCGGGCCATCTCGGTGGCCTGCTCGATGTCGTTCTGCGCGCCGGTGGAGATCTCGCCGAACACGATGTCCTCGGCGATGCGGCCGCCCATGCACACCGCGATGCGGCTCTCGATCTGCTCCTTGGTGTAGTTGTGCTTCTCCTCCGTCGGCAGCTGCTGGGTCAGGCCCAGGGCCATCCCGCGCGGGATGATCGTCACCTTGTGCAGGGGGTCGGTGTTGGGAAGCAGCGCCGCGACCAGCGCGTGTCCACCCTCGTGGAACGCGGTGAGCCGCTTCTCCTCGTCGGTGATGATCATGCTCTTCCGCTCCGCGCCCATCAGGACCTTGTCCTTGCTGGACTCGAAGTCGGCCATCATCACGAACTTCTGCCCGCGGCGGGCCGCCATCAGCGCGGCCTCGTTCACGAGGTTGGCAAGGTCGGCCCCGGAGAACCCGGGGGTGGCCCGTGACAGGGTGGTGATGTCCACGTCCTCGGAGAGGGGGATCTTGCGCGTGTGGACCTGCAGGATTCCCTCGCGGCCGCGAACGTCGGGGCGCGAGACCACCACGCGGCGGTCGAAGCGGCCCGGGCGCAGCAGCGCGGGATCGAGGACGTCGGGACGATTGGTGGCGGCGATCAGGATGACGCCGTCGTTGGACTCGAACCCGTCCATCTCAACGAGGAGCTGATTGAGGGTCTGCTCCCGCTCGTCATGGCCCCCGCCGAGCCCCGCGCCGCGATGCCGCCCGACGGCGTCGATCTCGTCGATGAAGACGATGCAAGGAGCGTTCTTCTTCCCCTGCTCGAACAGGTCGCGCACCCGCGACGCGCCGACGCCCACGAACATCTCGACGAAGTCCGATCCAGAGATGGAGAAGAACGGGACGTTGGCCTCGCCGGCGATGGCGCGCGCCAGCAGCGTCTTTCCCGTCCCCGGGGGGCCCATCAGGAGGACGCCCTTGGGGATCCGCCCGCCCAGCTTCTGGAAGCGCTGCGGCTCGCGCAGGAACTCGATGATCTCCTGCAGCTCTTCCTTGGCCTCGTCGACGCCGGCCACGTCCTTGAACGTGACCTTCTTCTGCTGCGACGCGAGCAGCTTCGCCTTGGACTTGCCGAAGGAAAGGGCCTTGTTGCCGCCGCTTTGCATCTGCCTCATGAAGAAGACCCAGAAGCCGATCAGCAGCAGGAAGGGCGCCCAGGAGATGAGCATGTTCGCCCAGGCCGGGGTCTGGTCGCGCTCGATGGTGACGTCGACCTTCTTGGCGAGCAGGGAATCGATGTACTTCTCGTAGCCCGTGGGGGCGGAGGTCTTGAAGGTCTCCTTGGTCGTCTTCTTGCCCTTGATCTCGGTACCGGTGATGGTGACGTCCGCGATCTCGCCCTTCTCGACAAGCTCCATGAACTTGCTGAAGTTGAGCGGCGCTTCCTTCTTCTGGATGTTCGCGAAATGCCAGGCCAGGAAGATGACCACCAGCAGCGACATCCACAACATGACCGTCTTGAACGTAGCGTTCACTTTGCCGCCCTCCCGGGCTTGCGTCCCATGAGTGTTCCTCGCCCACGTCCATTGTGGACGCGGCCCGGTCGATGTGCACCTCGATCATCCGATGATCCGGCCGGCTTCGAATGATTCTGCGGGTAAAACGATGTGCGAGCGCTCACGTCCAGCCGCACGTGGCGCTCCGATCCCAAAGCGCCTTCGACGCGCTGCCCGTCCACCCAGACGACGGTGTGGCCCGCGGCGATGACGGGCAGGCGATCGCGATCGGCGGCGGGAATGCGGCGGTCGAGGAGGAATCGCTTGAGGCTCATGTCGCGCCCGTTGGAGCGGACACGATCTCCCGGCCGGCGCGTGCGCAGCGTCAACGGTCCGGCGGGCACGGCAATCGCCATCGGTCCCGGCCGTGTGCTCGGACGAGCGGTCACCCAGCGGCCGTCGGGAAGCCCCGCGCGCCCGGGGACTTCGAGGGCGGTCTCCGGGACCGCGGTCTGCGCGACCGCCTGTCCCACGCGGACCTCGTCGAAGTGGATGGCGGCCTCGCGTCCACCGGGAAGCGGGACGCGCCTTCCGGAAGACGAGGTCCGCGCGGCGAGCGCCGCGATCGCATCGACATGGCCGAGTGAAACGCCGCGAAGGCCCCCCGCGGCACGAACCGCATTCCGGACCGCGATGCGCGCCACGGCTCGGGGCGCGGCCTGCACCGCGGCTTTGGGCAGGATCGCGACACCGTCGACCAGAGCCACCGGGATCGCAGAGGCGAGCCCGGAAAGAACGTCGGCCTCCTCCGCCAGTACCGACGCCGTGCGCGCGAGAGTTTCCCGAATCGCAGGGTTGAATCGGCTCTCGAGATACGGGATGAGCTCGTGCCGCACGCGATTGCGCAGGAAGGCCGGATCCACGTTGGAAGGATCCTCGCGCCAGGACAGCCCATGCCGGCGGAGGTGATCGAGAACGTCGCGCCGCGTGACGCGAAGCATCGGCCGCCGGATCCGACCCGCGCGGGGCCGCATCGCGCCCAGACCGCGGGACCCCGACCCCCGCAGCAGCCGCAGGAGGACCGTCTCCGCCTGGTCGTCACGAGTGTGGGCGAGGAGGATGCAGTCCGCCGCTTCGCGGGCGCGCACGGCCTCGAGAAACGCGTAACGCTCGACGCGAGCCGACTCCTCGATCCCTCCGCCGTCGCGGGCCGCGCGGGCGCGGACGTCCGCCCGTCCGACCCGGAGGGGAATGTGCAGAGATCGGCAAAGGCGGCGGCAGAAGTTCGCGTCTCCGGCGGAATCCGGTCGAAGCTGATGGTCCAGATGGGCCGCCACCAGTCGGAACGTCCCGATGGAGTGGAGCGCGTGGAGCAAGGAGACGGAATCCGCCCCGCCCGAGAGGGCCACGACGAAAGTGGAGCCCTCCGCCACATCGCGAGTGGACCGTTCGACTTCCGTTTGCAAACGCGAGAGCAACATTTCAGTGCAACCAGTTCCGCAAAGCGCCGCGCCCGATAGCGCGGGCGCGGAGGCCGAAGTGGTGGCGGTGCAGGGACTTGAACCCCGGACTCCGCGGATATGAGCCGCGTGCTCTAACCAACTGAGCTACACCGCCAGGGCCCGGCTTCTCCGGATGTACCGGCATCACCCATACTACTACGAACGCCGCCACCCTCCGAGACAGGGCAGCGCCGCGGACGGGCGTTATACTCGCTTTCCCCATGGAATGCGTCACCTGCAACGCCAGCGACAAGGATCAGCGCCTCGAGAAGTGCCCGATCTGCTTCAAGTGGACGTGCACGTCCTGCGGCGTCGCCCAGTACGGCCGCACGTTCTGCTCCAAGAAATGCGCCGACACCTTCTTCTTCGGCGATGACGATGATGGTGGGGACGTTTGACGCGAGTCACCGCCGCCACCTGGCGATGACCTTTCCCACCGAGCGGCCGCGACGGCTGCGGCGGACGGAACGGCTGCGCTCGATGGTCCGGGAGACACGGCTCACCGCGGACCGCCTGATCTACCCCCTCTTCATCGCGCCGGGACAGGGCGTGCGGCGGGAGATCGGATCGCTCCCCGGCTGCTTCCATCTCTCCGTCGACGAGGCGGCCCGCGAGGCGCGCGAGGTCGAGCAGCTCGGCATCGCCGGCGTCATCCTGTTCGGCCTGCCGGAAGCGAAGGACCCCGAAGGCACCCACGGGTATGCGGAGAACGGCGTGGTCCAGCAGGCGGTGCGCGCGATTCGAACCGCCTGCCCGAATCTTCTCGTGGTGACCGACGTGTGCCTGTGCGAGTACACCTCGCACGGCCATTGCGGCGTCGTCTCCGGCGAGGAGGTCCTGAACGATCCCACCCTCGCCCTGCTGGCCCGGATGGCTGTGTCCCATGCGCAAGCGGGCGCCCACGTCGTCGCCCCTTCCGACATGATGGACGGCCGCGTCGCCGCCATCCGCACGGCTCTCGACGGCGCCCGTTTCACCGACGTCGCGATCCTGTCCTACGCGGCCAAGTATGCGTCGGGCTTCTACGGCCCCTTCCGCGAGGCCGCGGACTCGGCGCCGCAGTTCGGCGACCGCCGCGGGTATCAGATGGACCCGGCCAACGCCCGCGAGGCGCTGCGCGAGGTACGCCTGGACATCGGCGAGGGCGCGGACATGGTGATGGTGAAGCCGGCCCTCGCTTACCTCGACGTGATCCGCGCCGTGCGCGAGTCCTGCGACGTGCCCGTGGCCGCGTACAACGTCTCCGGCGAGTACGCGATGATCAAGGCCGCCGCCCAGAGGGGCTGGATCGACGAGCAACGCGTGGTGATGGAGACGCTGACGTCGATCGCCCGCGCCGGCGCCGACATCATCCTGACCTACCACGCGAAGGACTTCGTGCGCTGGTCGAAGTGACGGCGTGACGCAGTCCGAAGAGCTCTTCGCGCGCGCGCGCCGCCTCATTCCCGGCGGCGTCAGCTCGCCGGTGCGGGCCTTCAAGGCGGTGGGCGGCTCGCCCCTCTTCATCCGCAAGGCGGAAGGCTCGCGGATGTGGGACGCCGACGGCCGCGCGTACATCGACTACGTCGGGTCCTGGGGCCCGATGATCCTCGGCCATGCCTGGCCGCCCGTGGTCGAAGCGATCGCAGAGGCCGCGAAGCGAGGCACGTCCTACGGGGCTCCCTGCGCGCTCGAGGTCGAGCTCGCGCAGCGCGTGGTGCGCATGGTTCCCTCCATCCAGAAGGTGCGCTTCGTGTCCTCGGGCACGGAGGCGACGATGAGCGCGCTGCGGCTGGCGCGCGGCTTCACCGGCCGAAGCAAGATCCTGAAGTTCGACGGGTGTTATCACGGGCACGCGGACAGCCTGCTGGTGGCCGCCGGCTCCGGCGTGGCGACGCTCGGCATCCCCGGCTCCGCCGGCGTTCCTCCGGGCACCGTCGCCGACACGCTCGTCGCGCCCTACAACGATCTCGCCGCCGTCGAGCGCGTGGTCGCCGCCCACGGCTCCGACCTGGCGGCGGTGATCGTCGAACCGGTGGCGGGCAACATGGGGTGCGTCGCGCCGCGGGAGGGATATCTCGCCGGGTTGCGCGAGCTCACCCGCAAGGCCGGCGCGCTGCTGGTCTTCGACGAGGTGATGACCGGGTTTCGTCTCGCCCTCGGCGGCGCGCAGTCGATCTTCGGCGGCAAGCCGGACATCACGTGCCTGGGCAAGATCATCGGCGGGGGCCTGCCGGTCGGGGCGTACGGCGGCCGTGAGGACGTCATGGACCACATCGCCCCCGACGGTCCCGTGTATCAGGCCGGAACGCTGTCCGGCAATCCGTTGGCGATGGCCGCGGGGTGCGTCACCCTCGACGCTCTTTCGCGCCCCGAGTCCTACGAGAAGCTGGAAGCGCTCTCGTCGCGGCTGCACGGCGGTCTCATGGAAGCGTCGTCGTCGAGCGACATCAAGGTGACGATCAACCGCGTAGGGTCGATGATCACGCTGTTCTTCGCGCCGGGCCCCATCACCGACTACGCGAGCGCAAAGACGTCCGACACCGCGCTGTTCGCCCGCTTCTTCCACGCAATGCTCGAGCGCGGCGTCTACTTTCCTCCCGCCCAGTTCGAGGCCGCGTTCGTGTCGCTCGCCCACAGCCCCGGCGACATCGACGCTACCGTCTCCGCGGCGCGGGATGCGTTTCGCGCCTTGCGCCACTAGCGCTAGTCGACGGACGCCTCGCCATCGCGGAGCACCCGCTTGCGGTCCTTCTTCCGCTTGACCTCGGCGACGGGATCGCCGGTCTCGAAGTTCGCCACCAGGGCGAGCGTCTGGGGCCGGACTCCCGCGACGACGCCGGAGAGGGTCAGCGCCGTCGCCGGCAGCGCGACGTAACCCGCTACCGGCCGCAGCTGCGGCAGCAACGACTGCGTCTCGTCGGGACCGAGCACGAACAGGAACGGCTGCGGCGATGACGCCAGCGCCCACAGGTCGCAGCGCTCCAGGACGACGATGCGCGCGTCGAACAGCAGGTCGCGCTGCACGCGCGCGGGATCGCTGCACATCACCACCGCCGCGTCGGGGCGGTATTGCCTTTCGCGCAGGACATCCTGCGTCATCGCGTGATTCGGCTGGGCGGCGCGGAAGGCGGGCAGGAAGAACACCGCCAGCACGCCGAAGACCGCCGCCGTCCCGCCGCCGAGCGCGGCCGCGATACGCGCGGGGGTGGGACGCGCCGCTGCGGCCACGGAAGCGACCGCGACCACCACCGTGATCGCGACCAGTGCGACCTGCGCCCCGGCGCCGGGAAGCCATTCCAGCGGAACGCGCAGTGTCGCCATCGGGACGAGCAGGATGCCGGCCGCAAAGATGGCGGACGCGGCCCGCGCCCAGCGGCGGTCGGCGATGCTCCACTCACGCGCGACCAGAAAGCGTGCGACCACCAGGGACAGCGCGGGAGCAAGGGGGAGCAGGTAGTAGTCGATCTTGCCGCGGGCAAGGCTCAGGGGCACGGCCATCAGGAGGAGCCACACGAGGACGGTGCGCTCCCCTCGTGGCAGGCGAATGGCCGCGCGGGGAAAAAGCAGCGACCAGGGAAGGCCGACCGCGAGATAGGCGCCGACGTAATAGGCAGGCGAGCGGCCGGCGTCGTACGTCTCCCCCGCGAAGCGCTCGAGGTTCTCGCGCAGGAAGAAGTACTCGAGCGGCTCCAGGCCGAGGCGGCGATACACCAGCGCGAACCAGGCGAGTCCGGAGGTGGCGAACGCCGCCGCCGCGAAGCCGATCTCGCTCCCCCGCAACGGCAAGCGCCGCGCGTACCACGCCCAGGACAGGATCCCGAGCCCGGCCAGGAGGAGCGCGATCGGCCCCTTGGTCATGAACCCGAGGCCGAGGACGACGCCGAGGGCGATGGCGATGAGCCGGCGCCGGTCGTTCGCGGATTCGGCGGCGATGGCGAGCGCAACCGCCACCGTCGTCCATAGCGCGAGCAGCATGTCGGCCATCGCGACCCGCCCGAAGGTCAGGAACAACAATGTCGACGCGAGCACCGCGGCCGCCACCACGCCCGTGGCGCGGTCGAAGACCAGGCGCCCCAGCCACGCGGTGGTCGCCAGCAACGCGAGCGCGGAGAGAACCGGCACCAGGCGCGCGGCCTCGAGGGTGAATCCGAAGACGCGGAAGGAGCCCGCCATCAGCCAGTAGGCGAGTGGCGGCTTGTCGAAGAACGGCTCGCCGCGGTACCGGGGGACCAGGTAATCGCCGCTCTCGACCATCGCCCGCGCGGCGTCGACGAAGTAGATCTCCGCGCGCTCCAGCGGCGCCGATCCCAGCGAGACGAGAAGCAGCGCCGCCGCGACCCCGATGATGGCGGGCAGGCGCGACCGCGGGGGCCAGCCCCGCGGGAAGACCGTCGCCCGGTTCAGGAGGCGATGGGCGCGGGGGCCGTCTCGCGCTTCAGATGGAGCTGGCCGCAGGCGGCCAGGATGTCCTGGCCCCGCGGCCGCCGCACGGAGACCATCACGTCGCCGGCGGAAAGGATGCGGCAGAACTCCTCCACCGCTTGCAGGGTCGGCGGCGCGAACGGAATCTCAGGGGCCGGGTTCAGCGGGATCAGGTTGACCTTGCTCCGGGACCCGCGCAACAGCCGCACCAGCTCACGCGCGTGCTGCGGCGAGTCGTTCACACCGCCGAGCACCACGTACTCGTAGGTGACCACGCCCCCGCTCGGGATCGGATACCGCTGGGCGGCGGCGATGACGTCCTCGATCCCGTACTTGTCCTCGATCGGCATCAGCTTGCGGCGCAGCGTGGTGTTCGACGCGTGCAGGCTGATGGCGAGGTTCGGGCGCACCGGCTCGAGCATCAGCTTCTCGAGCGCGGGCAGGATGCCGACCGTGGACAAGGTCAGCTTCTTCGGGGAGACCGCGAACGCCTCGCGGTCCATGAGGATGCGCAGCGAGGCCACTGTCGCCTCGTAATTGAGCAGCGGCTCCCCCATGCCCATGATCACGATGTTCCAGGGCATGTCTTTCGGCTCGCGGAACTGAATTCCGCTCGCCTCGTCGAGCGCCACATCGCTCATGACGTGGGCGACCTGGCCGAGGATCTCCCACGGCTTCAGGTTGCGCTTGTAACCGCCGATGCCCGTGAGGCAGAACGCGCACTTCAACGGGCAGCCGGCCTGGGTGGAGATGCAGATGGTGCGGCGGCGCTCCTCGGGTATGTAGACGCTTTCGATGGTGGCCCCGTCGTCCAGCCGGGAGAGGTACTTCACCGTGCCGTCCGCGGATACCGAGCGTTCCGTCACCTGCGGCCAACGCACTTCGTGGTCCGCCGCGAGCCGCTCGCGCAGCCCCTTCGGCAGGTCCGTCATGGCGTCGATGGACGCGCCGCGCTTCTGGTAGAGCCATGCGTAGACCTGCTGCGCGCGATAGGCGGGCTCGCCCAGGGCGGCGAGCAGCGATCGGAGCGCCTCGCGATCCAGCCCGAAGAGATTGGAAATGCGCTCCACCGATGGATTTTACCACCTGCGTATAATCCGGCCGTTGCGAGGGCCGGCGCAGGCCCGAGCGGGGGTCCGAAGGACCCCCTGTTTCGATAAACCAGGGCCGGCGCAGGCCCGAGCGGGGGTCCGAAGGACCCCCTGTTTCGATAAACCAGGGCCGGCGCAGGCCCGAGCGGGGGTCCGAAGGACCCCCTGTTTCGATAAGCCAGGGCCGGCGCAGGCC
>Ga0136617_10003071_pt1 | contig 14881 bp, 14 predicted proteins | sample AntDrymUQ3222106_2_FD_129672 | JGI IMG/M metagenome (GOLD analysis project Ga0136617, IMG submission 129672) | Polar desert sand microbial communities from Dry Valleys, Antarctica - metaG UQ322 (21.06) | ecosystem: Environmental > Terrestrial > Soil > Desert | place: Antarctica: Dry Valley... | reverse complement strand
GGCAGCAAGAGCCATTTCTGTATTGGCATTTGTGTTTTGCTTGGTGTTTTAACGAGCTAACAAGCAAGCCCGACGTGCATCCAAAGATCTATACAAGCCCCTGTCGAAGCCTGTCGCCCCCAATTTAAGGGAAGGTTATCTTACTGTCTTTTGATGAAAAACAAAAGTAAAGGGTTGTGTTTTAGAAAATAACTTATTCTTCGCAAAATAAAATTTTAACGTTTGAAAGTAAGAATTACGAAATTATAATCTATAATAATTTTTTGCGAGCAAACTATGAAACACACTTTTTTTGAGGTTTGGAATTTCAAAGGAATTGAACACATTAGGTTGGATTTCAATTCACATCCCCACAGTAAGGTTTATACACTTGTCGGACTCAATGAAAGCGGAAAGACTACCGTTCTCGAAGCCATAAATTTTTTTAATTATAAATATGAGACGTTAGACCCATTAAATTTACATGGTTATTCAATTTCGGATGTTCATGAGTTAATACCAATGTCGAAAAGGTCTAATTTTAATGACAAAATTAAAATCAAAGTTGGTTACAAACTTGATGAAGACGATAAAAAAGACATCAAAAAATTTCTTTTAGAAAATTTAGATTTTGAAGTTACTAAGAACCTTTATGATGAGTTCTACATAATTCAATCGTATGAGTTTAGAAACTCTCAATTAATTCCTAATCAGCCTGAAACTCTTTGGGGAAATTTTAAGCCTTGGGGCAAAACAAAACGTGGTAAGAATGAAAAAGAAATAAACGATGAAAAATGGAAAATTCTCGTTACTTTCGTAAAAACTCTTCTTCCAAGTGTTCTTTATTTTCCTAACTTTCTTTTTGAATTCCCAGATAAAATTTATCTTGAAGAAGCTCCTTCAGAAGAAGAAAAGCACTCATTTTATAGAACTGTCTTGCAAGATGTGTTAGACGCAATCGGCGAACAAATTAATTTGGAAACTCATATTCTTGCGCGTGCGAAAGATGGAGGTCGTAATGCTTGGAGTTTTTTGGAAAGTGTGCTGTTAAAAATGGGTTCTAATATAAGTAGAACAGTTTTTACAAAGTGGAACAGTATTTTTAAGAGGACTTCTGGAGGAAAAGAAATAGTTGTTAATATCGGTAGGGAAGAAAGTGAAGAAAATACACATTGGTATTTACAACTTCGTCTACGAGACGGAAGTGAGTATTACACAATTAGTGAAAGGTCTTTAGGTTTTCGTTGGTTTTTTGCATTTCTTTTACTTACGCAGTATCGAGGATTTCGTAAAGATGCACCTGACAATGTTCTTTTTCTTTTTGATGAACCTGCTTCTAATTTACACTCCTCCGCGCAATCCCAATTGTTAGAAAGTTTTGGAAAATTTCCAGAAAATTCTTCAATTGTTTACACCACTCATAGTCACCACTTAATAAATCCTGCTTGGTTAGAAGGAACTTACGTTGTAAAAAATCAAGGTTTAGAGTATGACGATAGTTATGAAAATTATAATGCGGCAAATACTGAAATAACTTTACACAAATATCGTGAATTTGCGTCGAAACATCCAAATCAGACCACATATTTTCAACCTGTTTTAGACATTTTAGATTATTGCCCGGGTGCGTTAGAAAATGTTCCTGATGTAGTTATGCTTGAAGGAAAAAATGATTTTTATACACTAAAATATTTTCACGAAAAAATACTAAAAAATACTTCAACGATAAATTTAATGCCCGGTAATGGCGCAGGAACACTTGATGATGCAATAAGACTTTACATTGCTTGGGGACGGAACTTTATTGTTTTACTTGATTCAGACAAAGGTGGAAAATCACAGAAAACAAGATATGAGGACATTTTCGGTGTCCTTGTTGAAAATAAAATCTTTTCACTCGAAGATATAAATTCTTCGTGGAAAAACAAAAGTATGGAATTTTTAATTATTGACAAAGACAAGGACAAAATTCAAAAGACATCTTATCCTCATTCATCAAAGTTTAACAAAACTCACTTTAATCGAGCTATTCAAGAGGCATATTTAACAAATAATGAACTTAAAGTATTAGCCCCAACAAAAAATAATATGCAAAAAGTAATTGATTTCTGCAGTAAGAAATTGTCTTCATAAAATTTTATAAATGCACACTTGGAAACTCGAAATCGAATATGAAGGCACGCGCTATCGCGGCTGGCAGATTCAACATAATGCGGAAACCGTGCAGGGCAAACTTCAAATTGCCGCGTATCAACTTTTTTCCGGTCGCGTCGAAATCGGCGGCGCCGGACGCACCGACGCGGGTGTTCACGCGCGTCAGCAAATCGCGCATTTACGAGTTTCCGACTTGAAAATAAACATCACGCCGCGCCAGATTCAGCACGGTTTTAATGACCTTTTACCGCACGACATAAATATTGTAAAAGTTCACAACGCGCCGGAAAATTTTCACGCCCGACACGACGCCGTTCAGCGTTACTATATTTATCAAATCTCAACCAGAAGAACGGCTTTTGCAAAAAATTTCGTTTGGTGGATAAAAGACAATTTGGACGCGAAAGCAATGCGGGAAGCGGCGCAGATGCTTGTCGGACGACATAATTTTCGCTCGTTTTGCGAAGTGGAAAACGAAAAGGATTCAACCGTGGTTAAAGTCGAAAGAGCCGAAATTTTCACCGACGGAGATTTGATTTGCTTTCGCATCGGCGCGAGTCATTTTTTGTGGAAAATGGTTCGTCGAATTGTCGGAATGCTGGCGGAAGTCGGGCGCGGAAATCTTTCCTATGACGGATTTCAAAGGCTTTTGAAATTTCCGTCAAACGCGCCCGCTAAATTTACCGCGCCGCCTTCGGGTTTATTTTTGGAGAAAGTTTTGTATCGCGGCGACGAATTTTCGGAAAAACAGCGGGCGATTTTTCCGATTTTCTGATAAGCAATCTGATTTGTTTGCAAAATCGCCTCAACGATGTTCTTGCTTGCTATTATCAACAATTATTTGATTGGTAATTTTACCTGCTTTTACTTTCATAATAATCTCTCGTTCATATGACTGACCGAACCAAGCAGAGGTCTCATCAAAATATCCTGAGAGTTCCCCATCAGAGATTCTTAATTCACCTGTAAACCATGATGCCGGAACTTTGCCTTTAACCGCTTTTTCACCAAACAATTCTTTAAGGTCAGCCCGATGACAATTCGGTTTATCTGCTTCGGTTACAGAACTACAAATCCAAGAATCTAAACCTCGCAAAAATAATTTATTTTCCGTAATTTCCCAGATTGCAATATAACCGCGCCCATATCTACTTTTTCCCGCTTGCGGAGAGATAAAGAATTTAGGCTTGTCGTTTTTATTTTTGTAGTAATCCTCAAGTGGAAGTGCAAAAAGGTCTAAAACCTTATTGTTATAAATAATGACATCTGGAGCTTGAGGCGAGGCAAAAGTAATCTTTGAAAACAAAACCAATAAAAAAACACTTAGTAAAAAGATTTGTTTCATATTTCTAGGAAGTAATAAGTTTGTTTCAAAATGAGTTGTTTACGACACAAAAATAATTATATCACCTCACTCTTAGAATAATGCCTAAAATTTATCAAACTTGCATTTCCGCCTGATTTTATCCTAAAGTCAGAGCATAGAAGTTTTAATAAATTTTATTTGCAGGAGTTTGTAAAAAATGCCGAAAATTACTGCTGAAGCGGCACAGGGAATGCTTGCTTTTGAAGTCGAAAAAGACAGAAAACTCGTGTTGTGTTTGGAAGACAATGGAATTGACATTCTGCATCGCTGCGGCGGCAATGCCAAATGCACGACTTGTCGCGTCGAAGTTTTGTCGGGCGACCCGGGCGAAATTGGCGAGCCGGAAAAAATCATTCTCGCCACAAAAACGGATCTGGGCGACCACACGCGCCTTTCGTGTCAGGTGCGCGTTATTGATGATTTGCACGTCCGAGTTATTCGCCAAGCGAGTGTCGAAGGAATTGACGCTGGAAATCGTCCGATTGAGTAAGCGCGAAAAATCGACAATTGATTTGTCGCCGCGCATTAGTATTTAAAGATAAAAAAACAGATTTTACTGGAGGAAAAATTATGACTGACCAAACCGACGCCAAAGACCAAAGATACCCGTTTGAACTGCCGACGCTCGAATACGATTTCGACGCGCTCGCGCCTGTGATTGACGCGAAAACGATGGAACTTCATCACGATAAACACCATCAAGCCTACGTTGACAATTTAAATAAAGCTGTTGCGGAACACAAAGATTTACACGAGAAAACATTGTCCGAATTGCTAGGCAATTTAGATTCGCTGCTCGAAGCCGCGCGCGGCGCGATTCGCAACAACGGCGGCGGACACGTCAATCATTCGATGTTCTGGAAACTGATGAAATCCGGCGGCGCTGCAAATCCTTCGGGCGCGATTAGCGACGCGATTAACCGCGATTTCGACTCCTTCGACGATTTCAAAACGAAATTTAACGAAGCGGGCGTCAAACAATTCGGTTCGGGCTGGGTTTTCGTCGTTTCAGACGGCGACAAATTAACAATTCAATCAATGCCGAATCAAGACACGCCATTGCACAAAGGCATCGAGCCGATTTTCGGCAATGATGTTTGGGAACACGCATATTATTTAACGTATAACAACCGTCGTCCCGATTATTTGAAAGCGTGGTGGGACGTAGTTGATTGGGAGGCGATTTCGGAAAGATACGAACGCTTGCGCGGCGCATAATTGAATTTATGATAATCGTAAAAGCCGGGTGTTTAAAAATGTTTTCAAACACCCGGCTTTTAACCTTATAAAGTATAAACAATTCCCACTTCATTTGCCGGGTTGTTTCACAACTCGCAGATACGGTTTCTGCTCATTCCAACCTTCCGGGAATTTTTGCTTCGCCTGCTCGTTGGAAAGCGATGGTACGATAATTACGTCTTCACCGACTTTCCAATCGGCAGGCGTTGCTACGCTGTGATTCGTCGTCAGTTGCAGTGAGTCAATAACACGCAGAATCTCTTCGAAATTCCTGCCTGTACTTGCCGGATACGTTAAAGTCAATTTTACTTTTTTATCCGGTCCTATAACGAAAACCGAGCGCACCGTTGCCGTATCACTAGCGTTCGGATGAATCATATCGTAAAGGTCGGCTACTCTTTTATTGTGGTCGGCGATGACGGGAAAATTCAGCTTAGCGCCTTGCGTTTCTTCAATGTCTTTTGCCCATTCCGCGTGAGCGTCGGACGGGTCAACGCTCAAGCCGATGATTTTAACTCCGCGCTTATCAAATTCAGGCTTAAGACGCGCCGCAGCGCCGAGTTCCGTTGTGCAGACGGGCGTAAAATCGCGCGGATGCGAAAACAAAACGCCCCAACTGTCGCCTAAATAATCATGAAAATTGATTTCCCCTTCGGTTGTCTCCGCCGTAAAATTCGGCGCTTCGTCACCAATTCTGATTGCCATAATTTTTTACTCCATTCTAAAATCTCAGTATTTCCACATTCTCATAGTTAATTCTTTAATACTTCGGCACGTTCGTATCAACTTCATCCGACCAAGCCGTGATGCCGCCTTTCAAATTTATCAATCTTCCCGAAAAGCCCGCATTTTTTAATGCTTCAATCGCTTTTGCGCTTCTGACGCCGCCTTTGCAGTGAAGGATTGCCGTTCGAGATGAATCAATTTCGCCTGCGCGTTTAACAACTTCTCCAAGAGGAATTAATTTCGTCTTCTGAATTCGCGCAATTTCAAATTCGTGCGGTTCGCGCACGTCAATTATCTGAACTTCGCTGTTATTTTTAATTAATTCATTTAGTTCCGTTGCCGTGATTTCTTCCAAAACAGGCGCTTCTTCAACCGGCAAATTCAAGCCGCAGAATTCCTCATAATCAATCAACTCTTTAATCGTCGGATTATCGCCGCAAATCGGGCAGTCAGGACTTTTGCGAAGTTTTAATTCACGAAAACGCATTTTCCAGGCGTCGAAAAGAAGCAAACGATTGAGCAAAATTCCTTCCACACCCAATATAACTTTGATAACTTCGTTTGCCTGAATCGTGCCTATAATTCCGGGCAAAACTCCTAAAACTCCGCCTTCGGCACACGATGGAACAAGTCCGGGCGGCGGCGGTTCGGGATAAAGACAGCGATAACACGCGCCACGTTCCGCCCAGAAAACACTGGCTTGACCTTCAAAACGAAAAATCGAGCCGTAAACATTCGGCTTTCCGGTTAAAACCGAAGCGTCGTTGACCAGATAACGTGTCGGAAAATTATCCGTTCCGTCCACAACAACATCAAAATCTTTAAAGAGTTCAAGAGCATTTTCGCTCGTCAAGCGCGTTTCAAAGGCTTCGATTTTCGTGTTTGGATTGATGTCCTGCAATCTATCTCGCGCCGAAGCGATTTTCGGTCGCCCGACATCTTTAGTGCCGTGAATAATTTGGCGCTGGAGATTCGATTCATCAACCACGTCGAAATCAACTACGCCAAGCGTTCCGATTCCTGCCGCAGCAAGATACAAACCCAAAGGCGAACCCAAGCCGCCCGTTCCAATCATCAAAACACGCGCCGCCTTTAATTTTCTCTGCCCTTCCAGACCAACTTCGGGCAAAATCAGATGCCGCGAATATCTCGCATATTCTTCATTGCTTAAGCTCGGTAAATCTGTTTCGGCTTTAGCTTCACCCACAACGTTTCCACCCGCAATCGAAGGTACAATCATAATTGTTTCGCCATCCTTAACTTTGGTTTCCGCACCATCAAGATGGCGAATGTCTTCGTCGCCGACATAAACGTTTACAAAATTCCGCAAAGCGTTTTGCTCGTTGTAAAGATGCTTGTGAAGTTCGCCGTATTCGGTCATCAATTTTTCCAAAGCCTCGCCAGCCGTTTCCGCCTGCACTTCAATTTCCGAGTTTCCTCCGGCAAACTGCCGCAAAGGTGTCGGAATTACAATTGTTACTGCCATAAATTATTTCTCCTTGATAATTTCCTCTTCATTAAACCTTAAACGGTCGTTCTGCATTTCCCACGAGCGCAAATCAACCGCTTCTTTCTTTTCAACCGAAACGATGACGTAAGACCAAACCGGAAGCGCGTGGTCTAAATCGAACTGTGACGGAATTGCCGGATGATCGGGATGTGAATGATAATTACCGACGACATCGAGTTTTTTCTCTCGCGCATATCTTTCGCTGCGCATTAAATCTCGGGGCGTAATTAAGCTTCGGTTATGTTTTGCTTCTTCTTCCCGCGCGTTTTCTATCGGAAATATTTCAACGACGTTTTTTTTGTTGTCTTCAAAACTTCCAATTAGTAAGCCGCAACATTCAAACGGATATTCACGCTCTCCGTGTTTTTCGATTTCCGAAATTTGCCCTTTGGTTAATGAAATCATCCTTTATTTTTCGTCCCAAAAACTTTCGCTCAGATACTTTCCGCCGCCGTCGCAAAGAACAGTCACGATAAACGCATTTTCTTTTATTTCGCGTGCGAGACGAATGGCGGCAAAGACATTCGCGCCCGAACTGACGCCGACGAACAAACCTTCTTCTCGCGCAAGGCGTCTGGTCATTTCCTGCGCGTCTTCGGTTGAAACTTCGACGTTTTTATCCGCTAAATTCGCGTCATAAATTCCCGGCACAATCGCCGTTCCGAGATATTTCATTCCTTCCAGACCGTGAAGCGGCGAGTCGGGCTGCATCGAAATTGCTTGAATTTTTGAATTAAATTCCTTCAGCCGCCGCGACGTTCCAACGAAAGTTCCTGTCGTTCCCAAACCTGCGAGAAAATGCGTGATTCGCCCGCCGGTTTGTTCCCAAATCTCCGGCGCGGTCATTTCAAAATGCGCTTTCCAGTTGGCGTCGTTGTTGTATTGGTCGGGATAAAAATACTTGTCGGGATATTTCGCGGCAAGTTCTTTCGCAACGATTTGTGCGCCGTCCGTTCCGTTCATCTGGTCGGTTTCGATGATTTCCGCGCCGTAAAATCGCAAGATGCGCTTGCGCTCGACGCTCGCGTTTTTCGGCAAAGCCAGCGCGACTTTATAACCGCGAGCCGCGCCAATCATCGCGTAGGCGATTCCCGTATTGCCGCTCGTCGCGTCTAAAATCGTCTTGTCTTTTACCAGTTCGCCTGATTTTTCGCCAACTAAAATCATTGCCAGAGCCGCTCGGTCTTTAACCGAACCGCCCGGATTTAAGTGTTCCGCTTTCGCGTAAACTTTAATCGTTTTCGGCAAATCTTGAACCACGCGCCGCAAACGAATCAAGGGCGTGTTGCCAATCTGCGTTTCGAGAGACGTTTCGCCTACCCGTAAATGTTTTTCTAAGACCGCCTGTTTCACCGTCTTCCTAAAAAGAAAATCGGTCGCGAAATTTTGTTTGTAATCTCACGACCGACTGATTTTGTTCTACGTTTTGAAACTTAATCTTTACGTTTCATCGCTTCAAATCTCAGCCGATGCGCTGTTTTCATCCATTGACAACAACAAAGACAAGTATTTTTGTTCGGCTGAGATTTTTTCATTTCCAAATCTTTATAAAAAAGTCTATATTCCGAATCTAAAAAATCCGCAAAGGTTTGTCAAATCAATTTCAATGTTTGCAATAAAACGACAATTTGCCCTCTTGGATGTTAAAATGTTTATATACTATTCAAAGATTTGAAGCAGCAAAACTATAAAAGTTTATATGATTGAAGAAAAAGTTTTAATCGAGAAATTTGTCGCCCGAAAGAAAAAACCGCGCCTTCCTAAACCCGATTGGTTGAAAATAAAAATCGGCGACCCGACAAATCAAAATCAGGTTTTGAAATTGATTGAAGGTTTAAATTTGCACACGGTTTGCCAAGAAGCGCGCTGCCCGAACATTTTTGAATGTTGGACGGACAGAACGGCGACGTTTATGCTCGGCGGAGATACTTGCACGCGCCATTGCGGTTTTTGTGCCGTGAATAAAGGCAAGCCGATGGAACTTGACCCGATGGAGCCAACGCACGTTGCCGAAGCAGTCGCGCATTTAAATCTTGCGCACGCCGTTATCACAAGCGTAAATCGTGATGATTTGCCGGACGGCGGCGCGGCGCATTGGGCGGAGACGATTCGTAAAGTTCATGAAATGAATCCCGAATGCCGCGTCGAAGTTTTGATTCCCGATTTTCAAGGTAACGAAGACGCTTTGAACACGGTTTTAGCAGCCAGACCGGAAGTTTTAAATCACAACACGGAAACAATCGCGCGGCTTTACCGGCGCGTTCGACCCGACGCGAAATACGCGCAAACTTTAGAATTGCTCGAACGCGCGGCACGTTACCGCGACACAGTTTTTCCGCAGATGAAAACGAAAAGCGGAATTATGGTCGGGCTTGGCGAGCAGTTTGAAGAAGTCGTCGAATTGATGCGAGATTTGAGGAGCGTTTCTTGCGACATTATGACAATCGGGCAGTATTTACAGCCTTATGAGCGTCGTCTTCCGGTTGAAAGATACGTTGCGCCCGAAGAATTTGCCGAATGGAAACAGATTGGTTTAAGTCTCGGTTTCAAGCACGTCGAATCTTCGCCGCTGACCCGTTCGTCCTACCACGCGCGCCAACAATCAGAATCGGGCGAACAAATTGCAACAGGTAATATTATAAGTGTTTGAATTTGTTAAGTGTATAGAAACTGAAAGCAATGTCAGTAATAATTGATGCAATAAGAGAGAATCTAAGAAAAATCAAGATAATTTTTGAACCTACGGAAAGCAGTTTTTTAAAAGACACGAAACAAACTGGTGATGCAAGAGAAGTAACGGTAAAAGAATTTTTGGAGTGTTTCTTTCCAGACTCATATAGAGTTAAGAAAGGTTTAATTTATTCGTTGGATAGTGTTTCGCAGGAAATAGATTGCGTATTATTGGCTCCAAATCATCCAAGATTAGTGACTCCCGTAAGAGAAGTAATAATTGCAGAGGGCGTTCATGCCGCAATTGAAATCAAGCCCGAAATAACAACTTTAACAGAAGGATCAGAATTTAAAAGAGGGTTAAGACAAATTAGAACAGTTAAAAACTTAAACAGAGAAATAGGTGTTCTACCAACTGGCTATATTCCGGCTGATCATAAAATTCCTTGTGTAATTTTTAGCAATAAATCTAGAAAGTATCTTGATATTGTTAATTATATGGTGAATCTAGTTGCAGACTCTACATTTCAACCTGATGAATTTCCTGATTTAATTGTATCTTTAGATAATGGGATTTTGTTTCATACACCTTATGCGTCCAAATCAATATTTCAAAATTTTATTGGACAGCAAAAGCCAAATCATTCTGAAAGAGTATTTCTACATTTCCCCTATAGTGAGAATACACTGGCATTATTTCTTCTTACATTATATGCCTTTACACCACCAGAGCCATATATAGCAGATCCAATTTTAAAGAAATATCTGTTATTAAACACTGACCCAGTTACTCTTTATGAATATTAATAACAATTCAGAACATGGATGCGTTAACATCTATTCATTAAATAAACAATTATTCTCACTCCTACTTAAAAATATTACGCCGTGAAAATTCTTGAAACCGAGCGCACAATTCTTCGTGAAGTCACAACAGACGATGCCGAATTCATTCTCGATTTGGTAAATCAGCCGTCGTTTATAAAATTCATCGGCGACCGCAAAGTGCGAACCGTCGTGCAGGCGCGTGATTATATCGAGAGCCGTTTCACGGAAAGCTACAAACAATTTGGCTTTGGAATGTGGGCGGTTGAGTTAAAAGCGGGTCAAACGCCGATTGGAATTTGCGGCTTCGTCAAACGCGATTCTCTGCCCGATGCGGATATCGGTTTTGCCTTTCTGCCACAGTTTGAGAAGAAAGGTTATGCCGTCGAATCCGCCGAAGGCGTGATGAAATATGGCAGAGACGTTTTAGGTTTGAAGCGCATTCTCGCTATCACCTCGCAAGACAACGAAAGTTCCGGCAGATTGCTTAAAAAAATTAATTTCAAGTTTGAACGTTTGGTTAAACTGCCGCACGACGATGAAGAACTTAGATTGTTTTCATCGTAAACGAATAACACTTCTGGTTTCCATTTTGTCCCGCCATCATTTTTTTACTTTTTTATTCGGTTTAATGATTATCAAGACTGACTTTAACGTCTGACTAACGCAATTTTACTTTTTTCGTGTAAAATTTATTTTTCCTTACCTTAATTTGGAGTTTGTAAAAGTAATGCAAAAAACAACGAAACTAAAAATTTTATCAATCTTAATTTTTGCCCTGATTTTTTCTATGTCTCAAGAAACCTCTGCCCAGCGAAAAAAGCCCGCGACCAAAAAACCTGCGCCGGTTGTCGAAACGAAACCGATTGCGTCGAAAAACATTAGTTATACGGTTTCGATGTCAAAGCCCTGGACGCATCTTTTGGAAGTTGAAATGCGTTACAAAGCCGCTACGATGCCCGGCAAAGCCGAATTGAAAATGCCGGTTTGGACGCCCGGAAGTTATTTGGTTCGTGAATACGCGCGGCACGTCGAAGATTTTTCGGTGAAAGATGCAAGCGGAAACAATCTTGAATGGCGGAAAATTAATAAAAACACTTGGCAAATTGACACGAAAGGCGCGAAGGAAATCGTCGCTCGATATAATGTCTACGCCAACGAATTAACGGTTCGCACGAATGAATTAAATTCCGACCACGCATTTTTTACCAACGCCGCGCTTTTGATGTTTCCGAAAGACGGTTTGAATTTGGCTTCGACGGTAAAAGTTTTACCTTACGGAAATTGGAAAGTCGCAACGGGTTTGCCGAAAGTCGCAAATCAAACGAATGTTTTTAGCGCCGAAAACTTTGACGTTTTATACGATTCGCCGTTTGAAGTCGGCAACTTTGTCGAAACGACATTCGATTTTCGCGGCATTCCGCATCGCATTGTTTTTGAAGGAACGGGAAATTACGATTTGGAAAAAACGGCGAAGGACATCGAAAAAATCGTCGCGCAGGCGGTTGATATTTTCGGCGAAATTCCCTACAAAGATTATCTTTTTATTGTCAACTTGCGCGGCGGCGGCGGGCTTGAGCATCTTAATTCGACCGCGCTGCAATGGAATAAATTCGGGTTCAAACCCGAAGCGAGTTACAGAGGTTTTTTAAATTTAGTCGCACACGAGTATTTTCACCTTTGGAACGTCAAGCGTATTCGTCCCGACGCGCTCGGACCGTTTGATTATGAAAATGAAAATTACACAAAACTGCTCTGGGTTGCCGAAGGCGGAACGGCTTATTACGAAGCGATACTTTTGCGCCGCGCGGGTTTAATCAGCGACAAAGACGTTTTGGATACCAAAACCGCGCTAATTCAAGCCTTGCAAAATCGTCCCGGCAGATTTGAAACAAGTCTCGAAGACGCGAGCTTTGACGCTTGGATTAAGTATTACCGGCAAGACGAAAACTCGGTCAACAATCAAATTTCCTATTATGACAAAGGCGAACTCGTCAACTTTTTGCTCGACATTGAAATTCGCGCGGCATCGAACGGCGCGAAATCTATGGACGACGTGATGCGTTATTTGTATAACGAATTTTTCAAAAAGAACCGCAACTACACGCCGGAAGATTTTCAAAAAACGGCGGAAATGATGGCGGGCAGAAGCCTCGGCGAATTTTTCTCGAAATACGTGCGCGGAACCGAAGACATTGATTACAACAAAATTTTGAACGGCATCGGTTTGCGAATAAATCTTGACAGCAACGCGAAAAAACAAGCCTTCTTAGGCGGAACTATCGCGCAGGACGGCGATAAATTAATGGTTCGCGCTCTGGCGTCGAACACGCCCGCGTATCAATTCGGTTTGAACACTAATGACCAAATCGTCGCCATTGACGGCAACCGCGCCAGTCAAACATTTTTGACGACTTATATCGGAGATAAGAAACCGGGAGATAAAATAAAATTAACCGTTTTCCGCTTCGACGCTTTGCGCGACATCGAAGTTGCGCTCGGCGGGCAAGCGAAACAAGATTACAAAATCGTGCCGGTGGAAAACGCGAGCGAAGACCAGAAACGGCTTTATCAGGATTATTTAAAGTCGCCGCTTATAATAACTAAAAGTGAAAAGTGAAAAGTTATTGGTTTTCCACTTTTCATCATTCACTATTCACTTTTCACTTTTTATGATTATGTTCAAGCGAAACTTTACAAAGTTTCTTTTATTCGCGTTCTTACTGACAACATTCGGCTGTCAAAGAAACATTTTTGAAACGCCGACGGTTGCGCCCGCGACTTTGCGCGACGTTCCGGCTTTGCGCCTTAATTTTCGTTTTGAAACCGATGTTCCCGCCCCGCCAGCGACGAACGAGAACGCGCAAACCGACGAAAGAAACGTCGCCGTGCAGACGGATTTTGACCAGAATCGGACGCAGGAAGTCGTTGACAAAACAATCGCTTCGCCCGATAAACAAAAGGTTTTAGTGGTTTATCATCGCGCCGGAGACTTGCCTTCGGAGTTTCGACTTGATATGTATGCGGCGGACGGAAAATTCGTGCGAAAAATAACGCACGACGGAATGGCAGTGCATTTTCCCGACACGATTGTCTGGTCGCCCGATTCGTCAACCGTCGCTTTTGTCGCAATGGTTCGCGCTACTCAAGCGACGCCCGCAGTAACGCCGACGGAGAATCCGACAGATACAAACACAAATGTTGAGAATGCAAACACCGACGCGAACGCGAATGTAAATTCCGAAAACACAAATGTAAATGCAAACGCGATTGCGACGCCGCAAGTTGAACAGCCGAAAACAGTTCTGACTTTTCGCACCGAGCAGATTTACATTTCCGACGCAAACGGCGCGGACGTAAAACCGATTACGCAAAACGAAGGTTTAATATATTTTTATTACGTCTGGTCGCCGGACAGTTCCGCTTTGGTCGCGCTTGCCGCGACATTTCAGGAATGGAATTATTTGCAGGCGCAAGCCGACTTAAAAGGCGAGCAGTTCACGCCGATGGGCAGACCGCGACTGGTAGAAAAAAACGGGCGCGAACGCCGATTGGACGATAATTTAACAACGGTTCGCCCCGTCTGGTCGCCCGATTCGGCAAAAGTCGCGGCGGCGTTTGAAAGACAAGTCCGCATTTACGACGCGATTGGCGACGCGCCGACACAAGCCGCCGTTCCACTTCGCAACCAACTGCTGATTTCTTCAAAAGCGTTTGACGAAGAATTGCAGCGCAAATTAGAAACGGAAGGAAACACAAACGCAAATTCCAACGCTCAAACAAACTCAAACGCGCAGACAAATACAAATGCAAATCAATCGCCGACGCCAGCCGCAAATCTGCCTGAAGGAGCATTGCCCGACGGAAATTCGCTCGTCTCGTTTAATCCGGTCATCAATCTCGAATGGACGGAAGACAAAATGCTCTACGTGCAAACCGGCTATATCAAGCTGATGAAAAACGAAGCCGACAGCGCGAGAAGTTATTTGCGCTGGCATCGGCTTATTTTTAGTCCGCAGGCAGTCGCGCGTTAATAAAATTGTACGAATCAGTAGTTGGCGTATAATTATTGCGCTTATGAGTGTTATTATGCATAAACTTTTCCGACAATGAATCAAGAAGAGCAAAGCCAGCAAATACAGGAACTCTTTTTATTACAGCGCGTGGCTCAGCGGATTAATTCCATCTTAGACCTCGACGTTTTGCTTGAAGAAATCGTCGGCGACGTGGCGGAAACATTCGGCTACACGCGGTCGGGCGTTTTGCTCAAAGACGATGCGACCAACGAACTGGTCATCGCGGCGGTTCGTGGCTGGACGACAAATTACCACCTGAAAGGCGAGCGTTTCAAGAGCGGCGAATACGGCATGGTCGGACATGTCGGCGCAACGGGCGAGACATATTACGCGCCG
>Ga0136617_10003070_pt1 | contig 14886 bp, 13 predicted proteins | sample AntDrymUQ3222106_2_FD_129672 | JGI IMG/M metagenome (GOLD analysis project Ga0136617, IMG submission 129672) | Polar desert sand microbial communities from Dry Valleys, Antarctica - metaG UQ322 (21.06) | ecosystem: Environmental > Terrestrial > Soil > Desert | place: Antarctica: Dry Valley... | reverse complement strand
GGTGCAGCACCTTCTTCTTCTCATTCAGGTGCGCCACCATCTCGCGCAATCCACCCTTGGCAAAGAAGACCTCGGACTTCTCCTGGCCCTCTCTCTCATCCTTGAGTGCGATGGTCAGGCCCTTGTTCAGGTACGACAGCTCGCGCAGCCTGTTCTCCACCGTGTCGTAGTCGTACTTGAGCTCGGTGAAGATCGTGGGATCAGGCTTGAACCACACCGTCGTGCCGCGCTCGCTCACGTCGGCCTTGTTCAGCACCTTGAGCTTGGTCGTCGTCAGGCCGCGCGCGAAATCCATGTAGTACTCTTTCCCACCACGCCTCACCCACACCTTCAGCTGCTCGGCAAGCGCGTTCACGACGGACACACCAACGCCGTGCAATCCGCCCGACACCTTGTAGGAGTTCTTGTCGAACTTCCCGCCGGCGTGCAGCACCGTCATCGCCAGCTCGACGCCGGGGATCTTCTCGATTGGATGGATGTCGACGGGAATCCCGCGGCCGTCATCGATCACCGTGATGGAATCGTCGGGATGGATGAACACCTCGATCTTCGTGGCGTGACCCGCCAGCGCTTCGTCGATCGAGTTGTCGACTACTTCGTAAACGAGGTGGTGGAGTCCTCTCGAGGACGTGCTCCCGATGTACATGCCGGGACGCTTCCGTACTGCCTCGAGACCCTTCAATACCTGAATCTGGCCAGCGTCGTAGCGCGTACCCACGCCACTCACTTCAGCCGTTGCCGATTTCGCCATGAATTACCGGTGGGATTCGATTTCTGAAACTGCCGAACACGCCGAATTTCCGACTTCCACCGGGCTCTGGCCTCGGGCGGAACCGCGTCTCCCGCAGAATGTTGAAATCTAACCCCGAAAGGCATGCGAAAGCAAGCACATTCCATTATCGAAAACCGTTGCGCCACAACAACTTACAAGCTCACAAACAATCCGCGGCTGGGCTTTCCCACATTGTGAGCGGCCCGGTCCGAAACCCGGGGAATGTGACAAGGATTCAGCCTGCCCCGTCCTTTCCAATAGGACCCCAGGAGACGCCATGCTCGGCACCCGTAATTATCAATTGATCAGCCTGATCGCCATCGCCGCGGCTGCCTCGCGGCTCGACGCGCAGGATCTCGTGCGCGCGGGTGACGCTTCGCCGGCGCTGCAGATGACTCCCGCCCAGCAGACTTTCGCCAACGCTTATCTGAGCGCGATCACGGGACCCGACATCGAGCGCTACAAGCGGCTGATCCACCCGAGAACACGCGCGTGCATGAATGCCGAGAACGCCGACTTCTTCAACAAGGTCTTCGAGCGCCGCGTGCGCAGAGTCGCCAAAAATCCAAGCATGAGCGTCGAGAGGGTGAAGGATGCCGCGATGTTCAGCTCGACCAGAAGCAACGGGCTGAATTATCCCTCGCGTCCGTCACACCTGATCCACATCAACCTCATCTCGACCGGCTCCAAGCAGTACTCGGTGTCCGCGTTCGTGGTACGCGAAAACGGCCTCTGGTACGAGGTTCTCCCGTGTCCGTCGGCCAAGTCGCTCGTGATGATGAGAGAATCGCAGCGCCGGGACGCCGAAGAGAACCTCAAGGCCCGCGCGATGGCCGACTCGCTTCAGGAGCCTGTGCGGGCCGAGCTGCTCGCGCTGCTGCAGGAGACGGGGCCGGTGAGCGCGGCCAAGTGGTACGCCGAAACAGCGCAGCTCGACCTGACCATGGCGCGGCGAGTCGTCAAGGCGCTCGAAAAAGACTTGACTCTCGTTCATTAGGGAGCAGCGCACTGGCTGCAGGCGGAATCGGCACCAACGAGTTGAATTGCGTTTGAGCTGACCGTTTTTGCGTTGTGCGTTTACGCGTGACAGACAACAGCCACCGGTTTTCCTACCGCATAAGCTGCAACCTGATCTTCCGAATCCTCGCCCTGCCGACCTCGGCATTGAGTGCCCGCAACAGCTGCGGCTCCATTAGCGACAGCTCCGTCATCCATCCGTTCGTCGTCACCGCGACGAATAGAGTCCCGTCGGATGTCACGAACCGGGGCGTCGTCACCTTGGCGATCTGAACGCCCACCAGCGACTCCCATTCCGGGATCACCGCCGCCTGCTCGACACGCTCCTCGAGCCCGGACTGCTTCAGGAATCCGGTGACGACATCCCCCAGCGGCGAAGGCTTCCGCTTTTTTTCGTCCGGATCGCGCTTTCGAATCAACGGTTGCTCTCGCTCAGCTTCACTCGTCGGCCTTCTTCAGCACGCCGTCCCTGATCGACATCCGGTCGAGACTCATCAGCCCGGGCGGGATATCCGATTCACGCGGGACGGCGAGAATCGTCTGTCCCAGGCCACCCTTCTTCAGCAGCGTCAGGATCTTGCTCGCCCGCCGCAGATCGAGCTCGGCGAATGGATCATCGAGCAGGAGCAGCGGCTCGACGCCCGCGTGCCTGCGCAGCGTCGCCGCCTCCAGCATCCGCAGCGCGATCGCCGCCGTCCGCTGCTGTCCGGCCGAGCCGAACAGGCGCAGCTCGTGACCGTCGAGCGTGATCTCTAGCTCGTCACGATGCGGCCCGACATGAGTCAGCCCGCGCTTCATGTCGAGCGCCCGCTTCTCCGCGAACGCAGCCAGCAGCACATCGTACCGCGCCTCCGACTCGGCGAACGGGCTCGCGTACTTCATCCTGGCGGCGCCTCGCTCGCCGATCGTGGCGCACAGCTTCGTGAATTCTTCAGCGTATTCCGCGACCCACGCCGAACGTTCCTCGACGAGCACGCTGCCGTGCTCGGCGAGCGCCGGCTCCCACACCGACACGCGCGCATCGTCGGCATGACGGCGCGCCGCGTCGCGCAGCGCCGCGTTCCGGCGGATGAGATTGGCCCGGTAGCTCTGTAGCGCGTTCAGGTACTTCGTCGATGTCAGCGCCAGCACGAGATCGAGAAAACGCCTCCGCTCGCCCGGAGCGCCTGTCACCAGCTCGAGGTCGCGCGGAGAGAACATCACCGAGGGCAGCGCCCCGAACGCCTCGCTGAGCTTCCGTGGGGATGCGCCATCGAGCGTCACTTTCTTGCGCTTGCTCGACTTCTCGAACCCCACGGAGATCTCGTGCGGGGTGATCGTCCGGAACTTTGCGCCGATGTAGAAGCCCGCGGCACCGAACCGGGCGACGTCGTGATCGCGCGCCGCGTGCTCGGGGCGGAGCGTCTGAAGGTAGAAGATGCTCTCGAGGAGATTGGTCTTGCCGTGTCCGTTCTCGCCGAGGATCGCGACGCCGGCGGCGGGGAGATAGAGATCGACGCGCTCGAGGTTGCGGAAGTCGCGGATGGATATCCGCTCCAGCCAGACACGCGGTATGTGTACGTGCGCGCGCGCCGGGGTCCGGCGCGGCGACGTCGACTGTGCGGGAACGCCCGACGGTGGAGTCTGGGCTTTCACTTCCCCTTGAACGCGGGAGCGCGCTTCTCCAGAAACGCCTTCGTCCCCTCCCGCATGTCGTCCGTCGCGGCGAGCAGCCCGAAATGATTCGCCTCGAGAATGAGTCCTTCGTCGAGCGACATCTCGAGTCCGCGATCCACTGCCTCGATGCACAGTGCGACGGCCAGCGGACCATTGGCGAGAATGGTCTTCATCATCTCGTGCGCGGCGCCCATCAGCTCTCCGGCCGGAACGACCCTGTTCACCAGGCCGATGCGAAATGCTTCACCCGCATCGATCATCTCGCCGGTCATCAGAAGCTGCATCGCTCGTCCCTTGCCGACGAGACGCGAGAGTCTCTGGCTGCCGCCAAATCCGGGCAGCAGTCCGAGCTTGCTCTCGGGCTGGCCGAATTTCGCCGCGTCGGAAGCAATGCGGACGTGACACGCCATTGCCAGCTCGCAGCCACCGCCGAGCGCGAAGCCGTTGATCACGGCGATGACGGGCTTGGGGCAGGTCTCGATGCGCCGAAACACATCCTGTCCCGCGCGCGCGCGTGCCTTCGCCACCACCGGCGTCTGACCCGCGAGCTCGGAAATGTCGGCGCCCGCGACGAAAGCGCGCCCTTTCCCCGTCACGAGCACCCCGGCGATCGAGCTGTCCACGCGAATCGCGTCGATGGCCTGGCCCAGCTCGGCGATCACCGCGTCATTGAGCGCGTTGAGCTTGTCGGGTCGGTTGATCCAGAGAATCGCGACTCGGTCCGCGACCTCCAGCGTCAGGAATTTGAAGGGCATCGAGGTGTGTATGCAGTAGATTCTTGGCACGCGGGCGGCGGCGGCGACAGTGACCGCGGGAGCACCCGAGGATTCAAATCTATTCAGAAAAAGAGCTGATGGCGCAGAAGTGGATCGTTCGTGAAGGGTCGAAAGCGAAGGGATTCAGGTACGTGGGGACGAAGGGGGAACCGCTGCGGAAAGCATCGGAGCTCGAGCGGATCGACGCTCTTAGGATTCCGCCCGCCTGGCGCGACGTCCACATCTCCGCCAACCCGCGTGCCGCCATCCAGGTGTGGGGCTTCGACGCCCGCTGCCGCAAGCAGTACAGGTACCATCCGCGCGCCGTCGAAAAGGGTGAGCTGCGCAAATACTACCGGGTGCGGCAGATGGCCCGCGATCTCCCCGCCCTCAGAAAGCGCATCCTGCGCGATTTTCGCGGCGGCGGCAGCGAGCTGACCCGGGAAAAGGTTTGCGCCGGAATCGTGCGGCTGATCTCCGATGGATTCTTCCGCGTCGGCAGCGAGCGCTACCTGAAGGACAACAACACGTTCGGCATAACCACACTGAAGAAATCGCACGTCGATGTGCTGGACGATGCGGTGGTGTTCGAGTACAAGGGCAAGCGCTCCATCACTCAGAAGAACTTCATTCCCGGGCAGGACGTGGTCCGCTTCGTGACCGCGCTGATGGCGACGCCAGGCCCGCGCCTGTTCCGCTACCGTGAGGGCAGGAAGTGGCACAACGTCGATGCGCGCGACGTCAACGATTACATCGAGAGCGTCGCCGCGTTTCCGTATACCGCGAAGGACTTCCGCACCTGGGGCGGGACGCTGCGCGCGGCGACGGTGCTGGCCGAGCTGGGGAAGGGGAAGAGTCAGACCGAGCGGAAGAAGAACGTGGTGACCGCGGTCCGCCTCGTTGCCTCGGAGCTGGGCAACACTCCTACTATATGTAGGAAGTCCTACGTGCATCCGGTGGTGGTGACGCGTTACCTGAGAAGCGGCAAGACCATCATGCTTCCTGAGATCCCGCAGACATCGAAGCTGAACGGCGTCGGCCACACACCCGAGGAGGAGGCGCTCATCGGGTTTCTCGACGAGCATTTCCCGGAAAGACGGAAGGCGCCGCGTGAAGAATAGGACTGTCTCCAGTAAAAATGGGGAACAGGCGAGAGACCGAAAGTGACAGCGTCCCTCGGGCCTTCCACTAAACATGTTCTGGCAATCGACCAGGGCACGACCGGAACAACCGCGCTGGTGATCTCCGCCGACGGCCGCGTAAAGGGCCGCGGCTACCGCGAGATCACCCAGTACTACCCGCAGCCAGGCTGGGTCGAGCACGACGCCGCGGAAATCCTAGAGCGCACGCTGGCCGCAGCGCGGGATGCAGTCGCATCGAGCGGCGTAACCCCTGACGTGATAGGGATCACCAACCAGCGCGAGACGATCGTGGTCTGGCACCGCGACACGGGCAAGCCTCTCGCCAGAGCGATCGTCTGGCAGGACCGCCGCACCACCGAGCGATGCGAAGCGCTCAGGGACCGCTCGAGCTGGCTGGCGGCGCGCACCGGACTCAGGCCCGATCCCTATTTCTCCGCGACAAAGCTCGAGTACCTGCTGAAGAAACCGGAGATCGCCTTCGTCGCGCGCAACGGACGCCTCTGTGCCGGCACGATCGACAGCTGGCTGATCTGGAAGCTCACCGGCGGCAAGGTGCACGCGACCGATCCCACCAATGCGTCGCGCACGCTGCTGTACGACATCAATCAGCTCCGCTGGAGCAAAGAGCTGTGCGATCTCTTCTCCATTCCCATGGCGATCCTCCCGGAGGTACGCCCATCGGCGGGCGACTTCGGCAGAACAACCACGGCGTTTCTCGGCAGATCCATCCCGATTGCCGGCGTCGCGGGCGACCAGCAGGCAGCGCTCTTCGGGCAGGGATGCTTCGGCGCCGGGCAGGTCAAGAGCACTTACGGCACCGGCGCATTTCTTCTGCTCAACGTCGGCAAGAAGGTGCCGCCAGCGCGCGACGGGCTGCTCGCTACGGTTGCATGCGATGGCGAGGGACGGCCGTCCTACGCGCTCGAGGCATCGATCTTCATCGCCGGCGCGGCGGTGCAATGGCTGCGCGATGGGCTTGGCATCATCTCCAACGCCTCGGAGACCGAGGCGCTGGCCCGATCTCTCGAATCGAACGATGGCGTCTACTTCGTGCCCGCACTGGTCGGACTGGGCGCGCCCAACTGGGAGCCAAGAGCGCGCGGGACGATTGTCGGACTGACGAGAGGAACCACCCGCGCCCATTTCGCGCGCGCCGCGCTCGAGGCGATGGCTTACGGCACGGCGGAGATGCTCTCGGTGATGACGAAAAACGGAAAGGTGAAGTTCGACTCCCTCCGGGTAGACGGCGGAGCCTCCGCCAACGACTGGCTGCTCCAGTTCCAGGCTGACGTCCTCGGCATCCCCGTCGAGCGGCCCGACATTATCGAGACGACGGCATTGGGCGCCGCTGGACTTGCCGGCATCGCCGGGGGCGTGTGGCGCGACGCCGAAGAATTCATCGGAACCAGGAAGTTCGCGCGGTTCGAGCCTGTCGGCTCGAGAGAGCTCGCCGCAGAGGGAGTGAAGGGCTGGCAGCGCGCCGTGCGGGCGACGCTGGGATGGGCTCAGGATCGCGGAACGAATCCGCCCGGGCGCGCCGCGTCGCCTCGAAAAAAAGCCGCAGGCAAACGCAGGGTGGCCGGGAAAAAGAAATCAGAGGCGAAATCTTCAGCTGGAAAGAAGCGATCGCGGTGAGACAGATCATCGGCCTCAGCATCGCCTTCAATCTCTTTTTCGCCCAGGCCGCCGTCGCGCGCGACAGCTGGTTCGGCAGCGACAAGATCAAGCACTTCTTCCTGTCAGCGTTCGCCACCAGCGTGTCCTACAGCGCGCTTCAGGCGGTGGGAGCGAGCCGGAAAACCGCCATGACCGGCGCGATCGGCGCCAGCATAACGCTCGGCGTCACCCGCGAGCTCTATAACCTGCGGACCACCAGAGTATTCAGCGTGAAGGATCTGACCTGGGACGCCATAGGAACAGCGGCCGCCGCGACCATGCTCACTCGGACAACGAAGTAGCACCGACCTCGCAACTCGGCGCTCTGCTTCTGTCGGCTCTCATCTGTATCGTTCTCGGTTGTCCCGAACCAGACCCGCAGATAAAATAAAGCACTGGTAACCTCATCCTCCGCCCGGTCCCTCCCTCAATGCCGAACCGCCGCGATTTTCTCCGCACCGCCGCCGCCGCTACCGCGGTCGCAGGACTGGGGTCCTGTGCCCCGGCTGGCACTCCTGGAGGCCCGCCTCCCTCATCCGACAGCTTCATCAATGACCTGGTGCTCGAGGGACTGAACGCGGCGAGGGCGGCCGGCGCGTCGTATGCCGATGCGCGGATCGGCCGCTACCGGAGCCAGTTCGTGAGCACCCGTGAGCGGCAGGTGACCGGCGTCGCCGACCAGGAGTCGTTTGGCGTTGGCGTACGCACCCTGGTCGATGGATCATGGGGATTCGCTGGTACCAGAGAGATGACACGGGCCGGGGTCCAGCAGGCGGCCCGTGAGGCGGTTCGTCTGGCGAGGGCCGCTCGCACGGTTCAGCGACGGCCGGTGGAGCTCTCGCCTGTCGCTCCGGTGAAAGGGACGTGGCGCACGCCGATTACGCGTGACCCGCTGGAAGTGCCGATCGAAGACAAGGTCGCGCTGCTGCTCGCCGCAAACGAAGCCGCGCTCAAGGTGCCGAGGATTCGTTTCGTCAACTCGAGCATGTCGCTGCTCCGTGAAGAGAAGACACTGGCCACCACTGACGGGACGCTCACCACGCAGACGTTCGTGCGGGTAGGTCCGAATTTCACCGCCACGGCAATCGCCGAGGGTGATTTTCAGAGCTACAGTGAAGAGCTGGCGCCGCGCGGATCCGGCTGGGAGTACATCGAGTCCCTCGACATGCCAGGGAACGCCGAGCGGTGGGCGTCGATGGCGGCGGAGAAGCTCACCGCCAGGTCCGTTGTGCCAGGGAAGTACGATCTCATTCTCGATCCGACCAATCTCTGGCTGACCATACATGAATCGATCGGGCATCCCACCGAGCTCGATCGGGCGATGGGACTGGAGGCGAACTACGCGGGCACCAGCTTCATCGCTCCCCCTGAGAGCTACATCGGAAAGTTCAGGTACGGTCCCGATTTCATGAACGTGCAGGCGGATCGCACTCAGGAAGGCTCGCTGTCGCGTGTAGCGTGGGACGATGAAGGAGTTCCCGCCGACAAGTGGCTGCTCATCGAGAAGGGAATCTTCAAGGACTACCAGACGACGCGCGACCAGGCGGCATGGATCGCGCCGCTCACCGGCGTGCGGCGCTCGCACGGCACCTCGTTCGCGGATTCATGGGCGACGGTGCAGTTCCAGCGCATGCCGAACGTCTCGCTCATGCCCGGTGAGCGGGACATCGGACTGGAAGACATCATCGCCGATACCGCCAACGGCATCGTGATCAGGAATCGAGGCTCGTGGTCGATCGATCACCAGCGCTACAACTTCCAGTTCTCGGGCCAGGCGTACCACGAGGTGAAGAACGGAAAGATCACCGGCATGCTGAAGGACGTTGCCTATCAGGCGAACACGCCGCAGTTCTGGAACAGCATGGACATGATCGGGGGCGCAAAGAGCTATTGGCTCGGCGGATCCTTTGGCGATGGCAAGGGGGAGCCGAGCCAGTCGAACTCGGTCAGTCACGGAGCGGTGCCGGCACGGTTCAGGGGTGTCACTATCGTCAGCACCGGGAGGACGTCATGAGGCCCCGCTCGCTCTTTCATTCAGCAGCGTCCGCGCTGGCGCCGCTGCTCACGCGCGAGCAGGCGCAGGCGCTCGCCAACCGCGTTCTGGCGATGTCGACGGCCGACGAGACGAGGGTGAGCATCAACAGCACCTGGGAAGGGAACACCAGATTCGCCGGCGGCGAGATAACCACCTCCGGTGAAGCAGTCAACACGACAGTGACCATCGGTGCTGTCCTCGGCCGCCGCCGGGCCTCGGCGACCACCAACCTCCTCGACGATGGGTCGCTGAGGCGGACCGTCGATCTCGCGATGCGGCTCGCCCGGCTTTCACCCGAAGATCCGGAATCCATGCCGGAGCTGACGGCGCAGACCTACGCCGAGGTGCCCGGCTTCATCGAAGCGACGGCCAATCTTGGTCCCGAAGGTCGCGCGACCGCGGTGCAGCGGGTCCTGGAGCGCGCCCGGGAAGTCGGACGCCCGGCGGGAGATGTCTTCGTCGCCGGATACCTGGAAGCAACCGCGGGCGCGCGAGCGATCGCCAACAACAGGGGCTTGTTCGCTTATCATCGCTCGACTGATTCAGGCCTGTCCACCACGGTGCGCACACCCGACCGCACCGGTTCGGGATGGGCTTCGGCCGGCGCGCGCGATTGGGGTGCAATCGACCCGGGCGCACTCGGAGCACGCGCCGCGCAGAAGGCGGTTGCCTCGAGAAATCCCCAGGCAATAGAGGCGCGCCCTTACACCGTGGTGCTGGAGCCTGGCGCCGTTGCGGATCTCATCCCGCTGTTGTCGAGCGCGCTGAACGCGCGCACGAGCGATGAAGGGCGAGGCCCTTTTTCCAAACGGGGGGGCGCGAACAAGCTCGGCGAGAAAGTCGCCGACGAGCGCGTTACGATTTACTCCGATCCAACGGATCCCGAATTGTTGGCGCAACCATTCGACAACGAGGGATTTCCGGTGACGCGGCGGGTGTGGATCGAGAACGGAATTCTCAGGAGCCTTCAGTACTCCCGCTTCTGGGCGCAGAAGCAGGGCGTTCAAGCCACGGGAGGGGGCGGAGGTGGCGGAGGTGGCTTTGGGGGCGGGCTGCCGGGCGGGCTGAAGATGGTGGGCGGAACCAAAACCACCGAGGAGCTCGTCGCCGGCACTGAACGCGGCGTTCTGGTGACGAGGTTCTGGTACATCCGGTCCCTCGATCCGCGCACGGCGCTCGTGACCGGGCTGACCCGCGACGGGACCTTCCTGATCGAGAACGGAAAAATCACGCGCAGTCTCAAGAACTTCCGCTGGAACGAGAGCCCGCTGTTTCTCCTCAACAAGATCGAGGAGATCGGACGCGCGGAGAGAACTGCCGCCGGTCAGGTGATGCCGGGCATTCGGGCGAAGGATTTCAACTTCACGTCGCTCTCCGATGCGGTGTAGGAGAGGTTCTCTTTAGAACAACTGCAAAGAAGTGGTGAGTTATGAGTTTTTAGCTGGCAGCTTCCCGCTAAGAACTCACAACTCACCACTTCTTTTTGCAATGCTTTGGTCAACGCTGAAGCTTTCGGAACCGGCTCGCTAAAGTCGGTATTCCGCCTCTCTTTCGCGTGGCGGCTCTCTGCGCGGCGCCGAGGGTGCCGAGATCTTTTCCACGATGCGGCCGACCTCGTGGTCGCTCGCGGCGCGGTTGTCCCGCGCCAGATCAGCCTGGGCGATCATTCCCACCACCCTGTTGTCGGCGTCGACCACCGGAACCCGCCGCACCTGCTGCTCCACCATAATCCGCTCCACCTCGTCGATATCGTCATCTGGTGAGCAACACGCCGGGGCCGGGGTCATCACGTCGTTCACCTTCGAGTCCGGCGACTTGCCGCGAGCCACCGCTCGGACGGCGATGTCGCGGTCGGTCAGCACTCCCACGACCCGCTTCCTGTCCGCGCTCTCGACTACCGGCAGACAGCCGCAGTCGTGATCCGCCATCAGGCGCGCCGCGTTCTGAAGTGTGTCGCCGGGCGTACAGCATTGTGGATCCCGGCTCATGATTTCCTTTGCCTGCATGGTGCCTCCTCGCTCTGGAGTAATTAAGGCGATCTATGCTGCACGGACCCTGCCACGCCGTAGGGCCGGTTCTTTAGGGCAACTTTTGTTTGCCATCTCGGATCAGTCGTCAACCTGTCCGGCGCGTCCTATCGTACTCCAAAAGTCAGTGTCGCCCACTTGGATTCATAGTCGATGGCCGTGTCGGCGGACGCCCGCTTCATGTGAATGAACTTGACGTACCAGACCCCGCGTGAGCCGATGCGAATGCTCGCCTCGCCATCGCGGTTGGTGCGGACCGTCCGCTGCGCGATGCGGGCGCCGCCCGACGTACGACCGCCAGCGATGATCACCTGGTTGGCGACGGGCTCGCCCTCGACTACCGCTCTGAGGCGAAGGTTGCCGCCGACCCGGAGGGCATAGGGATTATTCAGGGGAACGAGCTCGGCGGGATAGCCCAGCTCCGCCCCATATCCGGACGTGCGCGTTGCGCCAACCTGGATCAGCGATTTCACGTGCTTGGAGTACCGCTCGCGCGCGGACCGGCCGAGCTCACCGCTTTTTCGTCGGGCAGCAAGAACGTCCGGCAGACCATCGGTCGCAAGGTAGGTGTTGAAGTCCTTGGCCTCGAGCGCGATCTCGCGGTGAAGCAGCGAAGCGCCGATGACGTATGTCCCGGCCGCGCCCACCCGGACGTTTATCACGCTCGTGTCTCCGGTCTCGGACCATGCCGCGCGATCGACCGGGGTCGTGACACCATCGGCGCCGACAATGGAAAGATCCCGCAGCCGATCACGGGTGACGGCGTTCTCGCTCTTGCTGAACGTCCCGTTCAATACATCGAGACGGACGGTCGCGTCGGGAGCGACGAAGTAGCTCTCGGCGCGGAGAAAGAGGTCGTGAGCGGCAAGTGTGCCCGCGGAAATGAACAACAGGAGAGTGGGTACGAGAAACCGGCGTTTCATGGGAGCTCCGTGTTACGGTTGAATTGCATTGCTTGGTTGCCTCAGCGTCCGCACAATCCGGCCCGGCGCGAGCCCGAGTCGGGCGCACAAACCGCATCGTAAACCGCGATTGCCCCGCCCAGGATCACGTTTCCTTGAGTTGGCGGAACGGACAATATGGATATATTCCACCTGTGAAGCCACGCACGAAATTTCTCATCGGCGGCGTCCTCGTTCTGGGCACCGCCGGTTATCTCGCCGCCAGCGCCATCAAGGATACCGGCGTCTATTATCTCACCCCTGGTGAGCTGTCCGCGAAGACGGCGAATGATCCGACTTTCTACGAGACCGGTGTCAAGGTCGGCGCCCGGGTCGTGAATGGATCGATCGTCCGTGATCCCGGCGGGCGGCAGGTCTCGTTCAAGGTGACGGACGGAGCCCAGACCTACCCAGTCGTCTACCGCGGTATCACCCCCGATACCTTCACCGACGATGTCGACGTGGTACTCGAGGGACGGCTGGGCCGCGACGGAACGTTTCGCGCGTCTACACTCCTGGCCAAGTGCGCTTCACGCTACGAGAACGCCCCCGAGAAATACAAGGACACACCCGGATACAGAAAGGCGGCTCAGAGCACCTGACGCCCGCCAGGCCGTACGCAACCGAGGGCTCTAACCGACCGGAGGTCAACCGCAGTTGACGTGACCGCGACTTCTGAGCAGGGCCGTGCCGGGGAAGTCCTCGATGCGCACGAGACCAGCTGCTGCGTCGTCGGCGGCGGCCCCGGTGGAATGATGCTGGCCCTGCTGTTGGCACGCCGGGGTGTGCGCGTCACTCTACTCGAAGCTCACCCGACCTTCGAGCGGGATTTTCGCGGTGATACCATCCACCCGGGAATTCTGGAAATCCTCGACGAGATCGGCCTGGCCGACCGGCTGCACGAGCTGCAGCACGTCAAGATGTACGGCCCGACACTTCCGGGCGCAGACGGTCAGACCCTGCTCTTCGACTTTCGCCGCCTGTTGAAGACGCGGTTTCCGTACATCATGTGGATGCCGCAGCCCATCTTCCTGCGGTTCCTGGCCGAGGAGGCACAGAAGTACCCGTCCTTTCGTCTGGTCATGGGGGCGAACGTCCGCCGGACCGTCGAGGAGGACGGCGTTGTGCGCGGCGTCCGCTATCAGGCAGCCGACGGCTGGCACGAGGTGCGTGCAGCTCTGACGGTGGGCGCGGACGGCCGCTTTTCCCGCTTGCGGAAGCTGGCTGGCTTCCAGCCGATTCAGACTTCAGCCCCTGTCGAATTACTGTGGTTCCGCCTTCCGCGGCTGCCAGGCGACCCGCCCGGAACCGGGATCGTTTCCCCGCGAGCCGGCAAGGGGCGGATCATGATCATGATCGACCGCGCCGATCACTGGCAGATGGGCTACTTCTTCCCGGCGGGAAACTACGCGAAGCTACGCGAGGCCGGTGTGGCAGCCGTGTGCCGTGACATTGTCACCATGGAGCCACGGTTCGCCGAGAATGTCAAAGCCTTGACGGACTGGCAACAGCTCTCGCTGCTCTCGGTGGCCTCGAGCCGCTGCCCGCGCTGGTACAAACCCGGGCTGCTCCTGATCGGAGACGCCGCCCATACCATGACTCCCGCCGCCGGCTCCGGAATCAAGTATGCGATAGAAGATGCGGTCGTTGCGGCGAACGTACTTGCTGCTCCACTCAGGGCGGGTCGCCTGCAGCTGCGTGATTTGGCCGAGGTGCAGCGGCAACGCGAATGGCCGACGCGCGTCATCCAGGCGATTGGGGCATTTGCTCTGAGGCAGATCGGCCGCGCGCTCCTCTCCGGCAGGCAACAGCCCGTGCCGCGATTCGTGAGATTGTTGTTCGGTGTGCCGGGTTTTTCCAGGGTGACTGCCAGAATGCTCGCCTTCGGGCTTTGGCGTGTGCATGTGCAGGATTGAACAGGTGCCCGAATAATCCAGCAGCGCCGGCCCCAGGCTCCAGCGTCGTTGTCCATTCCTCTATATTCCTGTCGTGAAGTCAGGCACAAGTCTTATTCGCTTCGGCGTCCTCGCCATTGGTACGCCGGATATCTTGCCGGGAAAGCCCGAGCCGGGTAAAGCGTGATCCTCGTCGGTGAGCTGTCCCTCTGGGTCGCCCTGCTCATGGCGGCCTGGGGAGCGACGGTGTCGTTCGCCGGCGGGCAGATGCGCCGCGCCGACCTGATCGACAGCGGCGAGCGCGCGATCTACGCGACGCTGGCGATGGTCATCCTCGCCTCAATAGGACTCTGGACGGCGCTGCTTACCCATGACTTCTCGATCAAGTACGTCGCGTCGTTCACCAGCTCCAATCTTCCCGTCGTCTACACCATCGCAGCGTTCTGGGGAGGCCAGTCGGGCTCGCTTCTCTTCTGGGCCCTCATCCTCGCGATTTTCTCGGCCATAACCCTGTGGTCCAATCGAACCAGAAATCGCGAGCTGATGCCCTATGTGTCGGGCACTCTCGCTCTCATCCTCGTCTTCTTTCTCGCCACCATCTGCCTCGGCTCCAATCCATTCGAGCGCCTCGACTGGATACCCCCTGACGGGCGCGGGCTCAACCCGCAGCTTCAGAACCCGGGCATGGCGATTCATCCCCCGAATCTCTACTTCGGCTACATCAGCACTTCCATTCCGTTCGCGTTCGCGATCGCCGCGCTCCTCACGCGCAGGCTCGATGCGGAATGGCTCGCCGCCGTGAGGCGGTGGGCGCTCTTCTCGTGGTTCTTTCTCACCATCGGCATCACTCTCGGGATGTGGTGGGCGTATGTCGAGCTGGGATGGGGCGGCTACTGGGCGTGGGATCCGGTCGAGAATGCCTCGCTCCTGCCGTGGCTGGTCAACACCGCATTTCTGCATTCGATCATGGTGCAGGAGAAGCGCGGGATG
>Ga0136617_10003069_pt1 | contig 14888 bp, 14 predicted proteins | sample AntDrymUQ3222106_2_FD_129672 | JGI IMG/M metagenome (GOLD analysis project Ga0136617, IMG submission 129672) | Polar desert sand microbial communities from Dry Valleys, Antarctica - metaG UQ322 (21.06) | ecosystem: Environmental > Terrestrial > Soil > Desert | place: Antarctica: Dry Valley... | reverse complement strand
GACTGCTGCGTTCCGCCGATCGCGATCCACACCGGCAGCGGATTCTGTGCAGGTCGGGGATAAACGGGAAGATTCTCGAGCGGCGCGCGATGCGTGCCCGTCCACGTCACTCTTTCGTCGCTTCGTATCCGCAATAGAAGCTCGAGGTTTTCCGAGAACAGCTCGTCGTAGTCTTCCAGCTCGAATCCGAACAGCGGGAACGACTCGATAAACGACCCTCGTCCAGCCATGATCTCGGCGCGCCCCCCGGACAACAGGTCCAAGGTCGCGAAGTCCTGAAATACCCTCACGGGGTCGTCCGAGCTCAGCACTGTCACGGCGCTCGTCAGACGTATTCGTTTTGTGCGCTCAGCAGCTGCTGCCAGAACAACCGCCGGTGAGGAGACAGCGTAGTCGGCCCGGTGGTGCTCGCCGACGCCGAAAACATCGAGCCCAACCTGATCCGCCAGCTCGATCTCTTCGATGAGATGACGCAGGCGCACGCCCGCATCGATCTGGCTCCCCGTACTGGCATCGCGAGGGGTTTCACCAAAAGAGTAGATGCCGATTTCCATTTTGACTCAACCTAGCCGCAGCGACGGACCGCGGCTAATGTTTGCGTCTCGATCGCCGAGAGGTCACAGGGTGGACACGTCGCCGCTGCGCGAACAGGTAGAGCGCTCGCTCGGCTCAGTCTACAAGGTCGAGCGCGAGCTCGGCGGCGGCGGCATGTCGCGCGTTTTCCTGGCGGAGGACCGCGCGCTGGGGAGAATGATCGTCCTCAAGGTGCTTTCGCCCGAGCTTGCCGAAGGGATGTCGGCGGACCGGTTCGCGCGTGAGATCCGGCTCGCCGCCCGATTGCAGCATCCCCATATCGTACCGCTGTTTTCGGCCGGCCAGATCGACGGCCTGCCGTACTACACAATGCCGTACGTCGACGGCGAGTCGCTTCGTGCCAGGCTCAACCGTGAGACGACGATCGCCGTCCCTGCCGCGACTCAGATTCTTCGGGACCTGGCGCGCGCACTCGAGTACGCACACTCGCACGACGTCGTTCACCGCGACATCAAGCCGGACAACATTCTGCTTTCCGGCAATTCTGCGTCGGTAACCGACTTCGGTATTGCCAAGGCCGTGAGCGCGGCACGCACGCAGTCGGTCTCCGCAACGGCCTCACCGCAGGAATTGACACAGCTCGGTCTCGCGATCGGCACACCGGCCTACATGGCCCCGGAGCAGGCTGCGGGGGATCCTGACATCGACCACCGCGCCGATCTGTACGCCTTTGGCTGCGTCGCTTACGAGCTTCTTGCCGGCCGCCCTCCGTTCTCCAACCGGACGCCTCAGGCGCTGCTCGTTGCGCACATGGTAGAGCGGCCTCCGCTCGCCCGGCTTCGTCGGCCCGACATTCCCCGCACTCTCGCCGATCTCGTCGCTAACTGCCTCGCGAAATCGGCTTCCGACCGGCCGTCGACCGCGGCGGATCTCTTGTCAGCGATAGAGACAGGGAACCATCCCGTCGTCACTCCTTCCGGTGGGGTACGTACTCTGGCGTCGATTGCCGTACTGCCTTTCGACAGCATGAGCGCCGACAAGGACAACGAGTACTTCGCCGATGGAATTACTGAAGAGATCATCAACTCGCTGACGCAGATCGAGGGACTTCGCGTCGCCGGTCGCACGTCGTCGTTCTCGTTCAAGGGAACGAAGCACGATCTGCCGACGATCGGTGAAAAGCTCAACGTCGACACCGTACTCGAGGGCAGTGTGCGGAAATCGGGGAACCGCGTTCGCATCACGGCTCAGCTCGTGAAGGTGGGTGATGGCTATCACCTGTGGTCCGAGCGGTACGACAGAGAGCTGACCGACATCTTCGTGATTCAGGACGAGATTGCCGGGTCGATCGCCGCGAAGCTCCGTCTTTCGATCGGCAGTCGAGGTGAGGTAGTCAAGCCACCGACTGTCAGCATTCAGGCGTACGAGCTGTTCTTCAAGGGCAGGGCGCTGTTCTACCAGCTGGGCCGTTTCATCAATGACGGTATCCGCTGCTTCGAACAGGCGCTCGAGCTCGACGAGCGTTTCGCGCTGGCACACGCAGCGCTCGCCGATGGTCTGAGCCTCGCCGGTTACTACGGATTGGTGCGGCCGCGCGACATCATCCACCGCGCGCACGCAGCCGCCCTTCGGGCCGTAGAGCTCGAGCCGGATATACCCGAATGCCGTCATGCACTGGCGCTATGGATGACATTCTACGGCAGCGATCGAAAAGCTGCGTTCGCGGAGTGGGAAAGGGCGATGTCAGTGGGCGTGCCCTCATCGCAGGTGCGAAGCAGCTATGCCATCTGGGGACTTGGTCTCCTGTCCTGCCGCTGGGATGATGCGGTAACGGCGGCGCACACGGCGGTTGAAGGCGACCCGCTCGGCGCCTACGCGCGATCGATGCTGGCCATGGCCAAGATGTTCGCGCGGCAGGATGACGGTTTGCTGGAGGATGCGGAGGGAGCCGCGGCGCAGGATCCAAATCTATTCTGGGCGCAATGGAGTTTACAGCGTGCGTACCACCACAAGCGGATGCACAACGAGGCATTGGCCCAGGCAGGCGTCACACTCGGTATGTCGAGCCGTCACCACTGGGCGTTGGCCGAGCTCGCCGTTGAATATGCCGGTGTAGGTGAGCATGACCTCGCGGACGCTGTTCACTGCGAGCTGCTGGCGAGGAACCGGATCGAACGGATTCCCCCTGCGTCACTGGCGCTGACGGCTGTCTGCGCACGGCGCATGGATGAAGCGATCGAGATCTGTCATCGCGCTATCGATGAGCGTGATGCTCACATCCTGTGGTCAGCGGTGGATCGCTGGGACGGTTGGTCGCCGCTCTACGCCCATCCCGGCTGGGAAGACGTGAAGAAGCGGATTAGCGCCTGGTAGTTCCGGCTCCTTTTTTCTTCTTTCCCGCATGCGCATCCTCGACCAGCTCGATGAGCCGCGACGGGGGCATTCCCGACACCACTTCTCCAATGACGTCGAGAGGAAGATCATCAGGCGTCCTGAACCGCACGCACGATTTACCCATATCGAGCTTCTTTCCGGCGGCCTCGAATCCTTCACGCAGCGTCTTCCTCTGCACCGCGTCGGCATTCGCTCCCATGAGATACAGCGAGCAGTAGTTCTTCTGGGAAGCTAGGGCGATATAGCAGAGCGGCTGCCCGTTGTACGTCTCCGGATAGTCGGACAGAGGGATCTGCCACGTGATCATCCCGTATCCGACGGATTCCTCGTAACCCCCCGGGAGATTCTTCCGGACGACGCTTCGCACTTTCGAGACAGTTGCACGCCGATCATCAGGCAGCCCGTCCAGGTACTCTTCGACTGTCGTGGCCTTACTCGAACCCATCTGTCACCTCGCGGGTTAGCGGAATAATTCCTGAGCTTATGCCTGCGTCTCTGTATTTCTCTGCGTCTCTGTATCTCTGCGTGGCGAAGCCCTCTGCACCTCTATCTCAAACCATAGCTCCACTTCGTACCCATCGGGATCGAGAAAGAACAGATACGGTTCACCGGGACAGAATTCACCCTGGCGCAGCACCCGCCCACCTGCTTCTTCGACAGTCTCCGCTGCACCTTCAATGCCCTTTGGATCGACGAGACTGAAGCCGAAGTGCGATACTCCCGCGTTCGGGACCAACTGAGAGTCCCTCTGCTGAAAAACGAGAACATCGCGGCTGCCGGGGGTCTGCGCCTGGATGAAATCTTCTCCCCGGTAGATAGCTACCATGCCGAAGACCCGCTGATAGAATTCCAGCGAGCGTTCCATGTCGCTTACTCCGATCGAGATATGAGTCAGTCCGTGGGTGCGAATCAATAGGTTCCTCCGCTCTCTCATTGTCCCGAACAAATGCAATGACTTCAAACATGGCACCATCGGTATCACCTCTGCACCTCTGCGTCTCTGCGCATTCTGTGTGGCGCAGCCCTCTGCGCCTCTATCCGTACCTCAGTTCGCTCCTCGGCGAGCTCGGCAAGGACATCGGAGCCGCCGCCCGCGCAGTGCGCTCTGCGATAGACGACGATGACCCGTACGAAGTGCTGACATACCGCGGCTACGGCACCGGAACGCGGGCGCACGTTTACGGACGCGTTGTCGAGAAACTCGGGGTCTCCGCCAGCAGCGATACCGATTCGACGCTCAGAAATCTGCTTAACACTTACCGGCGTGCGGACAGCGATGCCGTTCCACTCGCCACGGTTGGCGTTGATTTTCGCGACCGCACCACCGGCATGACCGCCGATGACGAGGGTTTTTTCGGTGGATGGATCGAGCCCCAGGATCGGGTTACCGACGGAGAGTGGCATGACTACACCGTCAACCTTCTCTCCCCGAAGCGCACTGAAACAGAGAACGTGACAGGCAAGGGAGAGATTCTCGTTCCGCCTGGGACTGCCCGCTTCTGCGTCATCAGCGACATCGACGATACAGTGATTCAGTCGCGCGTCTCGAACTTTCTACAGGCTGCGCGCACGGTTATGCTCGGCAACGCCAGAACGCGTCTTCCCTTTCCCGGCGTCGCCGGATTCTACCGCGCGCTGCGAGAGGGAGCATCCGGCAACGAGGCCAACCCCATCTTCTACGTCTCGAGCAGTCCCTGGAACATCAGCGACGTCATCTCGGAGTTCATGGACATCCAGAAAATTCCGAAAGGTCCGCTGCTCCTGCGGGACTGGGATGTAGGCATCGGCTCACTCGCGTCTGACCGGCACTTCGATCATAAAGGCGTCGCGATTCGCAACATCATGCAGCTGTACCAGGATCGCTCCTTCATTCTCATCGGCGACACGAGCCAGCATGACCCGGAGATCTATCGTCAGATCGTCGGCGAGTTTCCGAGCCGCGTCAAGGCGATCTACATTCGCGATGTGACTCGAAGTTCGGAGCGGTCCGCGAGTATCCAGCGACTGGCTGACGAAGTACTGGCGGCGGAGTCCATCCTCGTCCTCAGCGAAGACACACTCGGCGCGGCGAAGCACGCGGTCGAGCAGGGATGGATAAGTGCCGACGCGCTGCCCGACGTGCGCGAGGAGAAGCGCGCTGACGAAGGGCGGGACGACACGAAGGTCGCAACACCCGACGGCGGCGAGCCGACATCAGGTGATGCGCCTACCGTGATCGAATAGGGATCGCCACGACGGTCTTCCCCCAATGCATGTTGAGCATGGCTGAGTCGCCATCAACCATGGGAAAGTAGAACGCGAGCGTCTCCATGTGATCTCCGTTGCGCGGCGCAACGCGTACCCTGAGTACGTCCTTTCCCGCGGGATAGGGCAGATGAAAAACGGGCTGGGCCCCGCTGAAGATTATCGTCCAGCTGTCTCGCTGTGGAATCATCCACACGCTGTACCGGCCGGCGGGTAACCGAGAACCGGCAACGTCGACGGCGGTGCTGGTCGTGAACAGGGCTCCGCTGTCTGCGCTCGGCGACCATGCGCGGTCCCAGGGCACTATGCCTCCGAACAGGTCGCGCCCTCGCGCGACGGGGCGACGGTAGACGATGTCGATGCGCGTATCGCCGACCATTTGACTGAGTGTGGCGAGCTGGCTCTTGCGACCGCTTTGTGCGGATGCCTCGGTTACCGCCCCAGCGATGGCCATCGACCCGATGGCTGCGGCGCACATCGCATGTCTTTGCATGTCGATTCGCGATGCGAGATTCAGGCCCCCTTGCAGACCCGCGCAGTTCCGCGGTTGTCCTCATCCCTCGATAAGTCATCGATCGTCGATTGCCGTTGGTCCTGAGTTCGCATGCGCCCTCAATCCGCGGTCCAAACCCATTCGCTGTGGGTCATAGGCGAAATTGACCTCACCACGGGCGGATGCTCGATGCTTGACCGATGCGGCCCGTAGTAGATTCGACGGGATGCACAGCATTCGCTCGTTTACCCGGCTTCGCGCGTTTCCCAGGGCGCTCCACACCGGTCTGATACGCATCGGCCTCCGGATCGCGGCGGTTGCGACACTTGTCGCGTGCAGCCCCGCAATCGCAGGCGACGACCCAACGAGCTCGAGGGCGGCCGAGGCCGCAAAGGCACAGGCGCCGGTTGCGCGACCTCTGACGCGCGCGGTACCCGTCGCGCTCGGCATCACCGTTCTCCTCGAAGATTCTCTCCATCTGATTCGCGGCAAGCGTGTCGGTCTCATCACCAATCACACCGGTAGAGACGAGCGCGGGCGCAGCACGATAGATCTCATTCACAAGGCGCCAGGAGTCACGCTCGCCGCGATCTTCGCGCCTGAACACGGGATTCGCGGAGTTGCCGAAGGTGGAGCACTGATCGCCTCGGAAACGGACCGGGCGACCGGTGTTCGCATCCATTCACTCTACGGCGAAACCCGCGTGCCCACCCGCAGGATGCTCGCTGACGTCGACATCCTGCTGTACGACATCCAGGACGTGGGAGCGCGGATGTACACGTACGTGTGGACGATGACACTCGCGGCGGAAGCCGCAAGGAAATCCGGCAAGAGATTGATCGTGCTCGACCGCCCGAATCCGATCAGGGCAGACAGGGCGGAAGGTGGATTGATCGAGAAGCGCTATCGGACTTTCACGGGTCTTCACAACGTGCCGCCCCGTTACGGACTCACGCCTGGCGAGCTAGCGCTTTATCTGTCAGGAACGAAACAGATCGACGCCGATGTCGTCGTGGTGCCGATGCGCGGATACCGGCTGTCGATGTGGTGGGACGCTGCGGGACTCGCCTGGGTAAACCCCTCGCCGAATATCCGGAGCGCGGACGCGGCGCTCCTTTACCCGGGGATGAGCTTTTTCGAGGCGACCAATGTCAGCGAGGGACGCGGCACCGATACTCCGTTCAGACTTATCGGAGCGCCGTGGATGACTGATGCGGCAGAAATCGCGCGTGACATGAATGCGAAACGACTGCCCGGCTTCCGTCTCGATCCAGTCAGCCGTCGTATCGGCAGGGGTGAAAAATACGGAGGCCTCACCATTCCGATGGTGCAGATCACGATCACCGACAGGGATGCGTTCAGGTCCACGGATGCGGCTGCCCACCTGCTGAGAGAGATCTACCGGCGTCACCCGAAGCAGTTCCAGTGGAAAGGCGTCGGTATCGAAGAGCTGTCAGGATCGCGGGACCTGCGCATCGCGGTACGGCAAGGGACGGTGGAAGCACTGCTCGACCGGTGGGGCGTCGTCTCCCCTCGCTTTTTGAGCGAGGCAGCATCCTATCGTCTCTATCCCCCCTGACGCCTGGTGCTCGGGTATTCCACGATGTGCTCCCATTCGCTTGCGTCGGACCGCGCCACGACTGCGACCACAGGCTCCGAATCGCTCATGTTGCAGACTTCGTGCGGCACTCCCGGCTCGATGAAAATGAAATCTCCTGCCTGATTTTCGATGCTCGTCCCGAGGTTGGGGCCATACTCGTGTCTGACACGCCCCTCGAGGATGTACAGCATCACCTCGAAGTCGACGTGAATGTGGGCGAACGCCACTCCGCCCGGCGGGATCGTCGCGACGTTCATGGAGAGCTTTCGGGCCCCAACGTTTTTCGCCGACAGTCCGGTCTTGTATCGGATACCGTTCCAGGCGCGCGTGGACTCTGCCCCGCGAATCACCAGGATTCCATCCGTTCCCTCTACGTCGGCATCAGCGTGTCGAGAATCGCTTTGCATAAAGCCGCCTCCTTCACCATGTTGGCCGCGCGGTAGCTCACTAAGCGTTCGCGCCATGCGGATGACGCGACCGGAGGCGGGCATGGAACTCGCACCTCGCCCCGCAGGAATAGTGGTGTCTGCCGTCTGAAACCTGGGGTGTTCGATGCGTCTGTACCAGTCGCCGTCATAGCAGTTTGGAACAGGTCCTCACACGACAGCAGGGCGAGCTTGTAGCCCTCGAGCGCCGGCTTGTTCTCCGCGTGCGCGACGCGCTGTCGCGCAGCGACGGGCCGCGCGCTGACCTCGAACGGCTCGCTTCCCTCGTTCACGAGATGGACGAGCTCTTTCTCCTCGTCATCGTCGGCGAGTACAACAGCGGCAAGAGCACGTTCATCAACGCGCTGCTTGGCGACGAGGTTTTCGCGATGGGGGATCTCCCGACCACCAGGGCGATCTCCATTCTGCGGCACGGCGAGGCGGGACCGCCCGAGACGATCGGCGACAACGTGCTGCTGTATCACTACCCGCTGGACGTTCTGCGCGATCTCGACATCGTCGATACTCCCGGTACGAACTCCATCGAGAGGATGGAAGAGGAGATCACGCGGCAGTTCGTGCCTCGCGCGGATCTCGTCCTGTTCGTGACGAGTCTCCTGCAACCGCTGACCGCCAGCGAGCTGGATTTTCTGGCGCATATCCGTGAGTGGGGCAAGAAAGTCGTGTTCGTCATCAACGGGGTGGATCGCCGCAACTCCGACGAACAGCTCGACCGTGTGCGGGAGTATCTCACCCGGGAAGTAACGGCGCGGCTTGGCGCTGATGCGCCGACTCTTTATTTCATCAGCGCGCTTCAGGCGCTCCGTGGAAAGCTCGCCGCAAAAGCGAACGCGGAGGGTCCGGCAGCAGACGCACGCAACGAGTATCCCGCGCTCGAGCGCTACGTGCTCGAGACATTGCGTGAGACGGATCGCGTGCGCCTGAAGCTCCTCTCGCCGCTCGGCGTCCTGCGGCATCTGCTGAAGGGGAACGTTGCCGCGCTCGACACTCGGCTACTCGTCGTGCACGAGGATGCGAAGGTCCTGCGTTCGATCCGTGACCAGCTCGACGCCTACATGCGAGAGATGCGGACGGACTCCGAGCGCTACCTGATAGAAGTACGGAACGTGCTCTATGAGCTCGAGCGGCGCGGCCGTTCGTGGTTCGAGCGGACGATACGGATCGGAAACGCCAATTTTCTGCGCAACAAGGATGCGGTCGAGAATCGATTCCGCGCGGAGGTCGTTGCCGATGCGCCCAAGGCGATTGAGGAAGTCGTACATCGCATGGTGGACTGGACGGTTCAGCGAAATCTCAAGCTGTGGCGGAGCGTATTCGCCGAGCTCGATGCGCATACCGCGCGCCTCCGTGAATCCGGTGCACTCGCGCCGCATGGCGACACGGAGTTCCAGTACAATCGCGAAGAGCTGTTCGCGAAGCTGCGCGAGCCTGTGGAACGGCGGCTCGAAGAGTTCGACACCGACCGTGAAGCGCGGGAGATAGTGGATTCGGTGAAAGCCGCCGTAACCAGCGCGTTCGGCGTGAACGTTCTCGCCATCGGGCTCGGCGGAATTCTCGTCGCTGCGTTTACGACTGCGGCTCTCGATGTCACTGGCGTGTTGACCGCGACCCTGTTTGCGATCGCGGGGTGGCTCATCATTCCGCACCGGCGGAAACAGCTCATCGACGATTTCGAATCCAAGATTGCGAAGCTGAACGAGGACCTTGCCAAACTGCTGCGGGCGAAGTTCGAGGAGCAGCTGACGCGGTACGAACAGCAGCTGCTCGAGGTCATAGCGCCTTACGAGCGGTTCCTCGAGACGGAGAACGCGAAGCTGGAGACGGGCCTGAAAGAGCTTAACGACGCGGATCGCGAAGTAACGGGACTCGAGAAGCGTGTACTCGAGACCTTTCCGGAGATCGCGCCCGCCGCGCGCTAACTCCATGCAGAGGCGATTCAATTCCAATGACACGATGAATCAACAGCGGCGACAGTTGACGACTTCCTGAAAGTGAGCCTCCTGCGGGTCTTGCTCCGCGAGGTCGTCGAAGAGGGATCACCTGCTTATGACCTCGCCACATCTTCGCGTAGGCGTCGCCGAGGCTCTCCCGGAGTTCCGTTCGCGGAAGCAAGCGAGTTCGGGAGAACGGTTCAGGCCCAGCCAGCGTTCACCAATTGGGGCGAATCCCTACCCCGTCAGCGATGGCGCGCGCGATACCCGACGCCTGGGACAGTCGGTCCGCCCCCTGCTTCCCATTGCTGAGCACGATAATAGTCCACCCATCGCGGACGAACCGGTCGAGCGCCGACGAAAACCCCGCAACCGCGCCACCATGGCTGATCAGTTCGGCGCCCCGATAGCTCGTGAGAAACCAGGACAGGCCGAATTGTGTTGGGACGCCGTTCGAGGAGAACTTCGGTAATGAATCGTTAACGAACCGGGCGGGAGTGTACATCTGATCGTATGTCTCAGATCGCAGCAGGGCACGCTGCTCGAGCGCCGCAGCGAACATGGCCATGTCGAGAATGCTTGCCTCGATTCCCGAATTGCCCCAGCCGCTGAATACGTGCGGAGCTTCTGCCAGCTCTCCGTTAACGAGCTCATAGCCGCGGGCATGGCGCGGATCAGTCCGCTGCTGCACACGGTAGCCCGCACTGTGCATTCCGAGCCGGGCAAAAATACGGCGCCGTAAGAACTGGCCGAATTCCTCTCCGCTGCCCGCCTCAACGATGAAGGCAAGCAGCGTGAAACCCGCATTCGCGTATTGGACGTTCGTCGCCGGAGGAAAGCTGGCGGTGCGCTCTTCCAGTCGCCGCTTGAACTCGGCGACATCGAACTCGTCGACGTTTGCCCTGCGCATGTCCGGAGTCACACCGGAGGTGTGGGTGAGCAGCTGGCGAACGGTTACCGCAGCGTATTTGGCCGGAAGCCACGGCAGATATCGCGCAGCGGGCGAATCCAGGGCGACTTTGCCCTCCTCTGCGAGCATGAGGATCGCCATTGCGGTGAACGGTTTCGTAGTCGAGGCAATCTGAAAAACTGTCGCCGTTGTGACCGGCTCCCGCGTTGTGAGGCTTGCAACGCCAAAGCCAGCCGCATACACCAGCGTGTCGTGACGAAGAAGTGCCACAGCCGCACCGGGAATCCGGCGTAAGGCGAGCACTGAGGTCACCACCGAATCGATGCGCTTCGCTAGCGCGGCGTCGCGCCGAACGGTCGGGCCGAGCAGCGAGGCCGGGCTCCGGTGACCGACGCCGGAGCAGGCGCTGAACAGCATCACGACGAACATGAATCGCATGATTCAACGTACCCCTCGTGCGGATTGAGGTCCAATATTATTGATGGGGCCTATTTAGTATGTTTATCTTATGAATGTGGCCAGCTTTGAGCTTCGGCATCTCCGCTCATTCGTTGTACTCGGTGATGAGCTGCACTTCAGCCGGGCGGCTCGTGTGCTACGCGTCGCTCAGCCTGCGCTATCACAGCAGATCCGCCGGCTCGAGGAGGAGCTTGGCTTCCGGTTGTTCGACCGCACGAGCCGGAGGGTTGAACTAACTCCCGCGGGCGTCTCGTTTCTTAATCACGTTCGAAGACTGTTCGCCGAGCTGGACCGCGCCGTTGAGGCCGGTCAACATCTGGCAAGCGGCAAAACAGGAACGATTACTGTCGGATATGTGGCTACAGCCATGGTGACCGTGCTGCCGACCATCGTGCGGCGCTTTCGCGAACGACACCCTGATGTGCGCGTTCTTCTTCGCGAGCTGTCGTCTGTTCCTCAGATCGAAGCGTTGCGCAAAGGCGAACTGGATATCGCAATCGTCAGTGGAATGTCTGAGGAAAAGGGTATCGCTTCGTTCGAGGTGTGGCGCGACCAGCTGGTCGCTCTAGTACCACCGCTGCATCCTGCCTCGCTCAGGCGTTCGGTGCCTGTCTCAGCGCTGGCAGCCGATCCATTCATACTGTTTCCACGCTCCCAGACCCCGCATCTGTACGACCAGATCGTATCGATCTTTCGCAAAGACGGCATTGAGCCGTCGTTTGGGCAGGAAGCACAGTCCTGGCACATGATCGCCGAACTCGTTGCGGCAGGCATGGGAGTTTCGGTCGTACCCGCGAGTGTGAGCCGCTACCGCGTGCCGCGGGTCCGGTACGTTCCGCTACGCCCCGCCGATAGCGTGTCCATAATGATGTGCCACAGTCGAGCGGACGTGAGTCAGGTCGCAAAGTTCTTCGTCAGGATCGCCAGGGAGCTCTTCTAAGGGATGGCGAGTTGCGCAGCCACCATCGTCGTCACCTATCCGCACCGGCAGGTACGGCCTGCCCCCGAATCCTCACTTCGACAGTGTATCCGTCCTGAGAGAGCATCGTTCGCAGTAATTCGACTGCACTTCTGTTGGCGTGCTCGAGAAGATTCATGTCGCTTCCCGCCTGCACGAGCTGGGCGCGCACCTGTCGCTGGATGGCGTCACGATCTTCGGCCGTGAACGGATTCCATAGTCCCGCACGCTCGTCGTAAGTCCTGAGATTCAGCACCTCGACGCCAATCAGCTCCGCCGGCGGAAGCTCCACCGCGATCCGCTTTGTAGCGTGATCGATGCGCACCGAAGGGTTCGTCCCGAGGTTTATTCCCGCGAGCAGCCGGCCCGTCACTACGACCAGCGTTCTCTTCCTCGATCCGTAGCGCGTGTTCTCGTAAACGACCACATCGCGCGCGGTCGCCTCGCTCGATACCAGCTTCGCCACGGCGCGCATGCGCTGCACGACGACGTCGTGGGTCACCGTAGTCCCGCCCCGGCCGATGAGTCCCGGAATCGTCCTCACCGTGCAGTAACCCGCGATCAGGAACAGCATCACCGCCGAGGCGAGTATTGCCCACGGCAGGCGTGAAGGAGCTGGAGTCTGAACCGGCAGGGCCATAATGCAAACTAGGGGAGGGCGACCGGCTTCGCCCGTCGAGCCGATCCCCTATTGAACTCCTTTCCCTTTCATCCCGTCGAGCTTTCCGAGGTTCACCTTTCCGATCGTTCCCTTGAGGGCGTCGACGTCGACGCCGTTTCCCTGCGCCGCGACGATGAACCGGTCGCCTACAAGGACACTGATCTCTCCCGATTTCGACGAGCGGTCATACTTCTCATGCGCCTTGAACCCGTTGTAGCGCGTAGTCTTCTCGTATCCGCTTTCGGTTTCTCTGTCGAAGTCGGTCGCAGCCCACGCGTACGTGGCCATTCCCGCGAGCCCGGCCATGCTGCCGATGTCGGTGATGTTGAGCGTCACTGACCCGCCCTGATCGCCGGAATAGGTTGCCTTTGCGCTGGAGATCTGCATTCCCATCGCGGCGGTCTTCTCGCCCGTTGCATCCGTGCGCTTCATACCGTCGAGTGACTCCGGCAGCATGTCCTTGAGCTCACGGAAATCCACCGTCTCCACCTTCTTGCCGCCGGTTGCCGCACCCATCGCCGCGCCGAGGGCGCTCATGGCGTCGCCCATGTTGGCCTGCCCTGACTTCGCCGCGTCTTCCATTTTTTTCGCCGCCTCCGCCATCTGCTGAGCGGCTTCTTCGGCAGCCTTTTCCTCGGAGCTTTTGCAGCCAGCTGTCAACGCGAGGGCAAGCGAAAGAACCACGACTGCCGGAACTCTCTTCACGGATTCTCCGGTGTACGGTTTTTGGCTCCTGATGCCAGCACGGGCATTAGGAGAAAGAAACGCGGGGTGCCTGGGAGGATCGCCGGAACCCGACTCGATTGGTGGACCGGTTGGCAGGCCAGAATACGTCGATCGGCGTGGCTTATCAAGCAGTTCAGTCCTTCGACGCAACAGCCACATCCTTCTTCCCGGTTCCGGCAACGAGCCCGGTCATCATTGACAGTGACAAAAGGGCAACAGCGGAGACGAATGCATACCGCGGTGCGAGGAATCCGACGACCACGACGATCACCCCGGAGATGATCCACATCCCGCCCAGCCGGCGGTGTACGCGAGCCCACGCGTTCGGGTCCTGCAGGGTTTGACGAGTGCGGACGCCGGCGATCGGATTGGGTCGGAGACGCGGGATGACGTTACCGACAACGATGAGGCCGACCCCGAAGACGAGTCCGACGATCAGTCCAGGCGCGACGGGCCAGGCGAGCGCCACCGCAAGTGCTGCCAGGTGCATTCCGATCACGAGCGACACGACCCAGATGACAACGATGCGATACGTTGGCGCGTACTTCTCGAAGTCGGACGTCCCTTCCGGCCTCGGTCCGATCAGCGGACGAAAGATCGCCCAGGACATCCGCCCGACCCGGCCCGTGGGAGCTTCGTGGAGCATCAGCCAGATCGCGAGCGCCAGGGCTGGCATTCCGAACAGCAGGGCGGTCCGTGGTATTGGTTCTGGGGGGATCGAAAGTGCAGGGGGAAACCAGCCGCTCATGTCCAGGTTGACTGCCGGAGGCAGCTGTGAAAGAGCGGCGAGCGAAATCGCAACAGCGATTGCGATGATAACGCCGGGGATCCATCTGGTCATTTTCCACCTCTTGGTTTGATCCAGTCCAGCAGGTCTTCGACGAAGCCCTGAACCACAGTGGTATTCAGCTCATAGCTGATGCTGTTTCCATTTCTCTCGGCGACGATCAGGTCGGCATCCCGCAGCACACCGAGGTGCCGCGATACGGTCGCCCAAGCGGTGGGAAACTTTGCAGCGATGTCGCCCGAGCTTCTTGGGCCGGCGCGCAGCATTTTGAGGATTTCGCGTCGCGTCGGATCGGCGAGCGCCCGGTAAACAGCGTTGGGATTAGGCACTGTTATTAGCTATTGGTATTATAAGCCAATTAGCTAATTACCGCAAGTCGTTCCGTGCTGCACCCGCACCACCGTTTGCAGGAGATTCAGTGGTCTCTACGTCTCGTCGCGCCCTGACCTCTGGTTCGCCCCTGAGCTGCCGACCTTCGGTCGATCACTCCTCGAACCTCAACCGCGATTTTTTCGGTGAGGTCACTCAGCTGGCGCTTCCGTTTTCTTACGATACGGGCGTAGATCACCCGCGCCGCTCCGTAGGAGAGACCTACGGCACCGAACAAAAACGGGAGCGCTATGATCGGCTCCTGCGTGATGCCCATGAGGATACCGGTCATCGCACCGCCAAAACCACCGCCGCCGCCTCCCATCACCCCGCCGAAAACAGCTCCGGCCAGCGGCGATAGTCTTTCTCCGACACG
>Ga0136617_10003068_pt1 | contig 14892 bp, 12 predicted proteins | sample AntDrymUQ3222106_2_FD_129672 | JGI IMG/M metagenome (GOLD analysis project Ga0136617, IMG submission 129672) | Polar desert sand microbial communities from Dry Valleys, Antarctica - metaG UQ322 (21.06) | ecosystem: Environmental > Terrestrial > Soil > Desert | place: Antarctica: Dry Valley... | reverse complement strand
GCAAGCCGACGCCCTGCGCGCCTTTACCGGATTGGCTACAGCGGCGGCCACCGGCGGAACGAATGTCTTCCTCTCCACCGGATTCAATCTCAACATTATCGTGCGGGCGCTCAGTTCGACGGGCCGTTTCAGGACAATCTCGCGGCCGACCGTCTTCACCAGCAACAATAAGAAAGCCATCATCGCTTCCGGTCAGGAAATCCCGGTTCCTGTGAGCACAATCTCCAATTCGACGTCTGGCGGGATCATCAATACCGGTCTGGCGCAGCAATCGAATATCCAGTTCAAGAAGATCGCTTTACAGCTCGAGGTCGTGCCGCTGATCAATTCGGAAAAGGAAGTCACCCTCGATATTCTGCAAAAACTCGACAGCATCGCGGGCTCCACGCAGATCGATAACAATAACATCCCGACCATCGCCACGCGCTACATCAAGACGACTGTGACGGCTCCTAATTGTTCCACGATCGTGCTGGGCGGGCTGATCCAGGACCGCGCCGACCGAAGCGTTAACGGCATCCCGGTGTTGAGTAAAATACCGCTGATCGGTGGTTTGTTTAGAAACACAAACCGGGATAAGGATCGCCGCGAGCTCATCATCTTGATGCGACCGGAAGTGACGTTGACGAAATTCGATGTCGCGCGCTTAAGGCAGAAGGTGAGCGACAAAACGCATTTCGGTCCGGAAATCGATGAGGATGATTGCCCGGACTGCCCTCCGCGCGCCGGCGAGGACAAACAACTGCCTTCGCCTGATCTGCCGGTCTCGGATTACAAATGAGTCCAGCCCTGGGGCAGTCGCTCATTGACCTCCTGCTCGCGGCCGGAGTGTCGTCGCGGGAAGAAGCGGCGGAGCTTTCCTCGAACCTGAATGGCGGGTCGTGGACGACGCAGGTGCTCGATTCCGGGAGGGTAGACGAGAACCGTTTCCTGGCTGCGATTGGAAATTTCTTTCAGGTGCCGGTGCTCTCGATTGAAGCGAAGAGCATCGATCGGAAAACGTTGTCGCTCCTGCCGAGTCGTTTCGTCTTTCAACATCACATCCTCCCTATCGAGGTGAAGGAAAATGCGGTCGTGCTCGCGACCTACGATTTGTTCAACTCGGTCGGCCGGCAGCTTGCCTCGCAGCTTTTGCAGCGGCCGGCGGAATGGGTGCTGGTCCCGCGCGTGCAGATTTTGCGCGCAATGAAGACGCTTTACGGCGTCGGAGCGGAAACGTTCGACGAGATCCTGAAGACGAACCGCTCCTTCGAGTCATTGCAGGATGTCGAGGCGAGTACGGATTTAAATGCGGACGACCCGGAGGCGTCGGTCGTGAAATTCGTCAATCAAATCATCCGGGAAGCGATCGTGGAGCGGGCCACGGACATTCACGTCGAGCCGCTCGAGAACGATCTGCGCATCCGTTATCGGATCGACGGAATTCTGCACGAAGTGGCGGTGCCGCCGCAATTGCGCGTGCTCCAATCGGCCATCATCTCGCGCCTGAAAGTGATGGCGCATATGGACATCGCGGAGCGTCGGCTCCCGCAGGACGGCCGGATCAACCTGCAGGCCAAGTCGCAGAACATCGACGTGCGCGTTTCCACCATCCCGACTGTGAATGGGGAGTCGATTAGCTTGCGTTTGCTCAGCCGCGATCAACAGAGTGAGCAATTCGGGTTTGAGCGGCTGGACCTGAGCCCGGCACACTCGCGCACTGTGCAGTCGTTGCTGGAACAGCCGAATGGGATTGTGCTGGTGACTGGACCGACCGGTTCCGGAAAATCAACGTCCCTTTATTGTTTCCTCAGCAGCATCAATTCGGTGCAGCGGCGGATCATTACGATCGAGGAGCCCGTCGAGTATCGGTTGCCCGGCGTGTCGCAGATCGACGTGAAACCGGAAATCGATCTTACGTTCGCGAAAGGTCTCCGGCACATTCTGCGGCAGGACCCGAACGTGATCATGGTGGGTGAAATCCGAGACTTCGAGACGGCGGAAATAGCGATTCGCGCAGCCATGACGGGACACCTTGTCTTTAGCACGCTCCACACGAACGACGCCGTTGGCGGCATCACGCGCTTGCTCGACATGGGCGTCGAGCAGTTCCTGCTCGCCTCGACCGTGCGCGCTTTTCTCGCCCAGCGGCTGGTCCGGACGATTTGCCCCGACTGTAAAATTCCGGTGGGTTATCCGGTCGAATACTTGCGGGAAATCGACGCGATCGTTTCAAACGATTTTCGATATTATCGAGGAGAAGGCTGCGAAAACTGCCGGCATACCGGTTACCGCGGACGAACGGCCATCTACGAAATCTGTGTGGTGACTGAAGGTCTGCGACGGCTGATCATCCAGAAAGCGACCGGTTCCGAATTAAAGCAACGCGCGATTCAGGATGGGATGATCACATTACGCCAGGATGGCTGGCGGCGCGTAGCCCAAGGGATCACGACAATCGAAGAAGTGGTGCGGGTGACGCAAACGGATGAGGTGATGTCGGAGACGTCGCTCGTGAGCGGACCGGCGATCGCGGCGACGGTGCCAGGTGAGGTCGCCCTCGGTTAGCGGATTGCGCACGTGATGTAGCGGCGGTCTCCGCCTGTCGCATCCTAGATTTCGGGAGTTGGAGGGCGGCGCGAGAAGAGTGCGACGGTCGGAGACCGCCGCTACAGGATGGGGGAATTTCCTCGGAGGTTTTCAATCGCTAGGGCGTAGTCGGAGGTTCGGAAAATGGATGTGCCCGCCACGAGGACGTCTGCGCCGTTTTCAAGACATGGCTTTGCAGTCTCCGGATTGATTCCGCCGTCGACCTCGATGTCGCAGTTGCTGCCGCTGGATTCCTTCCAAGACCTGACCGCGCGTAATTTTTCCATCATCTCGGGGCGAAATGCCTGGCCGCCGAAGCCTGGGTGCACGGTCATGACCAGAAGGAGGTCGAGGTTGGGAAGGTGAGGCTCGATCGCAGAAAACGGCGTTGCGGGATTGAGCGAAAGACCAGCGCGGCAACCAGCGGCGCGAATCGCCCCCAGAGTTTCGGCGACATCGTGCCCGGCTTCCGGTTCCACGTGGACCGTAATGGTGTTCGCTCCGGCTTCGACGAAGCGCGGCAGGTAATGTCCCGGGCGTTCGATCATGAGATGAACATCGAGCGGGAGCTGTGTGAGCTTCCGAATAGTCGCCACGACGGCGGGTCCGAAGGAGATGTTGTCGACGAAATGCCCGTCCATTATGTCGAGATGGAGCCAATCCGCACCGGCGTCCTCGACCCGGCGAACCTCGTCGGCCAACCGCGAGAAGTCAGCGGCAAGGACGGAAGGAGCGACCAGGATCGGCATAAGGCTTATATGCCATAGCACGCCGATATGTCCCATGCAGTCCCATCTTCCCCTTGACGTTACGAGCGTCCGTTTCTAGATACACAGCGTTTCAGCCGGTCGTCATCGCGGTGGCAGCGTATGAAAGCTGCTGAAGACGAGACAAGGGGACGCGCCCGGACGGACTGGAACGCGTTTTCAAGCGACCTAAGGCCAACTCATGTTTAACGGACTCTTCGGCTGGTTATCGAGCGATATCGGAATCGATCTCGGCACGGCTAACACGCTCGTCTATGTGAAGGATCAGGGCATCGTCCTGCGCGAGCCCTCGGTCGTCGCCGTGCAGGCAGGCACGAATAAAGTCCTCGCGGTCGGCGATGAAGCGAAGCGGATGCTGGGTCGGACGCCTTCCAACATTGTCGCTGTTCGTCCGCTAAAAGACGGCGTCATCGCGGACTTCGAGGTCACGGAGGCGATGCTGCGGCATTTCATCGACAAGGTGCACAACCGCCGGATGGGAATGAAGCCTCGTCCTCGGGTCGTTATCGCGGTGCCATCGGGAATTACGGAAGTGGAGAAACGCGCGGTGCGTGAATCCGCTACGCATGCAGGGGCGCGCGAGGTTTATTTGATCGAAGAGCCGATGGCCGCTGCGATTGGCGTTGGGCTGCCGGTGCAAGATCCTGCCGGGAACATGATCATCGACATCGGCGGAGGAACGACGGAAGTCGCCTTGATCTCGCTTTCCGGGATCGTTTTCAGCCGCAGTGTCCGCGTCGCGGGCGACGAACTGGATGAGGCCATCGTGCAGTACATGAAGCGCGCCTACAATTTGATGATCGGCGAGCGCACTGCGGAAGAGATCAAGATCAAGATCGGGTCTGCCTATCCGAGCGAGAAGGAAACGAGCGTAGAGGTAAAAGGGCGCGACCTCGTCGCTGGCCTCCCCAAGACGCTCATGATCACGTCGCAGGAAGTGCGCGAGGCATTGCTCGAACCGATTTCGACAATTGTGGATTCGGTGCGCATCACGCTGGAGCGTTGCCCACCGGAACTATCGGCCGACCTGGTCGACCGCGGTTTGGTCCTCGCCGGCGGTGGCGCGTTGCTCCGCGGTTTTGACAAGCTTTTGAGCGAAGAGACCGGTTTGCCGGTCCATGTGGCGGAAGATCCGCTCAGCGCCGTGGCGGAAGGAACGGGCAAATGCCTCAATGAACTTAAATTCTTACGTCAGGTCGCTTCCTCAGATCGCAGCTGGCGGTAGTAATTTTCGTTTTTCGAATGGCGAATTTCGATTGAGGCCGGCAATCGAAATCTCAAATTCCAAATTCGAAAATCCGAGCTCGCGATGAATCGTTCGAGCATCGTTGCGCTGCTGATCCTCGCCGCGATCCTGGGTTGGTTCTTAAGCTTCGGCGCGGAGAGTACGCGTAAATTGCAGGCGGGTTTCTATCAATTAATCTCGCCCTTTCTGACCACCGGTTCCGATTTGGAAAAGCAGATCACGTCCGTCCGGACGGGACTCAAATCGCTCGAGGAATTGGAGCGGGACAGCAATAATTTGCGCGTGGAAAATCGCGCCCTCAAGGCGACGAACCAAGCTCTTCGCGACGTGGAACGCGAGGTAAATCGGCTTCGGCTCGCACTGGCCTATCGGGAGCGTTCCGTCTTTAAGCTCGTTCCGGCAGAGATCGTGACGCGCGACGCTTCCACCTGGTGGCGCACGGTCACGATCAATCGCGGCAAACAGGATGGGATCGAAGGCGACATGCCTGTGGTGACCGACGAAGGCCTCGTTGGAAAAACCACGACGGTGAGCGAGAGCATCTCGATTGTTGTCCTGGTCTCGGACGAAAATTGTCGCGTCGCCGCGACCGTGGAAGGAACACGAGAGCAAGGGATCGTGGTCGGCGAAAGGGTGGCGGGCGCTCTGACGCCGCTGCTGGATCTGAACTTCGTTTCTAAACAGGCCAATCTCCAGCCGGGCCAAAAATGCTACACCTCCGGCGTTGGCGGTGTGTTCCCATCGGGTTTGTTGATCGGGGCGGTGAAGGAGTATCGCGTTCGGGAGCTCGATGGACAGGCGCGACTCACCCCTGCGGTCGATCTCTCGAAACTGGAGGATGTCTTCGTGGTAACGGGGCGAAAATGATCTTCTTCGCCATCCTGCTCGTGCTCGTCTTTTTCGCGCAGATCATCGAGCTGTTCATTCCGCCTCTCGATTGGATGTATAACGCGCACATCTACATTGTGCCGATCATTGTATTTTATGGAGCGATGGCTCTGCCGTTTCCGCTCATGCTCGCCCTTTCATTTTTTGCCGGGCTCTTGCTCGACGTCCTGACTATGCAGGTGATCGGGCCGCGAGTTGAAATCGCTCTTGGATGGTCAATACTCATCTACACTGTGCTGGCCTCTATTATGCATGGGCTCAGGCCTTTATTCATTCGGGGGCGCTGGGAGATCCATTGCATCATGAGTGGCATTTGCACTTCACTCATTCTGCTCTCCCAATATCTCATGATCACCTTCCGTCGCGGATCTATCCTCTTCACACCGGAAGCCTGGTGGCAGATCGGCGGACCGGGTGTGATCGCGATGATCATGGCTCCGCTGATGTTTTGGTTTCTCCACACCATCGGCGACGCGATGGGTAATCCCTTCCTGCCGGAGCGCGAAAGCTACTGATGAATCGCCGACGTCTCAACCCACGCCTCCGCATTCAAGTCCTCGGACTTTTCATGCTCGTGGGATTGGGAGCGATCACGTTGCGTCTCTGGTGGGTTCAGGTGGCGCGCGGCGCCGAGTGGACCGCCAAGATCCGGGGCAGCTCGGAAGTAACGGTGCGCATCCCTTCGGTCCGCGGTGAGATTCGCGACCGCAATGGGATGACGCTGGTGCAGAATCGCGCCAGCTACGAAGTCGATTTTTACCTGCCCGAAATGGTGAAAGGATATCGGCAACGCGTCGGCCAGCCGCCCACCTCCTCCTACCGCGCCACGATCAACGGAATGCCGAAAGACATGAAGGAGGCGGACATCGTCAAGATCGTCAATGACGGCGTTGTGCCCCGTCTCGACGACCTGAATCTGGCGCGCGATTACAACGCCAATCGGCTCCAGAAGCATTACCGAACGAACACCGAAGTCCCGTTCTCCTACATGAAGGACATTGACTTCGAGACGATGGCGAAGTTCTCCGAGCACGACGTGGGTTTGCCGGGCGTGGACATCGCGATCAAGCCAGTCCGCTCGTACGTATACGGTGCGCTTGCGTCGCACCTGCTCGGCTACGTGGGCGCCCCGGACGACACGAACAAGGAGGAGGCAGGCAAGTTCACGTTTTATCAGGGCGATGTTGAAGGGAAATCGAACATCGAGAAAACGATGGACGAATATCTGCGGGGGAAGCCGGGGATTCGTTACATGCGCCGGAACGCGAAGGGAACGATCGATGGAGTCTTGCGCGAGCAGCCGCCGCAAGCAGGCTCCAATGTTATTCTCACGCTCGACGCCCGCATCCAGATGATTACGGAGGAAGCATTGCGCGCCGTGGGTCGAGGCGCGGCGGTCGTGGTCGACCCGAACAATGGCAACATCCTGGCGATGGCGACCGTTCCTTCTTTCAATCCGAATACGTTCATTCCGAGTATCAAGGCCAAGGACTGGGAGCTGCTCCGCAAAGCGGATGCCGATCCGCTCATCAACCGCGCGGTGAGCGCATTTCCTCCCGGCTCGACGTTCAAGCTGGTGACAGCGCTGGCGGGATTGCGCAAAGGCCTGGCAACCGCGCGCTATAGCTGTGGTGGAGGCGTCGGTTACGGCGACCATTTCTTCCGTTGTCACATCGCGGAAAGAGGTGGAACACACGGCACGATCGGGTTGGCCGACGCCATCAGGGTGTCCTGTAACTCCTACTTCTATCAAATGGGTAACGCTGCCGGCATTAACGCCATCGACGAGACCGGCGAGACCATGGGACTGGGAAAGGCGACCGGGGTCGAGATCACGGGTGAACAGCCGGGCGTCCTGCCCGGGCCCGACTGGATGCGAATCCATTATCCGAACGAACGGTGGACTTCCGCCTACACGGCCAACGTCTCGATCGGCCAGGGCTACGACCTCGTAAGTCCGCTTCAGCTCGCGATGGTGTACGCGACGGTCGCGAACGGCGGGATTTCTTACCAGCCGAGGCTCGTGAGAAATGTGGTGGATGCGGCCGGCAAGCCGATCTTGGATGACAAAGGCCAGCCCGTTGTCCCGCAACAGAAGAAAGTGCGCGGCGATCTGCGTTTTGATTTCAAACCGGAGCAAATCGAGTTAGCCCGGCGCGGCCTGTGGAGCGTCGTGAATGAAGCCGGCGGCACCGGTAGCAAAGCGCGCCTCCCGAATGTGCAGGTCGCTGGCAAGACCGGTTCGGCCCAGGCGATGACCGATGGCAAGAGCGACACGATCGCGTGGTTTGGCTGCTTCGCACCGTATGATAATCCCCGCTATGCCATCGCTGTCATGGTGCAAGGCGGGAAGGGCGGCGGCGCGGTGGCGGCGCCGATCGCACACCGGATTTTGGAACGCACCTTCGCGATGGAGGAGGGCAAGTTCGATGCGCAGGTGGCCTGGTTGGAACCGGCCCGGAAGACGAATCCATTCCAATTCCTGGATTCTGTGGAATTCAAAGATTCTGGTCCTATTCCACCCGCCGAAGACGAGAGTAATTCTCCCGACGCGCAGGGTGCCGACGCCCAGCTCTCAGGGGCCGGTGCCGCCCCCGATGTGGAACCCGAGGCGGATGCGCGGGGACGGGTCGCGACACGAGCGCAGCGGGCGGCTCGTGCCCAACCGGTTGCCGCCGCACCTCCCCAGCGTCGCAATTTTTTCCAACGACTCTTCGGAGCGCGTCCCACGCCTCCACCTGCGCCGCCGCCAAACCGGCGCCAGCCACCGCCTCGCAGATCTAACCCTTGATCACGGAATGAAAGCCAGCCCGCCGCTCTCCCACATGATCGCGCAACTTTCGAAAATTTATGATGGACAAAGTGAAACGGATTTTGGGCCTTGCCTCGAAGAAAACTGGCAACAAGCTCGTCATCAGCGTGGAGAAACTGGAGCGTCGTGTGGCGCTGCTGGAAAACGGCCGCCTGGAAGAATACAGCGTCGAGCGTAACAGCTCGCGCAACATCGTCGGGAGCGTTTACAAGGGAAGGGTCAAGAACATCGAGATGGGGCTGAAGGCGATGTTCGTCGACATCGGCTTCGAGAAAAACGCCTTCCTCCATTTTTGGGATGCGATCCCGGCTGCGCTTGACAGCGGGATCGAGGAAATCGATCGGCCTGATAATCGCCGGCCTTCGAAAAAACGCGTCACCGCGAAAGACATTCCGAGCATCTACCCAGTCGGCGCGGACGTGATCGTGCAAGTCACGAAAGGTCCGATTGGGACGAAGGGTCCCCGCGTCACGACGAATCTAAGCTTCGCGGGGCGCTACCTCGTCTTAATGCCTTACAGCGAGCGCAGCGGTATCTCGCGGAAGATTGAAGATCCAAAGGAGCGAGACCGTTTGCGCAAGATTCTGCGTGAGCTCGAAATTCCAGATGGCATCGGTGTGATTATCCGCACCGTCGGCGAAGGGCAGCGCGCGCGCTATTTTGTGCGAGATCTGGCTTTCCTGCTCGAGCAATGGACCCGGGTGGAAGCGGCGATTAAGGAACAGCCGGCGCCCTCGCGCGTTTTCGAAGAGCCGGATCTGGTCGATCGCACCGTGCGCGATTTTCTGACCGATGAAATCGACGAAGTAATTTGCGACGATCGCCCTGCGATCGAACGGATGAATGAGATGGTGGGCCAGATTTCGCGGCGCGCGCGCAACCGCATTCAGTTCTACGACGGAGCCGCCCCGATCTTCGAGACTTTCGGGGTGCAGAAACAGATCGATGACGCCTTCCATCGGCAGGTCTGGCTGAAATGCGGCGGATACATTGTGATCGACGAGACGGAGGCGCTGGTCGCGATCGACGTGAACACGGGTCGGAACAAGGGGGGGCGCGATGTCGAAAAGACGATCCTGCAAACGAATCTCGAAGCCGCGGACGAGATTGCGCGGCAACTCCGGTTACGGAATGTCGGCGGGCTGATTATCGGAGACTTCATCGATATGAAGAGCCGAAAAGACCAGCAAGCCGTCTATGGCCTGATGAGGGAGCGGTTAAAACGCGATAAGGCCAAGACGCACGTGCTGCCACTTTCTGCTTTGGGATTAATGGAGATGACGCGGCAGCGGGCGCAGGAGAGCCTAAGTGATTCCATCTACGAGAACTGTCCCTATTGCCAGGGGCGCGGGGCGGTAAAGACCTCGATGACGACGAGTGTAGAGCTGCATCGCATGCTCAACACTGTGATGCGCAAGTATCAGGATAGCGTGCACGACATCCGCGTGATCCTAAATCCCGATGTCCTGAAGCGGCTCAAGGAAGAGGACGAAGAACTGCTCGTCGAACTGGAACGACGCTACGCCGGGCGTCTCATGTTCCGCGGCGATCCCGGATATCACCACGAGAAGTTCACCGTTACAGACGCGAACAGCGGGGCGGAGTTAAAGCCCTGAGCAGGGGATGCGCGAACGTTCCGAGGTCAAATGTTCAAAAATTTTCGAAAATAGGGTGGAATTTCGACTTTTGTGTGCCAAAGTCGCCGCCATTAGGGGATGTCAGCAATGTCTCTCCAAGGATGCGACCGGTGCATTTTGATTTGACGACAACCCGGACTTAACCAAAAACAGGAGCAACTATATGAAGAAATTAACCTTAGCCTTGTGCGCGATGACGGCCTTGGTCTCGGCAGCGTATGCCGGTACTGAAACCTATTCCGGCAAGGATATGAAGCAGACAGTAGAGACCCCATGCCCGGTGTGGTATGCGGACAACGAATTTAACGTCACGGTTTCCGGCGTTTATGCCGCGACCACGAATCGCTGGGAAGAAGACACCTATCTCGGCGACGACCACTCCTGGGGTGGTGCGATCGACGCGAAGTATTTTTTCCGTCGCTTCTTCGGTGTTGGTATTCAGGGCTTCGGGTTGTCGCTCGATAACGACAACGATGGCTTCAATCGTTTCAACAATAATGACGACAATGACTTCGCTGGCGGAGTGCTTGGCACGTTCACCTTCCGTTACCCGATCCCATGCACTCGCTTCGCTCCTTACGGTTGGCTGGGCGGCGGTGCGATCTTCGGCGGCGGTAACGATACCAGCTTCGACTTTGACGAGGACGATGGCTTCATCGACGACAACAGCGGTGAAGACGACGCGCGCCTGATGGCTCAATATGGAGGCGGTTTCGAAGTGCGCTTTACGCCTCACTTCGGCTGGACCAACGACATCAGCTACAACCACCTTGAGGGTGGTGAGAACGATTTCATCCAGGTCCGCACTGGATTGAACTTCGCGTTCTAAGACAAGCTCTCGCAAACTAACAAACGCCGGGAACACTGTATGTGTTCCCGGCGTTTTTGTTTTCAGGCGAGGAACGAACTGATCTCCGGAAGCGTTTTGCGCTGGATATCGGGCACCATCGCCCCGTCCGCCGGATGGCCGACGACCAGAAGCAGGAGCGGCTTTTCGTGCAGGGGGCGCTCCAGCATTTTGTTCAAGAAGCCCATCGGACTTGGCGTGTGAGTTAAAGTTGTCAGGCCAGCGTGGTGGAGCGCGGCGATCAGAAAGCCTGTCGCAATACCGACCGATTCGGTGGCGTAATAGTGCTTCATTCGGTTCCCATCGTCGTCGAGGCGGTACGGCTGTGAGAAGATGGCGATGAGCCACGGCGCCGTTTCCAGGAAAGGTTTTCGCGCGTCGGTCCCGAGCGCGGCGAGTGCTTCGAGCCACTCCGCTGGGGCGCGCCGCTGGTAAAACTCCTCCTCTTCTCGTTCTGCTGCGACACGGATCTGGTGTTTCAACGCGGGATCGGCCAGCGCGGCGAAATGCCACGGTTGCATGTTCGCGCCGCTTGGGGCGGCGCCGGCCGCGCGGATGCAATCCTCAATGATCTCTCGCGGAACGGGTCGATCGGAAAAATCCCGCACTGTGCGCCGCCGTTGCAGCTCCGCGAGAAATACCGCTGCCCGCTCGCGTCGTTCCGCCTCGGAGATATTTTCACGCGGGGGTAATTGAATGAACCGTGGACTCGGCATGGCGCGAGCCTATAAGCAACGCCGCGCGGCAGGAAGCCTGTCGGGTCCGGTTGCTAACGCCTTGTGAAAACGCGAAGCTCACTCATGTCGTTCGCCGCGATTCTGGACAACCTGGCATTGCAGAGCTCGCCCGCCTTGCGGCAATTCGAGCAGCTCCTCGCACCGTTATCCGATGCTGGATTCGAATCGCTCGCGCAAAAGTCCCGCGCTCTTACCCTCCAGAATTTCGGCCGCACGATGCGGCTTTTCGCCCCGCTCTATCTCTCAAACGAGTGCATCAACAATTGCCGCTACTGTGGATTTTCACGGGATAATCCGATCCTTCGCGTCACGCTCGATCTCGATCAGGTCGTCGCGGAAGCCCGCCATCTGGCCGCGGCAGGTTTCCGGCAAATCCTGCTCGTGGCCGGCGAGCACCCGAAGTTTGTCAGCGGCAATTACCTTAACGATTGTATCCGCGCGCTCGGCCACGACTTCTCTTCGATCGCGATCGAAGTCGGTCCGATGGAAACACTGGACTATGCGCCGCTGGTCGCCGCGGGAGCCGAAACGCTCGTCGTTTATCAGGAGACGTATGATCGGCGGACCTACGGCGAAATGCACACCTCCGGCCCGAAGCGCGATTTCAACTGGCGCCTCGATTGTCCCGAGCGCGGTTACGATGCGGGTTTCCGGCGGATCGGTATCGGTGCGCTTTTTGGACTGGCACCCTGGCGCGAGGAGGCAATCGCCCTGGCCGCGCATGTTGAATACCTCTTGAAGCGCTGCTGGCAGGCGCAGATCAGCGTCAGTCTGCCGCGATTGCGACCGGCGGCAGGTGGATTTCAGCCGAGCCATGCGATGACGGACCGCGAGCTCGCGCAACTGATCTGCGCCCTGCGCGTAACCTTCCCTCAAATAGGCATCGTCTTGAGCACCAGAGAACGTGCCTCACTCCGTGACGCGCTCGCGCCACTCGGAATTACGCTCATGAGTGCGGGTAGCCACACCGAGCCCGGCGGATATACGCGGCAAGGAAGCGAGAATTTGCACAGGACCGTGCGAGGGAAAATTATCGCGCCGGAATTCCAGGATGGGTTGGATCGGATTGCGACCGGGCAATTCGAAATCAGCGACGAGCGATCGCCGAAGGAGATTGCGGCCGTTCTGCGCCGGCGCGGATTTGAGCCGGTTTGGAAGGACTGGGATCAGGCGCTGCTGGCTTCATGACGGTCTGGTTGAATGGCGAAAGCGCAGACTCGCGTGGCGCGGAAACGGTCGCCGAGCTGGCCGCGCGCTACGGGCTGCATCCCAACAGCATCTTGATCGAGCACAACGGAGTCGCGCTGCACCGACGGGAATGGGCCGAACGAAAGCTGACCGACGCCGATCGTGTCGAGTTCATTCGTGTCGTGGCCGGTGGGTAACAACCGCCACGCCTCCCGCAAGTCCTAATTCTACGCTGGCTCCCACCGTGCGACAATTTGACCGCGGCTTTTTCACCACAAGGGACGGAAGTAACTTCAGCGCGGAACCTTTCCACTTGGCCGACGGTAACGGCTCGTCGACTTAGCGGGAACTCGCCAGGCGCAGGCCGAGAAGAACGAACATACAGCCGACCGCGCGGTTCATCCACCGGCCGAAGCGCTCTTTTGCGCGTAGATGCTGGCTGATGGCACCCGCGAACCAAACAAGGATCAGGCACCAGATGGTTCCCGTGATGACGAAGGTGAAGCCGAGAAGAAGGAAGGCGGGAACCTTGGCCGTCGCGGTCGGATCGATGAATTGCGGAAGGAAGGCGAGGAAGAAAAGCGCGACTTTGGGATTAAGGAGGTTGGTGAGAACTCCCTGACGGAACGCGGAGCCGAAGTCATTCGCCTTCGAGTGGGCCGCTGCGAGGAGGTTGACCTGTCGTTGCAGGAGCACCTTTAGACCGAGATAAATCAGGTAGCAGGCACCGACCAATTTCACGGCGGTGAACGCCCAGGCGGAGGTGACCAGAAACGCCGAGAGCCCCACGGCTGCGGCGAATGTGTGCAGGATGCTGCCGACGCTGATGCCCATGGCGGACGCGATCCCGGCGCGCCGTCCGCTCGTGACAGTGCGTCCGAGGATAAAAGCGGTGTCGGGTCCAGGCGTGAGATTGAGGAGAATCCCTGCTGTCACGAAGAGCGCGAAATATTGAATCCCAATCATGTCGTTTGCTCGTTAGCGTGGCCAGCTGGCCGATTTCTCCTTGGCTTGTCAGATCTGATCGAATCTGAATACCATCCCGTTCATGCTCCCGGCTCCAAGTGGCGCGGATGAGCGCTGCTTATCGGCGTCTTCTGGGACCTGAGATTTTCCCTCATGGATTTATCTTTGCTTCCTGCACTGCACTGGTGGCAGTGGCTTATCGTTATTCTATTCCTGCTTCTGCTGGCAACGCTGTTTTATGCCCGGTTGAACGCCGCCGGGAGCAGGAACGAGCCGCTGGAGGCGATCCTCCACCCGGGGCAGCCCGGAACGAGGGAGTTAGTGGTGTTTGTGCACGGCTACATCTTCGGAATAAAAGCCATGGCCCAGGTGATGGAGGCGATTCGCGGTGTTCGTCCGGACGCCGATATCCTGCTCTTCGGCTATCCAAGCCAAGCCTTTTCGAACGCCGATCCTTTTTGCGTCGCCTGGCAAATGGAGAGTGAGATCGACGAATACCAGACGAAGAATCAGTACGAGCAAATCACACTCTCGGGCTTCAGCATGGGCGCGCTCCTAGTCCGAAAGGCTTATGTTTATGGCTGCGGCAACCTCGCGGATGCTCCGGTGTCTGGCGGCACGCGCGCGACCACGAGACCAGCCCGGGATTGGACGGCGAAGGTGAATCGGCTCGTCCTGCTGGCGGGGGTAAATCGCGGGTGGTCGAGAGATTCGAAACCGAAGGACGCGCCCTTTGGCAAGAGGCAGATGATCTGGCTCGGGATAACGATCGGACGGCTGAGCCGCACAGGTTTCCTGATCCGTCGATGTGAAAAGGGCGAGCCCTTCGTGGCGAATCTGCGTCTGCAATGGCTGGAAATCATGCGGCGCGCGGAGGTGGCGCCGCCGACTGTGATTCAACTCTTAGGCGACACAGACGACGTGGTGGACACGCACGACAGCAAAGATGTCACCGTGGCCCGGACCTTCATCTGGGTGTCGGTGAGCAATACTGGCCACGCGAATATGATTCGCCTGGCGGATGAGGGGACGGGGTTGGAACGGAAGGAAAAAATCCAACTCGCCTTTGGCAACGCGGAGGCGGTGGCCCAGCTCAAGCGGATGAACCCCGTGACCGTGCTGGATGAGGATCGCTCGGTTCAGACCGCCGTCTTTGGCCTGCACGGGAGTCGGGACATCGGCGAATGTACTTCGCAGTTTGAAAAGCCATTGCAGGATGCCTACGGGAGAAAAAAT
>Ga0136617_10003066_pt1 | contig 14895 bp, 11 predicted proteins | sample AntDrymUQ3222106_2_FD_129672 | JGI IMG/M metagenome (GOLD analysis project Ga0136617, IMG submission 129672) | Polar desert sand microbial communities from Dry Valleys, Antarctica - metaG UQ322 (21.06) | ecosystem: Environmental > Terrestrial > Soil > Desert | place: Antarctica: Dry Valley... | reverse complement strand
GGACACGGTCAAGAGGTTTGCGAGGTCGAGCGCCGTGTGCCAGCCGGGGTTGTACTCGCGGTTGCCGGGGACGCGCGCGCGTCGTGCCCGCTCCTTCAGCTTCTCGAGCGCCGCAAGCGCGCGGACCATCTCGTCCTCGCGGCGCACGATGCCCACGAGCTCCTGCATCGTCTTCTGGAGGTCCTGCTGGACGACGAAGGGATTGTCGCCGCCGGGGCCGCGCTCGAACGGCTCGAGAGCGAGCCGCTCCGCGTCCGCCGCCTGGTCGGCGGCGCCTGGCCCTGCAGCAGGCGCCTGCGGGGGCTGCGCCAGGGCGCCGCGCAGGTCGTCGAGCGGCGGGTCGATCTTCGGCAGGTTCACCCGGCTGAGGACGTCGTGCACGACGCCCGGTGCGGCCGCCGCCGCCGGCGCGACGTGCTGCGCGAAGCCGAACGCGCCGATCCCCTCGAGCGCCGCGGCCATCATCACTCCGGCCAGGCTCGATCGCGACTCGCGGATCTCGAGCGTCTGCATCGCCTTGCCGGCACCGAACGCCATCTCCTCGGCGAGCTCGTCGAGACCGGCCTCGCGGCATGCCGCGGCCGGATCGCGGCGGAACTCCGCGCGGAAGGCGGGATCGGCCAGCAGGCGCTCGATCAGGCGCGCCGCGGCGTCGGCGTCGGAGGCGGCCACCGTCAGCCCTCCGAGGGCCGTACGCGCGCGCCGCCGCGACTGCGGGCGAGCAGCGGCGGGCCGACGACGAGCAGGACGGGGACGAGGAGCGCTGCCCACAGCGTGCCGAGCACGATCCAGACGACCGTCTCTGGGGCGTGGCGGGCCATGATCGGCTGGAAGCGCAGCGAGAAGGCGGCAGCGATCGCAGCCGCCGCGAACGACCATCCGAGGCCCGCGATCGCGTACCGGACGAGCGCCGGATCGCGGTCCTGCCCACCCTCACCCGACAGGCGCCGGCGCAACTCCTCGCGCGCCCGCGCGCGCAGCCCCGGGATGCCCATCCGGTCGGCGAGGATGTGGTAGCCGTCGCGCTCGAGGAAGGGGTTGAGGTTGAAGAACGCGGCGACATAGCCGGCGAAAGCGACCTGGAAGAGGATGTCGCGGATCGTGCCCTCGGCGAGCAGCAGGCAGGCGATCGAGAACACGCCGGCGAGCGCCAGGTCCGACAGCGGGCCGGCGCCGGTGACGGCCAGCCGTCGGCGCCGGGACTCAAACCAGGCCTCCGAGGTGTCGACGAAGGCGTAGGGGAAGACGAAGATCGCCTTCAACCCGGCGCGGTGGACGTGACGGCCGACGGACGCCAGCGCGAGCCCGTGCGCGAGCTCGTGCAAGGCGACGAGCAGCCCGCGTCCGAGGAGGAAGACGAGCCCGCCGAGGAGGAGCCGGTCGGCGACGACGAACGGTGTGCCGTAGCGCCCGACCACGAGCGCGATCCAGACGCCTAACCCGACGACCGCCAGGGCGGCGATCGTGACCAGCGCCGGGCGCGCGAACAACATCCAGCCGCCGCCGCGGTAGATGCGGTCGATCGCCGGACCGACGAAGTCGAAGGTGCGCTCGCGCGTCCTCAACAGCGCTCGCCACCCCGTGTCGGGCGCCGCGGCGTCGAGCACCGGACCGCTCTGCACGCCGGCGAGCATGCCGCGCTCGCCGAGGTCGGCGAGCAGCCGCGCGAGCCGGACCGGGCCCCGCTGCCCGAACGCCCCCTCGGCCTCGGCGACGAGGTCGGCGAGCGAGCGCGTGCCGTCGAGCAGGCGAAGGAGCACGGCGTCGTTGTCGGAGATGCGCAGGAAGCTCTCGCCGCGCAGGTCGCGCACGACCCAGCGACGCTCGCCCTCGGACGCGTCGAGGCGCTTGAGGGCGTAGCCCGAGCGCAGGCGGGGCGGCCGGCCGTCGGCCGTCTGGGCGGGCTGCAGGCTCGCTTCCCCAGCCGCCGGCAGCAGGAGGCTGGCACCGAGCGGCACGACGATCGTGCGGCCGGCCTCGTCGGCGCGGCGGCGCGTCTGGACCTCGATGCGCTGGTTGCCGATGCGAAGCTGCGCACCGTCGTGCAGCCGGACGGGCGCCGTCACGCGGACATCGTCGACGAACGTCCCGTAGCTCGAGCCGGCGTCCGCGAGCAGCGGCTGGCCGTCGTCGCCGGCGTCGATGCGGGCGTGGTTGCGTGACACGCTCGGGTCCTCCAGCCACAGCGTGCTGCCGCGGGTGCGGCCGATCGTGAGCTCGCCGACGACCGGCACGCGCGTGCCGTCGGCGAGCACGAGCTCGAGCGGAGCGCTCGCCCCGCGCGCGGGCGTGCCGCACGTCGCGCACACGGTCGCCCGCGCAACCTGTCGCCGACAGGTGGTGCAGAGCATGCCCTCACCCCGCGTCGGCGAGCGGCTGGAACGCCGGGTTGTCGCCCGGCGCGGCGATCGGGGACGTCTTGAGATCCTTGACGTCGATGCGGACGATCTCGCCGGCGTCCGGCTGGCACCCGCTGCCGAACTTGACGAGCGCGAGGTTCTCGCTGTCGATCCACTGCACCTTGCACGCTGGAATCGACAGCGGCTTGGTCTTGCGCAGGCGGATGTCGTCCGGCGTCGTGAGGTACAGCCGTGGCACCGCGGTGTCGAGGTTCGAGATCGCCGCCAGGCGCTTGCCGTCGGGCGAGATGGCTGCGTCCCTGACGCCCTTGCCGTCGCCTCGCGTCGTGACGAAGCCGCCCCCGCGCCAGTCGGTCTTGCGCGCGGAGAACGGGCGCTTGGACGTGTACTGGACGATGCCAAAACGCTTGCCATCGGACTGAACGGCGAACGCGAGGATCTGCTTGCCGCTCGGCGACCAGTGCGCGAACCCGACGCTGAAGCGCTTGTCGGCGATGCACCCCGGCGTGAACGCGTCGACGCGTACACGACCGAGGCAGAGGTCGCGGTCGCCGCCGGCGTTCACGCGCGAGACGGCGAGCACGGAGCGCGTCGTGACCGGCGCGAACGACGGATCGGCGTACGTCTCGTCGGCGGGCCGCAGCGGCGCAGGCGCACGGTCGCGCTGGATCATGTCCGCGCTCATGAGCCGCCCGTTGGCGGTGTAGACGACGCTGTCGCCGTCGGCCGACCACGTCGGATCCTTCTCCTTTTCGGCGGTCTTGGCGATCGCCGGCGGGATCCGCTGCCCGTTCAGACTGCTGGCGAGCAGGACGTTCTTGTCGTCGTCGAAGGCGACGCGCGGGAAGCCGGCCGACACGATCAACTTCACCTTCGCGCCCTTCGCGACCTTCGTGCCGACGGCCGGATCAGTCGCGATGACCGTGCCGCGCGGCTTTTCGGAGATGCGGCGCTCGATATCGCCGGGGACGAGCCCGGCCTTCGCGAGCACGGCGCCGTAGCCCTGCAGGTCGGCCGGGTCGATCTCGCGGATCGCGATGTCCTTGGCCTCCGGCGTGCCCGGCTCGTCCGGATCGTTCTCATCCGGCGGCGGCTTCGGCTTGGCGAAGAAGATGTCGATCGGGGTGCCTTCCTTCACGGTCTCGCCCGCGGGCGGGAGCGTGCTCGCGATCTTGAGCTTCGGATCGGCCGGCTGCGGCGACAGCGCGCCCTTCGTCAGCTTCCTGCGGCGCAGCGCTTTGTCGCCCTGGAGGAGTGTCTTTCCGGCGAGCTGCGGCACGACCGTGTCGTCGGTGGAGACCGCGACCTGGATGGAGACGGGCGCGCCCTTCTTGGCCGATTCGCCAGCGGCGGGCGACTGGTCGATGACGGTGCCCGGCTTGACCTTGCTGGACGGTTGCTCCTGCTTGTCGCCGAGCACCAGTTCGGCTGCGATGAGCTGCTTTTGGGCATCGAACGCCGTCTTGGCGCCCTTCAGGTCCGGCACCTCGACGCTCTTGGGTAGCAGGAGCAGCAGCATGAGGCCGAGCAGCAGGAGCAGCGGCAGGACGATCGCCAGCCACCACGGCAGCCAGGCCTTCTGGCGGAAGATCGCCTGTGCCGGCAGCAGCGGCGCGCTCGGCGCCTGTGGCGCAGGGGTCTGGCCGGGCATTCGCAGCGCCCGCAGTCCGAGCGTCGGGCGGCGCAGGCTGACCCCCTGAAAGTGCGGCCCGCGGACGTTGGGCGCGCGCACGTCGAGCTTGCCGCCGGGCCCGATCGAGATGTCGGGCATGTCGACCTTCGGCGGGCTGATGCCGGCCGGCAGCTTCGCCTTGCCGCCGGCGAGCGCCGACAGCCCGCCACCGCGCTTCGCGGCCTCCTTGGCCTGCAGGAGCTTCTCGCCCTCCTCGCCGCTCGCGCACGCGATCTCGAAGCGTCGGTCGAGCGCGCGGCCGAGCCAGATCTGGTGCGGCGGGCGGCAGCGCAGGCCGACCGTGCGGCTCTCGTCGGCGCCGAGCTCGACGGTGTCGCGCTCGAACGTGAAGTCGCAGGCGCCATCCGAATCGTGCGCGTCGAGCGCGAGCAGGACGACGGCGTTGGACTTGTTGGTTACCGCGACGTCGTACTTCGCGCGCCAGCGTCCGGATGCGCGCTCGGGGCGGACGTCGATCGTGTAGTCCTCGTAGGGGTGGATGCCGAGCGTCAGCGGCGCGGTCGCCGCCTCGTTGCCGTGTGCGCGCGAGTGGACGCCGACGCTCAGCTCCCAGCGGCCGGCCTGCGCCGCGGGCGTGCGAGGCGGATGGATGTGGATCTCGACTTCCTGCTCGTAGGTGCCGGCGGAGCCGAACGGCACGAGGTAGACCGTGTTGGGCACGACCGTGTACCACTCGCGCGGGAGGCCGTGCACCGCGAGCGTGTAGTTGTCGACGACCGTGTCCCGGTTGCGCACGAGCGCGATGATGCGCGCGCGCTCGCCGGGCACGACGGCCACGCCAAGCGTGCCGGCGCCGGCGCTCGGCTCGTCGTCGGGCAGGCGCAGCGTGATGCCCGCGGTCGCGCGCGGCGACTCAGCGGTGTGCGCGTGCGAGGTCGGGACCGGCGGTGGGCGTTGCGCTGTCCGGTCAGCCTCGGGTTCGGGCGCCGGTGGCCTTCGCGGCACGGGTTCGGCGGGGCTGATCGTCGTCGAGTGGCGAGCTTCACCACTCGTCGACGGAGGGGTGGTGGGCGCCGGCGGCGGGCCATCGGAGCCCGCCGGCCGCTCCTCCGTCGGCGGCGTGGCGGCGTCGTCGCGCGTGGAGGGCGTGACCGCCCGCATCTCGTAGCTCGTCGGCTCCCACCGCAGGTAGTGCCCGCACTGCTCGCAGAAGTCGAGGCCGTCGGGATTTTCGTGCTTGCAGTTGTCGCAGATCCTCATGCCGTCCCCGTCCCGTTCAGTCCGATGGCTTCTTGACCTTCAGCCGATACGTCGCCTGCACCGGCTTGTGGCGATCGATGCACTGCGCGATTGCGACCTTCCGGTCCAACGTGACCCGGTCGTTGACGTAGACGACGAAGCCGGAAGGCTCGGTCTGCTCTAAGCGGCCATCGCCGGGCCAGCGCACGCCGCCGCCGTCCTCGATGCGAAACTCCAGGTCGGGAAACGTCAGCTTCAGCGCCAGCATCAGGCCGTCCGCGGTTCCGCGCGTCTTCGCGAGCTCGGACGCCATGCGCACCGCTCTGCGGCGCGCCTCCAGCTCGGCCGCGACACGCGCAGCCGCGCGACCGCCGTCGGGTGCCCCGCCGCCGTTCTCGGACTGCTCTGGCGCCTCGTGGACGTCGATGTCGACGCCGATCCAGGCCGCCAGCATGTCGAGCGTCGGTCCGGTCGCGTAATCGGGCGAGAAGAGCTCAGGCAGCGTGTCGAGCGTGGCTCCGATCGGGTCCAGGACCCGCTCGAGGGCGGCGAGGAAGCGGATCGTGAACGGGTCGCGGTTCCTTGCGGGGTCGTGATGAACCGAAGGATCGCCATCAGGGTCGTGGTAGATCGCCGGCATCGCGCGGCGCAGCGTCGCTCGCTGCGAGACGACCCGCGGTGTCGGCGAGCCGCCAACGGGCGCGGTGAGCTGCAGCGTGCCAAAGCCCGGGCCGGCGAACGTGTGCTGACCGTTGCCGTCGCTCATTCCTCAGCGCCTGCTCGCGTGGCCTTGACGATGTGCTCGCCGGAGACGAGCAGCTCGTCGGGGCCGAGCGCGACCTGTGAGCCCGCCGGCTGGGGCTGTTTCTTGCCGGTCGCGAAGTCCGTCTCGTAGACGCGAAGGACCTTCACGTGCTCGACACCGTCGACGCCGTGCGCGACGCTGTAGAGTTCGCCCTGGTTCAGCGGTCGGCCGTACGGCCAGCCGTCGCCTGGGCCGTGCGGCGAGCCGCCGACGAGTGGGTTGATGTACGTGTACAGCGCGTGGCGGACGTCCTGTTCGACGCGGCTCACGTTCGCCGTCGCGGTGGTCTGCAGGACGACGACGACGGTGACGCAGCGCAGCTTCGCCGGGAGCAGCCGCACCCGCGCGCCGATCAGCCGCACCTTGTCGAGCTCCTCCTCGACCCTGCGGAACAGGTCCGCGTCCGGGATGAGCTCCTTGGCCTCGAGCTTGCGGTCGGCGGGCTCGACGAGCGGCAGGAAGTGCAGGGTGATGGGGCCGCCGTCGCGCGGAGGCAGGCAGCGGGGGCGCGCGACGCGCCCCGACGCCTCACCGGCGAAGAACTCGAAGTCCTCGGCGGTCACGGCCCGCGAGCGCGCGCGGATCTCGATCGGCGCGCGCTGGCGGGCGGCGAGCAGCGACTCGGCGTCGATACCCTCCATGGCGTCCTGCGGGTTGATCACCGAGGCGACTCCCGGGATCGAGCTCTTGAGGCTCGTCAGCCGGCGCGCCGCGACGTTACCGCTGCGACCTCCGCCGTAGCGGTAGCGGGTCATGCGCAGGAGCGCGCCCGCGTCTGGGACGGCGCCGTGATGCCGCCAGCCTCCGTGAGGCTGGCGGATCGCCGGCCCGAACTCGATCTCGCCTGCGACGAGGTCGATCGAGAAGTGCTTGTCCTTATTGCCGCTCTCCGAGAACGAGTCCACGAGCTCCCACGCCGTCCATGTGCTCTCGCCGGGATCCTGGACCTCGAGCGTCTCGCCATCCTCCAATTCGATGACGGGTCGCATGCGCAGGGGGAACTCCTGTCCCGGGGTGCCGTCGCTCGTGCCGAGCACCTCCGTGTCCACGTGCACGCAGTGCGCGGAGGGCAGGAGCGCGCCGATCGGCGCGGCGGTGATCGAGTCGATCTCGGGCGCCTCCGTGTACGTCGCCGCGGGCTTCCCCGCGACGGTCGGATCGATGATGCGGCAACGCACCCAATACAGCCGCTGGCCGCCGACCAGCTGCTTCGCGCTGCGCACCGGGAGCTGCAGCTCGACCGCGCCGCTGCCGGAGTTGAAGCCCCCGGTGCCATCCTGGAGCACCTCCGCCTGCTCCCACGTGTCGTCGCCGACGAAGACCTCCCAGCGCAGCGGCGGGTCGCGTGGGTCGATGCCGACCCCACGCGCCGGCGAGGCCTCGACGTCGACGCTCAGCAGCAGGCGCCCGATCGGCGCATCGAAGCCGATGTACAGTGCGTCGTCGGGCCGCGGCGGGCTGCCGAAGGCGAGCTGCTCGGGGCCGTGCGGCTTGGCCACGCCGTCGGCGACGGCGACGTTCTTCACCCGGCGGTCACGGGCGAGGACGTACGCGACCGGGCGCAGCGGTGCGATCGTGAAGCTCGTGGTCGTCTGGAAGACGATCGGCTCGTCACCGGCCACGCGCGGCACGCCGACCTCGGTGGCCGCGGGGATCGTCACCGGCTCCGTCGCCGGGCCGATCAGGCGAAAGCAGAGGTCGGCCTCCGCCGGGTTGGGCGGCTCGAGTCGGACGCCGAGCAGGTCCAGGAGCTCCACGTGGAGCTTCTCGGGAATCCGGTTGAGGCGGTAGATCGTCAGGTCGGTCATCCAGGCGAAGAGCTCGATGAGCGTTATGCCGGGATCCGAGACGTTGTGCTCGGTCCATTCGGGGCAGTGCTGCACGATTCGCCTGCGCGCCTCGCTGACGAGCTGCTGAAAGCTGCGGTCGTCCAGATCGATCGTGGGCAGCCCGGTCACGCGGTCTCCTCCGCCGGCACCACGTAGAACGGATGGACGAGGTTGCGCACGTCGTTGGTAGCTCGCAGGCGGTACTCGATCGAGATCAGGAGGGCGCCGTCGCCGTTGCGGCCGAGGTCGAAGCCGATGTCGAGCACGTCGATCCTGGGCTCCCAGCGCTCGAGCGCGCGCCGGATCTCGTCCTCCATGTGCCCCAGGGTCGTCGCATTGATGACGTCGAAGACGTAGTCGTGGACCCCGCAGCCGAACTCCGGCCGCATCGGCCGCTCGCCCGGCGCGGTGCGCAGGATGATCGCGATCGCCTGTTCGACGTCGTCGCCGTCGCGGGCGAGCGCGACGCCGCCGCGGCGGTCGACGCCGAAAGGAAACGCAAGACCGGCGCCAAGGATGTCGGACATCGTCTGCGACCTCACCCGAGCATGATCTGCGAGCCGCGGACCTGGACGATCCCGGACGAGCTGAGCGCGAGCTTCGCCGTCGCCTCGACCGTGATCTGGGTGCCCTTGATCGTGATCGAGCCGTCCTGCTTGATGACGACCGATCCGGCCGGGCCGGTGATCGAGATCTCAGACCCCTTGCCCTCGATCGCGAGCTTGCCGCCGGCCTGCAGCGCGAAGTCGGACGTCGACTTGGCCTCCATCTTCGCCTCCGTGGCGATCGACATGTCGCCGCCCGCGCCGATCGACACCTTCTTGTCGCTGCGCATGTTGAACGACCCGTCCGGCTTGCCGCCGCCCTCGGCGGCGAGCTTGTCCGGCTTGGCCGTGCCGTTCCACAGCGAGCCGAGGACGAACGGGCGCCGCGGATCACCGTGCTCGAAGCCGACGATGACCTCGTCGTCGACGAGCGGCATCATCATCAGGCCGCGCTTGCCGCTGGCCGACGTGCTCGCGACGCGCGCCCACCATCCCTCCTGGCGCTCGTCGAGGCCAGGGAACTTCACCCGGACGCGGCCCATCTTCTCGGGATCGTCGTTGTTCGTCACGACGCCGATGACGAGCGAGTCCGCGTAGTCGTTGCGCGGTCGTGGCGTGAGCAGGTCGATCAGCGTGCGCCGGCTGCGCCCGCTGACCTCGAACTCGGTCTCGTATCCCGCCGCGTTGCGCAGGACGTGCGTGGACTGTGTCACGAGGTAGTCGCCGCCGAAGCGCGTGCCGACGCCCTTGATCTGGACCTTGCTGCCGGCGCGGACGCTCGGGTTGCCGACGCAGCGCCCGTCCGCGCTGAGCCAGGCGTTGGCGAGCCTGTCGAGCGTGCTCTGGGCGAGCGCGTCGGCCTCCGCCTGAGTCGTGACGATCTCATCGGCGACGTGGTGTGAGCCGTTGGCCAGCGGGTCGCGGGGAAGGTCGATCTTGGAGTCCAGCAGCGGCGTGGATTTCGTCGCCGCGACGCGCCGCTTGGACTTGGGGTCCCAGCCGGTGACGACGACGTCCTTGACCTGCTGGACGGCCGTGGCGCGGGGGTGGAACCCCTTCAGGTTGACGCCCCATTCGAGCATCACCGGCGTGCCTGCGCCGGAACCCGGCTTGCGGAAGTGGATCTTCTCGTCGAGGCAGACCACCTCGAAGCCCACGCGGCCGGCGAGATGCCACAGATAGTCCCAGTCCGTCTCGTTGCTCTGCTGCTCGAACGGATAGACGTCCGCGGTCGCCTGGACGTCCTTGGCCAGACCCGCCTCGCCAATGATCTTGGAGGCGATGTCGCTGGCCGTCATGTCCTGGAACGTGCGCGTGTTGCGGCTGCGGATCAGCCGGTGGCCGAGGTCGTAGCCGCGGACGACGAGGACCGGCCCCTCCTTCTCGAACTGCGGTGCGAGGGTTGCGATCTCGCCCTTGAAGACGCCGTCGGATCCCCCGGGCTTGCTGGCGGCGGCGAACGTCAGCTCGACCTTTGCGCCGATGTCGAATGTCGTGCCATCGACGAGCTTGAAGTCCGTGTCGAGCATGCGCAGCATGAAGGCGTCGGGCAGCAGGAGGTTGTCCTGGACCCGGGCCTCGATGATCGCGACGCTCGGGTCAAGGTCCTGCCCGCCGACCTTCACGCTGACGCCCGCGACGAGGTTCGGCGAGGCGCTCATGCGTCGAGCCTCGGGACATTGAGCATGCGGCCGCTGCGCAGGTGCAGCGGATCGTCGATGCCGTTTTCCTTCGCGATCGCGCGCCACCGCGTCGCGTCCCCGTAGTACCGGTATGCGAGCGATGCCAGCGAGTCCCCTTCGCGAACGACGTGCGCTCCGAGGCCGCCCTCTGAGCGCGTCGTCGGGTTTTGGCTCGGTGGCGTATCGGCCTCGTACTGCATCAGCGAGAGCTTCACGTCGGCGCGGATCGGCTCGCCGGTGGGCCTGAAGAGCGTGTACTGGACGCTGAGGTTCTTGATGACCGCCAGGAACGAGAACTTCCCGAACCCGAATGTCACGAACGGCGGTCGCTTCGTGGTCTTCTTCCCCGGGCTGCCGCCGCCCTCGCCGAGGCCGGCCTTCATCGCGTTGAAGAGCCTGTTCGTGGTCTGCACGATCGTCTCGCCGTTGGTCAGCAGCGTGGAGTCCAAGAGCAACTGCAGCGTCATCTCCCACGGGTGTCCGCCAGTGAACGATGCCTTCGCGGCGGTCGCGCCCTGCTTTGGATCGGCCGTCCAATCGTTGGTCTTCGTGACCGTGTAGTCCTTCGGGTTGAAGAGGAATTCGATGACTCCGTCGTTCTCGATCGCGAGCTCGGCCTTCGCTGGTGTCTCCGCCTGCGCGGGCATCGCCGCGACGCTCATTGGAAGGGCTTCATGCCGCAGTGGGCGATCTCGAGCGTCTCCGTCGCGGCTGAGTCCGATCCTGCGTTGAGGTTCGGCCCCGCCCACTTGACGGGATAGGCGCGATAGAACGCCCAAACGCGGGTCGGCTCGCCGGTTGTGTCGACGAGCGTCACGGTCACGGTCCTCAGCATCGACCCCGACTGTGCTTCCTGAAACCATTCCAGCAGCTGGCCCTGGGCCGTGGTGCCGCGCTTGAGCACGACGTTGGCGTACTTGATCCGCCCCGGCAGCTTGTAGACGAAGTCGTTGTTGCCGCCCGCCGCGTATTCGAGGATCTCGCGCTCCATCGACAGGCCGGTGCACTCGCGGAACTCGCCGATCTGCAGCTTCGGCTCGACCACGACCGTGAAGCGATTCTCGCCGAGCTTGTCGAAGTCGGCCGCGAACGGCATCGCCGCCTTGGAGGTTTCTGGTGCCGCCATCTCAGTACAGCTCCCCGATTTGTTCGCGTTGCTCGAGCACGTCGCGGCGCAGGCGCCGCATGAAGTCCTGGTAGAGCTCCTCGCGATCGAGGGCCGAGGAGCCGGCAGGAGCGGGGGCCGGCGCAGGAGCCGCATCGGCGACGGCCGCAGACGTGGCGGGGATCGCGGCTGTCTCGATGCCCTCTCGCGCCAGCACGGCGGCGGGCGCCGCGGTGACCGCGCCCGGGGGCGGGAACAGCACGCTCATGCGACCGTCATCTTCATAGGCGATCGCCCCGCCCGTGGCGCGGGCGAGCGTCTGGGCCTTCGCGGCCCCGGACTTTGGCACGGCGGTGTGTGCGCCGCCGTCGGCCGGCGCCGCTGCGCCGGGGACGAGCTGCATGCGTGGGCGAGCCGAGGCTCCGGGTGCAGGGGCGCCGGCGTTCGTGGCCGCGCTCGCACGCGCCTGGGCTGTGCCGCGCGGCTGTCCTGCGGCCGGTCGCGGCGGAGGCGGCGGCGCGCTCTCGCGCGACACTGTTGGGAGCGGTGTGTCGGCGGCGGCGCGCGAGAGGACTCCTCGTTGCGCCGGCGGCACTGGCGGCGGCGATGCTGGCGCCCGCGTCGGCGAACCGGCGGGGCGCGTCTCCGCACGCGGCGCAGGGGAGAGCCGTGTGCCACCGGCTGGCGGCGGGGCCGCTGCGGCTGGCGGCCTGGCGGAAGTGGAGGGCGCGGTGCCGGGCTGTGGCATGGCGTCGTCCTCGGTGCGTGGTGCGCCCGCGCCGGCCGGTGGCGTCGCCAACGCTCGTGCGGACCGGCGCGACAGCCGGCGGGCGGTCGTGGCGCGCCCCGGCGTCGCTGCGGTAGGTCCGGCGGGACCGATCTCATCGGGCCGCCACGTCACGGTCGGTGGAGCGGGCGCTGACGAAGCGTCCGGCGCCGGCAGCTCGGCTGGCGCCGCGCTGTCCGATCCGGCCGCCGCGGCGAAGCCCGGCCCGGTGGGTCGGGTTGCGGCGAGCGTTGCGGCGCTCGGGCGCTGTTCGGCCGCTGCAGGCGGGGGTATCGTCTCCCCGGGCCGGCGTCGGGCGAGGGATGCGGTGTCAGGGTGCTGCGTGGGGGTCGGCGTTTGCGGTGTCGTGTCGCGTGGTCGGGCGGGGGTTGCGGTGCTCGGGCGGTGTTCGGCGCCCCCAGGTTGGGGTGTTGTGTCGTCCGCTCGGGCACGGGCGAGGGTTACGGTCTCGGGTTGCTGCGTCGGGGCCGGCGGCGGTTGGGATGGCGGGTCGCCGGGGCGGCTTGGGGCGAGGGTTGCGGCGTCAGAGTGCTGGGTGGGGATCGGCGGTTGGGATGGCGGGTCGCCCGGGCGGCTTGGGGCGAGGGTTGCGGCGTCAGGGTGCTGGGTGGGGGTCGGCGGTTGGGATGGCGGGCCGCCGGGGCGGCTTCCGGCGGGCGCGGTTGCGGTGTTTGGGCGCTGTTCGACCGCTGTAGACCGGCGTACCGGGTGGCCGGATCTGCGTCGCATGAGCCCAGCCGGCGGCCGATCGCCGGTACGCGTCGATGCGAAGGTGTTACCGGCGAGTTCCTGGTGGTTCGCGGTGCCGGGTGCATCGTCTTCTGCGGGATCCGGCGCTGACGCCGGCATGTGCTCATGGGTTGCCGCCGGCTCGCCGACGATGCGCCGCCACAAGCGCCGGCCGAACCCGGGCTCGGCTTGTGCCAGGGGCGCTACAGGCGGTACGGGCTCGTCCGGTGGCTCGAGAGCCTCCGGACGTTTGCTGCGCTTGACGCGCTGGACCACGGGCCGCGCCGCCGCGCGATGTGTGGGACCCGGCCTGAGCCGCAGCGCAACCGGCTGGTTGGGCCGCGCCGGCGTGCTGTCGCCCGTCGTCGCGGTCGCGGCGGGGGTCGTCGAAGCACAGGTGGGCGATTCGCCTGGCGTTTGCGCGACGACGGGAGTCGGCGGTGTGCGCTCGGACGGCGATTCGGCGAGCGGCTGCGGGCTCGCCGGCCGGCGGGCGACCCGCTGCACCCGAGTCGCCGGCTGCGGCTCCGTGGCGCGCGAGCTCGGCGCGTGTCGTTCGTCGCCGGTGGCCGTCGGTTCGGCTGCGGCTGAGGGACTCATCGGTACCGGCGGGGTCGTCGAGGTCGGCGGCTGCGCGGCCGGGGCGGGCAGCACGGGCGCTGGCAATCGTTGCGTCGCGGGTGAGGTGGGCTGTTTTGGCGTGGGTGGCGGGATGGCTGGCGGTGGCTCTGGGGTGGCCGCGGGGGGCTGTGTTGACGTGGGCGTCGCGGGCGCTGGCGCCGACGCGGACGCCGAAACCGCCGCAGTTCGCGAGATGTCCTTCGCCGCCGTCGCCGCCGCAGCAGGCGGGGAGGGGGCCGGCGTGGGCGCCGGCCGCTCGCTGAGGGCGGACTGCGCCGGCCGCTCGGTGAGGCCGGGCTGCGCCGACCGCTCGTCCGTCGAACGCGCCGGGGCGCCGGTCGCCGCGTCCAGTAGGCCGGACGCGGGTGGCGCGGTCGGTGCGTCGGCGACCTCCACAACGTGCTGCGAAACCGGCGTGCGGGAGAGCTTCAGTGGTCGTGCCGACCCCTCGACGATCGCCGCCCGACGCAGCGGCGCCGGTGGCGGAGCACTGGATCGCGCCTGCATGTCGCGCGCCACGGTGGCCTCGGCTGCACGTGGTGAGAACGCGGTGCCGCCGGCCGGGGTGTCGTTTCCGAGCAGGTACTCCATTGCCCATGGGGAGTAGCCGGAGGCCTCCGCCAGCCGCTCGGCCTCGCCGCGCAGCGCGTCGTCGCCATCGGTCGGCGCAGGCGGCTCATCCGCGGGTGGTCCCGGCGTCGAGCGCGCGAGCGCGCGCACGCTCACGGGCAGCAACCGCGGCATACCGGCGAGACGCTCTGCCTGGTGGCGCCTTGCCACGCCGCTTGCAAACCGCTGCCCTCCGGCACCTGCCAGCCGTGCGGCGCGGGCCAGCACGAAGCGCCCGAGCGGCAGGGGTCGTCGGTGGGGGGTGCGCGATGCGGGTGTGTCGGTTATGTGATCTGCCGGCTCATGAGGGGATGGCGAGCCGCTGGGCCTCTGTCAGAAAGTGGCGGCGGTCGTGATGTTCCATGTCGAGGATCGTGTCGAGTGGCCAGTGGAGGTGAAAGGCGAGCCGGGCCGTCTCCGTGAGCAGCCGCTCCGGGGACGGCCGCGTCATTCCCCCAGGCGCCCGTCCTCTATTGCCGTGAGGTCGACTTCGAACGGATGGGCGCATGCCGGGCACGTCACGGACCCCACTGCCTCACCGTCGGCGTTGATGCGTTCGTACAGCCGCTGGAGATGGTCGAAGTCGGCCGCGTAGAGGCGCTCCACGAGATCTGGCGTCACCGTCGTGATGGAACCCACGCGCGTGATAACGCGCGAGAGCAGCAGCACCGCGAGATATGCCTCGTTGCTCCGCACGCCGGGGTCCCGTAGTGGTTCGATCTCGTCGCGCGCCGTTGCGAGCCGCATGAGGCCCTCGCGGTGGACCGTGCCGTCGTCGTCGACGTACCCATTGGGAAGCGCGAACTCGAACTCGGTTCTCATCTCGTCACGGTTAGCCTGGATTTCCGGGGCGTCGGATCGTCCGGTTCTCGCGGCCGATTCTGATTGATTGCCGCTAGTTCCGGCGGGTTTGTTGGGGTTTGCGAGGCGTTTCCGTGGACTGGTGGGCTG